>JACDJA010002587.1_pt1 | contig 12700 bp, 12 predicted proteins | sample 7449241 | NCBI WGS metagenome assembly JACDJA01 (sample SAMN14253289, study PRJNA609438) | sludge metagenome | isolation source: initial anaerobic sludge | collected 2018-12-20 | reverse complement strand
TGTGGTCTAGGAGCTTGTGGTCTAGGCGCGTAGCCGAAGCCCTCGAAGGGGTGGCCGGCCTGCGCGCGCGGCTCGGTTCATCACCAGCGCAAGCCTGAGCACCTCATCCCAGTCACGCTCCAGCCGGTTGCCAGGCGGTCTTGAGGCATGACCACGGAGTCGCTCCGCTACGGCTCCGGCGCGGCGCTCCACGAATACCAGCTCGCGCCTGGCCCTGGTGAGCGCCACGAAAAGTACGTTGGCTTCCACGGCGTCGTCGTTCGCGTCGGCGCCGCCGATCCCCAACTCTTCGGGCCGCAGCAGGAACACCCGCTCGGCCTCGCGGCCCTTGGCCGTGTGGATGGTGCTGAGTACGGCGCCGTCCGTACCTGTTCGGGGTGCCAGCAACCGACACGTCACTCGTTCCAGTTGGGAGAAGTCCAGTTCCTGACTCCGCCAGAGGCCCCTCACAGCGGCGACTGCATTGGCGGGTCGCTCGTCGTAGGCGGCCTCGATGACCAAGGCCAGCGCCCTGTGGGTATCGGCGTTGCGCGATTGCAACTGCGCTAGCCGTGGGCTGGTCATGAACTCGCGCTCGAGGCGGCGCCCCTCCGACGTGGCGTGGCGCCGAACGTCGGCCAGTGCGGTGTGGGGGAGGCGCGCCCTGCCGGGGAATATGCGCCGCGCGAGTGCATGGAGCTCCGCTTCCAGCTCCTCGCCCAGTACCGTTACGGGGGTGCCGGCCTCTGCCAAGCGCAACGAAACCGCGAGTAGCGGGGAGTTGACCCTGGCCATGACGAGGTCCCTGGGTTGCACGGTGCGCGCCAGCCTCGCCTCGGTGAGCAGCCGCACCGATCCCAGGCGCGCGCCGGGTGCGGCGTCCATCTCGGGCGCGAAGCGGCGGGCCAGGGCGACGTGGCGCGTGGGGCAGCGGTAGGAGACGGAGAGGGGCAGCACGGTCGCGCTCGCCTCGCGCCGTGCGCGCTCGAGCGAGCGTGGGTCGGCGCCAGCGAAGGCGTATATGGCTTGCCGCGGATCGCCCACGAACAGCGCCCTGGCGCCACCCTCCACCAGGCGGAGCACGAGCGCCAGGGCCATGCGGCTGAGGTCCTGAGCCTCGTCGACGCAGACGAAGTCGTAGTCCTCCAGTTGCAGCCGCTCCGTGACGACGAGGTAAACCATGTCCGTGAGGTCGATGCTGCCCCTTGACGCCGCGGCCGTACCCGCACGGATGATCGGTGCTACGAGGGCGCGGAGGTCACTCAGCTGGTCCGGCGCTACGGGAGCTTCGATGCCATAGCGGTTGACGAGCTCGGAGACGGCCGCCAGGTCGTGGGGGTTGGTCAGCTCCAGCCTGGCGAAGTGCACCAGCCGCGCGAGGTGGTCCGCCAGCCCGGGGGCTAAGCTGCCGTGGCCGTCAGGGTGCAGCTCGGCCACCGCCTCCAGCGCGAGGCGCGAGTACTTGCCGTGGTCGACGCGTGAGCCGGCGACCGCCGGGTAGCTTTTCGCTAGGGCCGCCAGGCCAAGTGCGTGGATGGTGGTGGCGTGCACGCCGCTGGGCAGGCGCGCACGCAGTTCGGCGGCGGTGGACCGGTTGAACGCGAGGAAGCAGGCTCGGGAACCCGAGGGTAGCCGCCTTGCCACCTCGACCAGGGTGGTCGTCTTGCCGCTGCCGGCCGTGGCCATGACGACGGCGTTGGCGCCGGAGCGCTCGACATGCTCGAACACGGCGCGCTGGTACGGACTGTGGGAGGCGCTGGTTGCAGGCGTGATGCGCATGACGAAACCCTCCACCAAGCTTGCCGCTTGGCGGAGGGTTGAACAATGGGTCTCGTCCTAGTTCCTCTAGGCAGGAGTCCGCTGAGTACTAAGCCTCGGGGCCTTACTCCGAGCGGGCCGTCGGCTGCCGGCGGCCGGGACCGCGGCGGTTCGATGAGCGACGCTGGCCTTCGCTGTTGGCGTTGGCCGCGCCCTTGTCGCGGTTGCCGTGTCCGCCTTGCCCGCTGCCCTGGCCGCCTTGGCCCCGGGCTGCGGCGCCGCGCTGTCCGGGCTGGTCGCGCCGGGCGTCGGCCTGGGGGTCGCGGCGCTGACCTTCAGCGCCGCCTCCGCGGTGGGCGTTGTCGCGGCCGACCCTCGAGCCGCCTGCTGCCGCGCCGCTCGGCCGCGGACCGCGCCCGTTGTTGCTTCCACGGCGAGGCCCGCGACCGGCGCCGCCCGCACGGGGGCGGTCCGACCTGGAGTCAGTGGCCTCTAGCGCGCCGGCCGGGCCCGAGATGCCGTCCACCGGACGCCGTTCGATGCGCATGCGCAGGCGACGCTCTAGTTGGCGCACGTTGTCGAGGTCATTGGCCGTCACGAACGTGAGGGCCTCCCCGCTGTGCTCCGCTCGACCCGTCCGGCCGATGCGGTGGGTGTAGGCCTCGGAGGTGTCCGGGAAGTCGTAGTTGATCACGTGCGAGACACGGGCCACGTCGATGCCTCGAGCGGCGATGTCGGTGGCCACCAGCACGTGATACTTGCCCTGCTTGAAGCCGTCGAGGGCCTCCTGGCGTCGGCGTTGCGAGAGGTTACCCTGCAGCTCCGCCACGAAATGGTTGGCCTTGTCGAGGGTGGCCGCGAGGCGCTTGGCGCGGTGCTTCGTGCGCGTGAACACCAGCACGGACCTGAGATCGTTCTTCTTCAGCAGGTCGAGCAGCAAGGCGGTCTTGTTGGCCTCGTCGACCGGGATGAGCGCGTGGTCGATGGTCTCGGCCGGCATTATGCGGTTGATCTCGACTTTGAGCGGGTCGGTGAGAATCTCGTCCGCGAGGTACGCGACCTCGTCCGGCATGGTAGCGGAGAAGAGGAGCCGCTGCGCCTCGACGGGCACGGCCCTGAGGATCTGACGGATGGGCGGCAAGAAGCCCATGTCGAACATGTGATCCGCTTCGTCGATGACGAGCACCTCGACATCGGTGAGGTTCGCGTTCCCGCGCTGCATGTGATCGAGAAGGCGGCCCGGGCAGGCGACGATGATGTCGGCGCGACCGCGCAGGGCGTCGATCTGCGGCTGGAACCCGACGCCGCCGTAGACGGTGGCGCTGCGCAGACCGGTGGACTGACCGAGAGTGCGGAACTCGTCGTTGATCTGCTCAGCGAGCTCACGTGTTGGCGCGACGACGAGGGCCCGGATCACGCGGCGGCTGCCGCGGCCGCCGTGGCGTTGGCCTTCGGGGCCACTGCCGAGCAGAAGCCGGTGGAGGATGGGCAGCACGAAGGCTGCGGTCTTGCCGGTGCCGGTTTGCGCGAGACCCAGGACGTGGCGGCCGGCCATTGCGGCTGTAACCGTCTGCTCCTGGATGGGGGTGGGCTTTACGTAGCCGGCAGCGCGCACGCCGATGACTACTCGCGGGTCTAGGTTGAACCCGTCGAACGAAACTTCATTTTGCATTACTAGGGTGTTCCTTCCTGGCCAACCACGAGCCAGGAACCCCCCAGGGCCAGCGGATAGCGGGGGTCACTATACGACATGCAGTGGCGGGCACAGTGATGGGGCATACACCGCGTAGGGCAGGAGCATGCGCTGCAGGGCAGACACCGTGCCGGGTAGGGGCCCGCCAAGCGGGCGCACGCCTTCCCTGGGGCGACCGGACCAGGCCGGTAGTCCGGAATTGGCAGGTCACCCGGGCCGCGTGTGCCGCTCGCCGGGAAACTCGGGTATGCCCGGACGGCCGGCCTCCGGCCGCGAGATGTCGGCCAGGATGGCGGCTATCACCCTGGTGGTGCGAGCCTGGTGACTTTCGCCGTCGATGAACGACTCGTGGTCGAGGTAACTGCCGGCACCGTTGTGCTTCATGGGACCCATCGAGATGTTCACCAGCCTGCCCGCTCTCTTCAGGCGGTTCCAGTGGGAGGACCTTACTATCGGCCACCTTCCGGGGAACAGCGCTTGGCCGTAGGCCGGAATGTGGTCCTCCGTGCCCTGGAGGTGGTAGAGCCGGTCAAGGACGTCGAGCCCGGGCTCGCTCGCCATCACGCCCGCCAGGGAGATCATCGCGAGGGGTGCGCCCAGAGCGCGTTTCAAGAAGGGCGCGGCTGCTAGGCCGATCTGAACGCCGCCGCTGTAACCGACGATGGTGATGGGGACCTGGCTGCCGACCTCGTAGCCGGCCCGAAGGAGCGACGTGAGGATGACCTGACCCTCACCGCGACCGTACACCCGGCCGTAACGGGGGTCGGCAGCCACCAGCACCTGGAAGAGGTTGCGGATGTTGATGGAGAACGCCACCAGCGGACGCCGTCCTTCCACCTTGTACTCGAACATGCGGCGCCAGAAGCGGGCGAATGTCCGCTCCTCCGTGAGGCCGACGTTGCGGACCGAGTAGGGCATGAGGTCGCCCAGGATGACGGTGTTGGGCAGTGCCGTGGAGAGGCCGTCGAGCATGCCTTGTACGTCGTCGTAGTTGACGGCGCCGACCTTGGCGATGCCGTCTAGGTAGACCACGTACTGCCAGGGACGCTTGTCGCCGCCGATCCTCTTGTAGGGAGCGTGACTCTGTTCGTGCGGGTGTTCCAGGCCCTCGCCGTACCAGCCCGCCCACCAACCGAGCGTCTCGATGGGCGAGAGCAGTAGCGACACCAGTACGGCACCGAGCACGACGCCGATGACCAGCGCGATCACGCGATTCCGCCCCGTCTACCGCGTGGGGGTTTGGGGGCGGCAAGGCCCGGGTCCGGATCGGCGTCGACGAGTTCCCGCAGGCCCCGCGCGTCGGTCACGAGCTTCCCACCCGCTGCCTGCCTGCGCGCCAAGCGCGCCAGAGCCATGAGCGGCCGGCCGACGGTGCGCTGCGCCGTTATCAGGAGCAGGCCACCGATCGCTACGGCTAGGAGCGCCTCGAAGGGCCGGAGTTTCAGGCCCTCCGCCACCCCGAGGATGGTGGCCCCGATGCTCCAGATCCAGAGCAGCACGGAGACCGGTAGGCCGAGATAGGGGAGGAACACCAGGATGCCGAAAAGCCGTGGCGCCTGGCCTAGGGCCACGATGCCGGCCACGAACGAGAAGGTCGCTTCGGACTCGAGCGCATACCGCGCCACCAGGTACACGCTGAGCGCGAAGGTGAGGTACGTGACCGCGAAGATGACTGCGGAGATGACGAGGGACACGACGAAGCGGCGCGGTGAGACGCGGTTTATGAAGAGGACGACGCTCTCGCCCAATGCCTCCGACAGGCCGGCGACCAGCAGCACCAAGAAGGCGAGCCGCAGCGCCCCGCCCCCGAGCCGGAGCAACTCGGTGGTGCCCGGCTGGAGGAGCAGGGTGTCTCGAATCAGTGAGAGCGCGGTGCTCAGGTCGAGCATCCTACGAACGCTACCAGGCCCCGGGCGCCTTGAGTGGTCACGCACGCCGTGCTAGCATTGGCCAGTTGTCGGCCCTCAACGGGCCTTTGAGCTTGAGACCCAACTCCCGGCCGCAGCCGGCGCCAAGCAAGAAGAATGAGGAGTAACGTGCCACACAACCTTTCAACCATGAAGCGCCAGCGCCAGGCCGAAGTGCGTCGCCTAGCCAACCGCGCGCAGAAGAGCACCATCCGGACCTTCACGAAGAAGGCCGTGGCGGCGGCAGAGGCGGGCGACTTCGATGCGGCCGCCAAGTACCAGAAGGTAGTCCAGGGCCTGGTCGACCGCGCCATCAAGTCGTCGCTGCTGCACGCCAACACTGCGGCGCGCCGCAAGTCGCGCCTCGCCAAGCGCATCAACGCACTCAAAGGGGTCGAGGCCTAAGCCGCCGAAGACCACCACGCACAAACCAGCATGAGGCCGACGGGCACGGTTCCGCCGGCTTTTCTTTTCGCGCCGCCGAGTTGCCGGGCGCTGCTATGCTCGCCGGCGTGACCTTGGGAGAACAGAAGGCAGACAGGGCACCGGAGGTCGCCCGCGGACCGCGCGTCGTGCTGGTGCGCACCAAGGAGTCTGCGAACGTGGGGTCGGTGGCGCGGGCCATGCTCAACTTCGGCCTGCACGACCTCTGGCTGGTCGCGCCCCGCTGCCGCATCGACCGGCGGAGCTTCGACCTCGCCACGCACGCCGAGGCGGTCCTCGAGAACGCCAAGGTGGTCGACTCGCTCGAGGACGCCATAGCGGACACCACGCTGGCCTTCGGCACCAGCGCGCGCCCGCGCAAGGCCGAGAACTACCCGCTGTTCACCCCGAGGACCGTCGCCCCGCGACTGAAGAGCGGCACGGCGGTCGTGTTCGGCCCCGAGGACCATGGTCTGTCCAACGACGAGCTGACGCGTTGCCAGGCGCAGATCATCGTGCCCACCGTCGACTTCGCGTCGTTGAACCTGGCCCAGGCCGTGCTGGTGGTGGCGTACGAGTACGCACAGGCCGCCGGAGGTGCGCAGCCACTTGCCGCCGGGGGCGCCTACGTCCAGGCCGCGGGAGGTGTGCAAGCGCAGGCCGCCGGGGGGGTGCAAGCGCAAGCCGCCGGGGGTGCCCAGACGGACGGCGTGTCCAGCGAGGGAGTAACGGGCTCGGCAAAGGGCGGGCCTCGCCACACACCAGCGAGCCGGGACCAGCTCGAGCGCTTCTACGCTCAGCTGCAGGCCTTGATGTTGAAGATCGGCTACACCGACGAGCGCCGCGCCCCGGGCATCTTGCGCGTCTACCGGGGACTGATCGATCGTGCGGAGCCCACGGCCCACGAGGTGGCCGCTCTGCGCGGACTCCTGAGCCAGGCCTCGTGGGCCGCCGACCAACCGCCCGGGCACTTCCGCGGCCCGGAGGATGATTGAGTAAGGAGTGCTAGAGCCCCGCCAGCTTCATGGCTCGCGCCAGCACTTCGTCGAACATCTGCTCCGTGAGGCGCCCGGTGTTCGTGTTCTGGAAACTCACGTGGTAGACGTCAACGAGCGTCAGCGCGCTACTTGCGGCAGCTCCTGGAAGCCGGCCCAGATCGTGAACTGCCCCGTGGGAGAACTTGTGGGCGGCGAAGGTCGTCTTAAGCCCGCGTGAGCGCCAGGCGGTCAGCGCCGCGTCGTGACCGATCTTGCCGATGGCCAGTGCCACTCGCGCGTTCGTGAGCCCGTCCAGGTCGTACTCGAGCCACTTCTGACACGTGAGTATCTCCTGCCGCTCGGGCTTGTTGCCGGGCGGCACGCAGCGCAGCGCGGCCGTGATCCAGACGCCTTTCAGAGTCAGCCCGTCGAAGCGGTTGATCGCCTTCGGGCCGGACGCCAGCCCGGCGCGGTGCAGGGCGGGGTAAAGGAAGTCGCCCGAGGCGTCCCCCGTGAACATTCTGCCCGTGCGGTTGCTGCCGTGCGCGCCCGGCGCCAGGCCCACCAATACGAGCTTGGCCTTGGGGTCGCCGAAGCCGGGTACCGGGGCGCCCCAGTACTCCTCGTCCTTGTAGGCCTTGCGTTTCTCCCGCGCAACACGCTCGCGGTACTCCGCCAGGCGCGGACAGAGTCGGCAGGTGGCCAGTTCCGGCGGGTAAGGGTCGAAGGTGCGCGCGTTCCCTTGGGCCGTGCGCTCAGTCGGCTCAGGGACGAAGTTCTCATCCACGCGGACATGATATCGGGACCGTGCTGACCGTCACGGCCATCACGGTCCCGGAAAGGGGTCGGTGTGCTTCGGGGTGCCGGGCGCCGACCTAGTTCGCTGCTGCCTCGATGGGGGCGACGGAGCCCAGTAGCACACCACCATCGATGACGAACTCGGAGCCGGTGCTGAAAGTCGCTTCGCTGGCGAGGAACAACACCATCTTCGTGACTTCCTCGATCTCTCCGAAGCGAGGGATGGCCTGGCCGGCGGCCATCTCGTCGCTCATGCCTTCGGTCATCGGAGTACGGATCCCTCCGGGATGAACGGACATCACGCGGATGTTGTCGTGGCCCAGTTCCAGCGCCGCGGTCTTCGTCAGCCCGCGGACGGCCCACTTGCTGGCAACGTAGGCCCCGAGGCCCGCGTAGCCCACCATGCCGCCCGTGGAGGAGATGTTGATGATGACGCCTCCCCCGGCCTTGCGCATGGGGGGCACGGCGTACCGGATGCCTAAGAAGGTGCCAAGCAAGTTGATGTCGATGACGCGCTTGAAATCTGCCGTAGGCATGTCGGCGAGGGGCGCCATAGCGAGCACGCCTGCGTTGTTTACGAGCAGGGTCAGGGGCCCACCGAGCTTCTCGGCCGCGGCGATCGCCGCCTCCCAGTCCTGCTCTTTCGTAACGTCGAGCTTGACGAACACCGCGTTGCTACCCAAGTCGGCCGCGAGCGCCTTGCCCTCTTCTTCCAGGACGTCACCTATTACTACGCGTGCTCCTTCTGCCACCAAGCCACGCACGTGCTCTGCACCCATGCCGCGGGCGCCACCGGTGACCAATGCGATCGTCTTATCGAAGCGTGCCATTGTTTCCTCGCTTTCCAAATGCGCCTGGCGGATGACCCACGCCTAGCGTCAACTCATTGTCGGTCGTGGCTAGTGGGGTTGCCCAGGGCCATCCGTACTGGCAGAAGTGCTGTTCTAGCACGGTGCACTTGAGTGGGCTGGAGCCCGTCTAAAGGTGGTTCAGGTGAATCAAGAGGAAGCGTCAAGAAGGCAGTGTCCATCCCTCCCAGCAGGAAGGTGTGCGGCAAAGTTGTGCCTTCAACATGACTGGAAAAGTGGTAGGATTGCGGTAGGAAAGGAGGCGGTAAGCATGCCTGGAATTCTCTCTCACACTGACCCTGGTTTCTATAACGACCTCGGGCACATAGACGCCACGCGCGTGCGCGACTACCTTCACGTCAAGACCGGGGACATAGCCTCCATCACGGGTAAGAGCGACCGGCGCATCCGGCAAGACCCCGCCGCCGCCACCCTCCAACCCGCTCTCGGGAAAGTCGTCTACATCATCAGTGCCCTCAAGCAGCTCACCGGCGGGGATGACCGCAGCGTCCGAATCTGGCTCAAGGCCCCCCACCCCGCCCTCGATGGCGACAGCCCCATAGACCTCATGCGCAATGGCGAGATCGACATCGTGCAAGAACTCGTCGACCACATGCTCAGCGGAGCGCCCGCCTGAGTGCCCCAGCCGTCTGGGCCCCAAGGCCACCTCCCAATTACAGCCGCCAGAGGCTTTTCCTACCCCTTCGTGAAACTCAAACATGCAAACGACCCCATCAGCGGCATCGGCGCCCTCAAGGCGCCCGGCCGATACCACGTGCAGGGTAGATTCCGGGCCCTTTACACGAGCGAGAATCCAATAGCGGCCCTGAAAGAAACAGAATTCCTCGTAATAAGCAAACAGGAAGTGGCATTCAAGCCCGCGCCGCCAATGGTCCTCTTCGCTCTCGAATACCACCTCGAGCGCGTCCTCGATCTACGCGACCCGACTACGCTCGCTCTGCTCGGCGTGAAACGCGAACACCTGTTCGCGGCGTGGCTCCGTGGAACGCCAGAGAACCCCCGTCCCACCCAGAGGATCGCAAGACTTGCTTACGAAGCCGGCGTACAGGCGTTGTTCGCGCCCACGGCCGTGCCTCCCCACGAAACCACGAACGTCATCGTCTTTCCGGACAATCTCAAGGTAGGCGGGCAAAGCTGGGTACAGGTGAGCAACCCAGATACAATCCACACCTTCCGCATCCCCTGACGTTTCCGGCTAGTGGGGAACGCTTGCACCGCTGGAACGCCGGCCGGGTCCCCTGGGAATATCTTATGTGACCCCTAACCACGGCCCCGCCGTCCAGTTTGACCATCCTCGAACGGCTACCTCCGTCAGTGCATGCCCAGAATCGAGACCGGCTGACTACTGACGGCGACTGGCCAGGGCATTCCACGATGCTGCGAATGGCTACCAGCCAGCTACCAACGACCCCAACGGCGAAAAGCGCCTCGTGAGAAGCGCCGTGCCCATCGTGCTTTGTTTGGTGCGCCCGAGAGGATTCGAACCCCTGGCCTTCTGATCCGTAGTCAGACGCTCTATCCAGCTGAGCTACGGGCGCAAGTCGTACGACCCTTGAGTCGTTTGGCGGAGAGGGAGGGATTTGAACCCTCGATGGAGGTTTTGCCCCCATACTCCCTTAGCAGGGGAGCGCCTTCAGCCGCTCGGCCACCTCTCCGCGCTACTCCGCAACTGACCTTACCTTGGCGGAGGGTGAGGGATTCGAACCCCCGGACGAGTCGCCCCGTCTACGGTTTTCAAGACCGCCGCCTTCGACCGCTCGGCCAACCCTCCGGTCAACCTTCTACCAGCTTGAAGCCTGCGGTTACTCCCTGTCAGCCCGTCCGGAACCTGCCAATACACACGGTAGAGAGTGTCGTGCAGGACCGCCCGTGCGGTCAGCGTTGGCAAGTATACGCAAGGGTTCTCGGCACTGTCAACGACGCGACGCGACGACGCGACGACGTGAACTCGTCCTGTTGGTCGAGGTGGGTGGGACTTCAGGTGCGATGTTACCGGGTGCAGGTGGGCTAGAGGTGGGCACCGCAGTGAGAGAACAAGGCGATTGACACGCCAGCTGCCCAGGAATGATCAGTAGCGCTTGGCGAAGGTTATCCATGCGGGTTCGATGTCGTAGCCCAACCTTCTCTTCACCCGCAGGTTGGGAGAATCGCCTCCGGCTCCGGCGGCGTTGAGATCCGTGAATCCGAGCTCCCGCGCGCGTGAAGCGGTGTGGGCCTCGAGCGCCGTGGCGATCCCGCGGCGTCGGTACGACCTCGCTACTCCGGTAAAGCCGATCTCGATCATCTCACCACGCGGCGGGCCAACGAGGCTCGACATGCCGACGATCTCGCCCTTTCCAGTCAACGCCAACGTGAGGGTGTCGGGCATCGCGTACTCGCTCATCAGGTCGTCCTGGCGGCGGGGGATTACCGGCTCGAACGCTAATGAGTCCTCCTCGGCCTGTCGCTGGAAGGCGATGATGCGGTCGACGAGCTCGGCTGCCTGCGCGAGGTCGGAGTAGGGAACCAAGCGAACGCCCTGTTTCTCCAGTTCGGCTGTCAGTGGCTCGAAGGCGGCGGCATCGAAGCGCTTGAGGTCGAGGTGCGAGCCCCAGGTGCGGTAGAGCTCCTTGAAGCCTTCCTCTTCGAGGAAGCTCGTCATGCCGATGAAGTCGGCACGGATTGTGGTGGCCACCTCCGAGACCGGCCCCGGATCCAATGCGAGGGCCCGCCGTAGCATCTGGCGATCGAGTCCCCTTCCCCTGTGATCAGAGTGGGTGAATAGATACACCCAGCGCCTGCCGGGTTGGGGCGGGTCGCCGAAGTCGCCGTGGATCGTGCCGGTGGCGAGGAGCTGGCCGGCGTCCTCGACCACGAGCCTCCGGAAGAGGGACGTTCGAGCTTCCGACCGCGCATCGGATGCGGCCAGGCGCCCGGGTGTGGTGTGCCAGTCAGGTTCGTTCTGTTCGTTGTGGATGGCCGCAAGGACGGGGTAGTCCTCGGCGCGCGGCGAACGAATCGTCACGGGCAATGCGCGGGTACTCCTTTAGGCTGCGAGAACGGGTGGCCTGTAGCGGACACGGAAAGGACGCTCAACACACACGGCGCCCCACCCACCTCCTGGATCATTGCGCCGACCGTAACATGCGAACTAGACACTACCGCTCGCGTGTGGCGTCATGGCTGGCACACTTGCTACAGAGCTTCAGGACTCGGAACTGCGTTGAGAATTGTCGGGTCGAACTCTGCAGTCGAGGAGATCCTGACTACCACTTTTCGAGGCTCGCCACTACCACTTTTCGATCGGCAGCGCGCTCGATGATCGAGGCGACCGCTACCTGCCATTGCAAAGAAGAACCGTCTGAGAAGCTCACTCGCCACCGGGTCCCCACAGCGCTGTGGTGAGGTGTATCACGAGCACCGCTGCGCCGGAAAACGAGAACCAGGCCACCCGGTGATCGCTGGACGCTTCCTCTACAGGTGATGCTGTGGACCCCTCCGCTCTTGTAGCACCTGCACGATTCGAACGGCCGACGGTGTGACGCGGTAATAGATCGCGTGACTGTTCACGAGTAGTACGCGGTAGCTCTCGCGCACGTTGTCCCGACGGGCTCCCGGTCCCGGACGAAGCACGAGCCGTGGCTCACCAGCCACTCGTAGTAATGGCCGTTGCGTCAGCACCTAGCACCAGCCTTTCCTTGCCGGATGTCCATCTACACCAGAGTCAGGTGTCCATAGGTACTAGGGTAGGAAGTAAGAGAAAGGAGGTCGAGCACTATGAATGACGCCGACCTAAAAGCGAAGCGAGCCGACATGAAGTCGCTGCTCGTGATCAGGAACGGTATGGGGATCGTCGCCGAAGCCGACGACATGGAGGGCCTACAGGCGGCTTATGAGAAGGTAGTGGACGAGCACCGGAACCAACAGCCCGACGAGCACCTGCCCAAGGTGCGGCAGAGCCTGCCGTCCTTCGGAACCATCCGGGAGTGCCACCAGGAGTCGGTAACGGGGACCCTCTGCATCCTGAAGACCGACGAGCTGCCCCACGCGGCCGCGGACTACTACGTGGCGGGCTTCGTTTCCTAGGCCGCCCCGGCGGTCTGCGCGGCGGACTCCACAGCCCGGACGACGTCGTCCGTCAACCGCTCCACCTGTTCCAGGTCGGTACCCTCGACCATCACGCGCACTAGGGGCTCGGTGCCGCTCGCGCGCAGCAGCACACGCCCGGTGGCGCCGAGTTCCTCTTCTGCCGCACGAACCGCGCTCGCCACGGTGGCGGCACCGGCCAGTTCGTCGCGCGCGCCTGGCGGAACCGTC
>JACDJA010002585.1_pt1 | contig 12710 bp, 15 predicted proteins | sample 7449241 | NCBI WGS metagenome assembly JACDJA01 (sample SAMN14253289, study PRJNA609438) | sludge metagenome | isolation source: initial anaerobic sludge | collected 2018-12-20 | reverse complement strand
CGCGTTACATAGGCAGGTTTGCCAGTGGCCGAGTCTCGACCGGCGTGCACCCGTAGTTCCCACGAGCCAGAGCGTCGTTGGCGAAGGGAGCCGCGCACTCAGTCAGCCTCGCAACCAGACCGACGTCATCATCGGCGCAACCTAACAACGCAAGGTCTGACCGGAGCGGTATGGGCCACGTGGGCCGAGATATGGGCCGCCGCTGGTCCACTCCGAAGCACACGACCATCAGATGGCCATCTACCTGGTCTTTCTTGGCGCCCCCGGTAGGAATCGAACCTACGACCTGCGGTTTAGGAAATGCGGTCGAGACGGTCTCTGCGAGTCACCTTGAATCGCATCTGACCTGCTCAGCTTCTGTCTTCTCCTCGTCTGGTCTCGTTGAACATCATGCAGTAGCGCGGCGTAGATGGACAAGTGGATGGACAACTTTCGGGGGCCGGCGCCGGCGACCTGGGCTCGGAGAGACGCTCAAGGCGGGCTGTGAGCGTGGGTCTGAAAAACCGCACGTCACCCGGAGGCGATGGTCACTGCGCGGTCGGACGACAGGTCGCATGGCGATCCTGACCGCCGCAGAGTCCCGACGTCCGGCCGGTCACCTGGTGTCGGTCACGTCGAGTTGACGTCCCGATAGTTCGGGCACAGTTCGATCTGTTCGCCGGACGCTGCCAGCAGCTGTTCTGCGCTATGGAGGAGATCGAGGATCTCGGGATGCGCGGCCCGGTAGAAGACCTGTCGGCCTTCGTGGCGGTCGATGATCAGCCCGCATTCCTTCAGGCAAGCGACGTGACCGGAGACATTTCCTTGCGACCCGCCGATCAATTCGACGAGGTCCTTCACCCGTTGCTCGTCATCGACGAGCGCCAGCAGGATTGCCAGACGAGTGGGGTCCGCGAAACCTCGAAACAGCTTCGCTGCTGTGGCGACGGCAACGGCGGTCTTCATTGACATGGGCCGATCCTATTGCCATCGACCGATGACATCGGAACATCTGGGTCCTTTGGCTCTGCCTCAAACAACCCAGTCGGAGCAGAGTAAGGGCATGACCGACATCCTCCCGACCGACGTCTCCACGACCGCTACGCGGCGTCGCTGGCTTCTTCCCGTCATCGCGGTCGCCCTCTTGGCCGCCGGTCTCGGCGTCGGACTCGCGATTGCTGCCGGACGAGATGACTCATCACCCGCCCAAGCTTCTACCGCCGTCCAGGTCTCCAACGTGAACCAGGCGTGCACGAACTGGATGATGAGTGTTCCCGCCACCTCAGCAGGCACGTCGAACTGGTGCGGCGACATGACTGCATGGATGAACCAGCAGGTCACCGATGGACGGATGATGGGCATGATGATGTGGGGCGACCCCGACCGAATGCTCGCCAGCTGCCAATCATGGGCCGGCTCGAGCAACACCGGCGCACCTCCGCTCTCCTGGTGCGACGACATGATCGCCTGGATGCGCCAACACATGAACGGCGACTGGGACGGCTGGATGATGAACGGCTCGATGATGGGTCGCTGAAACCGTGGATGCCGCAGCATCATCAGCCAAGGGCCCGATTCATCGCGGCGAGCTGACGCGACGATCACTACTGGTCGGAGTGACGGCGTTGGCCGGCACAACGTTGGTGTCTGCATGCTCACCACGACGAGCGGCCCACCCGCCCCGGTCCGGGCCGGCGCCCGTGACGTCGGGTGCCCCGGCGACGACCACATCCCCAGCGTCAGCATCGGCTTGGGTGCAACCTGAAGTGCTGTTGAGCCACGGCGGCGTCCTCGAGGTGACCCTCGAAGCGGCACCATCGATGGTTCCTTGGCGCGGCGGTCAGAGGTGGGCGCTGACATACAACGGAAAAACGCCTGGCCCGACATTGCGAGTGCGGCCCGGGGACCGACTCCGAGTCACCCTCAGCAACCGCCTCGACTCACCGACCAACCTGCACGTTCATGGCCTGCATGTGTCACCGAACGCAGCGAGCGACAACGTGTTCGTGATGATCGGCCCCGGCGAGGAACACACCTACGAGTACCTGATTCCTGCCGATCACCCGTCGGGCACCTTCTGGTATCACCCCCACCATCACGGCACCGTCGCCGAGCAGGTGGCCGCCGGCATGGCTGGCGTGATCATCATCGACGACGAGCTCGACACACTGCCACCAATCGCCAACACGACGGAGCGAATCATGGTGCTCAGCGACCCTCGGATCGGCACCACCTCAGACGTGCTCCGGTGGTCGATGATGGGCATGATGCAGGGCCGCTTCGGTGACGGCGTGCTCGTCAACGCCACGCCACAACCGTCGCTGACCGTGCCGGCCGGCACAATGGAACGTTGGCGGATCCTCAACGCCAGCGCGTCGCGCTACTACCCGCTACGTCTCGACGGCGCGCCATGGTGGCAGCTCAGCAGCGACGGTGGCCGCCTGGCGATACCCGTCGACGCGACCGGTCTCGTCCTCGCGCCGGGCGAACGCGCCGAAGTCCTCGTCGCTGTCGAACGTGCCGCCACGATGGCGCTCACCACTACTGCGTGGCAGTCCACACCGGGGATGGGCGGGATGGGCGGGATGGGCGGCCCACCGAACCGATCGGGTGCCACCGAAACGCTACTCACCGTCATCGGTACCGGTGCGGACACAACCGCACCAGCGGTCAACGGCCCGCTGAACACCATCGACTCCCTGGCCGACGCGCACATCGGCGGAACACGCGAGTTCACGTTCGCGATGGGCGGAATGATGGGCGGAAACGGCATGTCGTTCACGATCAACGGGAGGAGCTTCGACCCCGAGCGCGTCGATGTCGAAGCAGCGCTCGACACGGTCGAGGAATGGACGATCACCAACGCAACGCCGATGGCCCACCCCTTCCACCTCCACGTCTGGCCGTTCCAGGTCATCGAGGCCAGCGACCAGCGAACACCGCCAAGCGGCTGGAAGGACGTCGTCGACGTTCCTGCCGGGGGGTGGGTCCGCCTGCGAGTTGCGTTTCGCGACTTCGGTGGCCGAGCTGTCTACCACTGCCACATCCTCGATCACGAGGACCGCGGGATGATGGGCGTCATCAACGTCACCTGACAGCGAAGCTGGGCGACGCCCGCGTCTGCCGGGCGGGTGTCGTGAGCGCCACGGGCAGTCAGATCCATCGGCACTGACAGATCCATCGGTGTTGACAGATACATCGGTGATGGCCGATACTTCTGGTGATGCAGAGCACCACCGATGGAGCAACCCGCGCAGTCGAGATCGGCCTCGCTGCCAAGCTCTTCGACGGTTTCGCCGACCGCACGCGGTTGGCGATCCTGGTCGAACTCAGTGCGGGCGAGCGCCGTGTCACCGATTTGGTCACGGCGCTCGCCGGCTCGCAGGGCAACGTGTCCGGGCACCTGGCGTGCCTGAAGGAGTGTGGACTCGTTCGCGATCGGCGTGAGGGGCGTCAGGTCTTCTACAGCATCTCGCGATCCGAGGTCATCGACGTGTTGCGGGCCGCGGAGGCGTTGTTGGCGTTGACTGGGGAGCGCATCGAGTTGTGCCCGAACTACCGGCCGGACCGGCGATGACCGCGCTCGACGAACTCGACTCCGACCGCGACGAGCAGGGCGAGGCACCACAGCACTTGTGGGAGAGCCGGGAGGTGCGCTGGTCGGGACTGTCGGGAGTGCTGCTGCTGGCGGGCTATGTCGCTCAGTGGGGCGGCGCCGCCGATGGTGTCTCGATCGGGTTGTGGTTGGCGTCGTTGTTGGCGGGTGTCCGCTTCTTTGCTGCTGAGGCGATCGAGGAACTGGTCCGCGAGCGCGAGGTCGGTATCGAACTGCTGATGACCGTCGCCGCCGTCGCTGCGGCCGTGCTCGGGTTGTGGGAGGAAGCCGCTGCGCTGGCGTTCCTGTACTCGATCTCAGAAGCGCTCGAGGAGTTCACCACCGACCGCACCCGCGGGGCGATCAGGGCATTGATGGACCTGGCCCCGAAACGGGTCCGCCGTCTCGTCGACGGCGTCGAGGAGGAGATCGATCTCGAGTTGTTGGCGGTTGGTGACCGGTTCGTCGTTCGCCCCGGAGAAGGGATCGCCACCGACGGGCAGATCGTCGATGGCCGCTCCGCGCTGAACGAAGCGGCGATCACCGGCGAATCGGTGCCTGTCGAGAAGGCTGTCGGCGACAAGGTGTTCGCCGGCACGTTGAACACGACCGGTTCGATCGTTGTCGAGACGACCGCTACCAGCGTCGACAACACGCTCGCCAAGATCGTCCATCTCGTCACCGAAGCACAGGAGCAGAAGGGTCGCGGGGAGCGGTTCATGACCCGCTTCTCGCGCCGCTACTCGCCCGCGGTCCTCGCTGCCGGAGTCGCGATCGCGATTATCGGAGGCATCGCTACCGGAGAGTGGTCGACGTGGGCCGAGCGCGCCGCGACCGTTCTGGTTGCCGCCGCGCCGTGCGCGCTCGTGATCGCGATCCCGATCACCTACGTCGCCGCGATCGGCTCAGCAAGCCGGCGGGGGATCTTGATCAAAGGCGGCGTCTATCTCGAAGAACTCGCCCAGGTGCAGGTGCTCGCACTCGACAAGACCGGGACACTGACTCAGGGCCGCCCTCAGGTGGTCAGCGTTGTCCCGGCTTCGGGTGAATCCGAGGCTTCGCTGCTGGCGGCGGCCGCCGCTGTCGAACAACGCTCCGAGCACCCCCTCGCCCGAGCCGTCCTCGCCCGGGCTGCGGCTGCCGGGATCGGCATCTCACCGGTGTCGGACTTCGAGGCGTTGATCGGTGCGGGTGCCTGCGCGACCGTCGATGGCCGGCGAATCATGATCGGTTCACCGACACTGATGACCGACAGCGCTGTCGAACTGGGCAGGCTGGCCGAGGAGATCGAACGCCTCGAGAGTTCGGGGCAGACCGTGATCGTGACCGCGACCGACGACAAAGCGCTCGGGCTGATCGGAATCGCCGACGTGCTTCGCCCACAAGCATCCGCGGCGATGGCAGATCTGCATCGCGTCGGCATCAAACGACTCGTGATGCTCACCGGCGACAACCCCCGCACCGCGGCCGCCGTCGCCGCCCAAGTCGGCGTCGACGACTTCCAGGCAGGTCTCAAACCAGAGGACAAGTCACGCATCATCGGCGAGTTGACCGCGACCTACGGGCATGTGGCCATGGTCGGCGACGGCGTCAACGACGCGCCAGCGTTGGCAGCAGCGTCCGTTGGCATCGCAATGGGCACCGCCGGCAGCGACGTCGCACTCGAGACCGCCGACGTGGCATTGATGGGCGACGACCTCGCCAAACTCGTGGACGCCCTCGAGCTCGGCCGCCGCACACGCCGAATCGTCCGCCAGAACATCGTCCTCGGCCTGGCCATCCTCGTCGTGCTCGTACCCGGCGCACTGATCGGCCTGTTCAGTCTCCCCGTCGCCGTGCTCGCCCACGAACTGTCCGAACTGTTCGTCATCACCAACGGCATGCGCGCCGCCCGGCGCCGTCGATGATCGCCTCACAACGAGCCACGACGACACCTTCGGCACGCCGACAGCGAGCACTTCTCCTCGCAGCAGTTGTGGGCGCGGCAAGCATCGATGGAGTCACCAAGCTGGCCGCCAAAGCGACCCTCGACGACGGCCCCACCCACATCATCGGACCGATCGCCCTGAAGCTCGGCCACAACTCCGGCGTCGCGTTCGGCCTCGGCGCAACCGGCCCAGCATGGATCGTGCTCGCCGTCACGGCAGTCGTCATCGCCGTGCTGGCGGCGGCAGCCTGGCAGGGCCGGTTCGCGTCGCCGCTCGCGGCTGGACTCATCCTCGGCGGAGCGGTCGCCAACTTCGTCGACCGGATCAGCGATGGCGCAGTCACCGACATGATCGACGTCGGCTGGTGGCCAACCTTCAACGCGGCCGACATCGCCATCACGACCGGTGTCGTCCTGCTTGTGCTCGCCCAGCTCAGGCCTGCGGCACATCCCGCCGCCACTGGCCCGGCGTCAGCCGCTTCGGCTGACGATCGAGCATGAGTTGGTCACGACGTCCGAGGAAGCCGCCGCGTCTCGTTTCGCGGTTCGCCGGCGATCTTGATCGACGACGTCGATCCCTATGCAGTCGTTGACGAACCGATCGGCCTGTCATGTCGCGCCTCAAACCCAACCGACCAGCTCGACGCGTCGCCAACGCCGACACGCGCGAGGTCCGAGAAGCCGACGACCGATCCGGGCGCGGGGCTGCGACGTCGAGCACCGCGCCCGCCCGCAATCGCGGCAGCCGGCAGATCGCAATCAACAGGTCCTCACCGCCTCGGTCCTGTTGCTCACCGCCGCATCAGCCGTACTGCTGGCCATCGCAATCGCGAACCGGTGACAAGCGAACGTCAGTAGGAGAACGCGGTGAGTGATCCGTCGCGTTGCAGGAGCACGACCGGTTGGCCGGTCCAACTCGTCGCGTCGCCACCCATCCCGGGTGCGTCCCCCGGCATACCGGGAAGGGCGAGTCCGACGGCGTCGGGGCGGTCCGTGACGAGCCGGTGGATCGCTTCCGCCGGTACGTGTCCCTCGATCGCATATCCGTCGACCATCGCGGTGTGGCACGACTGTGCACTATCGGGGATGCCCACGGAAGCCCGGTATGCCGCTCGATCGGGATCTTCGGTCACGTCGACGGTGGCGCCTTGAGATCGCAGGTACACGACCCACGCAGAGCAACAGCTTCAACCAGGATCGCGTCGGACCTGCAACGACAAGCCGTCGAGCACGCCGGCCACAGACGGTCCGGTCGGAGCCGACACACCGCTGCCGTCGCCACTCGCGCATCCGGCGGCGAGCACGCCCGTGAAACCGACGAGGCCCGCCCCGAGCCCGGTCAGGAAGCGTCGCCGTCCGATGGATGTCATCAGGGGTGAACCGTAGCCGAGGTGTCCGCATCAGCGACGGCGGCCGGTCGGCGTGCCGTGCTGTTGTGTTGGGCGTCGGCACGTGTGCCGTGCGCGGGTCGGCGCAACAGCCGAAGGCCGTTGGCGATGACGACGAGGCTGGCACCCATGTCGGCGAGCACCGCGATCCACAGCGACGCAGTACCGGTGAGTGTGAGACCGAGGAACACGGCCTTGACGCCCAACGCGATGGTGATGTTCTGCCAGAGCACGTGGGCGGTGTGGGTGGAGATGCGGATGGTCTCGGCGATCTTGCGTGGGTCGTCGTCCATCAACGCGATGTCGGCGGTCTCGATCGCGGTGTCGGTGCCGGCAGCGCCCATCGCGATACCGAGGTCTGCTTTGGCGAGGGCGGGTGCGTCGTTGACCCCGTCGCCGACCATTCCGACCGGTCCGGCCGTGGCGACGAGTTCGGTGATGATGCGCAGCTTGTCGTCGGGCAGCAGGTCGCCGCGGGCGTCGTCGATGCCGGCCTGGGCGGCGATTGCGGTGGCGGTGCGTTGGTTGTCGCCGGTGAGCATGATGGTGGTCACGCCGAGCGCCTTGAGGTCGTCGACGGCTTGGCGGCTGTTCGGGCGCAAGGTGTCGGCGACAGCGAGTACGGCGATCGGGTGCGCGTTCATGAGCACGATCGCGGTCTTCGCTTCGTTCTCCAGCCCTTCCAGGATCGCTTCGAGTTCGGGCCCGCACATCCCGGTCTCTTCGGCGAGGCGGTGGTTGCCCAACGTGTACACGGTGCCGGCGATGCTGGCGCGCACACCGCGACCGGTGATCGCTTCGAACTCCTCGGCGTCGTCGAGCGGGCCGTGGTAGGCGGTGACGATCGCGTGCGCCACCGGGTGCTCGGAAAGCGCTTCGATCGACGCCGTGATTCGCAGCACCTCGTCGTCAGTCAGTTCGCCGAGGTTGACGAGGTCGGTGAGCACCGGGGTGCCATGGGTCAAGGTGCCGGTCTTGTCGAGAGCGACGGTTCGGATCTTGCGGGCGTTCTCGAGGTGCACACCGCCTTTGATCAAGATGCCGCGCCGGGCCGCGCCACCGAGCCCGGACACCACGGTCACCGGAGTCGAGATCACCAGCGCGCACGGGCAGGCGAGCACGAGCAGCACCAGTGCCCGGTAGAACCAGTCGTGGAAGCTGCCGTGCCCGGTGACCACCGGGACGACGGCCACGATGATCGCCATCGCGAACACCGCCGGTGTGTAGATCGCAGCGAAGCGGTCGACGAAACGCTGCGCGGGGGCCTTGTCGGCTTGGGCTTCCTGGATCGAACGGGCGATCCGATCGAGTGTGCCTTCGCCTTTGGCAGCGGTGACGGTGATCTCCAGGGTGCCGCGCTCGTTGATCGTGCCGGCGAACACCGGATCACCGACCGCTTTCGACACGGGGATCGATTCGCCGGTGATCGGCGCCTGGTTCACCGAACTCGCCCCGGAGGTGACACGCCCGTCGAGGGCTATGCGTTCGCCCGGCTTGACCAGGATCACCGCATCCAACGGCACTTCCCCGGTCGCAACGGCGACCCAGCCACCGTCGCGGCGCATGCTCGCCGTCTCGGGAGCGAGACCGACCAGTGAACGGATCGCGTTGCGGGCCCGTTCCAAGCTCAGTGCCTCGATGAGCTCGGCCACACCGAACAGCCAGATGACCACCGCTGCTTCGGGCCACTGCCCGATCGCGATCGCGCCGATGACCGCCACGGACATCAACAGGCTCATCGTCATCCGCCTCGAACGCAGCGCCTGGAATCCCTTGCGCAACGTGTCGCGTCCGCCGAGCGCGATCGCGATGACCGCCAGGACGGCGACGAGCACCGACTGTTCGTCGGCGCCCAGGATCACGGCGACTTCTGAGCCGACGGCGAACAAGCCGGCGACGACAGTCACGATGACCGACCGGCGCGACAGGCTTCGATCGAGCGACGCCCCCTCGGCCCCCACGACGACACTTGGTCGCATCCCCAACTCGCGGATCGCGGCCTCGATCGGCGCCGGCGACTCCAGATCGTGACGAACACGCACCCGCCGCCCGACGAGATCGAACTCCAACGACCGCACCCCAGTCAACGGCGTCAACACCGCGCGCAGATCGTTCTCCTCGGTCGCGCAGTCCAACTCCTCGACCCGGTATGTGACGACCCCCACACCTGACGAGGGGCCCGACAGCGGGGCCGCCATCGACGGTGCCACGCAACAATCGTCAGCCTCGACCGGAGACACGGCGCCCTCGACCTGATCATGGTCAGCCGACACGACGACCACCCCGTTCGACCGCTGCGCCCAACGGCGCCGCCGTGCCCGAGGCGAGTTCCTGATGGCGAACGTGGTCGGCAGAAAGATCCAACAGCAGCCGGACATGTGCATCCGCGAGCCGATAGTGGATCCGGCGACCATCGCGCCGCGTGCGCACCACATCCGCCGCACGAAGCAACCGCATCGCCTGACTCACCACGTTCTCCGCAACACCCGCGACCCGTGCGAGATCGCACACACACAGCTCGCCGCCCTCCAACAAAGCGTGCAGGATCGCCAACCGCGTTGGATCACCCAACAGCCGGAACAACTCGGCGGCCTCGACGTGCGCCTCACGGCCCGACACCCGACCCCGCAACGCGTCCAGCGGTACCGCCGGTTCGTCGCAATGCGACGGACAGACATCGAGATCAACAACCGGAGCCTTGCGCGACACAGCCATGACAGGCATCATATATGTGCAGCTGAACAGATAACGCAACAAACGTTGACGGGAGACACGCAATCGTGGCCATGACCGCGCTCATCCTCTACATCGTCTGGGCATCGCTCGCCTTCGGATGGCGAACCATCGAGCAGCGCCGCCGCACCGGCGACAGCGGCCTACGACTTCACGCCCAGCCGAACACTCCGCAATGGTGGGCGAAGATCGGCTTCGGCGTCGCCATCCTCGTCGGCTTCGCCGCACCGATCGCCGCCGTCGCCGGACTCCCCAACATCAACGCCCTCGACACCACGTGGCTGCACACCGCCGGCATCGCCGTGACGCTCATCGGTGTGCTGCTCACCTTTGCCGCCCAGTACTCGATGGGCGAATCCTGGCGAATCGGAGTCGACCCCGAGGAACGCACCGAACTGGTGACCGCTGGGGCCTTCCGGCTCGTCCGCAACCCGATCTTCACGGCCATGCTCATCACCGCCACCGGGCTCGCGATGATCATCCCCAACGTCATCAGCATCCTCGGGCTCGTGGCTCTCTTCGTGGCGCTCGAGGTCCAGGTCCGACTCGTCGAGGAGCCGTACCTCCGAACGGTCCAAGGCGCCGAGTACCGCGCCTACGCACAGTCCGCCGGACGATTCGCTCCGGGCATCGGCCGCATCCGCTGAACACACGACGGCATCGCCCGATCCACCCTGGCGCGGGCTGGGTTGGATAGGCGGTGGACGCGTTGGCGATCGTGGTCGGTCACGGCTCGGAGCACGCCTGCCCGAGCGAACCGTGAAGATTGGCGTCGCGACCACTTTCGTCGGGTTCGTCGACGGTATCGACTGACCTGCGTACGCACCGCGGCTTTGAGGCTGCGCCAGGCCCATAGGCTCCGCGTGATGACCACGCACGGCCGGCAAGTCGAACTGCTGTACTTCCCTGAGTGTCCACACTGGCAGGTCGCTGACGAGCGGCTGCGCGAGGTCGCGAGTCGCCTCGGGTTGACGATCGAGTACCAGTTGGTGACCTCGGCGGAGGACGCCGAACGCGTCTCGTTCCGTGGTTCGCCGACGATCCTGATCGACGGAGTCGATCCGTTCGCCGTCGGTGATGAGCCAATCGGGTTGTCGTGTCGCATCTATCGCACGCCCGACGGCTACGCCGGCTCACCGACCACCGCACAGATCGCGGCGGCGCTCGGCGCCGACCGCTCAGGCGACGCGCTGATCTAGCGTGGTCGGATGCCGACGACGCGGAGCTACTCGACAGTCGTCACCACCGGGGCACGCAACCGTGTGATGGTTCCGGTGCCCTTCGATCCCGACGTCGCGTGGGGTCACAAACCGGATCATCGGGTGCACGGCACCGTGAACGGAATGAAGGTCCGCGCCTCGATCGAACCATTCGACAACGGGTTCGGGATCGTGCTCGGTGCGGCATGGCGGCGAGACTGCGGTCTCGCTCCTGGCGACGCAGTGAATGTGGTGCTCTCGCCTGAGGGGCCGCAACGGGAGGATCTCGCTGAGGATGTGCGCTTGGCACTCGCGGCCGAGCCTGCGGCGGGAGAGTTCTTCGACGGGCTGGCCCAGTTCTACCGTCGTGCATACCTCCGTTGGATCGACGCGACGAAGCGCCGACCCGACGAGCGCGAGCGGCGAATCGCCGAGATGATCGATCTGCTCCGCCGTGGAGAGAAGGAGCGGACCTGAGGACCATCGCTTCTCGACCGTCGGTAGGCGCTCGCGGCGACGGCGGCTCGGCGTCAGCTCAGTGAGCCGAGGTCGCCGAGGGTGGCGTCGCCGCTGCCGAGTTGGCAGATACGCGCCCTCGGCATCGGCCAGCTCATCGGCAGCGCGGTCGATCGGCTTCGCCCGTATGAGGCGATGACCAACGTGCATGTCTTGGTCGACAAGACGACGTACTTCTCGTTCCCGAGCGACCACGCCACTGCCGTCGGCGCTGCTGCCGTCGGGCTCTTGTTCGCCAACCGGCGGTGGGGCATCGTCGCCACTGTGCTGGCGTTGCTGATGGCGTTCACCCGCGTGTACGTCGGCGCGCACTACCCCACCGATGTTTGTCGCTGGCCTCGCGCTCGGCGGCCCCGTCGCCGTGGCCGGATGGTTCACAGTGGTGCCCGTCCTGTGCCGGATGGCCGTCTGGCTGACGGGCGCCCCCTTGCGGCCGCTCGTCACGCACGCCGAGCGGCCTGCTGGGGCGAGCTGATCCCGGTCAGGTACGTGTCGCGGTGAGCGCTTCGAGGCGGGTGCGGTAGTCGTCGGGTTCGATCTCGCCGCGGGCGAGGCGTTCAGCGAGGATCTGCTGCGCGCTTGGCGCCTGTGGAGCGGGAGGCCCGGTGACGGCTGCGTGCTCGAGGGTGCCGGTGCGGCGGAGCAACGCGACACCGAGCCAGATGACGCTGGCGAACACGAGCAGCATCATGATCGTCATCGGGATCCAGCCCCAGCCGAATCCGTCGTGCATGTCGTTGTTCCAGTTGCCGTGCATCACGGCCTCCGTTCGTTGTCGTGTATGAGTGTGTGAGAAGAACGATCCATCGGGGCTACCCGTCACTCTCGGAAGTCGCCGGTGACGGCGAGGTCGAGGACCGAGGTGGTGCCGTCGGCGTACTGCACCGGCACGTGGAGCGTCATGTCGTGGGCGCCGTCCATGCCCGGGTGCATCGACAGCTCGAAGGTCAGTTCGGTGGACTGGTCAGGCTGGAGTGTGGTCGCGCCGTTGTAGGTGAGGGCGCCGGGGCAGCATCCTTCGTTGATCTGGACATGGGGCGTGCCGAGCGTGACGGCCTGTGAGCCTGAGTTATCCAGCTTCCAAGTGGGCTGAACAGCGACGTTCAACGCCACTCGCCCGAGCGCCCACAGGCTCGGTGTTCCGGTCACTCCGTCGATCTCGGCGACACCGCTGCCGGCGCCGGGTGTGGCGATGATCGGCATGCCCATCGAGTTCGTCTCACCAGTACGCGTCGCCGTCGTGCCGGCTGATGATCCACCGCTGGTGAGAGCGAACACCGTGATGACCGCGACGACAGTGAGGGTGCCGATACCGAGGATCCAGTGATTGCGGTGGGCGCGCTGGCGTTCGGCGCGGCGGGTAGTGGTGTTGG
>JACDJA010002578.1_pt1 | contig 12731 bp, 14 predicted proteins | sample 7449241 | NCBI WGS metagenome assembly JACDJA01 (sample SAMN14253289, study PRJNA609438) | sludge metagenome | isolation source: initial anaerobic sludge | collected 2018-12-20 | reverse complement strand
CCCCCAGTGCCCGTATTGCAATGTATTGAGCAGTCCAGGGGCCAATCCCCGGCAGTTCCAGTAGTTGTTCGATTATTTTGTTTCGATCGATTGACTCAGGTTTCAGTGCGCCATTCACGATAGTTTGTGCAAATCGCTGAATAGTCAGAGCTCGCCGCCCAGTCAGACCAATATCGATGAGGGCTTGCAGAGAAGTGTCGGCGATGAGCTCTGCAGGCGGACTAGTACGATCCAGCCCCGGGAAAGGGGTGTCCACTGGCTTACCAAAGGTTGCAACAAAGCGGCCAAACAATGTAGTGGCTGCCTTGACGGTTATCTGTTGCCCCAGTATTGCGCGTAGACCCAGTTCAAAAATATCCAATGTTCCGGGGATACGCAGACCGGGATGATTGGCAATCAGCGGCTTTAATATGTCGTCATTTCCCAGATGAGCTTCGATTATTGCCGGATTAGCGTCCAAATCAAATAGACGGCGTAGATACATTTGCAACCGGATAAGACAAGGTAATAAAGACCGTGAGGCTTGCACATATATCTGATGGCGCTTTGTGTCCTGTTTTGCAGTAACCCAGCCCTGACATCCATCAAGATTTACTGTTTGCAGATAGTTGCCATTCTGTATCTGACTCAAGCGTATATTACTGCGACTACAGAGAAAACGGATTAAGGCATTCCATGCCAGCGGTGGGCGATAACTCAGCCGTAACAAAATAGTAGTTTCCTCGTTGACCGGATATTTCTTGCGTAGGGATAATGGATTTAACCGGTATCTGGATGTAAAGGTATCGCTAAAATGGGGAACACTTGGAAAACCACAGGTGTGCGCTATATCATTTATTTCCAGAGTTGTATCCGTGAGTAATTGTTTAGCCAGCAACAGACGCTGGGTTGTTTCCAGCTCAGTCGCGTTTACGCCATATTCACGTTCAACGATCTGGTGGAATTGATATGACTGCAGCCCAAGCTCATCCATCAATGTTTCGATATTATTGTGCATCAATAATCCCATCCGGATTCGTTCTGCTGTCGACTGAACCTCGTATCCGATTCCACTTGTTCTGAGATTGCCCGGTGCAAGTTCAGGCCGACAACGCAAACAAGGACGGTAACCATCCTGCTCCGCACGTGCTGCGCTAGAATAAAATGTACACCAATCTACTTGTGGCAAACGTGCTCGACAAACGGGACGGCAATAAATCCGTGTAGTGGATACACCTACAAAAAACAAACCATCAGAATTAGTGTCGCGCGCCTGAAGTACCGCATAACAACGTACAGAATCCAAAGGACGAATGTTCACGAGAGGGCTGCCATGAAGAAAGTTGCGGGAGCAAGAAACGTATTATTATTCCCTTTTTCCAGATTTATTTCTTTAATTTAACATAATGCAAATTATACGAAATAAGATGCTCATGCTCGCAGCATGAAAACACACAAGGAAACGCGTTATGTCAAATCAAAAAACCCGCTACGGCGGTCTGTTCTGTGTGCTTATCAACAGTTCCTTTTCAAGCTGGCTCGTCAAGGCTATGGAACGACTTGGTTTCAGCAGTTTTTGGGTCAATTTTTTTCTGTGGTTGCCGTGTCGGCTGGCCATGCTTGAAATCAAACTTGAGTATGGTTCTCTGGAGAATTTCTTCAATCAGGATCGGGATCGATAACAGCGGGTTGATTTTGGGTAATGAGGGCAGACGAGCGACGAGCGCAGCGAGGAACGAGGAATGCCTGAATGGACATAGTAACACTAGTCCATTCATTCCCATTTTGGGAAAGATTGAGTTAACCGGCATTAGTCCATTAATTCACCATTTGGCGCGGGTTTCCGTGGATTTTTTCACCCTTGAAACACCCTTAAAAACTGTTCCGCACACATTCAATGGGTTTGATGCCTTTTTTGAGGGGGAATTCTGATGATTTATTTGACCGTTTCTGAGGTTGCTGATTTTCTCCGGATATCTCCCAGGCGTGTCCGTACCTTACTGCAGCAGGGTCGTATTCGTGGAAGCAAAGATTCCCGGAATATCTGGCGTATTTCGATTCCTTTCTGCTTGTCTGTTAACTTGCGCGGCCCGCGTTCTAAAGCAGCTTATCGGGTTCATCTTGCCGGGAGGCAATCATGATCTCTGATGAAGCACTCGCAAAACGTTACGGCGTAACGCTTGGAGATATTCTTGAATGGTGTGTCGAAGGTCGCTTTGAAGGCGCTTTTTACCATCGCAGGGATCGACGCTGGTATATCCCGCTGCCCGTGAGGTATCACCATGCCCCGTAAACGTCGCTACAAACGCAAGCCGTACAAGCCTGTGAACTATGACACCATCCGTGAAACAAGGCTGCTGGCGGGTCTTACCCGGCAACAGGTTGCCGATATGCTTCGGGTTTCACTGCGTTCTGTTCAGTACTGGGAACGCGGCCTGGTTCACATGCCTTATGCCGCGTTCCGGTTTCTTCGCATCATGACGGGCTATGAGTTGCCCGGTGACTGGAAAGGCTGGATGTTACTGCGTAACAAACTGATTTCTCCTGAAGGCAAAACCTTTACTCCCGGTGATCTCTACCCTCTCAACTGGATGATCGACAAGGCTCGCATGTGGGACAAGGAATACCGTCGTCGTGTCAGTTCTGGATCAACTGCGCTGGTACCGTTTGCGTTACCCGGTAATGCGTGGCGCGGCTGGACGTGTCATGACGGCCGTTTGCTCTCTCCCGATGGTATGGCGTTTACGCCTGTTCACCTCAATTTCCTTGCGTCCATGGTTGACCGGATCTGCGGGGAGATCTCTTCAGTTCCGGTCACGGTCATCCAGGATGACGCACCATGAACGATTTGTGCCGCTGTATGCCGCGAAGAGCGATGAGCGCAGCGATAGAGCGATTGAGCAGTGCCAGAAGGTGTTGGAGTGATGAAAATCGCTTAAATCGCGTTTTAAGCCCTTTCTGTGGCCAGCAGAAAATATCGAGACCTTCGGCGACATCCGAGCTTGCGAGGAAGAGACCGAAGCAGCGTAGATTTTTCGTCGCGGGTTACGCCGTAACGCTTTCGGGATTGCTACCGCTCGCCCCCCATCCACCCCCTTACAAAACAGGGTTTCGGGGTTTGCGTGAAAATCTTTCTACCTCTTTTTATGGATATCTTTTCAACCATCAACTATTCTTTAAATCATGAATGCAAATTTTTCACACGCTATTTTTCCTCTGAATTTTTCTCCCGGAAATTTTGTAATTGTGCAAGCCATTGATTTTATTGCTTGCAAATTATACGAAATTAAATAAGCTTTTTGCGGATAAAGACAATTAGATACGGTTGGGCTTGGCTGAACAATCTAATCAGGAAATCTTTTCCAGCAGGCGGCAATAAGGGCAATCCGATGCAGACCAGATGATCGCCACAGGAGACGTGGATCGTTTTCAATGAGAATAAGGTGATCCAGCGGCACATCTTGCTTAAGCTGCTGTCACAACCAGGAACGTTTCCCCTCAGGGCTATTTTCAGCAGGTGATTGAATCGATCATCCCGGACCGCACGGCATAAGTTTCTCATGCCTTATGTTCCGATTGAGCATCAGAATTATGGCAGGAGGTTACTTTTCCTTGTCTCGTTCTCCTTCTTCGTGATTCACGAGAGACCGGATTGGTTCAATCAAATTTTCGCCACCAGAGGGAGTACTAATACCCAGCAGAACATGACTTCTGCGATAGCCATACAGAAAATAAAAAATCAGCCCAACTCCTGTCCAGATTGGAAATACCAGTTGAGCATCTGTTGGCAGAAACAAAAAAAGTGTTATGCAGCCGCCGATAGCAAGTGGTCCTACCAGCCAGATTACAGGTGCTTTAAAAGGTCTTGCACGATTCTTATCCTTGATCCGAAGAATCATGACGGATAGCGCTACCACTAGAAAAGCAAACAGCGTTCCGGAATTGGAGATATTCGCTAGCTTGCCTACTGGCAGGAAAGCGGCTGATGCCGTAACGACGAGCCCGGTAACCAGTGTTACAATATACGGGGTTTTGAAACGCGGATGAATATGGCTTAATACTTCCGGGAGCAGGCCATCACGCGACATGACGAAGAAAATACGCGTCTGCCCAAACAGCATCATGAGGATGACTGAAGGAAGCGCCAGGAAAGCTGCCAGACCGATCAGGTTGCCAACTTTCTCCCATCCGATCTGGCGTAGCACATGTGCCAGCGCTTCATGCGAACAGACAACCGGTTGTTGTCCCGCTGTTGCGAGCAATTTGCATTGCGCTGCCATTTCCCTGGAACCGGGCATAAGACCTTCCCCTGTGGCATCAATTAATGGCTGCGCACCTACCGCACCGACCACACCAGCGGAAATCAGTAAATAAAATAATGTACAAATCAACAATGAGCTGATCAGGGCAATCGGAAGATTTCGTTGTGGATCTTTGGTTTCTTCCGCCGCAGTCGATACCGCATCGAAACCGACATACGCAAAAAAAATGGATGCCGCTGCAGTGGCAACACCTGATGTTCCTAATGGCAGAAAAGGATCAAAGTGATTCATATCAGCAACCGGCAAAGCAAGTGCTATAAATGCTGTCAGAGCGACAATTTTGACCGCAACAAGAGTAGCATTGAATGTAGCGCTTTCCCGTGTGCCGATGATTAACAAACTGACAACCAGGATGCAAATGATTACTGCAGGCAGATTGATGATTCCCCCGGCAAAGGGGCCATTTACCAGAGCAAAGGGAATTTTAATCCCCAGCGAGGAATTCAATAATCCGACGAAATAGCCTGACCAACCTACGGCCACCGCACCAGCAGCAACAGAATATTCCAGGATCAATGCCCAACCCACCATCCAGGCGATTAATTCACCCAGTACTGCGTAGGAATAGGTATAGGCAGATCCGGATATCGGTACCATCGAAGAGAGCTCAGAATAGCAAAGCGCAGCCACTGCACAGACAAAACCGGCAATGACGAAAGCGATCATCATTCCGGGGCCGGCTTTCTGGGCGGCTTCGGCAGTTAGTACAAAAATACCGGTTCCTATAATTGCGCCGATTCCCAGCAAGGTCAGCTGCCACACGCCCAGGGAACGATGAAGACTTTTCTTGGCAGCCGTGGCCAGCATAGAGTCCAGCGATTTTATACGCCAGAAGATCATGAGCTTCCTCCTTCAATAAAAACAGGTAGTTGCAACATTTCTGAATTCAATGCGAGGTAGTGTACAAGAAATGCCATGACCAAAAACCCGAAATCGAGATACATTTCTATATACTTCTACATTTTTCACAATCTCTGCGAAATATTTGTAAACTGACAAGCTAAGGCGGTCTATGAAGAAACTCATTCCCAATTGAAAGTGACCCTGACACCTAAGAGCCTGTTCAATATCACGAGCTAAAACAGCACCGGCAAGAACAGCGGCGCAAAAAATATCTGGAAAAACAGTAGAATATCACAACAGGAAAAATGCAGGACTCAGCAGCAACAACCCCGCAACACATACTTTATCCGCAACGACGCACCTTTATCAGCCGTTGTAGGCGGTTTATTCGTCGACCATTCCCCCTAATGCATCCATCAATTCGGGCAGTAGCTGCCGCAATTCAGCCGTCATTAGGAAAAAATCGCTATCAAACTGTTCTTCAGCTGTTTCTGTCGATTCCCGGTCGATATCAAGTAAGGTTATTCGCTTTAACTGCAGATTTTCATCGAGAATAAATGAGATCCTGTCTCGCCAGGTTATTGCCAGTTTGATGACTTCCTTGCCAGTCCGGACATGCCGGGTAATTTCCTGTAGATCAGGCAATTGCTGCACATAGCTCACTGAAATCTTTTTATCCTCGCGGCTGCGGAAAATACTGTCGCTGTCAACAGAGAAAATTACAGGTGGTTCATCGCCTGATAGCCAGGCCGTCATGGCGGATATTGGTGCAATATTAGTTCTGACGCGCTTTAGCCCAATACCAGTCGATTTAATGAATGCCTCAATCAGGGTATCTGCTCTGGAAGCGCTCGCACCTTCAACAACAAACCAGCCATCCACTGGGTCGATCCACACATGATTCCGTTGCCGGACAGAAAACGCACGCGCCAGCAGCTCACGATAAGCTGCTTCCTTGATATCTTTCATCTGTTTGCGACCAGGTGGGTATCCCTGGTGTGATTCCATTTCCTGTGCACGAACTTTGGCAAGCTGATTGACAACTGACACAGGTAACAGCTTTTTTTCTACCCCCAGCGAGATCAGCATCTGCTGCCCATAGCTGTAGACCAGGCCAGCTTCCTCGGCTCCCGGGGAAACCCAGCCCTTGCTCTGCGCTTCCAGCCCTAGGCAGCCCTGCAATGTTTGCTTCGCTAACCGCTCTTCCAGCTCGTCAAAAGTAATCACTGCGTCGGCAAGACGGTAAATCTGTAAATTTTTAAACCACATGAATTTGTATTGAGATAGAAATGCGCGATTAACTACAACAAATCTGAGGATTCTAGTAATCCGGATAGGATCTGTTAACAGGTTGGCAAGTTGGCGCCCTGGAGACGAATCGAACGTCCGACCTACCCCTTAGGAGGGGGTTGCTCTATCCCCTGAGCTACCAGGGCGGGGGCTGCATTTTACGCCAAAATTCCGGATGAACGAAATTGGTATGCGCTCCTGATGTAGAAAAATTCAATTTATTACCAGATTTTCCACCAGGGTTTTTCTACCAGCGAACCGGAATCTGTAAGGTAAGCACTTTCCGGGAAATTTTTTTTGATGACTTTTTCTGTATCTTCGCGCAAATCGATCAGGCCCAACTCATTGTAGGCGCTTGCCATGATGTACAGCGCTTCTTCTGTCGCAGGCGTTTGCGGGTATTCTTCCAGTACAAACTGCGCACGCCTGAGAGCTGCTATGTAAGCTTTCCGTTTCATATAATACCGGGCGACATGAATTTCACCTCTTGCCAGCGCATTGACCAGATAAGCCATGCGCTGCAGTGCATCAGGCGTATATTTACTATCCGGATAACGGGTTACCAGCAGCTTGAAATCTTCAAATGATTCTCTTGAAGCCTTTGCATCCCGTTCGCTCAAATCCTGCTTAATGATTTTGGTGGTTATATACCCCAATAGACCTTGATCATCGTTAAAGCTAGCGAGTCCCTTGATATAATAAGCATAATCAATATTATGATGATGTGGGTAGAGCTGGATAAACCGGTCTGCCGCTGCAATGGCTGAGGCCTGTTCCTGATCCTTATAGTAGGCGTAAGCTATTTCAAGCTGTGCCTGTTGAGCAAACCGTCCATAGGGATAACGGGCTTCCAGTGCTTCGAACAATTTGACTGCAGCTGAATAATTACCCTCGTTAAGCTCATTTTTGGCTTCGATATAAAATTTACTCGCAGACCACTGGCTGTTATCAACCGTTTTTTCGGACAGAATGCCACATGCGGCCAACAATACCATCAACCACCCTGCCAAAAATTGTCGCAACATAATGAATAATCTCAATAACGGGCAAGATGGACGCAATTATAGCGCAAAGCCTGATTCATCCACAGCCAGCGGCCAGAAAAATGAAGATATTATCGAATTGATCGCGCCAGATAATCTTGCAGGATTGCGGCTGGATCAAGTGCTGGCTCAGTTGCTTCCTCAATGGTCGCGCAGCCGGTTACAGCGATGGATTGGAGAAGACCGTGTCAGTGTGGATGGCTCAGCAGGATCAACCAGGCAAAAAATATGGGGAGGAGAAATAATCCATGTTACAGCTGGTCTGGTTGAAAGTGATCAAAGCCATCAGGCTGAGGCGATTCCACTCAGTATTATCTACGAAGATGATCATTTGATTGTCATCGATAAACCCGCTGGTCTAGTCGTTCATCCAGGAAACGGTAACTGGCATGGAACATTATTAAATGCTTTGCTTAACCATGCTCCACAACTCAGCCAGGTGCCACGTGCCGGTATCGTTCACCGACTGGATAAAGACACTACAGGCCTACTGGTTGTTGCTAAGACAATCGAGGCACAACTTGATCTGGTCAGGCAATTACAGCAGCGTACTGTCAAACGTCACTATTTCGCGCTCGCGCTGGGTGGGATCGAGAAAGATGGCCTGGTAGACGCACCCATTGGCCGACACCCTGTGCATCGCACCCGCATGGCCGTGGTGAAAAATGGCAAACCTGCCCGCACATATTATCGGGTTCTGGAAAAATTTGTTGCCTGCACATTGCTGCAATGTAGTCTGGAAACTGGACGTACGCACCAGATTCGTGTTCATCTGATGTCTATTGGTCATCCGTTGGCGGGAGATCCAGTGTATGGCAAAATTTCATCTGATCCACCAACAGCTGATGCGATCGTACACCTGCCAAGACAAGCATTGCACGCCCGGCAGCTCGAACTGACGCATCCTAACAGTGGACAGATTATGCACTGGGAATCTTCGCTGCCGGATGATATGAGCAGACTCTTACAGATAATGCGGAAGACCCCACGACCCATCCTGGCATTTTCATGAATCCGTATTTCTGGATGTAATCGGTGTAATTATTTCCGGGTTTCTATCCAAAACACAGATAAGCTATAGTTTTCTACCTGAAATAAAATGACTGACCTATTTATTCGGTGTCTGCCCAACGGTACAATACCGGCCAACGTACCTTCCTTGCATTTTCTCTGCCAAGCTCGTGTACCTTACAAACCGTTTCACAAGTAAATGTTATTTTTCTGGAGAAAAAACTGTGGCAGCTGATGTTTTAAAGATGATTCAGGACCATGAAGTCAAGTTCATTGATCTGCGCTTCACCGATACCAACGGCAAGGAACATCATGTCACAGTTCCCGCACATGTCTTGGATGCCGATAAATTCGAGGATGGTCATCCGTTCGATGGATCCTCAATTGCCGGCTGGAAAAACATTCACGCATCCGATATGTTGCTTATACCTGATCCAGAAACTGCTTCGCTGGATCCTTTTATGGAAGAAACCACATTGCTGCTAACTTGCGATGTGATTGATCCTGCTGATGGGCAGGGATACAACCGCGACCCGCGATCACTGGCCAGACGGGGAGAAACTTATCTGAAATCCACCGGCATTGGTGACGTTGCCTACTTTGGCCCGGAACTGGAATTTTTTATTTTTGACTCGGTACGCTGGCACACCGACATGTCTGGGTGTTTTGTCAAGATTGAATCAGAAGAAGCTTCCTGGAGCTCCAAAAAACGCTATGAAGGCAGTAATAATGGTTATCGTCCCGCAATCAAAGGCGGATATATGCCGGTGCCACCAGTAGATTCTCTGCACGATATTCGCTCAGCCATGTGTATGGTGCTTGATGAACTGGGAATCCCTGTAGAAGTTCATCACCACGAAGTTGCCAATGCCGGACAATGTGAAATTGGTACCCGCTTCAACAGCCTGGTGAAACGCGCCGATTGGAATCAACTGATGAAGTACGGCATTCATAATATTGCTGTTTCCTACGGCAAAACAGCAACATTCATGCCCAAGCCAATTGTTGGTGACAATGGTTCGGGTATGCACGTCCATCAGTCAATCTGGAAGGACGGTAAAAACCTGTTTGCAGGGAACGGTTATGCCGGTATGTCTGAAATCGCGCTGTATTACATCGGGGGCATTATCCGACATGCCAAAGCACTGAATGCTTTTGCCAATCCAGGCACCAATTCGTATAAAAGGCTGGTTGCCGGTTTTGAAGCCCCTGTCAATATTGCTTATTCTTCCAGCAACCGGTCAGCCGCTGTGCGTATCCCCTATGCTAGCAGCCCAAAACAGCGCCGTATTGAAATACGCTTTCCCGATCCCAGTGCCAACCCTTATCTGACCTTTACCGCCCTACTGATGGCAGGGCTAGATGGTATACAAAACAAAATCCATCCAGGCGATCCGATGGATAAAAATCTGTATGATCTGCCCCCGGAAGAAGCCTCGATGGTACCCAATACCTGCACATCACTGGAAGAAGCTCTGGAAAGCCTGGATCAGGATCGTGAATTTTTGACACGCGGTAACGTATTTTCCAACGATATGATTGACGCCTTTATCAAGCTTAAATCGGAAGAGGCAACATTGTTACGTACCACTACACATCCTGTTGAGTTTGCCTTGTACTACAGCCTATAAAAAGACGGTATTAATCAACGCTTATTCACAGATCACCAACAACACCACCCGACTTAAAATCTGATATTTCCCGGGCAGAACTTCGTATTTCGCTAATTCGTTAAATATGGGGTTCCGGTTCAAACTCATCTATTTTAGAAATCGGGGGGTATCCATGAAAAAAACTTACTGCACGATCATACTGTCTGGAGTCATATCACTCGTATTTTCCACTGTTAGTGCAGCTTCCGGTATTCACAAGTTAGTGGATGAGCATGGGCGCATCATCTTTACCAATAATGCAGCCAAAGATTCCATAAGAATTCAACCCGAAAAATCCAGATCAACGATTTCCTCCCGCCAAATAAATGGCGTTGCCGGAAATCATCCCAGAGTCAGCAAACTGCAGCAGGATCAGCGAGATACCAAACGTCGGAGAATTCTTTCTCAGGAACTCGCTAATGAAACCAGGTTACTGGAAGACACCCTGAAAACAATTGATCTGACTCTCCGGAAAACGGAAAATTATTTACCAAATCACCCTTACTTCACGTCAAATTATTTTGATATTCTCCAACTGCGTAACCAGGCAGCTTCACACGAACGTAACATCAAGGCACTTAATGCAGAGCTCAATAATCTCTGAAACAAACCTGATTACGGTTAGAGTCTGCCGTTTGATTGGCTGCCTCAGATTTATTATCTTGAATTTTGCAGCCACCTACAACTATCTGAATAATATTCATCGTTTTTCCTCATTACAAGATAACTAATGTGATATTCCTGAAGGTTGGCAGTCTCCGTTATAATCAAGTTTAACATCTGCATATTCTATATTTGTAGGCGACAAGCAAGGCCACCGGTCAGCTCCGTATTTGAAGAACACGCCCTCTCACTCCACTTGAAAACAATCAGATGTCTTCCGTATCTGATTTGTTGTATCAACCAGTAATCTGGAAAGAAAATTTCATCATGAGAAATAAAATCACGATAAACTGCCATCCTTTTGTGCGTGCGAGATTTATTATCAGCAACTCTCCGGATAAATATTATCAATCCCGGACGAAAACTAAACAAATATGAAACAACCTGAATGTCTTGCCTTGGCAGATCTGATTACAAAAAAAATATCAGCCCTGCTCCATACCCAATTAAGCACCAATCCCGGCATAACAAGCCAGATCTTTGGAACGCCACTTATAGTGGTACAACAGAGTAAGGATATTTTTGCATGATTGACTGGTCCTATACGGCGGCCGGTACCTTCACAGGCTTTATTATCGGATTGACTGGTGTTGGTGGCGGTGCTCTGATGACACCCATCTTGTTACTGTTTTTCGGGATATCGCCAACAACCGCTGTCGCTACTGATTTATGGTTTGCCGCCATCACCAAAATAGCCGGTGCACGAATACATCATACCAATGGCAATGTGGATTGGCAGGTAGTCAAGCGTCTGTGGGCAGGCAGTCTTCCGATGGCTTCACTGATCGTACTACTGATAAGTATGGGGACACATATCGTAAAGGTAGACTGGCTTACAAAATGTATTGGTATAGTAGTGCTGGTTACAGCTATCGGGTTACTGGTAGCTCCCAGACTGATCGCTTTTGCTAAAAGAAAGCAGATTGGACAGCCGGAACGATTTAAGACAATGCAAGCAGTGCTTACAATCTTCGCAGGCGCAATTCTTGGAGTATGCGTTGCACTGACATCAGTAGGTGCCGGAGTCTTGGGAAGCGTAATGCTTCTGTACCTGTATCCACTACGCATAACCCCACATCGCCTAGTTGCTACAGAAATTGTGCACGCTATACCACTAGCGATTATTGCTGGCTTGGGTTATTTGTTCGCAGGTATGGTGGACGGAGAGATGCTTATTAGCCTGTTAGCAGGCTCAATACCGGCGGTCATTGCAGGAAGTAAGCTTGCCAGCAGGATTACAGGACAATGGATCCGGTTCGCTTTAGCAATTGTGCTTGCTGCAGCAGGGTTGAAAGTTCTTTTATAAAGAACCATTTCAATGCGCCGTCTGAAAAACAGTTGACACTTATATTTCAAGGAATATGTTACAGGATAAAATCCTTTAACTAGATACCACCCGAATATCTGGCTCAATCGTTCTCAGAAGCTGCTCAATTCCACGCAATGTTCCAGATATGGAACTTGGGCAAGTTCCACATGCCCCCTGATAATGAATACGCAGAAGGCTGCCTTCCAGAGCCAGTACATGAAGATCACCACCATCATGCTGCAAATAAGGTCTCACCTCTTCTTCCAGTAAAATATTGATTCGCTCCAATCGTTGCTGATCCTCCTCGCTAAGATTTGCCAGCGCCTCACTAGCAGCAGCAACCACGGTGGCTGATTGATCCGTCGCAGCCGGCGCAGCCCGAATTGGATCTGCCACCTCTCGCGCCAGATCCTGCCAATCCGCACCTCCATCCTGTGTAATCGTGATCCAGCGATCCACATAAAAGACATTGATAACATGATCAATATCAAACAACGCGGCAGCAAGCGGATCATCAGCCGCCTGTTCGGCGTTATTGTAAGATTTGGTAACCCCCCAAGTCAGTGGCTCCTTCAGGATGAACTTCAATGCATTAGGGTTTGGAGTTCCCTCAATTTCT
>JACDJA010002576.1_pt1 | contig 12735 bp, 13 predicted proteins | sample 7449241 | NCBI WGS metagenome assembly JACDJA01 (sample SAMN14253289, study PRJNA609438) | sludge metagenome | isolation source: initial anaerobic sludge | collected 2018-12-20 | reverse complement strand
GTTTGCGGCTATGCTTCCAGCATTATAGATTAATTGCGTAGCATCAAGTGTGGCCCGGTATTGGTCTTTGTTGGGAGGTTCTATGGTTGCATTTGGTAACCCATTGTTAGCTGTTGTTCAGTAAATTATTGAATTAGTTGCCGAATGTAAATAAGGGGCTGTTATGAATATAAATTTCACATTGGTCTCGCAAGCGATAGCTTTTTCCATATTTATATGGTTTACCACAAAATTTGTGTGGCCGTATTTGTTGCGTGCTATTGAAGAGCGTCAGCAGAAAATAGCGGATGGCTTGGCAGCAGGTGAGCGTGGTAAGAAGGAATTGGAGCTTGCCAGCCAGCGTTCATCAGAGGTATTGAAAGAAGCCAAGCAGCGTGCGGGTGAGATCGTTATTCAGGCGGAAAAAAGAGCTTCTGACATCATAGAAGAAGCTAAAAAGAATGCTCGAGTTGAGGGTGAAAAAATTCTAGCCGGAGCTAAAGCGGAAATTCAGCATGAGATTTTTAGTGCGCGTGAATCATTGCGTCAACAGGTGGCGGGGTTGGCAGTGCAAGGTGCTTCAAAAATTCTACGTCGTGAAGTAAATGCCAAGGCTCATGCTGATCTACTGGCATCAATAGAGACAGAGTTAAAATAAATGGCTGAAGCGATAACAATTGCACGACCGTATGCAGAGGCAGTTTTCAGACTTGCTCAAGGAAGTGAATCTTTGTCACTCTGGTCGGAGATGCTTGGGATTGTCAGCTCTGTTATTCAGGAATCTCAGGTAAATGCTTTAATCGGTAACCCACAAATCCCATCAATAAAACTGCGTGAAATCGTTTTCAGTATTTGTGATAAAGAACTAAATGAAGATGGAAGGCGTTTAATTTCATTGTTGATTGAAAATGGACGGCTACTTGTATTGCCGCAGATAAGCGAGCTGTATGAGCAGCTTAAGGCGCAACATGAGAGTGTGCTTGAAGCGGAAATAGTATCAGCATTTCCTCTTGAATCGTATCAGCTGGAAAAGCTCATATCGGTTCTGGAGGCAAAATTTCAGCATAAAGTAAAGGCTCAGGTAAGTGTGGATAGTGGGCTTATTGGTGGCGTAAAAATTGAAATCGGTGACCAGGTGATTGACAGTTCTGTGTCCGGAAAGCTGGAAGCTATGGCGGCGACTCTCAAAAGCTAGGAGTGATATAAAATGCAGTTAAATCCATCAGAAATCAGTGAATTAATCAAGAGTAAAATTGAAGGCCTTTCTGTTACATCGGAATTTCGTACACAAGGAACTATTGTATCGTTAACGGATGGTATCGTTCGAGTGCACGGTCTTTCTGACGTAATGCAAGGCGAGATGCTGGAGTTTCCGGGTGGGACGTATGGCCTGGCGTTAAATTTGGAGCGTGATTCGGTTGGTGCGGTTATCTTAGGTGCTTACGAACATCTTACGGAAGGGGATATCGTAAAATGTACTGGCAGAGTTCTTGAGGTTCCTGTAGGAGAGGCTTTGCTGGGTCGTGTCGTAAATGCTTTAGGGCAGCCGATTGATGGTAAAGGACCTATAGCTGCACAGGGAATGGAACCAATAGAGAAAATTGCTCCTGGCGTCATATCACGTAAATCAGTTGATCAACCAATGCAAACTGGCTTGAAATCGGTTGATTCAATGGTTCCGATCGGAAGAGGGCAGCGTGAGTTGATCATTGGAGATCGGCAGACAGGTAAAACAGCAGTTGCAATTGATGCGATCATTAATCAAAAAGGTGAAGATATGATCTGCATCTATGTTGCAATAGGTCAGAAAGCCTCATCAATTGCAAACGTGGTGCGTAAACTGGAAGAAGTTGGTGCCATGGCATATACCATTGTGGTAGTGGCTTCTGCTTCTGAATCAGCAGCTATGCAGTATATTGCACCTTATTCTGGCTGTACCATGGGTGAATATTTTCGTGACAAGGGGCAAGATGCGCTGATTGTCTATGATGACCTAACTAAGCAGGCATGGGCTTATCGTCAGATTTCTTTGTTGTTGCGCCGACCTCCTGGTCGTGAGGCTTATCCGGGAGATGTTTTCTATCTTCACTCTCGTTTATTAGAAAGAGCAGCAAGAGTGAATGCTGATTATGTTGAAAAAGCTACTGGTGGAAAAGTAAAAGGAAAAACAGGATCGCTAACCGCGTTACCTATTATTGAAACTCAAGCAGGTGACGTAACGGCATTTGTACCTACTAACGTAATTTCAATTACGGATGGTCAGATATTCCTTGAGTCTGATTTATTTAATGCAGGTATACGGCCGGCAATCAATGCTGGTGTTTCGGTTTCCAGAGTCGGGGGCGCTGCTCAGACCAAGGTCATCAAAAAACTAGGCGGTGGTATTCGTTTGGCTTTGGCGCAATATCGTGAACTTGCTGCTTTTGCACAGTTTGCTTCTGATCTTGATGAGGCCACACGTAAGCAACTGGAGCGTGGAAAAATGGCTACCGAGTTAATGAAGCAGGCGCAGTACGCTACATTAAAAGTTTCAGAGATGGCATTAACACTGTTTGCGTTAAATAAAGGTTATTTTGATGATGTTGACATTAAGCGCGCTCTTGCTTTTGAGTCTGCATTAAAAAGCCATGTTCGTAGTCATCATGCTGCAATACTGGATAAGATCGAGACAACCAAGGAGCTTGACGCTGAAACAGAAAAGGCGTTAGAAGCAGCTATTCAGGAATTTAAGCAGAACGGGATATACTAACCCATGGCAAGCAGCAGAGAAATACGAAACAAAATCAAGAGTATTAAAAATACGCAAAAGATTACGCGTGCGATGGAAATGGTTGCTGCCTCCAAGATGAGAAAAGCACAGGATCGCATGAAAAAGGCGCGTCCTTATGGCGAAAAGATTCGTAATGTGGCCGCACATATTAGCAAGGCGAGTGTTGAGTATCGTCACCCTTTTCTGATTGACCGTAATTCTGTTAAAAGAGTAGGAATTATTGTTGTGACATCAGATAAAGGGTTATGTGGCGGGCTGAATACTAATGTATTACGTAGAGCTCTCAATGAAATACGAGTTTGGGGAGCCGAAGGCGAGCAAATAGAAGTTTGCTGCATAGGTAACAAAGGTTTGGGGTTCATGAGTCGTCTCGGTGTCCAGGTGATTTCACAGGTTACTGGTTTAGGTGATGCACCTAATATGGAAAAATTGATAGGCGCAGTTAAGGTTGTCTTGGATGCTTATACTACTGACCATTTTGACAGGGTATATATTTTCTATAACCGTTTTGTCAACACTATGAAACAAATACCGGTTATGGAGCAACTTCTCCCGCTGACTGACGAGCATATGAGGGATGATAGTAATGAAGCCAAGCCTGCTCGCGCTCCATGGGATTATATTTATGAACCTGAAGCTAAACCTGTTATTGACGATATTATGATCAGGTATATAGAGGCACTCGTATATCAGGCAGTTGCTGAAAATATGGCTTCCGAGCAATCAGCAAGGATGGTTGCTATGAAAGCAGCCTCCGATAATGCTGGTAATCTAATTGACGAACTGACACTCATTTATAACAAATCTCGTCAGGCAGCTATTACCAAAGAACTTTCAGAAATCGTCGGTGGAGCAGCGGCTGTTTAAGTATTGTAAATTTGTATTTAGGGAAAAGTGATGAGCCATCAAGGAAAGGTCGTTCAATGCATTGGCGCGGTAATCGACGTAGAATTTGCATCAGAGGGAATACCAAAAGTATATGACGCTCTGGTAATGGAAGGGTCGGAGTTAACATTGGAAGTACAGCAGCAGTTGGGAGATGGCGTTGTCAGAACCATTGCACTTGGATCGTCAGATGGTCTGAGGCGAGGGATGATGGTTACCAATACACAAAAGCAGATATCGGTTCCTGTTGGTACCAAGACGCTGGGGCGCATTATGGATGTTCTCGGTAGGCCCATTGATGAAATGGGAGAAATTGGTGCAGAATCATTCATGCCCATTCATCGGACTGCCCCTGCTTTTGATGAACTGTCAGCCTCGACGGAGCTGCTGGAAACTGGAATCAAAGTTATTGATTTGATTTGTCCTTTTGCCAAGGGAGGCAAGGTTGGGCTTTTCGGCGGTGCTGGTGTAGGAAAAACTGTCAACATGATGGAGCTTATCCGTAATATCGCAATTGAGCATAGCGGATACTCGGTATTCGCTGGTGTGGGCGAGAGGACACGGGAAGGAAACGATTTCTATCATGAAATGAAAGATTCCAATGTATTGGACAAGGTGGCATTAGTTTATGGACAGATGAACGAGCCACCTGGAAACCGTTTACGTGTTGCGCTAACAGGTTTGACAATGGCTGAAGCATTTCGCGATGAAGGGCGTGATGTCTTATTCTTTGTAGACAATATTTATCGTTACACTCTGGCGGGGACGGAGGTTTCTGCATTATTAGGGCGTATGCCATCTGCAGTTGGATATCAGCCGACACTTGCAGAAGAAATGGGGCGTTTACAGGAAAGAATTACTTCTTCTAAAACGGGTTCAATTACGTCAATTCAGGCTGTATATGTACCGGCTGATGACTTGACCGATCCGTCTCCGGCAACGACGTTTGGTCACCTTGACGCTACTGTAGTGTTGTCGAGGGATATCGCTTCTCTTGGGATTTATCCTGCTGTTGATCCACTCGATTCGACTTCACGTCAATTAGATCCCCTGGTTGTTGGCGAAGATCACTACAACACAGCGCGTGAAGTTCAGCAGACATTACAGCGTTACAAAGAGCTGCGTGACATCATTGCTATTTTAGGTATGGATGAACTTTCACCAGAAGATAAATTATCGGTTAGTCGCGCACGAAAAATACAAAGATTCCTGTCGCAGCCATTTTTTGTTGCCGAAGTCTTTACAGGCTCACCCGGGAAATATGTTTCATTAAAAGAAACCATTAAGGGCTTCAAAGGAATTATTAATGGTGAGTATGATGATATTCCCGAACAGGCTTTTTACATGGTGGGCGGAATTGAAGAAGTGCTAGAGAAGGCTAAATCATTCCAATAATAAATATCTATTTTATAGGTAATCAATGGGTACGATATTCCACTTGGATATAGTGAGTGCAGAAGAATCGATTTATTCTGGACCTGCAGAATTCATTGTTGCTCCGGCAGTGATGGGGGAGGTAGGAATATATCCTCAGCATACCCCTATGCTTACTCGTATCAAATCAGGTGTGGTACGAGTAAAGGCACCACTTCAAGATGATGAAGAAATTTATGTTTCGGGTGGTATGCTTGAAGTACAGCCCGATGTTGTAACAATTCTGGCAGATACCGCTGTGCGGGGGCAGGACTTAGATGAAGCCAAAGCCTTGGAGGCGAAGCGCAAAGCAGAAGAAATCATGAAAAATAAGACTTCTGATATTGAATATGCACGGGCACAAGCTGAATTAATTGAAGCAACAGCCCAGCTGGCAGCTATTCGGAAGCTAAGAAAAAGGAGACACTAGAGTTATCTAATTAGTGTTCAATGGTAATGTGTTTATAAAAAAGGGCGATTCATAATCGCCTTTTTTTATAAACAGAAGGTATTTTGTTAGCTGTCTTATTTATTCCACCCTTTCCCTTTCCAGTACACTTAATTTGCGTGTGTTTGTCACTGATAATTGTGCAAGAGTGATAGATAATTCTTGGTTTAGCAGATACACCTTTGACTGCATAACCATAAACAAAGCATTTCAAGTAAGGATTAACTCGTGTTACAAATTGATGTAGTCATACTGGCAGCTGGGATGGGTAAGAGGATGCGGTCAACTTTACCCAAGGTTTTGCATCCTTTGGCCGGAAAACCTATTTTATTCCATGTTTTAGATACTGCGCGTATTCTGTCTCCTACAAAAATATGTGTGATTTACGGGCATGGCGGAGAGCTGGTTCGGCAAACTGTTGGTAATGATCCTAATCTTATCTGGGTAAAACAGACACAGCAGCTGGGGACGGGGCATGCAGTAAAGCAAGCTCTGCCTTGCTTGGGGAAGAATGGTATTACGCTGGTTTTATTCGGTGATGTACCGTTAGTAAAGAGTAATACACTCAAATCCCTGATTGATAAAGCGTGTGAAGATAGCCTGGCTTTGCTGACTGTAGAATTAAATGACCCTGCCGGTTATGGGCGTATCATACGCGACCCTAAAACAAATCGTGTCCAAGCAATTGTAGAAGAACAGGATGCCCTGCCATCGCAGAAGAAAATTCGTGAAATTAACACAGGCATCATGGTTCTTCCGAATATGTATCTGGAGAGCTGGCTCGATAGGCTAAGTAATGCCAATACTCAGGGCGAATACTACCTTACCGATATTATTGCGATGGCTGTTAATGATGGAGTCCAAATAGAGACTTCCAGCCCCGCATCTGATTGGGAAGTGGTTGGTGTAAACGACAAGATTCAATTGTCTACCTTGGAGCGCGCCCATCAGCAGGATGTTGCAAAGGGGCTTATGGAGCAGGGAGTGATGTTTGCTGATCCTGCGCGCTTTGATGTGCGCGGCCAGCTGATTTGCGGACATAATGTTGAAATCGACATCAACTGCGTATTTGAAGGTAATGTACGCTTGGGGGATAACGTGAAGATTAGCGCAAACTGCATACTTAGAAACGTGGCCATCTCGGATGGATCGATTGTCCATCCTTTTAGCATGATAGAAGATACAGAGGTAGGTAAAAATTGCCGTGTTGGCCCTTATGCTCGCATCCGACCGGGGACACAACTCGACGACGCTGTACATGTTGGAAATTTTGTCGAGATTAAAAATAGTCATATAGCTTCTGGGAGCAAGGTTAATCACCTCAGCTATATTGGTGATACTGAAATGGGCAGACGGGTGAATATTGGTGCTGGTACGATTACTTGTAATTATGACGGAGCCTTTAAACACCAAACGATCATTGAAGATGACGTGTTTATTGGCTCTGATTCGCAGTTGATCGCTCCGATAACGGTGGCCAAGGGATCGACAATTGGCGCTGGATCCACTATTACGCGTGATACGCCTGAAGGTCAGCTAACATTATCCAGGATTAAACAAATAAGTATTGCCAACTGGAAGCGGCCGAAAAAAAACAAGGATTGATGCTGTTTATACAAGGTAGAGCTGAGTAGAGGATAGGTTATGTGCGGTATTGTAGGTGCAATTGCGAAAAATGATGTTGTACCATTTTTATTGGAAGGATTATCCAGGCTTGAGTACCGTGGTTATGACTCGGCAGGAATCGTAGTTGCAGATGGTACGTTGCATAGATTGCGGACAACGGGCCGTGTTTCTGAGCTGAGCAAGCTGGTTCATGCCGGAGGAACATCAGGACTTACCGGTATTGCGCATACTCGTTGGGCAACGCATGGGGCGCCTTCTGAGCGGAATGCTCACCCGCATTTTTCTGGTGATCAAAGAAAAATTGCTGTTGTACATAATGGTATTATCGAAAATCACGAAACTCTCCGGCAACGTTTAGAACAGGAGGGATTTAAATTTCTGTCAGATACCGACACCGAAGTAATTGCTCATTTGATTTCGCTTTATCTTCGTAAGACCGATGATTTGCTGGATGCTGTCTGCCATTCCCTTGAGGAGTTGCAGGGCGCATATGCTATCGCCGTTATGGAAGAGGCGCGTCAGGATCGCATTGTCGTTGCCAGAAATGGGGCTCCACTCTTGCTCGGGATAGATGATGGTGGACTTTACGCTGCTTCTGATGCCTCTGCACTGGTACAGATTACGCAGCGGATTGTGTATCTTGAAGAAGGAGATGTGGCGGAGTTGTCCAGTGATGGATATCGTATTTTGAATTGCCTGAATACGGTAAACGGCTGTGAAGTCACTCGTGAAGTAATTGAGAGCAGCTTGACGCGGGATGCGGTGGAGCTAGGTTCATATTCGCATTTTATGCAAAAGGAGATCTTTGAGCAGCCGGTTGCTGTGGCAAATACCCTGGAAATGGTATTGAATGTACAATCAGTGTCTCCTCAATTATTTGGCAGTGAAGCACAAACGATTTTTGCCCAGACTCGGGGAATATTGATACTCGCTTGCGGGACCAGCTATCATGCTGGTCTGGTTGCAAAATACTGGTTGGAAACAATTGCAAGACTTCCTTGTAATGTCGAGATTGCCAGTGAATATCGATATCGCAATCCAATTGCTGATCCAGCTACGCTGGTTATTGGTATTTCTCAATCTGGTGAAACTGCGGATACTCTGGCTGCGCTAAGTTATGCTAAGTCATTAGGCCATCGCTACAATTTAGCAATTTGTAACGTGCCGGAAAGTGCCCTGATTAGGCAAACTAATCTGCGCTTCCTGACTCGTGCCGGCCCTGAAATTGGAGTTGCCTCCACAAAAGCTTTCACTACGCAGCTGGCAGTTTTGCTGTTGTTTACAGCAGTGCTTGCAAAGATACGCAACAAATTGCCGACTGAAGACGAACAGAAAATGATTGCCGCATTACGGCATTTGCCAGTTGCGATACAGCGTACGCTTCAAAGTGAGCTGGAAATTAAAAAATGGGCAGGAGATTTTTCCCAGAAACACCATGCTCTGTTTCTGGGGCGCGGCGTACACTACCCAATCGCATTGGAGGGGGCGCTGAAGCTTAAGGAGATTTCGTATATTCATGCTGAAGCTTATGCCGCAGGTGAACTCAAGCACGGCCCTCTTGCGCTTGTAGACAGTGGAATGCCTGTAGTTGCCATAGCTCCGAATGATGTGTTGCTGGAAAAGCTGAAATCCAATTTGCATGAAGTGCGTGCACGCGGAGGAGAGTTGTACGTCTTTGCAGATGCAGATTCACGTATTGAGGAGAGTGAAGGGGTGCATATTATTCGCATGGATGAATATGGAGGTGTACTTAGTCCCATTTTGCATACTATTCCGTTACAGCTATTGGCTTATCACGTGGCTTTGCAAAAGGGTACCGATGTTGATAAACCCAGAAATCTGGCAAAATCCGTTACGGTTGAGTAATTGAGCTGCTTTGATTTTCAGCTTGCGATTAAAGTATCCAAGTACTCTCTGGCCCGACCAACAAGGCACACGGCTGCGGCATGCTTTATACAATGATGCTGGAATGGTAGCATTGTAGCCTTTCAATGATTAGAGGAAGTCAATGGCTGGTCATAGTAAGTGGGCCAATATTAAGCATAAAAAGGCCGCGCAAGATGCAAAACGAGGAAAGATTTTTACTCGTCTGATTAAGGAAATTACAGTTGCTGCCCGGCTGGGTGGCGGAGACCCTGGTAGTAATCCCCGTTTAAGGTTGGCGATGGATAAAGCCTTTGGACATAACATGCCAAAGGATAATGTCGAGCGTGCGATCAAGCGCGGGTGTGGTGAGCTTGAAGGCGTTAACTATGAGGAAATTCGCTACGAAGGCTATGGGGTATCCGGGGCTGCTGTCATGGTTGATTGCATGACGGATAATCGTACACGAACCGTGGCGGATGTTCGTCATGCATTTACCAAGCACGGTGGCAACTTGGGAACGGATGGTTCTGTCTCTTATTTGTTCACACATTGTGGCCAATTATTATTTGCGCCAGATATTGATGAAGCGCGGTTACTGGAAGTTGCGCTCAATGCAGGTGCGGAAGATGTTATCGATAATGATGACGGCAGTCTGGAAGTTATTACCAGTCCGGATACATTTGTAGCAGTCAGAGACGAGCTGGAAAAGGCTGCTTTTAAGGCTGAACTGGCTGAGGTAACCTGGAAACCGGAAAACGAAATCTTGCTGCAGGGTGATGATGCAGCCAAAATGCAGAAGCTGTTGGATGCTCTGGAAGATATAGACGATGTACAGGATGTTTATACTACTGCAGTCTTAGACATCTAATCTTGTTACCTTCCGGCAAGAGCATCCGCATACTGGGGATTGACCCTGGCTTACGTATAACAGGTTTTGGTGTTATCGAAAAAAATGGAAGCCAACTAACCTACCTTGGAAGTGGCTGCGTAGTAACCGAAAAATCCGGTTTACCGGATCGCTTGAAGACCATCCTTGATGGACTGAATGAAATTATTTTGCAGCACCAACCGGAGCAGGTTGCTGTAGAACAGGTTTTTGTCAATATCAATCCTAAATCGACGCTGTTGCTCGGACAGGCTCGCGGTGCCGCAATTAGTGCAGCAGTTCTTCATGAACTTTCCGTGTACGAATATACTGCTCTGCAAATCAAGCAATCTGTAGTGGGGAATGGCCATGCCCGGAAAGAGCAGGTGCAGGAAATGGTGATGCGATTGTTGAGGCTGGGAGAACGCCCTCGCTCGGATGCGGCTGATGCGTTGGCCTGTGCCATTTGCCATGCTCATGGAGGAACAGGCTTGCTTGCCCTGAGTGTGCGTAATCATCCGAAACGAGGTGGTTGTCCGTGATTGGCAGAATTACCGGGTTGCTGCTTGAAAAACATCCTCCGCTGGTGTTGGTTGATGTACAAGGTACCGGTTATGAAATTGACGTGCCAATGAGTACTTTCTGCAAGTTGCCTGATATTGGCAAAAAGGTAACGCTCCATACCCATTTCTGGGTACGAGAGGATGTACATTTACTGTTTGGTTTTATGACGGAGCAGGAACGTGCACTTTTTCGCCAGCTTACAAAAATTTCTGGTATTGGTGCGAGAACAGGTTTGGCGATTTTGTCCGGCTTGAGCGTCACAGATCTCCATCAAGCTGTGGTATCGCAGGACAGTATTCGCCTAACCAAAATCCCCGGAATTGGAAAGAAGACGGCGGAGCGTTTATTACTGGAGTTGCGCGATAAGATCGACCCAGTAGCGATCCTTTCTGAAACGGGACCGACTGCATCTAACGTTGATAAAGACATTCTCTCTGCGTTATTAGCACTGGGCTATAATGGCCGCGAAGTTAACCGGGCGTTAGAGCAATTGTCGGAAGGTGTTACGGTATCTGACGGTATTATGCAGTCACTTAAATTTTTGTCGAAAGTAAAATAACATTTTGGCTGATCTTAAATGATTGAATCGGATCGGATTATCACTGCCTCTCCGTTTTCTTCCCAAGAAGAAGTAATAGAACGCGCACTTCGTCCTGTTCAGCTGGATGACTATGTCGGTCAGGAAAAGATCCGTGAACAATTGAAGATTTTTATTGAGGCTGCCAGACAAAGGCAAGAAGCACTGGATCATGTGCTGCTGTTTGGCCCGCCCGGATTGGGTAAAACGACACTGGCTCATATTATTGCTCGCGAAATGGGTGTGAATTTGCGCCATACTTCCGGCCCAGTACTAGAGCGCGCAGGTGATCTGGCCGCTTTGCTGACCAATCTGGAAGCCAATGATGTATTGTTCATTGATGAGATTCACCGGCTTTCTCCCGTTGTTGAGGAAATCCTGTATCCGGCGATGGAGGATTACCAGTTAGATATCATGATCGGCGAGGGAGTGGCAGCAAGATCAGTCAAGATTGATTTGCCAAGTTTTACTCTAGTGGGAGCGACTACGCGAGCGGGTATGTTGACCAACCCACTGAGAGACCGCTTTGGAATCGTTTCCCGTCTGGAATTTTATACTTCCGATGAGCTCAGCAAGATTGTTACCCGTTCTGCCGGGTTGCTTGATGTCGATATTACTGCCGATGGCGCCAGAGAGATTGCATGCAGATCACGGGGCACGCCACGGATCGCCAATCGATTACTGCGCAGAGTCCGTGATTTTGCTGAAGTCCGGGCGAACGGACGTATTGATCGCCAGGTAGCAGATGCTGCATTGCAGATGCTGGATGTTGATGCTGCTGGTCTGGATGTACTGGATAGAAAGCTTCTGCTAGCAGTGCTGGAAAAATTTGGCGGTGGTCCGGTAGGAGTGGATAATCTTGCTGCGGCTATCAATGAAGAGCGTGACACGATTGAAGAAGTGCTGGAGCCTTATCTTATTCAGCAGGGTTTTCTGCAGCGTACGCCTCGTGGCCGAATGGCAACAACCATGACTTATCAGCATTTCGATATCATCCCTTTACAGCAAGCCGCTACACTCGGTCTGTTTAACCCAGATTGAAAGCCGGTAATAACCCGCAAACCAAGATTCAATATCTTTCTGAAGAGTATTTTTACAAAAATGAAAGCTGCTTTTTTTTATCCCGTGCGTGTCTACTACCAGGATACTGATACGGGAGGTGTTGTATATCACGGATCTTACCTCAACTTTATGGAGCGCGCCCGTTACGAGTGGTTGCGCGATCTGGGGTTTACGGTGGATACCATGATCCGGTCACATAAAATGATTTTTCTTATTCGTTCACTCAGTATCGAGTACTTCAAGCCGGCTGTACTAGACGATTTGCTGGACATAACTGTGAAGGTAACAGAAATGGGCAGAAGCCGGATAACGTTGCAGCAGCAGATTTTACGTGAACAAGGTACACTTGCCAGCGCAACTGTTCATGCAGTATGTGTCGGATCAGATACGTTGAAACCGATTAGTATTCCAGTGCCACTTCGTCAAAAAATAGAAAACGGCCATTATGAGTAAAACCATCACCCAGGATTTATCATTTCTTCACCTGATTAGCGGTGCAAGCCTCCCGGTTCAACTGGTTATGCTGCTATTGTTGTTGGCTTCATTTATTTCCTGGTGGTTTATTTTCAGAAAATTATTTACCCTCCGTCAGGAAATCAAGCAAACCGATGAATTTGAAAGCGTATTCTGGCGCGGATCAGATTTGAATGCGCTGTATCAGCGAGCGGCCAGTGCGCGCC
>JACDJA010002572.1_pt1 | contig 12756 bp, 13 predicted proteins | sample 7449241 | NCBI WGS metagenome assembly JACDJA01 (sample SAMN14253289, study PRJNA609438) | sludge metagenome | isolation source: initial anaerobic sludge | collected 2018-12-20 | reverse complement strand
ATAAAGTAAAGATTTATATTCGGTACACTGAAAGGACCACAAAAATGCAAAAGCAAAGGATATTGATCGTTGATGATCACGAAGTGGTTCGACTAGGTTTGAAATCACTATTGGATCAGCATCCTTATTTTGAGGTTGTAGCGGAAGCTGGTAGCGCAAAAGAGGCTATTGAAAAGGTTGATAAATATTCGCCAGACGTGGTCTTAATGGATATTCGTCTTCCAGGAGCTTCTGGGATTGATGCCTGCGAAGAGATCACAAAAAATTATCCGGACACGCGTGTAATCATGCTGACCTCATACGCGGAAGATGAAATGCTCTTTTCTGCAATTCGCTCAGGCGCATCAGGTTATGTTCTCAAGCAAATAGGCGCGGAAGACCTGATGAAAGCGATAGAAGCTGTGGGAAGAGGAGAGGGATTATTGGATCCAGCAGTTACACAACGAGTATTTCAGGAAGTGAGAAGGGCGGTTCGTGAAGAAGAAGCTTCAGCCTTTGCTAGCTTATCACAACAAGAAAAGCACGTCTTAATGCAGGTCTCCGAAGGAAAGACCAATCGGGAAATAGCGAAAAACTTGTTCCTTGGTGAAGGAACCGTCAGGAATTACGTAAGCAGCATCCTAAGTAAGCTGGGCGTTAGCAATCGTGCTGAGGCAGCGGCCTATGCGGTTGAACACAGCCTGAAGGATTATATATAAATATTACTTAGTAAATACTGTGATGAGGCCACTAATAATGGGTGGTCCTAGTATTGTTATCCCAATGATTACACTAAATATTGAACTTAGCAAAACTGCACCGGCAGAGATGTCTTTACCAATCTTCACTTTAGGATCGAGATCAGGCTGGATGAGGTCAAATAGATACTCAAGAGACGTGTTGATCGCTTCAGTTATCCAAACGAGGAAGATCGCAAGGAGCAAAAACAGCCAGTTGATCAGAGATAGTTGTAAGATGGCTGCCAGTATGACCACAATGATCGTTGCCAACAGATGAATTTTTGCGTTGTTTTCTGTTGTGAGTAGAATTTTCAGTCCATTCAGCGCGTTTGCTATGGAAATTGTAATCGCTTCATTTTTGTGCATCTGATTCAGCCTCGGTAATTTTTATCCCTGCGTAACCAAGTGATGTCAGTATATGATTTTGAACCGACCACATCTCTTTTTGATCGATTATAGTCTGATGATCGTAGCCTAATAAATGCAAAACACCGTGTACTGTTAATAGGCTGATCTCAGCAGAAATATCATGTCCGGCAATAGAGGTCTGTTTCATTGCGGTGGGATAAGAGATGGCGATGTCTCCCAGGTATAAAACGGTTGAACCAGGAAGTGAATACCGGTCTTCAAAGGACAATACGTCTGTGGTTTTATCAATACCTCGATAGGTTAGATTTAAGTTGCGCATATATGCGTCGTCACACAACAATACGGTTAGCTGAATCTCATTATTTGTTTCAAGCATTGAGAGCGATGTTAAAGCGGCTGTTTGAATGAACTTTTTTATGTTGGCTGTCGCGTCTTTTGTTTGAAGCTCAATATTTACTTGATGATGCAGCATAATTTTGTTTAAACCTTAGTTAGAGGGCGGTCTTCGGGGTAAGGAATCCGGGGATGATAAGTATTCATAAGAGTCTTATGAAATGACTCCTGTATTTTTGTCAGATCGCTGAGGGTCAGGTTTGTCGCTTTTAGCCCTCCGTCTTTGTGAATATTCTCAAAAACACTGTGTAAGAGGGTTTCCAATTCCTGCTCATTTTTTGGTGGTGTTGAACGGGCGCGCGCTTCCGTTATGTCGGCGAGCATTAAAATACCGGTTTCCTTGGATCGAGGTTGCGGGCCTGGATATCTGAAAAGCTCAGCATCTACCTGGTCCGGATCATCTTTTTGCTGTTCAAGCGCACGATTGTATTGATAACGGGTTAGCTGCGTACCGTGATGTTCGCGGATGAAATCTATCAACCGCGGTGGCAGGTGATACTTCTCAGCCAGTTTTACCCCGTCGGTGACATGAGCGATTATGGTTTGCGCTGCTATGATAGGATCCATATCATCATGAGAGTCAATACTTCCTTGCGGTTGATTTTCAATAAAGAAAGCAGGGTTTTGGGCTTTGCCGGCATCGTGATAATAAGCTCCAACACGGGTTAAAAGCACGTCAGCGCCTACCGAGTTGGCAGCCTGTTCCGCCAGATTAGACACCTGAAGAGAATGCTGATAGGTTCCCGGAGCGTTTTGGAGAATATACCGAAGCAAAGGATGATCAGATCTGGACAGCTCGGTAAGGAGCAATGGGGTAGGAAAACCTAATAATTGCGCTAATAAGAATTGAAGAAGGATTGCTATACTGGCTGAGGCAAACCCATTGAGCAGTATGGTTCCCGAAAGAGTGAGAAGCCCGACCACGTCTGTTGACGGGTTGGTAAGACGGAAGGAAACCACAATTAAAATACCAACTGCGGCTATTGAAATTGCAGCCCAAACAAAGCGGGCGATATTTTTACCGTTTCCCAGAATCAGTGCACCCACCAGGCTCGTGACAAGATAAAAAACCAGTAGTTCAGGGTTGGAAGTTACTCCGTATGTGACCAAAACACTGAGAATAATTGGAAAGAAGATACTGATCTCAAAGCTGAAAAGTGACACAAGCAACAGAGCAAAAGCCGGCAATGGGAAGAAAAATGGGATGATTGTACGGTTTGGAATGATGACTTTTGCTGCAAAAAGGAAAATCAGGAAAGCTATGGTTATAACTAACAAGGCACGCAAATCAGAAATGGAATGATTCTTTCGACGGGAAAAATAAAGGATGATAAACACACAAAAAACCAGAACCAGAGCCGCAGAAGAAATGTAATCCTTCGTTAGGTTTTCCGGGCGTATCAAGTTAAGTTTTACCAATGCTTCGAACTGTTCAGGTGTAATAATCTGACCTCTCAGAACTATTGCCTGACCTTCTGCATAGGTCTTAATGACCGGAGCGACCTGATCAGCTGCTGCGAGACGTGCTTTTTCTGTCTCGAATTCTGAGTAGAGCGAGTTTGGAACTAAAAACGATCTTGTTAGAGATTGAATTAGCTGACTTTCTTCAGTGGAAAAAGAATAATTAATTAATCCGGGAATATTATTTGCCATTTCGCTGATTTGATGTTCGCGAATGTTTTCCCGCATGATTAATTCCAGTACTCTGCCTACTTCATCAGTTATAGCCGGCCAACGGTCTTCATGAACAGATAATAAATTTTCTGCAAGCTCTTCGTCTACTTGAAAGTACTGTAGTTTCCCAAGGTCGCTGATCTTTTTGGCTTCATCAGAGTATGTGTCATTACGGACTGAAGAAATAAAATTGAGTGCGCGGTTCAGTTTTTCAAGTTGGGCGCGGTTTATACTCGGATCTGCTGCGAGATAGATTGGGGTGATAGAATTTGCTGCGTCTTCTTTGGCTTTTTGAGTTAAAAATTCACTTTCATAAGATTCAGTACGAGGTGATGTGATGTCGCTATTCGCAACATCACCAGATTGCAATGGTAAGGAATCCTGTCGTAGAGATAGAGGGAGGATCAATACCAGAAATGTAAGAATACAGGCGATAACTAACAAAATAACCCGGAAAATCCGCCTGAAATTCTGATTTTTTGACAATTGTTGCTCGGAACCAGTATTATCCATCTAGTAATTCTTTTACTATTCGGCTCACACGATCAGGTTGAGCTTTCCCCTTAACCATCGGCAGGACGGTTTTCATTATCTTGCCCATATCCGCGGGGCTGGAGGCTGAAAGTTCTTTCATCACGTTATCGATAATTGACGCGAGGTCTTCGTCAGACAGTTGAGCGGGAAGGAACTTTTCAAGAATTGAAATTTCGGCTTTTGCTTTCTCAACTAGGTCTTTACGATCCGACAATGCAAGCTCTGAAATTGTTTCTGTACGAATTTTGACTTCTTTCTGGAGTATCGCAAGAATGGACTGATCATCCACAGGTTTTCTGGTTTCAACCTCCACCTGTTTGAGGGCAGAGAATACCATTCTGATTGTGTCGCGCGTAATATCGTCTTTGTTACGCATTGCTTCGTGCATTGTTGACTCAAGATTTTCTCGTAAATTCATCAATCACTCCAGAAAAATTTCTTCCTTGATAGAAGAATATAATGATTCACCTATACCGGGCACATACAATAAGTCTTCAATTGATTCAAATAATCCATATTTTTCTCGAAATTCAATAATCGCTCCGGCTTTTGAGGGTCCGATACCGGGCAAACTTGAGAGTTCCTCGATTGTAGCCGTGTTGATATTTATTTTACCTTCAATTGTTTTTGATGTTCCAGTTACAGGTGATTCTGTCGAGCTGGAATTTGACGAAGGCAAAATAATACGAGAAAAAGACTGTACTCTGGATGAAATCAAGAGGATTATGACACCGGATAGCACTAATCCTGTAAGTAAACCTATTAAAAACCAATGCCATTTGGATGACATCAGGCAGAAGCGTTCTCCAATTTGTACATAGTCTCAAAAGCAGTATTGGCGACTTCAATCATGTCATCTGAAGGCTCTACGGTTGTTAATCTTTGCATCGCCATGTTTATTGATGAGAGGTACTTAAGTACGGGATGGTTTATATGGTTGGCTGAAAATTTCATATATTCGTAAGCGATCATCACAAGAATTGGAAGTAATAGAATCCTGCTGAGCAATTTTACAAGAATATTCGGAATGGGTCCCAAAAGGGCAAATAAAATAATCGAAAAAACCATCAGAATTACGATGAATCCAGTGCCGCAGCGTGGATGATACACTGGGAAAGGCTTGATGCCGGAGACGTCCATGGTGGAGGATGCCTCGAAGGCATTAATGGTTTTATGCTCTGCGCCATGGTACGAAAAAACACGTTTGATGTCCGGCATTTTTCCCACAGCCCATATATATCCAATGGTGAAGACAAGGCGGATAAACCCTTCAATCATATTTGATACAAATGACGTCAGTGATAGCCACTTTTCAAACAGGGTGGCAATACCGGCTGGCGCAAGGAAGAAAAGGCCGATCGCTACTGCAAAGGAGATTAGCAGTGTGATGGTAAGCGCTGGACCCTCTATCTTTTCGTCTTCTCCAGCTTGAATGTTTGCTGAAATGGTTAGATATTTAGTTCCAAGGCCAAGAGCGTCCCAAAGGATAATTAAACCTCTCAAAAATGGAATTTTTACAAGCTTGGTTGTATATAGACCGGATAATTTTTCGGTTTTGGTTACAATAGATCCGTCCGGGGCTCGAAAAGCAGCGGCCAGGTAGCGAGATCCGCGCATTAAAACACCCTCGATCAATGCTTGACCACCATACGACGGCAGTTTGAGTTCGCTATCCTTTTTGTTGACCACGCTCATTGCACTTTCACATTGTAGAAGAAATGAATAAGCGCCTGTACACCTTTTCGCCAGGTGGGTAGATCAAGCTTTTCATTTGGTGAATGGATACGATCGTCAGGCAATCCGAATCCGGTTAAAACAGAGTCGATTCCCAAAATTTCCTGCATGTCTGCAACAACCGGAACACTTCCTCCTTCGCGTTTGTAAGCGGGAGAAGTTCCCCAAACCTCATCAAAAGCCATGGCAAGCGCTTTTGAGGCTGGCATATTGATGTCAGAAATACTGGGTGACCCGGTGGATAAATCCTTCAACTCCCACCTAACAGATTTTGGCGCGTTTACTTCAAGAAACTCAGAAAGTTGTTGATATACCAAATCCGGTTTTTGGTCAGGCACAAGCCGGGTGGAAATTTTTGCCATTGCTTTGGCGGGAATGATGGTTTTGGAACCCTCGCCGGTAAATCCTGAGAGCAAGCCATTTACTTCGAGCGTGGGTCGGGCGCCTATGCGCTCAGATGGAGAAAACTCCTTTTCACCCCACAAAGCCGGCGCGCCTGTTTGTGACAAATATTCATTTTCTGTAGTGCTGTATTTGGACAATTCTGACCGTTCAGAATCAGATAAAGGTTTAACCAGATCGTAAAAACCTGGGAGCGTGACTTTACCATTCTCGTCATGCATTTTGCTGATGAGATCGGCAAGCACCTGGGCAGGATTGTGAACGACCCCGCCATAACTGCCGGAATGCAGATCATGATCAGGTCCAAAAATATTCAACTCGAAGTAAGCCAACCCTCGCAAGCCGTAAGTGATGCTTGGCAGGTCCTTTCGGCTCATACCTGCGTCTGTATTTAATGCCACGTCTGATTTTAAGAGATCCTTATGTGCGGTAAGAAAGTCCTTTAGGCTGGGGGAGCCGATTTCCTCTTCACCCTCAAGGATGAATTTGATGTTGACGGGGATTTCACCCGTATTTTTAATGGATTGGATGGCGGAAACACAAGCGTAAATTTGGCCTTTCATATCTGAAGCGCCACGGGCGTACAGGTTATCGCCAATAGCGGTTGGGGAAAACGGAGAAGTGTTCCACAATTCAATTGGATCCTCTGGTTGAACGTCGTAATGACCATAAATCAAAATTGTCGGCTGCGATGCGCCCGCGTGGAGATATTCGCCGAAAACAATTGGATGCCTTGTCGTTGGAAAAATTTGCACATTTTCTATTCCGATACTTCGAAGTTTGTCAGCAATGTAGTTAGCTGCTTTTTGGACATTTGACTTATGTTCAGGGGCAGTAGAAACGCTTGGAATTGAAAGGAATTCACACAGTTCAGAAATAAGTTGGTGATAATTTGCTTCGAAGTAAGAGATCGCGCTTTTTGGCATGGTGACCGATTCTCCCTTGTTAAATTTTGACAATTGTATCACTATACCATTTTGAATTTAGATAAATATGCCTTTATGCTAAAATAATTTTGACAAGCGAGGTAAAGATGATAATTTATAACGCTACAATCATCACTTGGGAAAGTCACAACCGTATATTAAAAAATTACGGATTACGAATAACTGACGACAAAGTAACTGAAATCGAAGAATCTCAACTACTGTTACAAAAATATCCTGAAGAAGAGAAAGTTGATGCCGAGAGTAAGTTATTGATACCCGGTTTGATCTGTGCGCATACACATTTCTACGGGTTGTTTTCAAGGGGAATGGCAATTCATGGAGACCCGCCAGCAGATTTTGTGGAAATACTTGAAAAATTGTGGTGGCCGTTGGATCAATCATTGCTTGAAGAAGATATCTATTATTCTGCTTTGGTATCAATCATAGACGCGATAAAACATGGTACTACGACAGTTTTTGACCATCACGCGTCGCCGAATTTCATAACCGGATCCCTCGATATTATTGAAAAAGCTGTCTTAGACACGGGAATAAGGGCGAGCCTCTGTTATGAAGTGACCGATCGAGGAGGAGTTGAAAAAGCCGAAGAGGGAATAGCAGAGAATATTCGAATGATTAAGAAGACAAGCGCTTATCCTAAGGGGTCTACTGTAACCGCGATATTCGGTTTACACGCAGGCCTTACTGTATCCGATGAAACTTTACGCAATTCACAGAACATACCCGGTGGTTATGGGTATCATATCCACGTTGCAGAACACCAGTCAGACGAATTTCATAGCAAAAACAGGTACGGAAACCGGGTTGTTGATCGTTTGAACGACCTGGGTATTACCGGCAACAACTCAATTTTTGTGCATGGGGTACACCTGGATCAAAAAGAGCTGGAGATTATTCGAGACACAGGTACATGGTTAACTCACCAACCAAGATCCAATATGAACAACGCGGTTGGTATGGCTGACGTTGAAGGGGCATTGAGGTTTGGGATTCCGGTGTGTCTTGGAAATGACGGTTTTTCATTTGCTATGTGGGATGAGTGGCGCACCTGTTATCTGGCGCATAAACTACATAAAAAGGATCCACGGGCGATGCCCGGAGATTTGGTTGCCACTATGGGCGCTATTAACAACGGGAAAATGGCGTCCAATTTCTTCAAAGATAAAATCGGTGCAATAGAGGTGGGCGCAAAAGCCGACCTGATACTGGTAGACTACAAACCGATTACTGAGATGACCGCAGGAAATTTACCCTGGCACATCATTTTTGGGTTTAGAGATTCGATGGTAACACATACAATTGTGGACGGAAAAGTTCTCATGAGAGATAAAGAAGTTCTGGGAGTTAACGAGGAAGAAATCTCAAAAAGAGCAAAAGAGATTTCGCGTGAAGTTTGGAAGCGTTATGAACGTCAATTCTAAATATAAAGGGAATAAAATGCGTCGGATAGCGATCATAGGTGGTACTGGAAAAGAAGGGAAGGGGCTTGCATATCGCTGGGCTTTGTCAGGGCATGACGTAATCATTGGGTCGCGCAGCATAGAAAAAGCACAGATAGCAGCGGATGAGGTTAACGAGTTACTGCCAGATCATGTAAAACCGGTAGGGGGGCTGGAAAATATTCAGGCAGCTGATTGGGCGGAAATTGTTACGCTAACAGTTCCATTCGCCGCTCACGTGGATATGCTTGAGTATCTCAAAGACACGATTCGGGGAAAGCTGCTGATCGACGTAACTGTACCCCTGGTTCCGCCAAAAGTTTCTGTTGTTAAAATGCCTGAGGCTGGGAGCGCAGGAAAAGAGGCAAAAATGATACTTGGCGAAGACACAGAAGTAGTAATCGCTTTTCAAAACATTTCATACGAACGGTTAATGCGCACTGGAGATATAGATTGTGACGTATTGGTTTGCGGTTCCTCGAGAGAAGCAAGGGACACGGTGCTGGAGCTGGTAAAAGATGCCGGTATGGTTGGTTGGGATGCCGGCCCTTTAGCGAATGCAATGGTGATTGAAGGGTTAACTTCTGTATTGATCTATATCAACAAAAGGTACGGAAGCAAAGAGTCTGGTATCCGGGTCACGGGTGTGACAGGAGAGGAGAATTGACTAGCCTTAATAGAAAGCTAGAGCTCATACCCCTTAAAGGCTTGCCAGAGATAAAGAGAAATGATGACATCGGATCGTTAATATTAAAAAATGCGCGTAGTCATAATCTCAATATTTATAACAACACAATCTTCATTATTACTCAAAAAATAATATCCAAGTCCGAATCAAGGCTTGTAGACCTTCGCGTTATAAACCCTACTGACACAGCAATTAAACTTAGTGAAGTAACAAGAAAAGATCCGCGTTTAATTCAACTAATCCTCAACGAAAGCAAAGAGGTTATGCGTGTAAGGGAAGGATTGATTATCGTACGTCACAAACTTGGATTTGTGTGCGCTAACGCTGGAATTGACCATTCAAATACAGTACCAGGGGATGAGGAAAACAATTTTGTGCTTTTATTACCAATTGATCCCGATCGTTCTGCCAGAGAAATCCAACAACACATTCAAGGGAAAACCGGGAAGATTGTAGGCGTAATGATCATTGATTCGCACGGTCGAGCCTGGCGGAATGGTACGGTTGGTACCGCTATCGGTATTGCTGGAATTCCAGGAGTTGTGGATTTAAGAGGTCGAAAAGATCTTCATGGTTATACGTTAAAATCAACTTTCGTTGCCGCCGCTGATGAACTGGCGGCAGCAGCCTCCCTCATTATGGGGCAGGCGGATGAATCCATTCCTTGTGTAATGGCAAGAGGATTTCCTTATCCATTAAGAGAGTCTGGTATCCAGGAATTGATCCGTTCAGAAGAAAAAGATCTATTTAAATAAACCAAAAACAGGAAAAACCATGAGAATTACAGCACTTGCTGGTGGAGTTGGTGGGGCAAAGCTGGTAAATGGATTATCAAAATTATTAGAGCCTGAGAATTTTTCAGTTATTGTGAACACCGGAGACGATTTTCTTTATTCCGGCTTGTATGTCTGCCCGGATCTTGATACCGTAACGTATACGCTTGCCGGTATAAATGACCCGATCAATGGTTGGGGGTTAAAAAATGAAACCTGGAATGTGTTAACTGCTCTGCAATCTATTGGTCATCCTGTCTGGTTTAAACTTGGCGACCGTGACATTGCCACTCACATCGAACGGACCAGGCTTCTCCAATCCGGTAAGACCTTAACGGAAGCGACAAGCCAAATTACACAAAGACTTGGAGTAAAGCACGCCATCTTCCCAATGACAAATGAGTCAGTACGGACCATGATCGATACCGTGGAATTAGGCGTGATCGCTTTTCAGGAATATTTCGTCCGGCACAAGTTTCAACCTTCAATGAAATCCATCGAATTTTCAGGAATTCAAGAGGCAAAAATGCCAGATGTAGTCCGCGAAAATTTAGAGTTATGCGATATGGTCATCATCTGCCCCTCAAATCCTTTTGTCAGTATCGATCCAATCCTATCTGTTCCGGGAATCAGGAACATCCTATTGCAAAAAAAAGTTATTGCCGTAAGCCCTCTGATAAGCGGTAGAACAATCAAAGGACCGGCTGCAAAATTAATGCAGGAGTTAAATCTGGACGTGAACTCAGCAAGCATCGCTAAATATTACGGAAAAATCCTAACGGGCTTTATCATTGACGAGGCCGACCACGACGAAAGTGAGTCGATCAGGCAATGGGGTATAATTCCCTTAGAGACCGATATTTTAATGACTGGTGTCGAGGGACAGGTGCGATTAGCGCGGAAAGTACTGGATTTTGCACACAGCCTGTTGTAAAAGGAATAATTAACTATGCCATTATGGGCTATTGTTCCAGTAAAACCACTCCGCAGGGGAAAATCTAGATTGTCCCCTGTTTTATCTGAAGATGAAAGAACAGCCTTAAATCATCAACTCCTTACAAACACACTGAGAACCCTCAGCTCTGTCAACTACATTGACATGATTATGGTTGTAAGCAGAGATCCCGCGGCTTTAACCCTGGCAAGAGATTTTGGTGCACGCACAGTTCTGGAGAACGGCAATCCTGAATTGAATACAGCTTTACGCCGAGCAGCCATGGTGGCGAAAACCCAAAAGGCGAATGAAATCCTTATCATACCGGCTGATCTGCCTTTAATCACAGTAGACGAGATAGAAAGATTCTTAAGCGGGGCAGGAAATCCACCTGAGATCCTAATCTGCCCTGATCGAAGACGAGATGGGACAAATATGCTTTACATTAACCCGGCTGGTTTAATACATTTTCATTATGGATCAGGCTCATTCCAAAAACACATGGCAGAAGCTCAAAAATCAGAAGCGCGAATTGAAGTTGTAGAATCGGAAGCGCTTGGATTGGATCTTGATGTTCCGGAGGATTTGGATCTTTTGTATCAAATACAACTACTCCAACAACAGGACATTAATTCAAAAACCGGATAAGGAGAATAATTATGACTCAACGAATGGCTCTTTACCTTCAAGATGCTCACGATTTGCGTGATGGATTGGATTATGTTCAATATGCCGAAAAAAAGGGTTTTGAAGCTGTTTGGCAGGCGGAAAGCCGCCTGGTTCGGGACGCGATTGTCCCTATGGCCGCTTACGCAGCTGTAACAAATAAACTCAAAGTAGGATCAGGTGTGATCAATAACTGGACCCGAAACATTGGATTGCTGGCGTCCACATTTCTTACCCTTGACGATCTCGCTCCTGATCGCATCATTTGTGGTATTGGTGCGTGGTGGGACCCACTTGCGAAAAATGTGGGCATCGATCGACGGAAACCGCTCACCGCAATGAGAGAGACGGTGACTATATTAAAAAAACTACTCAATATGGAACGCGTAAGTTTTGAAGGCGAATTTGTCCAGGTCAGTGGCATCGAGTTAGATGTTGTGCACGGTAGAAGAGAACCTCGTAATGTGCCTGTTTATATAGGTGCAACAGGGGACAAAATGATGGAAATGACGGGAGAAATCGCTGACGGCGCAGTACTCAATTACTGTGTCCCACCAGAATACAATATAAGAGCGCTTGAATTATTAGAAGCAGGAGCAAAGAAGTCCGGCAGGAAACTTGAGGATATCGACCGACCGCAACTGGTAGTTTGTTCTGTCGATACTGACCATGACAAGGCGATCGACACAACAAGAGAATTATTAACGCAATACCTGGCTCAGCAGCCTCACATTGCCAAAGCCTCAGGTGTCTCCATGGAAGTTGTCGAGAAAATTCAATCCATTCTTGGGTGGCCGGCGACTCACGAACAGATCGCCCGCGCGAAACACCTGGTGCCGGAAGAATTAATCCTGCGCATTACCGCTTCTGGTACCCCGGAAGAAGCCCGTGCCAAAGTAGCGGAATATGTCCATAACGGCTGCACCTGTCCAATCCTCTATCCAGTAGGCGGTGATGTACACCTGCTAATCGATACCTTCTCTCAGGATTAATGGATTTCGAACTGAAACGACAATAAACACTAAAGGTTTTTGTTCTTATAAGCGGAGACACATGACTAATTCACCAATCTATGTCATCGGGCACGTAAACCCTGACACCGATTCAATCGCTGCCGCGATCGGTTACGCCTGGCTGATCCGTGAACAGGATGGGCTGGACGCTGTTGCAGGCCGTGCAGGAGCCGTGAACTCTCAAACCGCGTGGGTATTGAAAACACTGGGTCTTGAAGCCCCTTTGCTCATCACAGACGCTTCGCCACGTTTCTCGTCCGTGGTAAGAAGGTTAAACACCACTACACCAGATGTTCCCCTTCGGGTGGCATGGACACTGGCAAATCGAACAGGTGGTATTGCACCTGTCCTCAATCCCGATGGCACACCCTATGGTCTGATCACCGGTCGAAGTCTCTTCAATTATCTGGGAAAATTGGTTGGAAGCAATCTCAACAAACCGGTCGCTCTCGACAAAATTCTTGATCT
>JACDJA010002570.1_pt1 | contig 12760 bp, 10 predicted proteins | sample 7449241 | NCBI WGS metagenome assembly JACDJA01 (sample SAMN14253289, study PRJNA609438) | sludge metagenome | isolation source: initial anaerobic sludge | collected 2018-12-20 | reverse complement strand
GAGATCGACGGCTACACCGAATTCGTGAAGATCTATGGCGCCAAGGGTCTGGCGTGGATCAAGGTCAACGACGTGGCCAAGGGCCGCGAGGGCCTGCAGAGCCCGATCGTGAAGAACCTGCACGACGGTGCGGTCGCCGAGATCATCGCGCGCAGCGGTGCACGCAACGGCGATCTGATCTTCTTCGGCGCCGACAAGGCCAAGGTCGTCAACGATGCGCTCGGTGCCTTGCGCAACAAGATCGGCCACAGCGAGTTCGGACGTTCGCACGGCCTGTTCGACGACAAGTGGTGCCCGCTGTGGGTGGTGGACTTCCCGATGTTCGAATACGACGAGGAAGATGGCCGCTACACCGCTGCCCACCACCCCTTCACCAGCCCGAAGGATGGCCACGAGGACTTCCTGGAATCCGATCCCAGCAAGGCGTTCGCCAAGGCCTATGACATGGTGCTCAACGGTTGGGAAATCGGCGGCGGCTCGGTTCGTATCCACCGCGAGGAAGTGCAGAGCAAGGTGTTCCGCGCGCTCAAGATCGGCGCCGAGGAAGCCCGCGAGAAGTTCGGCTTCCTGCTCGATGCGCTGCAATACGGCGCGCCGCCGCATGGCGGCATCGCCTTCGGCCTGGACCGCATCGTCACGATGATGACCGGCGCTGAATCGATCCGCGACGTGATCGCCTTCCCGAAGACCCAGCGCGCTCAGTGTCTGCTGACGCAAGCGCCGTCCGAGGTCGACGAGAAGCAACTGCGCGAACTGCACATCCGCCTGCGCAACACCGAAGTGAAGTAAACCCATCTCCGGGCGCCTGCGGCGCTCCCCCCTCAAGGGGGGCGCCGCGCGGGACCGGCAAAGCCGGATCCCGGTGGCCCGGCTTGGAGCGGTGTCTCGGGCTCGTGGCCTGGATTTCTGCTTCGCCGCTGGCTTTGTGAGGCCATTTCCGGATGTGTCGCGCTGGCATGAGCTGGCCTGGCCGATACCGTTTCAGGGTGTCTCCGAGGTGGGTAGGTTGCACGGAATTGGAGTAATCTGAAAAACGCCGCCTGCGTTGGCGGTGCTTGCCGCAATTCCGCTTTTGCGAACCACGGCCGGCGGTCTCACTGTCTTGAGAAGGCGCCATCTCCTCCATGTCGCTCATTCGTGTCGTCAGCTACAACATCCACAAGGGCCGCTCGGCACTAGGCCGCCGCGACTCCCTGAACGAACTGCGCCTGGGCCTGTACGGGCTGCGCCCCGACCTGGTCTTCCTGCAGGAAGTACAGGGCCGCAACGAGCAGAAATCGCTGCTCGATGCCCAGCACGAATCGCTGGCCGCCGCGCTCAAGCTGGACGTGGCCTATGGCCGCAACGCCATCCGCCACGAGACCGACCACGGCAACGCCCTGCTGTCGCGCTTTCCCATCCTCGAACACGAGAACCAGGACATCTCCGACCACCGCCTCGAACAGCGCGGGCTGCTGCACGCGCGCATTGAGCTCGATGGCCGCGCCGTGCATTGCTTCGTGGTGCACCTGGGCCTGTTCGCCGGCAGCCGCAGCCGCCAGATCCTGGCGCTGACCGAGCGCATCCGGCGCATGGTGCCGGACGGCGAGCCGATCCTGATCGCAGGCGATTTCAACGATTGGGGCGACCGGCTTGCGCCGCTGTTCGTGCAGCAGCTCGGCCTGTACGAAGTGTTCTCGCACGCGCCGCGCAGCCATGGCGGCGAATTGCCGCGCCTGCGCGATTCGGTCAAGCGCCTGAGCAACGCCTTGCGCGGTCTGCCCAGCAGCGGCGTGTCGGTGCTCGAACGCACCAACCAGCTGGGCATGGACGGCAGCTCGCGCCTGTTGCTGCCGCCGCCGCGCACCTTCCCCGCCGTCTTCCCCTGGTTCCGCCTGGACCGCATTTACCAGCGCGGCTTCGCCGTGCGCAGTGCGCGCGTGCTGCGCGGCCGCGAGTGGGCGCGGCTGTCCGATCATTCCCCCTTGCTGGCCGAGCTGGAACTTCCGTGAAGGCTGAGCAGGTCAGGCTGGAGTGGACCGACGGCAACGATATCCGGCTGCTGCAGAACGGCACCGACTTTTTCCCGGCGCTGTGCCAGGCGATCGACGCGGCGCAGTCCAGCGTGCATCTGGAAACCTACATCTTCATGTTGGATCGCACCGGCTTGAAGGTGCTGGATTGCCTGATGGCGGCGGCCGTCCGTGGCGTCAAAGTCCGCGTGGTGCTAGACGGCTTCGGCGCGGCCGAGAGCGCGGATAGCTTGCGCGAACGGCTGATCGCCGCGGGGGCGCAGTGCCGTGTGTTCCGTCCGGAGCCGCGCTGGTTCGCCCGGTTCATTCCGTCGCGCAGCCGCCTGCGGCGCCTGCACCGCAAGGTCACCATCGTCGATGGCAACGTCGCCTTCATCGGCGGCATCAACATCATCGACGACTACGATGACCTCGATCCCACCGATGGCATTTCGGCGCCGCGCTTCGATTTCGCGGTGCAGGTGCGCGGCCCGCTGGTGACCGAGGCGGCCTACGCCCAGGACCTGCTCTGGGTGCGCCTGAACTGGGCGCGCCTGCGGCGCCATCCGCGCGACTGGAGCCGCATGCGGCTGACCAAGCCGAGCCACGCGCCCGTGGCGCCCTGTGGCAACTTGCGCGCCGCGCTGGTGCTGCGCGACAACCTGCGTTTTCGCCAGACCTTCGAGCGCGCCTATCTCTACGGCATCAGCCAGGCGCGGCGCGACATCCTCATCGCCAACGCCTATTTCTTCCCCGGACGCCAGTTCCGACGCGCCCTGGCCAAGGCCGCCGCGCGCGGCGTGCGGGTGCGGCTGCTGCTGCAGGGCAAGGTCGAATACCGCATGCAGTACCACGCCACGCGCTCGCTCTACGACCAGCTGCTGCGTGACGGCATCGAGATCTACGAATACATGCCGAGCTACCTGCATGCCAAAGTGGCGGTGATCGACAATGTGGCCACGGTCGGTTCGTCCAACCTGGATCCCTTCAGCCTGCTGCTGGCGCGCGAGGCCAACGTGGTGATCGATGACCAGCCGTTCGCCTGGGACCTGCAGGAGCGGCTGGAGGCGGCCATCCAGCAAGGCGGGCGTTTCATCCGGCCGCTGGAGTATCAGCGGCGCGGGTGGGTGCGGCGGTGGGTGGATGCGGTGTCGTATACGTTGCTGCGGATCGGGGTGGCGTTGACGGGGACGTCGGATAAGTATTGAAGCGGCGGCCACGGCGGTAAACTGCTGGGCTGGAAGGCAGCGCCTTCATTCGGGCACTAGGCAATGAGCATTCTCGTCACCGGCGGCGCCGGATTCATCGGTTCCAACTTTGTGCTGGATTGGCTGGCACAAAGCGATGAGCCCGTGGTCAACCTGGACAAGCTGACCTATGCCGGCAACCGGCACAGTCTGGATGGGTTGAAAGACGACGCGCGCCATGCATTCGTGGTGGGCGATGTCGGCGACATCGCGTTGGTGACACGCCTGCTGCGAACGCACCAGCCCCGCGCGATCCTGCATTTCGCGGCGGAGTCACATGTGGATCGTTCCATTGCCGGATCCGGGGACTTCATCCAGAGCAACATCTGCGGCACCCATGGTCTGCTGGAGGCGGCGCGCGCGTATTGGGCGGGCCTGGCCGGTCCGGCGCGCGACGACTTTCGCTTCCTGCATGTTTCTACCGACGAGGTCTACGGCTCGTTGTCGCCCGATGCCCCTGCCTTCACCGAATCCAGTCCCTTTCAGCCTAACAACCCTTATTCCGCCAGCAAGGCGGCCAGCGATCATCTGGTGCGGGCCTGCGGCAAGACCCACGGCCTGCCGGTGCTGACGACGCATTGTTCCAACAATTTCGGGCCGCGGCAGTTTCCGGAAAAATTGATCCCCCTGGTGCTACGCAATGCGTTGGCTGGCAAACCTCTGCCGGTATATGGCGATGGCCTGCATGTGCGCGACTGGCTCTATGTGGCGGATCATTGTCGTGGACTATGCCAGGTGCTGGCGCAGGGACGCCCGGGCGAGACCTACAACCTGGGGGGGGGCAACGAGCGCACCAACCTCGAGGTGGTGCTGGCGGTCTGTGCGTTGCTGGACCAGGTGCGTCCGCGTGCCGATGGCGCGTCGTACAAGGTGCAGATCACGAGAGTGGCGGACCGCGCCGGGCACGACCGCCGCTACGCTATCGATACCTCGCGCGTCCAGCGCGAACTGGGCTGGCGGCCCGTCGAAACGTTCCAATCAGGGCTCGAGAAAACCCTGCATTGGTATCTGGACAATCCCCAATGGGTGGCCGAGATCGAGGCACGGGCCCATCGGTGCGGAGGTTTGCTGCCATGAAGGCATCAGCGCCGCGCAAAGGCATCATCCTCGCCGGCGGCTCCGGAACGCGGCTGCATCCGGCGACACTGGCCATCAGCAAGCAGCTGATGCCGGTGTACGACAAGCCGATGATTTACTACCCGCTCAGCACCTTGATGCTGGCGGGCATACGCGACATCCTGGTGATCGCCACGCCGGACGATGCGCCGCGCTTTGCCCATTTGCTGGGAGACGGCAGCCGTTGGGGCCTGAACCTGCGCTATGCGGTGCAGCCGTCGCCGGACGGCTTGGCGCAGGCCTTCCTGATCGGCGCCGATTTCATCGGCGGCGCGCCTTGCGCCCTGGTGCTGGGTGATAACCTCTTCTATGGCCATGATCTGCCGCAATTGCTGGCGCAGGCCGACGCGCGCCGGCAAGGCGCCACCGTGTTCGCCTATCACGTGCAGGACCCGCAGCGCTATGGCGTGGTGCAGTTCGACGGCCGCGGCCAGGCATTGCGCATCGAAGAGAAGCCGGCGGTGCCACAGTCCAGCTATGCCGTGACCGGCCTCTACTTCTACGACAACCAGGTGGTGGAGCTGGCGCGCGGCATTCGGCCATCGGCTCGCAACGAGCTGGAAATCACCGACCTGAACCAGGCGTATCTCGATCAGGGCCGGCTGCATGTCGAGATCATGGGACGGGGCCACGCCTGGCTCGATACCGGCACCCATGACAGCCTGCTCGAGGCCAGTCAGTTCATCGCCACGCTGGAACGCCGACAGGGCCTGAAAGTGGCCTGTCCCGAAGAGATCGCCTTCCGCAAGCAATGGATCGATGCCGCGCAACTGGAAGCGCTGGCCCGCCCGCTGCAGAAAAGCGGCTATGGCGATTATTTGATGAGCTTGCTCAAGCGGCTGCCGTTCTGATGATCATCACTCCCCTGGCCCTGCCTGACGTCCTGCTGATCCAACCCGAGGTGCACCGGGACGCGCGCGGCTGCTTCTTCGAGACCTATCGGCAAGCGGAGCTGGATGCCGCGGTGGGACGGCAATTGCGTTTCGTGCAGGACAACCAATCGGAGTCGCACCGCCACGTGTTGCGTGGCTTGCACTATCAGACTGTGGATCCCCAGGGCAAGTTGTTGCGCGTGACCGAGGGAGAGATCTACGACGTCGCGGTAGATGTGCGCCAGGGCTCGCCGACGTTCGGACAATGGGTCGCCCAGCGCCTGTCCGGCGACAACCGGCTGCAACTCTGGATTCCGGAAGGCTTCGCGCATGGCTTTCTGGCGCTGTCCGAGCGTGCCGTGGTGTCGTACAAGGCGACGGCGTACTACCAGCCGGCGCACCAGCAATGCCTTCTGTGGAACGACCCCGACCTGGGAGTGGCCTGGCCCCTGGCTGCCGCCGCTCCGCTGTTGTCGGCCAACGACCAGCGGGGTTTGCCCCTGGCGCGAACAGCCGGCGTCCGGATCGCCTAGGTTACGGTCCGGAAAGATCCGGCGCGCTGGCGGTCATCGGCCCTGGCCGGCCATGGCGCGGGCCTTGCCGCCAACCAGGCCGAGCGCCAGCGCCGTGCCCACCAGGATGATGCCGGCGCCAACCAGGATGGACGCGGTGATGGCCTCGTCCAGGAACCAGGCACCCCAGACCACGCCGAACACCGGCACCAGGAAGGTAACGCTGACCGCGCCGGTCGGCCCGACATTGGCGATCAGCCGGAAGAAGATGATGTACGCCGCCCCGGTGCAGACAACGGCCAGCAGGACGGTGGCGCCCCAGGCCCCGGCCGATATCGGCGCTTCGGGCCAGGTCGCCAACGCCAGCGGCAGCAGCACCAGGGAAGCGGCAAGCATGCTGCCGGTGGCGTTGGACAGAGCGTCCACGCCCGTCAGGAAACGCTTGGTCCAGTTGGCTGCAATGCCGTAGAAAATCGGGGCCGACACCGCCGCCAGCACGGCGGGGCCGGTGCCGCCAGCCTGGAAATCGAGCTTGTCCCAGACCAGCACGACGATGCCCAGCAGGCCGATCGCCAGGCCCAGTGAGCGCGACCAGGGCAGCCGATCCTTCAGCCACAGCCAGCCGACCACCGCGCCCCACACTGGCGTGACCGCGTTGGCCACGGAAAGAAACCCCGCGCCGAGCGATTGGGCGGCGTAGGCGTACAAGAGGAATGGCAGCGCGGCGTTGAAAACGCCCACCACCAGTATGGCCCTCCAATGTCTGGCGATGATGGGCAGCTTTCCGCGCCACAGGGCGGCCGGCAGCAGAAACAGAGCAGCCAGGCCAACGCGCAGTTCGATCAGCGCGACTGGTCCGAACTCGCCCACGGCCAAGCGCATGAACAGGAAAGAGCCGCCCCAGACGGAGGCCAGGAGCAGAAGGTCCAGCAGGTCGCGGCGGCGCATGATCGGTAGTGAATCAGGATTGAGCCCGCGTGGTGGCCAGGTTTTTCATCTTGACCCGATGCGCAAGCACTGCGCAGATCAGGCACAGCACGATACACACGACCAGGCCAGTGCGCACTCCGTTTAGTATCGTGCTGTGCGAAATCAGGATGCCCACCACTGCGGTGCCCAGTGCGCTGCCGATGGCGCGGGTGGTCTGCACCAGGGCAGAGGCCACGCCCACATCGCGGCGTTCGCTCAGCATCTGCATGAACAGCGTCAGGTTGGGCAGCAGGAAGCCCAGGGCACAGCCGTTGACGAAGAACGCGGCCAGGATCCACCAGGCCGAGGTGCCCGGTGAAATCAGCAACACCATCAGCGTGCCCACGGCCAGCATGCCGGCGCCGAACACCATCAGGCGCTGCGGTTCCGTCTGCCGGGGAAACAGGCGGCCATTGATGATGCTGCCCACCGAGATCGCGGCCACCAGCGGGGTCAGCAGCAGGCCGGCCTCGCTCGGGGTGTAGCCCAGCACCTGCTGCAGCAGCAGGGGGCTGTAGAAGATCAGCACAAACATCACGGCGCCGACGGTCATTGCAGCCAGGTTCAGCAACTGTGGTTCGCGGCTGGCCAGGACGCGCAGCGGAAAGATCGGTGAGGCGACCCGGCGTTCGATAGGAATCAGCAGGGCGATGGCGGCAATGCCGGCCACCGCTAGCACCAGGCCCATGGTGGGGTGGGCATGCTCGCCTTCGGCAAAGCCCAATTCCAGCGCCGCCAAGGGCGCGCCTACGGCCACCACCAGCAGGACGGCGCCAACCCAGTCGATACGCCGTTCGCTGGTGTGGACTGGCCGGATGCGTGGGAAGTATCTGGCCAGCAGGAACAAGGCCACCGCCGCGGCGATCGGGGAGATGAAAAAGGCGGCGCGCCAGCCCAGGGCCTGGGTGGCCGCGCCGCCCAGCACGGGGCCGATACCGCTGGCCATGGCGAAAGCTGCCGACACCAGCGCCATCCATTTCACCCGTTGCTTGGCATCCGGGAACAAATCTGCCGGCGCCGCGAAGGCGGTGGCGATCATCATGCCGCCGCCGATGCCCTGCAGGGTGCGAAAGAGGATCAGCTGGCCCATGGTTTGCGACAAGCCACAGGCGATGGAGCCCAGCGCGATGATCAAGACCGACACCAGCATCAGGGGCTTGCGGCCGAACATGTCGCCCAGTCGTCCGAAGATCATGATCGACGCGGCGGTGGCCAGCAGGTAGCCCGTTCCCACCCAGGCATACAGCGCCATGCCGTTCAGGGCCTCCGCCACCCGTGGCAGCGTGGTACTGATGATGGTGGAATCAAAGGCCGCCAGCACCACGGTGGCAGCCACCCCGGCCATGCCCATCAGCAGGTCGTGGCGGGAATGGGCGGGTTCTGGTGGGGGCGATGGCAGAGACGGGGCGGTCATGCCGTCAAGGATATCACCGGCCCCACGGGTTTTTACTTATAGAAGGCGTGGTAGCTCCAGAACACGGCGATCACCAGTACCACCAGCGCCCACGACCAGCGGGAGTTCGCCAACCCCCGGGGTTCGGGTTCCGGCGGCGGCGGGGGGGGCGCCAGCCGCGGCTGGGCGGCCATGTAGTCGATGAAGGCAGTGAAGAACTTGTCGATGATCTTCTCCCCGGCCTTGAGCACCAACCCTTCGCCGCACTCGGCCAGCTTGCCTCCGGTCATGCCGGCGACCGTGTAGGCAAGCCGGGTGCCTTCGTCTTTTGTCGACAAATTGACCTGGGCGGTGCCGATGGCCAGGCAGGCGGCGCGCCCCTTACCCTCGAACACCAGGGTGCAACTGTTGGGGGGATCGACATCCGAGAGCAGGATCTCGCCTTCGTAGTCGGTGTCCAGACCGGCGATCTTGGCCCGCAGGGTGACGGCATACTCGGTGGGGCTGCGCTGGACGACTTCGACGCAACCGGGAATACACCGCTGCAGTACGGCGGGATCGGTCAACGCATCCCACGTCTGGTGCTGGGTTGAAGGAATCCACTGGGCATCTGCAATGCGCATGGTTGTCTCCTTTTTCGGCGTCGTTGTAAATTCATTGTGGACTCAAATGCGGGAAACGCCAAGGGCGGGAGCGGGGGGGGGGCGCTGCGAGGCCTGGCCGGGTTCCGCAGGGGGCAACGCTAGTGCGGACTGGGCGATGCAATTAATAGTGAGTGTTATTACGGATTTAAAAATTCGAAGGGGTACATAGGTTCTGCGCTATCCCGCCGTTATAAACAACCAGATTGTTTTAATTACATATTGCTTGCCGGGACGGGGGGCTGCCGTGGTTTCCGCCGCCGAAGGCGTGGCGTCCTGGGGGCAGTGTGCGATTTGCGGATAAAATCGGAAGCTTCGCGTCGCAATCGAAAGGCACATTTCCATGAAGCTAGAGGGTTCGAAAATCCTGGTAATCGGCGGAGCCGGATTTATCGGCAGTTTTGTCGTTGCCGAACTGCTTAAGCATCCTGTCGCTGAAGTCGTCATATACGACAATTTCGCCCGGGGCAAGCAGAGCAACATTGCCGAATACCTGAAGGATCCCCGCTGCCGGATGTACCCGCATGGCGGCGACATCCGTGATGTGGACTTGCTGAACGATGCCATGTACGGCATGGACGGCGTGGTGCATCTGGCGGCCATGTGGCTGCTGCATTGCAAGGATTTCCCTCGCACGGCGTTCCACGTGAACATCGAGGGCACGTTCAACGTGCTCGAAGCCTGCGTCAAGAACAACATCAAGCGCCTGGTGTATTCGTCCTCGGCTTCCGTCTACGGCGATGCGGTCGAAGTGCCGATGACCGAAGAGCATCCCTTCAACAACCGAAATTTCTACGGTGCCAGCAAGATTGCGGGTGAAGCCATGTGCCACGCGTTCCATGATCGCTATGGCCTGAGCTACGTGGGCTTGCGCTACATGAATGTCTACGGACCGCACCAGGACCAGACGGCTGCCTATACGGGCGTCATTCCCATCATGCTGAACAAGATCGATGCCAATGAGGCGCCGATCATCAATGGCGATGGCACGCAGGCCTACGATTTCATCTACGTCGAAGACGTTGCACGTTGCAATGTGCTGTCCCTGACTTCCGAGGCCACTGACCAGTTCTACAACGTGGGCACGGGTGTGCAGACCAGCATCAAGGAACTGTGCGACACGATCCTCGATATGAAGCAATCGGATCTCACCGTGGAGTATCGGCCCTACAGCGCCGATGACGCGCGTCGCATGGTCCAGAACCGCATCGGCTGCCCCAAGAAGGCTGCTGCCGACCTGGACTTCACCTATCAATACAACTTGAAGGAAGGCCTGCAGAAGCTGATCGACTGGCGTGCCGCCAACGGAGATAACGCGTGAGCAACCCCACTGCCAAGCGCAATATCGCCATCTCGCTACCGATGACGGGCGAGGAGGAATGGCAGGCTGTCCGTGAGCCGCTCATGAGCGGCTGGTTGACGCAAGGCCCCAAGGTCGCCGCTTTCGAGAAGGCGTTCGCCGAGCGCCACCAGGTCAAGCACGCGCTCGCCGTGACCTCCTGCACCACCGGTCTGCACCTGGCCCTGGCGGGCCTGGGCATCGGCCCCGGCGACGAAGTCATCGTGCCGTCCTTCACCTGGGTGGCCACGGCCAACGCCGTGTTGTACTGCGGTGGCACGCCTGTGCTGGTCGATGTCAGTCGCGAGACCTTCAATATCGATATCGCGCAGGTCGCCGCCAAGGTCACCGAACGCACCCGCGCCGTCATTGCCGTCCACCTGTTCGGCTTGTGCGCGGATATCGACGCTCTGCGCGCCGCGCTGCCGGCCTCGGTGGCGATCGTCGAGGACGCCGCCTGCGCGGCCGGCGCCGCCTGGAATGGCCGGCCTGCGGGCAGCCTGGGCGATATCGGCGTGTTTTCGTTTCATCCCCGCAAGTCGGTGACGACGGGTGAGGGCGGCATGGTCACGACCAACGATCCGGAGCTGGCCGAGCGCATGAACCAGATGCGCAACCATGGCGCCAGCATTTCCGAGGAACAGCGCCACCATGGCCCGCGTCCGTGGATCCTGGCGGACTTCGATCTGTTGGGCTACAACTACCGCATGACCGACCTGCAGGGCGCGGTCGGGGTGGTGCAGCTGGCCAAGCTGGACACCTTCATCGACGAACGTGCACGCTGGGCGCAGTTCTACCGCGAACAACTCGCCGGCATCGACTGGCTGCGCCTGCCGCAGGAACCGGCCGGCGCACGCCATGGCTGGCAATCATTCGTGACCTGGGTCGATCCTCAAAAGGCGCCCATGCCGCGCAACGACATGATGCAACGCCTGCAGGAGCAGGGCATCGCGACGCGACCTGGGACGCATGCGGTGCACATGCTGGGGTTCTATCGTCAGCAATACGGTTTTACGCCGGAAGACTTCCCCGGGGCGAGGGACTGCAACGACTACACGATGGCGATTCCGCTGCATAACCGCATGGTGGAAGACGACTATCGCTACGTCGTAGAGGCGATCCGGGCCCTGGGCCGCTGATTCGCGCTGTTCGCAGGGAGGCTCCGGTTCCTGACCGGGGTGCCGCGCGTCGCTTCGCATTTCATCCAGTCGCCGGCTACTTTTTGGGGCCGGTGGCTTTTTCATTTACTGACGCGTCTGACGCATTGACGGCTGACTATGTGTGGTGTTGCTGGTTTGATCCATCTGGACGGCGCCGCGGTTTCCCCCGCGGTGCTGCAACGCATGACCGACGCCATCGCCCATCGTGGGCCGGACGGCGAGGGACAGTGGATCGAAGGCAATGTCGGCCTGGGGCATCGCCGCCTGGCGATCATCGACCTGTCGCCGGCGGGCCATCAGCCGATGGTATCGGGCGATTTGCGCTACGTCCTGAGCTACAACGGCGAAATCTACAATTTTCGCGAGTTGCGGGCCGAGCTCGAGGCGCAGGGATGCGCGTTCCGTTCGCGCACCGACACCGAAGTGCTGCTCAATGCCGTTATCACCTGGGGCATTGAAAAGGCGCTGAAGCGCTTCAACGGGATGTTCGCGTTTGCGCTGTGGGATCGGCGCGAGCGTCGCATGCTGTTCGGGCGCGACCGGTATGGCATCAAGCCGCTGTACTACAGCGTTCAGGGCAATACGTTGTCGTTCGGCTCGGAGCAGAAGGCGATCCTGGCGGACACGGGATTCCAGCGCAAGCTGGACAGCGCGGCGCTGCTCGAATACTTCACGTTCCAGAATATTTTCACCCATCGGACGCTGCTCGATGACGTCACCATGTTCCCGGCAGGCCATTACGGGGTGGTGGACTTCGGCAAGGCCCGGCCGCAGCTCAAGCTGACGCAGTATTGGGATTTCCGCTTCACGGAGCCGACAACGCCGAAGTCCGACGAGGAATACCGGGAGGAGTTGCGTCGCCTGTTCAAGCAGGCGGTGAACCGCCAACTGGTGACCGATGTCGAGTTGGGCAGCTATCTGAGCGGCGGAATGGACTCTGGATCGATCACCGCCATTGCCGCGGCGTCGCATCCGTATATCAAGACGTTCACCTGTGGCTTCGACCTGAATTCGGCTTCGGGCATCGAGCTGGGTTTCGATGAACGCAGCAAGGCCGAGTACATGTCGTACTACTTCAAGACCGAGCACTATGAAATGGTGTTGAAGTCCGGCGACATGGAGCGGGTCCTGCCCAAGCTGGCCTGGCATCTGGAGGAACCGCGCGTCGGTCAGAGCTATCCGAACTACTATGCCGCGAAGCTGGCATCCAAGTTCGTCAAGGTGGTGCTGTCCGGCGCTGGCGGTGACGAACTGTTTGGCGGGTATCCCTGGCGCTACTACCGAGCCGTCGTCAACAACGACTTCGAGCACTACGTCGACAAGTATTACCAGTTCTGGCAGCGGCTGGTGCCCAACAGCACCTTGAAGCAGTTGTTTCGGCCCATCCAGTCGAACATCCAGGGTGTCTGGACGCGCGACATTTTCCGCGATGTGTTCCATACCCACGCCGACCAGCTCTACTCGCCCGAAGACTACATCAACCACTCGCTGTATTTCGAAGCCAAGACGTTCATGCACGG
>JACDJA010002569.1_pt1 | contig 12761 bp, 10 predicted proteins | sample 7449241 | NCBI WGS metagenome assembly JACDJA01 (sample SAMN14253289, study PRJNA609438) | sludge metagenome | isolation source: initial anaerobic sludge | collected 2018-12-20 | reverse complement strand
GGACGCCGCTGGCATTCTGACCTGTGAATCGGATCGGCTCTTCTTGCGCAAGGAAAATGGCCTCGTCAAAGATGTGTTCCATACCCGTCACATGCGTCAGTTGCATGGTCATATGGGTATCGGACATGTGCGCTACCCGACTGCAGGTTGTGATTCATCCGCAGAAGCGCAGCCGTTTTATGTGAATGCCCCTTTTGGTATTGCGCTCGGCCATAACGGTAACTTGACCAATGTGGACGAGTTACGGGCATCGGTGCAAAAGACCGATCACCGGCATATCAATACCAACTCCGATTCTGAAGTTCTGCTCAATGTGTTTGCACATGAACTCTCTGCGGTAGCAGGTGATGAGCCCAAGGTCGAAGATGTGTTTTCCGCCATCAGCGGTGTACACCGTCGTGCCAAGGGCGCTTATGCCGTTATCGGCCTGATTGCGGGGCGCGGTATTTTTGCATTCCGTGACCCTTGGGGGATTCGCCCCGTATGTTACGGCCAACGCAAGCATGAATCGGGAAAGACCGAATACATGATCGCCTCCGAGTCAGTGGCAATTGAAGCGAGCGACTTTGAATTGGTCCGTGATCTGGCACCCGGTGAGGCCATCTTCATCAGCCCGGAAGGGGAGGTGAGTTTCAAGCAGTGCGCAGAGCACTCGCAATACACACCGTGCATTTTTGAATTCGTTTATCTTGCCCGCCCGGATTCCATCATAGATGACGTCTCCGTATACCGCGCCCGGATGCGCATGGGTGAAAAACTGGCAGCCAAAATCCTGCGCGAATGGCCAGACCACGATATCGATGTCGTGATACCGATTCCCGATACCAGTCGGACTGCCGCCCTTGAGATTGCATTCAACTTGAATCTCAAATATCGCGAAGGTTTCGTCAAGAATCGCTATATCGCGCGCACCTTCATCATGCCGGGGCAGGAAATGCGCAAGCGTTCCGTCCGCCAGAAACTCAACGCCATCGATCTCGAGTTCCGGGGTAAAAACGTGCTGCTTGTCGATGATTCGATCGTGCGTGGCACCACCTCGAGCGAGATCATCCGCATGGCGCGTGAAGCGGGTGCAAACAAGGTGTATCTGGCTTCTGCTGCGCCGCCGGTTCGATACCCCAATGTATATGGAATCGACATGCCGACCGCGAGTGAATTTGTAGCCCATGATCGAGATATAGAACAGATTCGCCAGGCTATTGGGGCAGATTATCTTATTTATCAGGATCTTGATGATCTGATCGAATCGGTTCGAGCGGGTAATCCTTCATTGAAATCATTCGATTGCTCCTGCTTCACCGGCGATTACATCACCGGCGATATCGATCAGAAGTATCTTGATTTACTGTCCAGCCGTCGCAGTGATCATTCCAAGAATCCAACGAGCCAGAAATCCAGAGATATTGTTGCCGTAGGTTTATACAATGTTCAGTGATCGGTTTAGTCGTGCGCTGCAACGCGTGTTGCTTGCGGGTTTGCTTCTATTAACTGCTGGCTTCGACGCACAGGCTCAGGCAATGAATCCAAGTACCGCAGTAATTCCCTCTTCGGTTGTTACAGCACAAAACCATGTGCATGGTCTGCTGATGAGCAGTGGGGCAGGGGATGCGCCTTTCATCATTGTTGACGCATCAGATCAGAGGCTATATCTGTTCGAACGCAATCAACTCAAATTTGAATTTCCCGTTTCAACCTCGGCTGTGGGTGTCGGTTCGGCAGAGGGCAGCAACCGAACCCCATTGGGGCTTCATCGAATTGCCGAGAAATTCGGTGATGGCGAACCCATTGGCATGATATTCAAGGCGCGCCAGCCGACAGGTAAATTGGCAGCCATACAAACCAAGCCCATCAAGGGCGATGGCGATGATGTAACCACGCGCATCATGTGGCTCCAGGGCATGCAACCGGGTGTCAACGAAGGGAAGGGCGTGGATTCCCACGCGCGCTATATTTATATTCACGGCACACCGGAGGAAGGGTTGATCGGCCGCCCCGAGTCTCATGGTTGTATTCGCATGAACAACACACAAGTGATTGAATTATTCAATCAGGTGCCGGTCGGCACGCTGGTTGATATTATTAAGTAAGCTCTGAATAATTCCATCCTGGAATTTTCAGAGGGCGGCACATCCTTGTGCCGCACGGAATCTTAAATTAAGTCAAAGATTCCTTAAATAAACCAATTCATTCCCAGGAGGAATCCATGCCCGCTTACCGTTCCCGTACGACAACGCATGGCCGCAATATGGCAGGTGCCCGAGCCCTGTGGCGCGCCACCGGCATGAAAGAAGGCGATTTCGGCAAACCCATCATTGCAATCGCCAATTCGTTCACGCAGTTCGTTCCGGGGCACGTGCATCTGAAAGATATGGGGCAACTGGTTGCGCGTGAAATTGAAAAAGCGGGCGGTGTGGCCAAGGAATTCAACACGATTGCGGTAGATGATGGAATTGCCATGGGTCACGGTGGCATGCTCTACAGCCTGCCATCCCGCGATCTGATTGCCGATTCGGTCGAGTATATGGTCAATGCACACTGCGCCGATGCGCTGGTCTGTATTTCAAACTGCGACAAAATCACACCGGGCATGCTCAATGCGGCATTGCGTCTGAATATTCCCGTTGTCTTTGTTTCGGGTGGCCCGATGGAAGCGGGTAAGACCCGTTTGGCTGGAGAAATAGTCAAGCTGGATCTGGTCGATGCGATGGTTCAGGCAGCCGACGATTCTGTGAGCGATGCGGATGTAGAAGCCATTGAACGTTCCGCCTGCCCAACTTGCGGTTCGTGTTCCGGCATGTTCACTGCCAACTCCATGAATTGCTTGACTGAAGCTTTGGGGTTGTCACTTCCCGGTAATGGCTCACTGCTGGCCACCCATGCGGACAGAAAAGAACTGTTCCTGGGTGCAGGGCGCCTGATTGTTGAACTTGCCCGTCGATATTATGAGCAGGATGACGAATCGGTTTTGCCTCGCTCGATTGCCAGTTTCGGTGCATTCGAGAACGCCATGGCGCTTGATATCGCCATGGGTGGATCGACGAATACCGTCTTGCACCTGTTGGCGGCCGCCAATGAGGCCAAGGTCGAATTCACCATGAGTGATATCGACCGGATGAGTCGTCGCATTCCAAATTTGTGCAAAGTTGCCCCCAGTACGCCGCAATATCACATGGAAGATGTACATCGTGCCGGCGGTGTTATGGGTATTCTCGGTGAGCTGGACCGCGCTGGCCTGCTCAATAGCGATTTGCCAACGGTACACAGCGCGAGCATGGCCGCAGCGCTGGATGACTGGGATATAAAACGTCCGTCGGCAAAAGACTCGGTCAAGACATTTTATGCAGCGGGACCAGCGGGTATTCCCACGCAAACGGCATTCTCCCAGGATACACGCTGGCCCAGTCTGGACGAAGATCGTCAAAAGGGTTGCATCCGCAGCATTGAGCACGCCTATAGTCGGGAGGGTGGTCTGGCTGTCCTGTTCGGGAATATTGCCCGTGATGGCTGCATCGTCAAAACGGCGGGCGTTGACGAGTCGATTTGGCAATTCACCGGACGCGCCCGCGTGTTCGAATCTCAGGAATCCGCTGTTGAAGCGATCCTCGGAGATCAGATCGTCGCCGGTGATGTGGTTGTTATCCGTTATGAAGGCCCCAAAGGTGGCCCGGGCATGCAGGAAATGCTGTACCCAACCAGCTACCTCAAGTCCAAAGGTCTTGGAAAACAGTGCGCTTTGCTCACTGACGGACGTTTTTCCGGTGGTACATCTGGTTTATCAATCGGCCATGCGTCACCAGAAGCTGCCGCAGGCGGTGACATTGCACTCGTAGAAGAAGGCGATGTTATCGTGATTGATATTCCCAACCGGAGTATCAATGTTGCGTTGGATGAATCGGAACTGGCTACGCGCAGAATTAAAATGCATGAGCGCGGCGAACTGGCGTGGCACCCCGTGCACCGCGACCGGATCGTCAGTCAGGCGCTGAAAGCGTACGCACTGATGACCACTTCGGCCGATCGCGGTGCAGTCCGTGACCTGGATCAGATTACAAGCAAGGTGCATTCTAATTTCTAAATGTTCGGATACATTTGAGGATCAGGCGCAGACTGAGTGTATTTACTTCGAATGACAATACAGTAATTACAAGGAACTCGAGAGCGCGGCCAACGTTGCGGTTGTCGCTTTCCTACACGTTAAAAGCCCAAACTTGGGCCGCATCTGACAGCGACAGGCCAGCATCAACGAACCGCAAGGCGTACACCGTGCCAGAACCGTTGAAGCTAGGTGTGACACTTTTGCAGCCAGCGAACGAAGCGGCCTCGGGCGAATCGGTGGAAAGTGTCGAAGTATCATCGGCTTGCCCTTTGGTGGCCGTAAATCCTACTTCGCATAATAGATAATCGGGAGACGTTATGTCACCGGATTTCTGGGCATTGGCTTGAGCGTCAGCGCAAGGCGATGAGCCAGAAACCGGACGCGCAGCGCTGTATTCAGCCCCGCAAAGTGACGCCAGCGGCACGGCAGGGGGCACGGATGGGGCAGGGTACAGGCTGGCTCGTCCGTCCGTAGACTTGGGGGTCACGCATCCATGCGTGACGGGCGCCGTCAGGTTGGGCAGATAGCGGCAGGCTTGCCGCTCACGGTCAGAGGTGCCGGAAGCTGGATTCTGGTTTACAGAGGCGAACGAAGGCGTATCAACCCGCGCGGCGCAGTCGCTGCCGCTCCCTGCATCCGCGCGCGGGGTTGTGATAACGGCCGGCATTTTGTGATTTTGTGAATTCACAAACGAGCACAACGCGGCTCCTCTGGTGTCCGTGTTGTACATGCCGGAGGATTCGGGCCGTTTTTCGAGGTTGTCCGTTGCGATCATTTGCGGACCGGCACGGGCAGCAAAACCGAACCAACGAGGTGAAGTTCTTGACAGCCACGCGTAAACGTGCGGGGTGCCGTTTTCGGGGTTTTTGGTGTTGAAGTTCTCACCAGTGAGAAAATAGGCGGGTACTACTAGCACCCGCCCATTCGGTTTGCTCGAAGTCGTCGTGTGCGCCACGGCGGAAAGTTGCGCTCTCAATTTGCCGATCTCGATGCGCAGAATGTCGCGTTCTTCGCGCACGTAATTTGTGGCGCGTAAATCACCGGCGCTAAGACCATTCGGGATCTGATCGTTGAACAGCCGACCCTGACGAATCCAGAAACCGTTAAACGCCGGGTCGAGTACATCGAGGTGACCGGAGAGCAAGCGCGGGAGTTTGAGCACGGCGAGCGGTGCGCGGTTGTCGGCTTCCCAGCGGCGGAACGTGCGTTCGGAGACACCGCAAGCCTCAGCGGCATCTGACAGCGACAGGCCCGCATCAACGAACCGCAAGGCGTACACCGTGCCAGAACCGTTGAAGCCAGGTGTGACACTTTTGCAGCCAGCGAACGAAGCGGCCTCGGGCGAATCGGTGGAAAGTGTCGAAGTATCATCGGCTTGCCCTTTGGTGGCCGTATTTTCTACTTCGCATAATAGATATTATGTTAAATAGGGCCGGTGAGTTTAGTGGTCCTCTTGTAAGGTTCTTATGATCGGCGTACTCCGTTGCGTCGTTTCGAAGTAAACTTCTCATCACCCGCCAGATAGCCCGCCAGATGGTAATTATCATTGCAGCGACCATGTCAAATGGCGGCATCGCGATTAATTCGAGCTGAACTTATATCAAGGATTGGTGACGACGATGGACACACATTCATTCGATCATAGAACATCATCAGACGGACTGGACACACAGCCAGTGAATTGGGAGCTCGCGGTAGCTTCAATGGAATCCGTTCTCTCCCAGTCCTCTGCTCATCGCAAAACCCGTCTTGTGGATTTGCTGGTTCAGGCCGAGAACATGCTCATGGATGCGCGTCGAATTCGTCAACCGCAGTTGGCAAATGCATTGGATCGCCTTTTGCACGCCATCCAGCAGGAATTGATTGCGCCCGCTGAGGATTTCAGTCGTCTGATTCGACTGATTCGGCACATTGATCGGATTATCAAGAACATGCTCCTTATCTCTCATAGAGATGCCCTGCCCGTTGCTTTGATTATCGGCACCCAGGAACCTTCCGATGTATTGAGGGACGCCTTGTCTCGATCTGGGTTTGCACCTCGGACAATCAATGCCCAGGCTGTAGATCATGCCAAGATTAAAGTGCTTGCAGCTGAGGCTGAATTGATTATGCTCCTGGTTCAGGGTGATGAGTCTGTAGCCAGCCTAGATATCCCCTTTCAGTTGATCGAGAATGAACTTCGGCATAAGACATCGCTCCTGATTTCCAGCAAGGACTCTTTTCAGATCCGTGCCGCAGCCGCCAAGGCTGGTGTCTCGCATTTCCTTACAGAACCGCTTGATGTTAGTCGTCTCAATACGTTACTGCAATCATCTCGCATTTTGGATGAAGATGATAAGCCACTGAAAGTGCTTATGGTTGATGACATGGTGACTGCCGGTGTCTATTGGGGGAAGCACTTCCAGAAGCAAAACATCAATTTCCGTTTTGAATCGAAGCCCGAACAAGCCTATCGCAGTGCGGTCGAGATGCAGCCTGATATCATCCTGCTTGATCTTTATATGCCCGATATCGACGGAATCGATTTGGCAAAGATTTTTCGAGAGCACCCTCGTTTGCGTGATGTGCCTATTTTATTCATGTCGACCGAGGAAAATGATCGCCGACGCATGAACGCCAAGATTCAAGGCGGTGACGATTTCCTGAATAAAACGATTGCGATCGACGATCTGCTTAAGATGGTGCGTTACCGGGCTTTGCGCTATCGCCAGTCAATGGCTGAAAAGCGCAGCGATTCTCTGACCGGTTTGCTGAACCACAACGCCATCAAGGATCTGGTCGAGGCTGAAATCGATCGCGCTAACCGCCAGAATCAGCAGTTGTCTGTTGTTCTGATTGATATCGATCATTTCAAGAACGTGAACGATACCTATGGCCACCAAGCGGGCGACATCGTCATCAGAAAGCTATCGAATCTGTTGAATACGCGGCTGCGTCGGTACGATGGCGTCGGACGCTATGGTGGCGAAGAATTTATGGTCACCTTGCCTAACACAGACGAGCAAACAGCCGCGCATTTGATCAATCGGCTTAGAGTGCAATTCGGTCAGTCAGGCACGCTTACAGAGAACGGCAGCAACCTGTTCTGCACGTTCAGTGCCGGTATTGCGAGTTTTCCACGCTTTCTTGACCTGACATCTTTGATTGAAGCGGCAGATCAGCATTTGTACGTGGCCAAAGCAAATGGTAGAAATCGGGTTGTTTGTAGCGAAGAGGCGCTTGGCGCGTCTACCTTAGGTAAATGCTGATTTATTCCATCCTTGGAATAAATCAGCTCGCTCATCGCGGTACACGCCCGCGATGGCTCTCACGAATCAAAGACTTATGTCCTTGTTCGTGTTGGGGCATCCTGCCCCAAGCGGGAAGCACTGAATAAATCAGTGCTCCCTTAGAGTCCGACTGAATTCGCAATGCCCCTATCATGGGTCTACAATGTTTAGAAATTTTCACACCGAGGTATCTATGGACGTTCTTGAGCGTATTGACCAGTTTGTTAAACAAAATCCCGTTATTATTTTCATGAAAGGCACACCGCAGTTTCCAAGCTGCGGTTTCTCCAGCCGCACAGCTGAAGCGTTAAAGGCCTGTCAGGTGCCATTTGGCTATGTCAATGTATTGGCTGACCCGGAGATCTTTGAAAACCTACCCCGTTACCGCGATTGGCCTACATTTCCGCAAGTTTATGTGAATGGCGAACTCATTGGTGGTTGCGACATTACCTTGGAAATGTTCGAACGTGGAGAGTTGCAACCTCTGGTTGAAGCTGCCGTTAAAGCTCAAGAAGGTAATCAGGTCTGAGTCAGTTCGATAATCTCCCGAAGCAAAGCGGTCGCATAGCTTCCTGATTCCAATGCAAACGACAGATTGAGGATGCGGCCGCCCTCCTCTGTCTTTTCTTCACACTGCAAACCGGTTACCGGTGCCATCAAAGCGCGTCGATCATGATCAACACGCCAGTCATGCAAATGGCTTGACCAGTTTTCAGCGCCATAACGCGACAAAACCTCCGCCGCGATTCGGTTTTCCTCGGCCTGAACACACTCCCCGGCAGGACTCGGCCCCTCGCCCCAAAGTGGCCCCGTGAGCCAAATATCTTTAATATCAATTCGTTGCTGCGCGTTGTTCAATTCTTCATCAACAACCAAAAACCAACTATTCGTGCCCGCAAGGCGAGCCAGATCGCCAGCTTTGGCGGTGGCTTCCGTACTCCGGGACAGACGATCGGACAAGACCCGGTTGAAGATTTCAGCTCTGATCGTCGAAATGCCCCAGTTTCGATCAGCGCGACTGATTGAACGGGCGTTCGATAATCGTCCCAGCTTTTCGAGCAACGCATAGTTGCCGCCAGCGTGCCCGAATCGCTGCTCGGCAAAGTAGTTGGGGAAACCTTGCTCTTCTAACTTGTCCAGCCGTTGCACAAATTCTGGGTCATCACCGATCACATTGCGAATCGTTATCGAAAAACGGTTGCCTCTATGATTACCACGGCGCAACTTCTTGCGATGCAGGTTCCAGCGAAGTACTACCACGTGATCTGGTAATGCATCGATCCAGTCCGGCGGGTTCTCTGGTGAATGGGATGGCATCAGAGGCAGGCTTACCCACTGAGTGGTAACCGCGAGTTTGTCCTTCATGCCGCAAAAACCGATGTCTCTTTCTGCCACACCGGTCAATTTGGACAGCACACCCAGCATCTGCCCCGTGGTTATTCCCGTTTTTTCGATCAGAAGCAGACCGTGAGAGCCTTCTCCATCCGGTTCAAATCCGAGGATTTCATCAACGCGGAAGTCTGCTGGAGACTGTTTCAACTGCCCTTTCAGAATGGGCGGAGCGTCGCGATACGACAACTGATCCAGTGGCCCGGAGCTGATACTCATTCGAGCAGCTCGAACCGCCAGGCGATTGACTCACCCGCGCGTAAGGGCACAAGGCGCTGATTGTCATCTATAGGAAAGCTGTCGGGCACTTGTGTGGTGGTTCGCGTCAGCCGTATGCGTTTTTCATTGATGGGCAGCCGGTAAAAAAGCGGGCCGTTCAGGCTGGTAAAGGCCTCCAGTTGATCCAATTTGCCTACTTCATCAAATGCTTCGGCATACAACTCCAAAGCAGCGTAACCGGTAAATGCACCGGCACAACCACAAGCAGATTCCTTGCTAGATTGCGTGTGTGGTGCCGTATCGGTACCCATGAAGAATTTTGGATTACCGGACGTGGCGGCATTCAGCAGGGATTGCCGATGCGTTTCGCGCTTGAGGATGGGCAAGCAGTAATAGTGTGGCCGGATGCCGCCAACAAGCATGGCATTGCGGTTGTACAGCAAATGATGTGCCGTGATGGTGGCCGCAACCCGCTCCGATTGGCTCATGACGAACTCGACCGCTTGCGTTGTCGTGATGTGCTCCATCACCAGTCGCAAATCAGGGAATCGATTCAGAATGGGGGTAAGTACACGGTCGATGAATACCGCTTCACGATCGAAAATATCGATTTTGGGATCAACCACTTCCCCATGAACCAGCAAGGGCAAACCGGAACGAGCCAATTCAGCCAACAAGTGATCGATGCTCAATGGATCACGCACACCTCGATCCGAGTTGGTTGTCGCCCCTGCCGGATACAATTTGACGGCATGAATATAAGGGCAGGCAGCGGCGGCGGCCAGTTCCTCAACGGTTGTCTGCTCGGTGAGATATAGCGTCATCAACGGCTCGAAAGATATTCCTTCCGGAATGGCAGCCAAGATGCGGTTTCGATAAGCCATGGCCTCGGCCACGGTTGTCACGGGCGGAACCAGATTGGGCATAATGATCGCCCGATGGCATTGTTTTGCGGTAAATGGTGCGACTGCTTTAAGCATTGCACCATCGCGCAGATGTACATGCCAATCGTCCGGTTGCCGGATCACAAGTTCATTCATAAGGGAGCTTCGGTCTTAAAGAAAATAACTGGGCCATTTACCATGCAATGTACGCCCAGCCTTGCTCCTGATACTCCATCAGTGCAGCGGCACCTACCTGGCGAATCTTGGCGAAGGAACGCATATCGCTATCCTTGTAGCCGACGGTGTGCATGGTGTTGCCACAGGCCACAAATTGCACGCCATAGTTTTCTGCGAAGCCCTGAACCCGCTCGTAGATCAGCTTGTCCACCGGGCGTTTCGGGTCTTTGGCCAGAATGTGGATGCCCTTGGAAAAGGCAACTACGGCCAATTGGATATTGCCGCCGAACTCCGTGAGCAGCGCGCTCATGGAGTTGAGGATATGGGTCTGGTACTCGGTATCATCGTGATTAAATTGGAAGACAAGATGGTGCTGGGGCTTGTCTCCGGGGAATCTTAATTCATCAGCCGCCTGTGCGCTTTTCACGCCGAGGGCCAATGAACTGGCGCCTGCCATCGCCGTAATGAACTGACGACGATTTTTAAGAATATCCGACATACTGACACTCCTGATACTTCATTCTGACTTGTTTTTTAATCTTAGCGCATTCGAACCAAGGCCACACCGCCCTGTTCAAAAAGCACCTTCGCATCTGGCAATTGGGCCAAATCGACAACCCGCGTCAATACCAAATCGCCCGCCTCAGGCCGATGGCGTTTAAGAATCTTGCCCGCGTATACACCAAAACTCGGGGTATTCATCTTATACATAACAGCGTCACCCGGAAGGCCACGTGCGATTAAACCAGCCGCGCGAATCGGGCCTTGCTGTAGTGAAGCCACAATCGGTAAAAGTTGTGCATTGGCGATCCACGAAAAGGACAAAGCGAGCGGAATCATGATGGCCGCTGCCGACCGGCGTTTCTGGAACACCATGACAATAGACAGAATCAGAAACAAAACCAAGGGGAGATACCAGGACCAGCCGAAATATTGAGCACTATCCGCCAGCATGTCCCGAACATAAGGGGGATTGATTTTGTTGAAAAACACGTCAAGAAGCGAAGGCAGTGCCAGCAAAACAGCAAAAAATAACCAGGCAGGCAAGGCATGTGCAAAGCGATTGTGAATCGTGGGGAAATACACAGCCATGATCATGATCAAACCGATCAGTCCGTAATTCAGGTAGTGAGGCAGTTTGGTTCCAGAAAAGGAAAATAGAATCAGGACAAACAGAAACCAAATCCAGCCGAATCGGATCAGTGCTTTTTGGTCGTTTTCAGGCTTACCCCAAAATGAATGCAAATCGCCCGCCCCGCGTCGGATGGCCACCCCAACCAGGCTGGTGAACGGAAGCAGCGCAATGAATGTAACGACCGGGTAGTACCAGAAGCCACCGGAATGCCCTTCCATGGGCGCATTGAATCTGCCCACGTTGTTCTTGAGGAAAAAACCATCGATGAATGCCTGCCCTTCCCTTATGTATTCAAGCACATACCAAGGCAAGGCAACCAGCAGGAAGATGACAAGACCGCGCCAATCCAGCACCGCGCGCCACCAGGACGACCATTTACCGGTAGAGACGTAGAACAGAAGGCTTACCGCGCCCGGAATAACCACCGCGACAGGCCCCTTGGTCAAAAAACCCAGCGCCATGGCGAGGTAGGCCCAGCGTATATAGGCTGCGCGCTCGGTTTGCCAATGACGAAAAATCGCAAACATGGCCCATGTGACGAACAGGATCAAAACTGCATCCGCAATAGCCGCCTTGCCCACCACCGTTGTCATTAGGCTCGTTGACGCGATAAGCGCGGCGTAAAAAGCCTTTTGTGAATCCGTCACTTCGGTCATGAAGCGGTAAATCAAATATACCCAAGCCGTAGAAGCCAACGCAGAGGGAAGGCGGAAGGCAAATTCGTTAAAACCGAATAAATACGCGGGGATGGCTTGAAGCCAGTAGATCAGAATGGGTTTATCGAATCGGGGCACCGAATTGAGGTAAGGCGTGATGAAGTCATGCCGCAAAAACATTTCACGCGTGGCCGTTGTGAATGCACCCTCATCCAGATCGAATAACGGCATGGACCAGATATAGCCATAGAATCCGATGAAAACGGCCAAGCCCAGTATGAGCAAATGTGCGTAACGATTTTGGGTCATTAGGTTTTGTATCGTCGATTGAGGCTCAATACAGGTTCCTGGCTCCGCGCAAGGTCCATCCATCGACATGCTTCGTCGTGAACATTAATGCACTGCACCGGCCTAAGTAGGATTATATCGTGGCCGTCGGTGTGTCCTTGTCCAGTGCGCCGGCAAGGTAGGTTTCGATTTTCGCCCGTGTTTGTCCTTTGTCCATCGGGCTGAACTGCACACCGATTCCGGCTGTTTTGCCGCCTTGGGCGCCTTCGGGGGTCAGCCATACGACCTTAACGGCTAATGCGATCCGCTCGGGATTCCCCATCATCGTCAGTGTCAAAAAAAGCTCCTTGCCCAACTCATGCTGAGTGTAGCCGGGGATAAACAAGCCGCCATTCTTTATGAACGGCATATAAGATCGGTACAACGTATCCTTGTCAGGAATGTTGTGATGAATCATGCCTCCGCCCAGTGCCATCCTTTCTCACCTCGTATTAGCTTGACTAACTTAATCGCGTCATTCTAACAGCAACCTGGAACGAAAATTTCGCCAATTTTCATACCCCATGCCTGACCCGTATTAAAACAATCATCTGGTGTGGAGATTGCATCTGATCAGATCTGGTCAACCCTACCCTTACGACTCATTCG
>JACDJA010002568.1_pt1 | contig 12766 bp, 7 predicted proteins | sample 7449241 | NCBI WGS metagenome assembly JACDJA01 (sample SAMN14253289, study PRJNA609438) | sludge metagenome | isolation source: initial anaerobic sludge | collected 2018-12-20 | reverse complement strand
TGCGCAATCCCGAAAATCTCGGTTACACCCGCACGATCAACCTAGGCTGTGAGCTGGCTGGTACCGATGACGTGGTGCTGCTCAACAGCGACACGATCGTCGGCCCCCAGTGGCTGCGAAACCTGAAGATCGCCGCATACCGTACCGATCGTACCGGCACCGTGACGGCGGTCTCCAACAATGCCGGCGCGTTTTCCGTGCCCCAGCCGGGTACCAATGCGCTGCCCGCCGGACTCGATGTCGAAGACGTGGCGCGGCTGGTTGTGGATTGCCATTTCGACACACCTTTCGAGGTGCCTACCGGCAATGGATTCTGCCTCTACATCAAGCGTGCCGTACTGGACGATATCGGACTGTTCGACGCGGACAACTTCCCGGTGGGTTACGGCGAGGAGAACGAATTCTGCATGCGTGCGCTGGAAGCTGGCTGGTGCCATCGAGTCGACCCGGCGACCTACGTCGGTCACGTGCGGTCGGCATCCTTCGGCGATCGCAAGCAGCGGCTTGCCGAGGCTGGCCTGCAGCGCGTGGAGCAGTTACATCCCGAGTACGCCGGCGCTATCCGCGGTATTGGCTTATCAGCAAGCTTCAATATCGCCCGCGACCGCATCGATCGGCGGCTGAAAGAATGGACGCTGCTTCATGGCAGACCGCGGCCACGCATCATGTATGTCATTTCCACCCGCGTCGGCGGCACGCCGCAGGCCAATGCCGACCTCATGCATGCAATGGCGGACCGTTGGGATTGCTACGCCTTGTGGTCCGATCGTCACAAGATCGAGGTGATGCGCGCACACGGCTCGGACTACGACGTGTTGCAAAGCTATCCGCTGGCAGAGCCGCTTCGCTTCGCCACCCACGTAAGCGGCGAATACGACGATATCGTTCGTTCCATCCTGGCCGTGTGGGGCATCGAACTGCTGCACATCCGGCACCTCGCCTGGCACAGCCTCAACCTGGTCGATGTCGCGCGCAGCCTGGACATCCCGGTGGTGCATTCATTTCATGACTTCTACACGGTTTGTCCCTCGGTTACCTTGGTCGATGCGGACGGAAACTACCATCCCACCGGGGTTGTTGAGCGGACGCGCAACCCACTGTGGGAAAAGGACCGTACCGATACCGGTCTCAATGGAGCCACGCTGCGACACTGGCAGCAACGCATGCAGAAGGTTCTGGCGCCATGTGCCGCCTTCGTCACCACAAGCCAGAGCGCAAAAAAAATACTGATCGATGCGCTGCCAACCCTGGCCAAACGCGATGCCGATTTCCACGTCATCCCGCACGGTCGTGATTTCGAACGGTCCCGGCAGCTCGCCGAGACCACCGAGCTGGCGCCAGACGAGCCGCTGCGCATCCTGTTGCCCGGCAATATCGGCCTGCAGAAGGGCATGAAGTTGGTCAGGGAGATCAGACAGCTCGACCCTGAGCGGCGGCTGGAATTTCATCTGCTCGGCAAGTGCGACCCGGGTATCGCGGATTGCGTCGTCGACCACGGCTCCTACTTGCGCGCCGAATTTGCTGACAAGGTGGCCGAGATCCGCCCGCACATCGCAGCGGTGCTGTCGATCGGGCCGGAAACCTGGTGCCATACCCTGACTGAATGCTGGTCCTGCGGGATTCCGGTACTTGGCATCGACATCGGCGCGGTGGGCGAACGGCTGCGACGGAGTGAAGGGGGCTGGCTGCTTTCCTTTCCGGCATCAGCCGACGTAGCGTTCGACGAACTGACCCGAATCCGTGCGTCAGTTCGGGAGCGTCGCGAAAAGACCGCTGCCGTGATTCGCTGGCAACAGGACGAAGGGCGCAGCCAGACCACCGGGGAGATGGTGAAACGCTACGAATCGATTTATAGGGTTGTGACGGCGATGGCGGTGCAGGTTTGACTGCCTGGGAAGTTTTCTGGTCGTGCATGTTACGGACGCGGCATCGCTGCTTTGTGCATTCCAGCGGAGATCGAGCATGTCGCCCCAGTGATCGGAGGCAGGCTACAATCTTCCGTAGAACTGGAGCTCCCTCTATAATGGCAATTTAAATCACGCAGGAAGCGGCTCCATGAAAGTCACCATCTTCGGTACCGGTTACGTCGGCTTGGTTACCGGCACCTGTTTGGCAGAGATGGGCAACCATGTGGTCTGCGTAGATGTCGATGTCGACAAGGTCGCACGCCTTGAGCGCGGTGAGATCCCAATCTACGAACCCGGTCTGGAGCCGATGATTCGTCACAACCATGTCAGCGGCCGATTGGTGTTCACTACCAACGCAGCGCTGGCGATCGCGCACGGCGAAGCGGTGTTCATTGCCGTGGGCACGCCGCCGGATGAGGACGGCAGCGCGGATTTGCGTTATGTGCTGGCGGTGGCGCGCACCATTGGTGAGCACATCCGTAGTTATACCGTGGTGGTAAATAAGTCCACCGTGCCAGTGGGCACAGCTGACCGCGTATGCGAGACAGTCGCTGCCACGCTGTCCGCGCGGGGCGCGGCAATCGATTTCGATGTCGTGTCCAACCCTGAATTCCTCAAGGAAGGTGATGCGGTAAATGACTGCATGCGCCCGGACCGCATTGTTCTTGGTGCCTCCAGCGATCGCGCGGTGGAGGTGTTGAGGAAACTGTACGCGCCATTCAACCGCAATCACGAGCGCCTTGTGGTGATGGACGAGCGTTCAGCGGAGCTGACCAAGTACGCGGCCAATGCCATGTTGGCGACCAAAATCAGTTTCATGAACGAACTGGCTAACATCGCCGAGCGCGTAGGTGCCGACATTGAATTAGTGCGCCACGGCATCGGTACCGATCCGCGCATCGGTCATCATTTCATCTATCCGGGCGCCGGCTATGGCGGTTCGTGCTTTCCCAAGGACGTACAAGCGTTAGAACGCATCGCGTGCACGCATGGCTATCGGGCACGTCTGCTGGAAGCAGTGAAGGCTGTAAACGTGGCGCAGAAGAGCAAGTTGTTCGAGCTGCTCTCGCGGCATTTTACAGGCCAATTGTCTGGTCGGACCATCGCTCTGTGGGGACTGGCCTTCAAGCCGAACACCGACGACATGCGCGAAGCACCCAGCCGCCGCCTGATGGAGACTTTATGGAGCGCCGGCGCGCAGGTGCGCGCGTTTGATCCCGAGGCACGCAAGGAAACTCGCCGCATATACGGCGAGCGTACCGACTTGATGATTTGCGATGATGCTTACGCGGCGCTCGAGGGTGCCGATGTGCTTGTTGTAATCACCGAATGGAAGGCGTTCCGCAGTCCGGATTTCGCACGCATTCGCGCGACGCTGAGGACGCCCGCACTGTTCGACGGTCGCAACCTGTACGATCCACTAGTGGTCGAGGAAGCCGGCATCGACTATTACGGTATCGGCCGCGGGCGCAGCCTGCATGAGACACAGTCATCATCAGCAGGAGTTCGGTATCCTGCCGCGTCAGAATAGTTGTCCGGCCATGTGCTCCGGAACTCAGCTGCGGAAATCGTCCTGGTGTTGTAGGAACCATTCGTAAGCATCACGCAACCCATCTTCAAGTTTGATCCGTGCCTTCCAGCCCAGTGCGGCCAATCGTGATACGTCCAATAGCTTGCGGGGTGTTCCATCGGGCTTGCTGGCATCGAAACCCAGCTTGCCCCTGAAGCCGGTGACCTTGGCGATAGTCTCGGCAAGCTCGTGGATCGTGCAATCCACGCCCGTACCGACATTGATATGCGACAGCATCGGTTGAGTGTGCGCCTGCCATGTTTTCGCAGGGAGATCCATGACGTAGATACTGGCGGCTGCCATGTCGTCCACGTGTAGAAATTCGCGCATGGGGGTGCCGCTGCCCCAGATGACAACCTCCTTGGAACCGTTCCGCGTGGCTTCGTGGAAACGGCGTAGCAGCGCAGGGATTACGTGGCTGTTTGCGGGATGGAAATTGTCGTTCGGACCATACAGGTTGGTTGGCATCACGCTGCGGTAGTCGCGGCCATATTGTCGGTTGTAGCTCTCGCACAGCTTGATCCCGGCGATCTTGGCGATGGCGTAGGGTTCGTTGGTCGGCTCCAGTGCGCCGGTCAACAGAGAGTCCTCGCGCATAGGCTGCGGGGCCAGCTTGGGATAAATGCAGGATGATCCGAGGAAGAGAACCTTCTGTACGCCGGCTTTGTGCGCAGCATGGATCACGTTGCACTCCATTACGAGGTTATCATAGATGAATTCCGCGGGATACGTGTTGTTGGCGTGAATACCCCCCACTTTGGCCGCTGCGAGGTAAACTTGGTCGATCTCCTCGTCGCCGAAAAAGGTATCGACATCGGTTTGACGCTTCAGGTCAAGCTGCTGGTGTGTGCGGGTGACGATATCCACACCAGTTGGTCCGTGAATTTCAGTCAGCCGGCGAACGATGGCGGAACCCACCATGCCCCGGTGACCTGCCACAAAGATACGTTGTTTCGGTGATGTGTTGACCATAGATCAGTTCTCGCGCGGGATAGCCACGGCGTAGCCGTGGTGGCGTAGCAGGGCCTGGCGCTGAGCATCCGCGAAATCCGCGGCAACCATCTCGGAACACATTTCCCGCGCACTGATTTCCGGTACCCAGCCGAGCCTTTCCTTGGCCTTGCTGGGATCACCTAGCAGGGTTTCGACTTCTGCCGGACGGAAATAGCGTGGATCAACCGCCACGATGACATCCCCCTGCTTGAGGGCGGGCGCCTTGTCGCCTTCAATGCGCTCGACGACGCCTTTCTCGTTCACGCCCGAGCCCTCAAAGCTTAGGGTCAGGCCCAGTTCCTCGGCGGACCAGCGGATGAAGTCGCGGACGGAGTGTTGCACCCCGGTAGCGATGACAAAGTCGTCAGGTACTTCCTGTTGCAGCATCATCCATTGCATCCGTACGTAATCCTTGGCGTGACCCCAGTCGCGCAAAGCATCCATGTTGCCCATGAACAGGCACCTTTCCAGTCCCTGCGCGATATTGGCCAAACCACGCGTGATCTTGCGCGTCACGAAAGTTTCGCCCCGACGAGGGCTTTCGTGGTTGAACAGGATGCCGTTGCAGGCGTACATGCCGTAAGCCTCGCGGTAGTTCACCGTGATCCAGTAGGCGTAGAGCTTGGCTACGGCATAGGGGCTGCGCGGGTAGAAAGGCGTCGTTTCCGTCTGGGGAGCTTCCCGCACGAGGCCGTACAACTCCGATGTACTTGCCTGGTAAAAGCGGGTTTTGGTCTCCAGCCCCAGAAGGCGAATGGCCTCCAGCAAGCGCAAAGTTCCCATTGCGTCTGTGTCTGCGGTGTACTCCGCCGATTCGAAGCTCACTGCTACATGGCTTTGCGCGCCCAAATTGTAGACCTCGTCGGGTTGGACCTGCTGCAGAACCCTGGCGAGACTGGAGCTATCCGTCAGGTCACCGTAGTGCAGGAAGAATCGGGCGTGCTCAACGTGCGGATCCTGATAGATGTGGTCGACACGCTGAGTGTTGAAGGATGACGCGCGCCGCTTGATGCCGTGAACTTCATATCCTTTTCCAAGCAACAATTCGGCAAGATACGATCCGTCTTGTCCGGTGACTCCAGTGATCAATGCCTTTTTTTCAACCATTCTTTAGGCCAAATTCCATTAATGAATTGGGGAAGGGCACCCTAAGCTTGCGAGGGCCCGTGAGCTGAGCCACTTGGAGCGAAGCTTTGCTCGACTCAGATAGAAAGTCGCCGGCGGTGTCACCGAGCCAGGACGTCTGCTTGTATGATTGAGCAAATAACTTAGCTGATAAGCCTCCCACAAGGCTCAACGGCACAGTTTATGTCAAGCCAATGCTCGATGAGAAGCTACGAGGGCCGCCTCCCAAAGATCAACGACCCGCGATACTGAATATTTCTCCATAGACTTCGTTGCTACTTTGCTCATTTCGTCGCGTAGTAGATCGCTCGACATCATATGCTGCATGGCAGCAGCAAATCCGTTCACGAGATCAGGTCCGTCTACGTGCAGACCACATAGGCCATCATCAACGAGAATCGCAAGTGCCGAAGTGCTGGCGGGAACAATGGCAGGCAATCCCGATGCGAGAGCCTCTGCCACCGTCATGCCGAAACCTTCCATTTCCGAACAGCTCACGATCATCGATGCGTTCTGGTATGCCCTAAAGATATCACGCGTGGCACCGTTCAGGCTAACCCGACCAACGAGACCAAGTGTTTCTATTAGTGCCTGCAGGCCAACCCGTTCGGGGCCATCGCCATAAATTTCCAATCGCCAGTCAATAAACTGTCCTGCAATCCTTGCAAATGCCTTAATCAAAACTTCAAACCGCTTAATTGGGATAAGCCTTCCAACGCCAAGAACAACCTTTTTGCGTTGGCCAGTATGCTCCCGTATGTCGGCACGAATGGGGTTGCCAATTACGATACTTTTCGACGCAGCTTGCCCCGGGATGCTAGCGAGAAACGTATCTTGCAACCAGATGTTCTTGTGAGACGAAAGGATCGCAAAAAATCGTAACGATCGATCCAGTAACCCATCATCCCAGTCGTCTTGATACAAATAATCCCGAATTGGATTTCCATGATTCGAGATCACCACGCGCGTTTTAGTTCCTCTGGCTGCAATGTAAGCCTCGGTTGAAGAGCTGATCATGAAGGGTACTACTGTGCCAGGTTTGAATTCCCTGATTAGTCCTCGCCATCGCCGGACTCTGGATCCATGTTTTTCTACCCATCCGTTAACCTCGTTTCTCATTTCCGCGCGGATATGATCGGGGGTGGCAGAGATGGTCTGCCGACAGAGCAGCACGAATTGATTCCAGTTCTCAAATTGCCCACGGAGCGCCTTACAACCATAAGTGACTTTCAGGATATCCTCGGGCATTCGATTAATTAGTGAAGATACTTCAGTGACGAGATCAGACGAAAAATCAAGTAGCCTGTTGAAAGGCGGCTCAAAAATATCGACCAAGTCAACTGGCATGTCGGGGCGATAGAACGGGTTACCCACACGCCCGTCCGCGCATCCTATGAGTATCTCATGACCTCTGGCGCTCATTTGTGAAGCAATGTCTATTAAGACCCGCTCGGCGCCCCCGCTAATTCCCTTGATCGATGAAATGCAGAATAAGATTCGATCATCGTCCACCGCGTCACGATGAAATTGGTTGGTTGCGACGTTGCGCCTAAAAGATATGGACTTACTGTCCCCCATGAGAATAGTTAATAATGTCATCGACAATCCACGGAGCACCGATGAATTTGCGCTTAACCGTGGAAGCAGATTGTAAAGATTGAGATAATCATCACGATCTATGTCACGATAATTTTTCAGTTTCAATAAGATGGCGTATTCATCCGGCTTTAGATTTGGTAAGCGCTCCAGTGCAAGACGATAGTTTTCTTTAAATTCAACATCCCGTGAGAAGCTCTCGCCCCCAGCTAGCTTATACACCTCAACCGACTCCGTACAGGCCGTGGTGGCTCCAGAAATAATCATGTTGGATAGAAGCTTATAATCAGCAGCGGAGCGGTATGTCTCATCGTAGCAACCATGTCGACGATATGCGGACGATTTTATAAATACTGCTTCATGTGCTCCAGTTATTCCTCGAAACATCGTTTCTAAACCATAGTTTCTTGCGGGCTTATATGCTTGGAACTTGCCCGATGAGTCGAAGTAGATGCAGTCACCAAGAACGATATCTGCCCCCGTCGCTTCAAACGTTGTCTTATATCTCGTCAGCGCATTGAAGGCGAGCACGTCATCTGCGTGAATCAGGCCAATTACTTTTCCGCGAGCCATTGCGATACCTTTGTTCAGGGCATTATATATCCCTGAGTCTGGTTCGCTGACAAATTTGTCTATCTCGGACGCACGCCTACGTGCGAGCTCGACTGTTCCGTCGGTGCTTCCACCGTCGATAATAAGAAGTTCGTAGTCGCGAAAGGCCTGATTGCTGATAGAGTCAATAGCTCGCTCAAGAGCCCCGCAGTTATTGAGTGATATAGTGATTATCGAAAAGAACGGCACTTCCCGGCCTGCTCTTTCTGCGAGTATCTGATTGCTTGCAGCCGGGGGCACGTCCATTATCTTTAAGCCATTTCCCATGCCTCTTCCTCGATATTGTTAATGATATGCACCTACTCTTGTTATTTGCGTTGACACAGTTCTTTGAACAGATTGACATACGCCGAGGCTTGCTGCGCTATGGTCAAATTTGCTACAGCCCAAGCGCGTATTGCATCCGAAGACATTGCGCCATTTAATACTTTTGTAAGCTTTAGCACTAGATCCCACACATCAAATGGAGCCGCCAGCTCCCCATTTGTACCTGAGACAATTATATCGGGTAAGCCGCCAATGGAAAATGCGACTACTGGAGTGCCGCACGCCATACTCTCTAAGCAGACGTTCGGTAAATTGTCCTCCAGGTAGGGCAGTAGGGTTACTTCAGCCGCCGAATATATCCGCGCAAGCTCGTCGCGTGACGCTATGTGGCCCGTTACCTTGACTGAACAGCGCAGCTTGTTAATATCCTTAGAACCATCCCCGACTATTACTACGTTGTATTTATCTCGCAAGCCAAACTGGTCGTTCAGTCTATCTACCACTTCAGGCAAATAGCGAAATCCCTTTCTACTATCGCGTATTGAGGCGGCACCAAATAGTATTAGAGGCTTTGCCGGATCCATACCGAGCTGACGCTTGGCTTCATGACGATTGTAAGGCTTGAATACCGACACCTCGACGCCGGTTCGGATGACCCGGATGTCCATGTTCCTCGTGATGACACTTTCTCGCGCGACGCTAGCTAACCAACGGCTTGGCGATACTACCGTGATGTGTTTCCATAGCGCGCGTCGCCGGCGTACCACCATTGCCGGTAGCTGAATACGGTCCGCCGCTATGCGCGGACATGGGAAGCACGACGTTTGGTATCCGTCGCATCCTAACGAATAGTGGCAGCCGCCGGTTAATGGAGCCATGTCCGATAAGCACCAGACTAGCGGCTTGCCATCTTGGCTCCAACGCGAAATGGTGTAATCGGAAACACTGACTGATGCCCATCGAAGTAAGATCACGTCATTTTGACGACGTATTTGCTCTAGAAATGTATCATCCTTACATGATAACCCTGTTGTGAAAGGAGTATTGTCGCCCCAAGGGGTATAAGAGCCGATGCGGAATGACTGATCCCAGCCATCATGGCGATTCGGTATAGTAAATATTTCCGGCTCATCAACGGTTTTTCGATTCACGTAAAACGTGGACTCAATCCCCTGTCGCAAAAACTCGTGATGTAGCTTGAGGGAGGATAACCCTGCGCCCCCGCGATCTGTTTCGCCTATAGCTGCCACTTTCATTACTCTTCCCCCGGCCGATCTACCATAATCCATTTATCTGTCATAGCTTCATTAATAAAGACTCCGGCGCACCAACTTCCAATTCGAAAGTGGATAAAGAGTAGCTGGCTAAATGATGGTACATCGTTGACGCGACGGATACCCCATTTTCCGCAACAGATACGGATAGTTTACCGACTTATCGATTTCATTTTGAAGTGCATCATCGGGAGTCCGCCATGCACGCTCAGTCATGCGATCGGCGCCCCGGCCGCTATCTCCGGAGATCTTATGGATGCTGAAAAATTCCTCAAAATCGACCTGATATGGAATACGCAAGTAGTCACAAATCTTTTGCATTTCTAGCTTCGGTCTTGTAACTAGATCCTCGTACTTGAAGACTGGAATGTTTTCGTAACGCTCCATAAAATCGATATATCTCTTACAATATTCGTCAAATGTGTTGGGGCCGAAATGCACCCAATTGTGTTGTCTCAGCGAAATGAAGCTTTCGACCGGGTCACGAATAGTTAAGATGGGTAGCGTGCTGAATTCAAGCTTTAAAAGTTCCAATAATGTCGGTCGCGTAGCATAATCCTGATTTGTGCAGAACTGACTGTGAGCGTGGTCGCGGAGAACCGTTCTGCAACCTATGCATGTCGTGTTCTTGTGAAGTATGTCTATGCTTGCTTGGAATATTTGAATTAGCTCATTGGTATCTGTTCCGCGGGTGCTTTGCCTCGCTTGCATTATCATGTCTGTAGGCAAGAATAGAGGTCGTTCGGTTCGAACGGTCATCGTGCTTAATGGGTCAACTTCACTGAACAGACGAACGTTCGGCATCGAGGCAACACACTTACTAAAAAGCGTACCACCTGAGCAGGCGAAATGGTGAATGGTTCGGATGGGTTCTTCCGTACTGTCGGGTTGGGAGCTAAGCGCCTTGCATTCGTCAACCAGTCCGATCAAACTGCATTTTGTGGACTGGTGACATGTTTCTGTTAGGAAGCCGCCCTTTTGTAATAGCGATAGAGCATCGTCGATGGATCTGGATAGATCTTCGATTACACCGGATCGATTGATCGAGTCTGCTTGGATGCTCATGCTGGAGGGAAGGACCTTCTTACTACGACTCATTGCAGTCGGTCGGCGTGTGGGAATGGCCCTCGATTTTTCCAATGCTTTCACGTGATATATCTTCGGAGGAAAGCAGGTGAAAATAGCTAGAGGCGGCGTTGAGTTTGTTGCTCAATCTCGTCAGCAGTTCATGCTGGTTCTGATAACTTCCCAAGAGAACACGGTAACGGTCTTGAAGATCCTTCAGATCGGCTTCGCGCAGGGCTTGTGATTTTATGCTCAGGGTGACGGTTTGCTTCGCCGCAGAGAGTTCATCGTGCAAAGCGGAACCTGATTCCAAGCTTGTCTGCAATTTGTTCTCGAGTTCGGAGACTCTCGCTTCGAGTTGTTTCTGAATGCCAGTAGTCTGCATTTGGTATTCAGTGAACGATTGTGTGACTTTGCCCCGCTCGGCTTTGTGCTCAGTGGCCAACTCGGCCTGCGCATCGCGTTCCGCAGTCAGGGTTTGGATCCGTTCCTGCTGATCAACGACGGACTTCTGCTGTTCGGCCAAAGCTTTGTTGGCTTGATCCCGTTCGGCCTTGTACTGGGTGGCCAGCCGGGCTTGTGCATCGCGCTCTCCGGATAGCTTTTCGGCCTGATTGGCGACCAACTTCTGCTGTTCGGTGAAAGCTTTGGTGGCTTTGTCCAGCTCGGCCATGTGTTGGGCGGCCAGCCTGGTTTGCGCATCGCGTTCCGCAGTCAGTGTCTGGACCCGTTCCTGCTGATCGGCGACGGACTTTTGCTGCTCGGCCAAGGCTTTGCCGGCCTCGTCCAGCTCGGCCTTGTACTGAGCGGCCAGCTTTTCTTGCCTGTCGTATTCGATGGTCAGCTTCTGAAGCTGCGTTTGGCGGTCGGCGGCAAGCTTCTGTTGCTCGGCGGCGTGTCGTTTGGCTTGGTCCAATGCGGCCATGTGTTGGGCGGCCAGCCTGGTTTGTGCATCGCGTTCCGCAGTCAGCGTCTGGATCCGTTCCTGCTGATCGGCGACGGACTCTTGCTGCTCGGCCAGGGCTTTGCGGACCTCATCCAGCTCGGCCTTGTACTGAGCGGCCAGCTTCTCCTGCCTGTCGTATTCGATGGTCAGCTTCTGGAGCTGTGTTTGGCGGTCGGCGGCAAGCTTCTGTTGCTCGGCGGCGTTTTGGTTGGCCTGGTCCAGTGCGGCCTTGTGTCCGCTGACCAGGGCCGCCTGCTCGTCATATTCCCGGGTCAGTTGTTCCAGTCGTGCGTCGCGCTCAACGCCACGTTTTACCTGCGCGGCGTATTGGTCCTCGCGCTTGCGCAGTTGCGCTTCGAGCCGGGAAATCTTGACCCGGATGTCGTTGCGCTTCAGCAGGACGGTGGCTTGGGGATAAATGGCATCCGGGTCGTCCAGTCCGACATCGAAACCGGCCTTTTCCAACAGGTCGGTGATGTCGGATCGTCCCCGATCACCGGCGTACAGCGGTGCGATGCCGCAGTGCACGACGATGCAGGCAAACTGTTGCAGCAACCGCACCGGTGTGGCGCTCAGCAGATCCCACGCCTGGCCGGGCGCATCGATGACCAGCAGGTGGGCGCTGGCGGCATCCAGCATGAGGCTTTCGATGGATTCGCCGAGGGGGCGTGCAGCGACGTTGACTTGGCCGGTTACGCGCAGGTTGGGGTAATGACGGGTCAGTTCGTTCGGTGGCTGGAGGCTGCTGTAAAGCGGGTTGTTCAATGTTTGCAGCGTGGCATGCGTTGCGGGGGTCGCGACGATTGCCTGGGCCCAGACTTCTTCGTTGCGCGCCGGGTCGGTGCGCCGGAGCAGTTCCTCCACCTGCCGGGGATGTGCTTCGGCAAGCACCAGGTGGGGACTTGCCAGTTCACGCCAGAGCGGGAGCTCGGCCCCGCTGCCGGCGCCCACTACGAAGACGGTTCCGGGAGCGCCCTGCATTTCGTGGGCGAGACGCTGGATCATGAGCTTCATCGATCGACCTGGGGGCGGCATCCGCTGAATGAAAGTGACTGACGTACTTGTATGCATGGGGCGACTGAGGGCAAAGCATGCTCAGTATGGACTGCATACGTTGAACGTGGCTGTTACACGGTTCACGGCTTGCGCGGAAGCCTGCCCTCTTTGCTGCCGAAGGCGATGAAATGCCATAACGGATTGAGCCCGCTCTGCGTGATGTCGGGGTTGCTGCGAAGGTAATAGGCGGTGTCGAATTTGTTGGAGGGGTTGCGGCTCTCTTTCCAGCCGGTGGTGAGGTAGTGCTCGGCGGGGTCGATCTTTGCCGTGCGGATGTCGGGGTAGACATCCAGATACCATTTGCCATCGAACCAGCTGGATTTGCGGATGGCATCAAGTTGGGCGAGGCACCTCT
>JACDJA010002566.1_pt1 | contig 12783 bp, 5 predicted proteins | sample 7449241 | NCBI WGS metagenome assembly JACDJA01 (sample SAMN14253289, study PRJNA609438) | sludge metagenome | isolation source: initial anaerobic sludge | collected 2018-12-20 | reverse complement strand
TTGTCCCGGCAGACCATGTCGGCACCGCGCATGGCGATGCCGTATCCCCCCAGATCGGTGGCCATCCGCAACAGCAGCAGTTGCCAGGCCTGCCGAACTTCAACGGGATTGAGGCCGTTTTCATCGAGTCCCGCCTGCATGGCGGCCACCGGCGCGGCCAGCGGAGAAGACGGGTCGAGATGCACCGCCCAGGCTGAAAGCAGTGTTCTCAACCGCTCGCGGAAATTCGGCTCTTCGTCGAACTGCTGCACCCAACCGGCCGCGTTGTAGGCCCCGAACAGCACCATGTCCCGATGAAGGTCCATGGTGCTGTTGGCCAGAAGCTTGATGTCATCGTTGCAGAATTCATGGTCACACCAGGTGAAATGCTGTTTGAGCAGGATGCCGAAGACCATGGTTTCGTAGGCGAGGCTGCCGCTCGGCCAGACGATGACGCTGTTGCCGGTGATGTGGCTGCCGTCGATGCCGGTCCAGATCCCGTCGCCGGAGCCGGCCAGGGAATTGCCGTCGATGGTGCAGGCCTGGTGTACCAGATCATCCAACCGGCCCGGGTCGGCGTCGGCGAGAAAATCGTCCAGCGCATCCGCAAGGATCTCGGCCGGGGATGGCGGCACCTCTTCCTCCCCTTCTTCCGTCGGCGCGGCGCCGCCGCAGTAGCGGGAGCAGAGCATCTGAATCCACGAGACCCCCATGGCCAGGATGCCCAGCGCACCGCCGGCCAGACCCGCCCCTGGCTGCGGCGCGGCGGTGTCGCCGTCGAGCAAAGCCCGCAGCATGTCGCGCATCAAGGTCAGAAAAACCAAGGTCCAGGTGATCAGGCAGCGAATGAACCGGGCGAAGACGGCGGCAAATCCCACCGAAAACCACGGATGAATCAAAATCCCCGTCCTCCGATACCCGCTGATCCGATTCCGGATGATCCCGATGCCGCCGATGGAAAAGATCTTGTAAAGCAAGATGCCGAAACGGGTGACGGTGATGCGGTTGCCGGAAATCTCGGCCTTTGCGATCCCCGCCGGAAACAACGTGTGATCGAGCAGGCCGAGGAGCATGGTGAATAACCTGCGTTCAAGTGCCGGCTTGGTCGTCTCCTCGATGACGCCGGAGGTTCCGCCCGAAGCGCCCGCGGATAATGAGTAGAGAATCTGATACAAAAACCAGACGAGTTCCACCGTCACCCGCCAGGGCCGCTTGATCTTCAGCACCCGCAACAGGGCCTCGGCCTGGATGTCGCCACGGCATTGTTTCCATGCGCCCCGTCCGGTGGCGATGGCGCTATGGGCGTCGATGTCATTGTCGTTGATGCGAATGCCGCTGGCGAATCGAAAACTGATGCCGCAGGCACCCGGATCGTACTGTCGCCACAGGATGCCGATGTCCGGTTGCTCATCATCGCCGGGATCGTCCGCCGCGGTGATCCGGATCCGATTGCGTTCGATGTTCAGATCGAAGGCATAACCGAGCCGGACGCCGTTTGTGCCGGCGCCGATGGTGTTGCCGGAGATGGAAACGCCGCGGCTGTATGCCAGAGAGATGGTTTCCGTGGCGGTGATGATATTGCCGCGGAGCGTCATGCCTTCCAGCAGGCAGGCGCGCACCCCGATGGTGTCATCCGGGATCTTGATCGGCTTCACCGATTTTTGCCGCGCCTCATCTTCTTGCTGCCCGGCCTCGTCGGGCTGTGCCGCGACACACGGCGGCAGTCCCTTCAGTTTCTCCGCCACGGCGGCATAAAGCGTTTCCAGAGATACCGTTGCCGGAGCGCCATCGGGGTCCAGGGGCACCGGATTGGCGTTGCGCGTGAAGGTGGCCAGCCGCTCTTCGGTGATGGCGTGCAGTTGATTGTTGTCGATGCCTCCCCCCAGCGCATCCACGAACTGCACGCCGATTCGGGCATGGATCCGGTTGTCTTCGACGCGAAGGGCCTTCAGGGTCTCGACCACCGCCGGTTCCGGCTCCCCATCGTTGGCGGGCGCTTTGTCCGCCTCTTTGGCGGGGGGATCGGATGGTCTCAGTCGCGACAGCGCCTCTCTGGCGTTTTGGAGGGTGCGCGTGTCCGCCTGGACGATGCCGAGGCGCCCGACGAGGACACAGTCCGAGACGCGCACGTCGCAGCACTGCCCCAGCGTGACGCAGTCGGCCGTGGTGCGTTTCATTTCCTGGTTCGGTATCCAGCCGTTGATCAGCCGGCAGTCACGGATGGTGATGTCTTCGCAGGCCTCATCGACATAGATGAGGTGCGCCAGGACGTCCGTGTGCACGAGCATCCCCTGGATCTGGATATTCCGGCTGCCGCCCACGATATACAGCAGGGCCAGGGCGGGGTCCCGGGCCGAGGGGGGAGCGAACACGAGCCGGGTGGCGGAGCCCACCCCGGTGAGCAGGATATGCTTGCGGGCATCGATGATCAGGGGCCGATACACCGGGTGAAGGCCCTCCAAGAGGCACACGCAGCCGCCTTCCGCCGGCACGGTGTCGATGGCGGCCTGAACGTTGTCCCCCGGCTTCACCGTGATCTGACAACAACTCCGGGGCGGCCAGATGGTGCGGCAATCCTGGACGATGGTTTCCTCAACGGTCTGGCCCCAGGTGATCAGGGCGAGCCGGCAGCGGTGATGTTTGATTCCTCGCGGTGGGGCCGCTTCCAGCCGTTGCACCGAACCGTCGGCGGTGCGGGCATGAAAGGCCCAGTGATCACCGATCTCGAACCGCCCGCCGGCGATGGCCGGATCGAGGTGGAAAGTCACCTGGATGCCGTCCTCGATGTCCACCGGGGTGGTGGTCGAAAGCGGCACTGTCCGCAGGCCGTCCGCATCCACCGACCCGAGCTGGTCCCAGCGCCGAATCCGGGTGTGACGTTGGGGATCGGCCGGGTCCAGACCCGCCGACGCCGGCACCTTCCTGTCGAGGGTAATGATGCGGTTGGCTTCGTCGATGTGGGTGATCTTGGCCAGGTGACCGGCCAGCCCCTGAAATTCCAGGTGATCGTCGGCGATTTCCACCCAGTCGCCGATATTGAAGCGCAACCGGTTATCCTGGCCGATGCCGTCCACCGTCACCTGATCCGCCGAGGCGGAGATGGCGGTTACGGCCGAGAGAAAGGCCCCGTTGTTGCGGGACCACTTGAAACGCGCCGTGCCCAGGGCCCCGGGGGTGTGAATCTCGATGCGGTAGAGCCGGTTTTCGATGCCCCGGTATCCCCCCGCCGCCTCGATGGCACAGGGGTTGTCATCCGGCGGTGGGGTGATGCTCGACGTGGTGAGTCGCCCCGCCGAAGGTCGGATCACCGTTTCCCATTCGGGGCCTTCATCGGCGCAGGAAACCACGTCCAAACCGGGGATGACCCTGACCTGCCAGGCCGTTTGCACCCGGGTGGTGGTGTCCGGTCCCCCCAGGGCGATTTCCCTGATTTCCGGCGCTTCCACCACCGTGAGTTCCCGCTGCCAGACGTCCAGGTACACCAGATCGGTTCTGCCGGCGATGAGCGGCAGGGCCGGAGCGGTGAGCGAAGGGGGCAAGGGGGCCGGCAGCCAGGGCTGGTCGGCGTAGCACGGGGCAACGGTGCCCCGCGTTTCGCCCAGCACCGGGTCGTAGAGGGTCGGCGGGCCGCCGTGACATTCGACCTGGATGCCGTCCACGTAGGCCCGGCCGATGCCGATGGCAAAGGTTCCCCTCCCGTTGGGAATCACCCGGAAGGCCTCGGGCGTAGCCACCGGCACCACGCAGTTTCCGATGACATCCATGGTTTCCGAACGCCATCGGCGATCCGTGATATCGGCGAGCTCGTTCCAGTCGCTGTCGAGACTCACCCGGCCCTGCTGATGGAGGACCCCGGAGAAGTTCTTTTCGGGCTTGAAGGTAAAGCGCGTGTAGTCGCCTCCCATGGCTCTCCTCCTAGGTCACGAAGATCAGGCCCGGCACGAGACCGAAGGGCAGATACTCTTTGAGCCGGATGCGCAGATTCGTTTCCCGTTGCGGCTGTTTGAGATGACTGAAGGCTCCCATTTCGGAACCGTCCTCAGCGCCGGTGCGGACCTGAACCGGCGCCGTGAGACCCAGTTGAGCGTAGCCCGGCTGGCCATAGGCCAACGCGGTGAAGCTCGGCACCAACCAGGAGCGGATGTCGCTCCGGATGCTTTCGAGGTCCGTCTCTTCCAGGGTGACACCGGTTTTCACGGCCCGATCCTTGGCCTTGCGGATGGCTTGGGCGATGGCGAAATCGGGCTGGCAGCGGTAACGCCGGGGGGTGGTGGACCCGTGCGGCAGGTAGCTGAAACGGACGCAGCCCCCATGGCACTGCTCGGTGCGGACCGGGGCCTCGAAGATCGTTTCGGACGCCAGTTCCAGCCCCAGGAAGAAGCTGGGGCCGAAAAGGGTGGTTCTTTCGATGACGGCCACCGGTGCCGAGCGGGCGACGGTGCCGGTGGCACAGACGGCGGGCTGGCCGATGCCGTCCACGATGGAGTCCAGCAGATAGAGCTTTTCGGCGTGGCGGGGCACCCGGAGCGGTCCGAGGATGGAAAAGGCGGCGTGGAGCTGGAAATCCTCGTTCAGGATCTCGCTCCCGACGCTTTCGGCCACCCGCAGGCTGGGGGCAACGGTGAGCGGGAGGCCGTTTTCCGTCAAACCACGTCCTGGAACGAGGGTGGTGTGGAGGATGCGCAGGGTTTGGATTTCCCCCTCCACCTCGATGCCCCCTTCGATCAGAAGGCCGCTGAGCGTGAGCGATGCCCCCGGATGGGTTCCGGTGACGCGGATGGCACCGCCATCGGGAAGAAGATGCGGCCGGATCTCGTTGGCCGCCTCGATCACCAACCAGGCGTTGTCGGTCGGCTCGATGGTCACCGGGCCCTGGTAGGTCCGGTTGTCCAAGATGGTGATGATGGTGTCGGGTTTTCCCCGGCTGGCCCATTCCTCCAGCGCCAGCACCAGCGACGAAAAGCAGCCGGGCGTCGTCGCGTCCTGCTGCACGCAAAGGCGAAGGTCGGCCAGCGTCGGGTCCACCAGCCACTTGGATCGCTCGTAGGGCCCGCCGCCCATGTCCGCGCTGAACCCGTAGCAGTACGACACATCGATATTTTCGGTGGCATCGCCCCAGCCGTCGCCGACGGCGAGACGACCACTTGCCACATCCACCGCGATGAGCGGGCCGGTGGGTCGCGTGGCCGGCCAGGGATCGAGGCGGCTGCAGACGATCCGCGGCACAAAGGCCGAGGGGTCCGCCGACGGGTCCACGGCCGGGGTGACGGGCAGGCCGTTGCGTACGACATGGAAGCTGCCGGTGTTCAATGGGCCATACAGATCGGTGGCGTCCGGGCGAGGAGGAGCTTGCGAGCGGTAGCGTTGGAGATCGTCGAAAAAGAAAAGAGGCCGGACGGGGCCGGGAACATGAAGCTCGGCGGTCAGGCCGGCTTCGTCGCCTTCGCGCTGCTGCCGCTGAAACAAGGGCGCCGCGTGGCCGAGGGGGCTGAAATGGTACCGCCAGGAATCGCCGTCCTGCCGGGCGGTGATGCTGTTGAGGGGGTAGCTTCGAAGCCGCCACAGGAAAAAACCGATATTGGCGATATGGTGCCAGCCTTCGGCCTGGGCCGGATGGCGGACATCGGCCGTGTGCGTCCATTGGTCGAAGGGGCCATCGAGCCGGTCCAACGGTTCCAGGTGGCGCAGATCGATGAGCGTTTGGGCCTCGGGGCGCAGATGATTCAAGTGCTGGTGCCAGTGGAGCAGCCGGAAGAACTCCACCGCCCGAACCGACCATCCCGTGACGTCCCGAGCCAGCTCTTCGAGCATGGGCAGGGTGCCCTTGCGCCGCCGGTAGTAAATGGTCTTGGCCACATCGGCGCGACTGCGAGACGGCATCTCCGGTTTCCCGTCGCCGGCGAGGTCCTTGAACAGCGCGTCGGCCGTTTCGCCGTGGAGCACGTGGTCGGCATCCCGGAGCAGGTTGTTGCCCACGAGGTCGCCGATGTAGGCGATCACCCATGGACGGCACGTCTCGATGAAAAAATCGTCCCAGAGCTGATGGATATCGGCGCGCAGGATCGCCGCCTGATCCTGGATGATGGCCAGCAGTTCCCGGAGCGGATAGCCCTCGGCGGCGTCCCGTTCCCGGTAGATCGCCGGCATCAGATCGTAGAGCGCGTGGTTCCGGTAGGTTCGATTCATGGTATCTCCGAATCCGGCAGCCCGCCCCTGGAGATCAGGATGATGTCCTGGCCGGGATTTTCGATCCAGGCCTGCTCCGCTGCCAGCACCGACGGCCCGGTGCCGGGATTGGGCCGGGCCGGGTGAATGCGCAGATGCCCCTGGACCGGATCGATGCTGCCGTTGGCCCGGCGGCTTGTCCCGCGGTCGTTCAGGAAAATCAGAAATTCCCCATCGCTCACGGTGGTCGGCTGCTTGAACCCGAGCTGGTCGATGTCCACGGAAACCACTCCCGGCACCTGCTGGAGCACCGCATAGAGGTCGCTCAGGTGGACGGACCGGCCCAAGTCGAGGGCGTCGAAGGACAGGGCCTCCAATAGCTTCACCCTCGCCGCCTGGACCACCGTGGCGGCCGTGCGGTGAGCCGCAACCTGCACCGTGGCGGCGATGCGGATGGGAATCGGACGGTAGTTGTCCAGAAGCAAGAGGCGATTCGGGTCCCGTTTGGCGGTGAGACCCGCGTGAATCCGCTCCAGTGCGGCGGCGGAAAACCGTGCGCCGCACTGGGCGGCGACGGTGAGATGAACGGCCTGCACGGCACGGCTCCAAACCCGGGTGGCCCTGGCCTTGGCGATCTCGCCGCCGCCGAGGGCCGCGTATTCGAAATCCCGCAATGACACGATCCGGTCGAAGGTACGTACCGTGGTCGGGGCATTTTGGCGGGCATTTTGCAGCGATTCGGGATCGGCCCCGCCATCGGCGTCCCCGGGGTTGATCACCGATTTGAGCCCCTTGGGCTTGTCCAGCAAGGTTTTTACAGTGTTCGCCCGGACTCGGCCGGCCAATCCGAGCCCCTGCCGATAGGCGGCGGTGACATTGGCCCGGCCCTTGGGCGGCCGGGCTCCGGTCACCCCGTCGCCGAAACCCACGGTCATGGACCCGTCATCGTCGATGCGCGTGGTGTAGACCGTTTCCGTCGGACCCTGGCCGTAGAGGGTCGGCACCTCCTGCCACCGGATCCCGTTGACGGAAACGTGCAGGGTGTTGGCCGTTGCCCCGCCGGAGGGCACGAAGGTTACCGGGTGCTTCTTCAGCGGGAACCGCTGAAACGCAATGGACGGGTCGGCATCGCCGAGCACCTCGTTGGAAACCGTCTCGCCGTGGGAAGCCGAGGCGATGTTGCCCAGCAGCTCGGTGGATCGGCGCGGCAGGCAAATGGCCGCATCCAGGCTCAGTTGAAGTTCGAGGAAATCGCGGTGAGCGGCGCCCACCACCCCCGGCAGAACGAGCAGCCTCTGGCCCACCTGTTTCACCCGAGCGTATCTGAAAAACGGCGCGGGGTCGGCCGCGTTGAGCTTGGCTTGCAGATCTTGGGCGATGTCGTCCAGGGTATCGGCGCCGGAATCCAGCGCGATGTCGACGGGGCCGACGGGGCCGATCCGCACGGCAACCCGCGGCGCCGTTTCGGTGTAAGCCGGCACGCCGGAAAGCTTGCCGGAGACCAGGCCAGTGATCGTCTTGGCCCGGGTGCGGTCCAGGCCCGTTTTCACCACGGTGGACTCATCCTGGTCGGTTTTCTCAAACACCACGGAGGCCCCCGCAACGCCGGGAAACACCAGCAGGCGATCGTCGCAGGCCAGCACCACGGCATGGGCAAAGGCGGGATCGGGGTCCGCCGAGCGGATCAAAGACTGAAGCCCGGCGGCGGCATCAGCCAGGGTAAGGGGCCCGGGCATCGTGGCCGACAGGGTTCGGGGCCCCATTTCGGCAATGGTAATGTTGATTGCAATGGTAATGTTTCTTGATAAGGGGGAGTTGGAAAAGGTCAAGGGCTCGGTGAGCCGCGACGAGCACAACCCGGTGACGGCGACGGCACCCGTCTTGTCCAGGCGAAGCTGACGGACCGTTTCGGCGTCCTGCGCCGTGGCGTCCACCACGATCTGCGCCGCGCGAATATATGCCCTGCGGATGGAGGCCGGCAACGGATCGGCGCCTTCACCGCGAAGCATCACCCGGCGGCCGGTCTCGATGGTGTTCAACTTCACCGTATCTCCAGCCTGATAGGCGGCTTCGGCAATCGGCCGGGCGATCTCGACGGTGTCCCCATCGATGCGCCGGCCCGGAACGTACAGCGATCCCGAAGCGATGGTTTCCGGGTAGTCATAGCCCCAGAAGGAGATGGCCGGGCCGGCCAGTTCGTGGATGACCACCTTCCGCCGGTCGCCGATCCGGGCGAAGGTCGGCGACACTGTCAGCTTTGTCACCGTGTCGGTGAGGGGGCCGAGCCGACACTCGTTTTGCCCCACCGCCGTCACGGTGAGAAGCTGCGGTGCCGAGGCGCCGTCCTCCAGCAGCAGCGGCGCGCCCACCTTAATGTCGTCGTAGCGGCCGTCCAGGTCCAGTTCGGTAACGCTGTCTACCGCGAAGCTGTCGCTGCCGGCACTGTCGGTGCCGATGTCCTGCATACGCCAAGCGGTGACGACGTTGGATGCATCCAGGATCGGCTTGGGATATTGCGCCGGCGCGTTGCAGCCGAAGAGACGAAACGTGCGCACCCGTTTTTGCACCCGGGTCGTCATGCTCCAGGAAGCGCCCTGGACCGGCTGCTGCCACCGGAGGCGCACATGTTCGTTTTCCGTCTCGATTCCGACGACGAGGATCGTTTCGACGGGTGTTTTCGCCCCCGGCGCAAACAGCAGCAAACGGTCGTCCACGGTCAGCGACGCGGCCATCCGCAGCCCCTCGTCGCCGGCGGCCAGATACGCGGACGTCACCCCCTTGGCCAGGGGATTTGTCCCCACGGGTGCGGGATACACTTTTAGTTGAGTGAGCCATCCGCTGGCGGTGATCGTTTCCATGGTTTCGTATTTTTGCGGCTTTTCGTCCTGCCCCGGCACGCTTTGCACCCGCAATCCCACGGGTATCCGGACCTGCTTTCCCTTTTCCACCGTGAAGCTCAGAAAGGCCGTGGCCGCGCTGCCGGGTGCCAGCTCGTAGCCGAGCATGCGGGCCATCCGCAGCACGGCATCGCGCCGGGTCGCGGTGCGCAGAAACGCTTCGTTGGCGATGCGTTCCTGATAGAAGGTGAGGATGTCGGCTACGGCGGCCCACAGCTCGATGAGGGTGATGCCATGATCGTCGCCGCGGCGGGTGGTGAGATGGCGCAGCGCCGGCGATCTGGCAATGGCCTGGCACATCGCCTGGCGGAAGTTGGCGAAGGTGCCCACGCGATAGGCGATGGCGGTGAGTCCGGGCCGGTTGTGCACCACCAACGGTGTGCCGCCGCTGGGCGCTTTGCAGCAGTTGCAGGGATTCGCATTCACTTGCCGCCTCCCGCGCTGAGGCGAAGGACGCCGTTTTCCTCAAAATTCGGATCGTTGTCCAGACGGGCGATCTGCCAGGGACCGACGGGAATTGCCCCTGCGTCCAGTTCGCCGTTGTCCGGCTGGCCGCAGACCCGGAAACGGGTCACCACGGCCGAATCCACCCCTGCCACCGCTTCCACCGTCGCATAGAGAGCGCTCAGGTGTACCGCCTGACCGAAGGTGAAACGGTGGGGATGGAAATGGCCTCGGCTGCCATCCGGGTTGATCCGGTTGCTCAGGGCCCGGGAAACCGCTTCCAGGACATCGCCGGTGAAGTGATCCGGTTTGACGCAAACGAGCAGATCGATTTCCACCGGCACATACTCGGCCGAGCGCAGCTCCAGATCGTAGCCAGCCAGGCGGTAGCGGGCGATATGGGCCTTAACGCGTTCCCGGAAGGCCGTTTCGAGCCGTGTCCGGCCCCCGGGCAGGGTGACAAGGTCTTGGGGATTGCGGGGATCGATGGCGATGACCACCGTGTGCCAGCTCCCCGTCCAGCGGAAGGCGGCCATGGCCCCGGCGATCTCCGCCATTTTGAGGGCGGCATCCCGATAGTCGGCCTCGGTCACGGCCCGGAACTGCTCGGCCCGGAAGGCGGCCGGGGCTTTTTGCCGAACCTCGTCCATGGTTTCCGGATCGAGACCCGCCGAGGCCGGCAACGGGTTGCGCACGGCCGTGATCGCGGGCCAGGCCGGTGCCACCGCCGGCTGGACTACATGGGCCAGCGCTTCGGCGCCCACGTTTCCCGCGCGACCGTTGCCGATGCGGTAGCTGACCCGAAGCGAGGTGCCCCCCACCGGCCGGCGGCCGTACTGGCTGTCGCCGAAACGCAGCTCGCCGTTTCCGGCATGATCGACATCCACGACGAAGTGACGGTGGAAGGCATGGCTGTCGAGCAAATCGGGAACCGGCGTCCAGATCTCATCTCCGGTGGCCGCCGTGGCCACCACGGCCACGGCCGGTCGGGCCTGCCGGGCGTCGCCGGTGAGTCCGGAACGTGGCGTTTCCAGGACGGCGGCTCCCCCCTCGATTCTGTAGGTCACGGTGTCGGGCTGGCACTGCATGGTCACCGGACCGCGCTTGAGCCGCAGTCGCATGATCCGGTCGGCGGCGGTGGGGACTTCCGGCGCGTGGGGTTCCACCACCGTGCGACCGTGATCGGCCAGCACGATGTTGCCCCTGGCCACCGAAACCATGGGGCGCAGTTGTTGATCGGGGAGTTTTGTCGAGACGCACAGCGCAAAGCCCAGCGCCTCGGCCGGATCCCAGGTGATCTTGAGCAGCGGCATGGCCGACTCCAGGGCCTCGCGCAGCTGAAGCATGCCGTGAAGAAGCCTGTCGCGGTACACGGGATCATCATCCTCCCGCACCGCGGTGAGGCGCACCGCCTGCCGGCGCTCGGGATCGGCGTCGGCCGGGCTGCCCGTCTCGGGGCCTTCCAACTCCTCGAAGAGTAGATAATCGCCGGCCTTCAGGAAGGGGCGCACCACCCGGTCGGCATCAACCGGGTCGAGGGCGTAGACATGGGCCGACGTGGCTCCGGCGGGCAGGCAGCACTCGAGATCGCCCCAGGTATGCAGGCGGATTTCGTTGTTTTCCGGATGGACATCGATGGGAAAGGCCGTCTCGAAGACTTTGCTCCGGCAGAGGGCCGGATCGGCTTCGAAGGTGTCGTCGGAAAGCAGGACCTCCTGGATGACGGTGCCCGGCGGCGTCGTCTGGCCGCGCAGCGGGTCGGCCACCCGGCTCAGGATCCGGGTGCCCTGGGCAACGGTTCCGGCGCTGGCGCATTGGATGTGCAGATACGCCCAGGCGTTGCGGCCGTCGTGCATGCGGTAGTCGATCAGGCGCGCGTGGCGCTTGACCGAAACCCGCTGGCGCGCGGTTTCCAGGAAGGCCTCGTTGGCCACGGCATCTTGAAAATAGCTCAGGTGATCGCCGGCATAGGCGAGCAGTTCCACCAGGGCGATGCCCAGATCGGCTGGATTGCGCTCGATCCAGTCGGGGTTGCGCTGGGCGATGAGGTCCAGCAGCAGTTGACGGAAGCTCCGATAGTCCTTGGCCAGATAGTCCAGCAGCGGCGCATCCTCCGGCCGCGGCGGGCAGATTGCCTCCTGCCGGCAGTCGAACTCCGTGGGACATTCGGCCTTGAAACTGAAAGCGGCAAGGGAGAACCGGGGATCGAGGGCGGAAATCGTCTGCTGCCACGATCCGTCCGGCTGTCGCACCCACCCCAGGCCGAGCCGGTAGCTGGAGAAATCACCGGCCTTGTCCACGGCGATTTCCAGCCTGGTTCCCGCCAGCACGCAGGCGAGCACCCGGATATCGACGATGCGAGTGCCGCCGTCCACACGGATACGCTCGATGTGCGTGGTGAGGCCGTAGGCACCGTCGGGATCCGAATGCGGTGGCCGGGGCAGCGGTTTGATGAAGGTCACCACCAGCACATGGGGATGCACCGCGGCCGGCCGGTGCTCGTATTGCACAAAGTCGATGCCGTTGAGCGTCGGATGCTCGACGATGTCGCCGCGACGCTTCGGGTCCCGGCAGGCCGGTCTGGTTTCATGCGAACGGTTCATGGGAATGGCCGTCATGACTGTATTGCGCGTGAATGAATGCTTCGGCATACCGCTGGCCGGTGGTGCGGCGCACGTAGACCACCCTTACCGTGAGCCGGGCGTCGGCCGCTTCCACGGTGACCGATTCCACCTGGATCACGTTGGCCAGCCAGTACTGCAACGCTCCGTGCACCAGGGCCCGGGTGGATGTCGCCAGGGCGTCGCTGTTGGGCATGAAGACCAGTTGCTTGATGCCGCAGCCGAAATCGGGCCGGTTCACCCGTTCGCCCGGACTGGTGAACAGGACCTGGTGGATGAGGTTGCGGACATGGTCGTCATCGCCGGTGGTGGCGCTGCGGCCGCGCCCGTCGAGGTGGTAGGGAAAATCCAGGTGGTTCATCACGACACCTCCGGTGGCGGCTTTACCTCGATGGTCGCGGTACCACTAAACGTGAGGGTGCCGTCGGTCACCGTCACCGCAAACGCTTCCTGCTTCTTGCGCAGGTGGTTGATGACGCCCCGGGCAATGGCGATAAACAGCATCCGGCGGTCCCGGTCGCCCGTCGGCAGGGCAGACAAGCCTTCTTCCCCGCGCACCTCGTTCAACGCCGTTTCCATCTCGGCGGCCATGCTGTCGGCAAAGTCCTCAATGGCGCCACCGTAGAGCTTCGCTGGCATGACGTCCTCCTATCCAGTCTTCACCCGCACCGAAAGAA
>JACDJA010002565.1_pt1 | contig 12784 bp, 18 predicted proteins | sample 7449241 | NCBI WGS metagenome assembly JACDJA01 (sample SAMN14253289, study PRJNA609438) | sludge metagenome | isolation source: initial anaerobic sludge | collected 2018-12-20 | reverse complement strand
TATGTGATATATTATGAATGTAGAACTAGAGTTTAATAAAAGGAGGTGCGGAAATGAGAAAAGTTAAGGACCCAGCTTCCATCGAAAGAGCCCTTCAGAAGTTCAAAGAGAAAGTAGCGAGAGAGTCCTTCCCACATTACCTATGAAGGAGGTGAGGAAGATGAAAGGAAGAGAGAAGAAGATTCACTACAGAGAAAGAGAGATCTACTCGGACATCGTCGAAGATTCACTAAGAACAAGATTGATGAATATCAGATAAGAGAGGAGGAGATTGCATGAAATTCAGAGAGAAGAGAAACTTGAAGGCTATAGACAGATTGATCGAGAGTGAGAGAGACAGTGTTTACAGCAATATGCTAATCAACCCGAGATTCTAATTAGGTAAAGATAAGAGGAGGAATGAAGATGAAAAAGAGAAGCATGAAGGAAATAGACAGGATGGTTTCACAGGTAAGAGAGAGTGCATACACTTCTTTGATGACAAACCCCAGGTTTTAACTCCAGTGATAAGGAGGTGGGATCATGAGAAAGAGAAGAGAGAATCTAGCAGATGTGGATAGATATTTGGAGAAAGTAAAGACTGATGCTCTTAAGAGATACACGACCTCTATCCACAACTGAACAGAAGGAGATGCGATCAAATTGATGAAATCCATTACAATAATCCATACCAAATAGCTGAAGACCCGTTCCATAACTTTCCAAAGGGTCTTCAGTTTTTTATTGCAGACTCTGTGGAAAGTGATGGCCGTTTCTCTGCTGCGTACATCAGTTATACAATACAAGACGCAATGCACTGAAGAGCATCAGTGGACGCAAGGCTGGCGAAGAACACGCCAGGACGCAATGCCCGCTTCGCGGGGAAGGATCTTCAATGCCAGTCTGCTGTCGCAGGCCACTCAGGCTTCACCTGGCCAGTCTCGCCTCTGGCGAGGCCAGTTCCGACTACGTCGGACTAAAAGAGCCGCTTGGATAAGAAACGCTGAAGGCTGTAGGCTGGGGAAAGCATTACAGGAAGTGATGCCGCTTCGCAGGAGGCCTGTCAGGTCAGCCGTCAACGGTCCGCCACTGATGTTTCAGAACCGCTTTTGGTCACCAGACCCTAGACCCAAGACCCTAGATCCGATCACAATTCCGCCGTCATGCTGGACGCTGCTGAAGAAACGTCCTTCGGTAGGATCAAGAAAACCATTGCGATTCTTTTGTAGGGGCGAACGGCTGTTCGCCCGAAAAGAAAACCAATAACGGGACGAAACAGAGAGTTTCACAGAACAAGTTGCGAAATCCTGTGCTGAATTCATGCTTCCGGTCAAGATTTGTTTCATTTGACCTTCTCGGAGGACGGAGAACCGTTGACGGGCAACGTGGTTTTCATCAGCGTTCAGCGCGCAGCGTTTCCCAACAGCGGATCCCAGGAACGAAGAACTTCTCTTTTGTCTGCCTTGTAGAGTCTAAAAGGCAACTATGAGCGAATCTCACAGCTGTAAAACCCTCATCCGGTTAGACGGCTTTCGATTCAAAGATGGGGCGTTTACTCAATTTCAAGTTGCTTTCTTCTGTTAGAAGTCCTCCGAAAATGTTAGAATTGTCGTGAATATCCGGAGGTGGCTTTCGTGACAAAGAATCCCCTGAATCTTAGACTCTCAGAAATCATATCTCTTGAAGACACTTTCGAGTTCTATAGAGATAGAGTAATGAAGTACAACGACGAACTCAAGGCATTCCTTCAGGTAAACGACCTGTCAGGCGACAAGAGACAGGGTTTCCCCTTTGCCTTGAAGGACAACATCCTGGCTGTAGGGACCAGAACAACTTGCGGCAGCAGAATACTCGAGAATTATGAATCTCCATACGATGCAACGGTGACCCGAAGGCTTGGCGTTAAGGGAGGAAAGCTTCTCGGAAAGACAAATTTGGACGAATTCGCAATGGGGTCCTCCACGGAGAACTCTGCCTTCGGCCCTTCCAAAAATCCCTGGGATCTTGAACGCATTCCGGGTGGAAGCAGTGGCGGAAGCGCGGCTGCGGTAGCTGCGGGGCTTGCTCCGTTCGCTCTCGGCAGCGACACTGGAGGTTCTGTAAGACAGCCGGCTTCCATGTGCGGTATAGTCGGCTTCAAACCGACATACGGACTCGTATCCAGATACGGGCTCGTCGCATTTGCCTCTTCACTGGATCAGATCGGGCCGATGACTCGATGCTCCCAGGACGCCGCAGATGTTATGTCTATGATATCGGGACATGATAGTAATGACTCGAATACAGTCAGAAAAGATCTATCTTTCGATGTGCCTCTTAAGGGATATCTCAAGGGGCTGAAAATTGCAGTCCCTTCCGAAATGCTTAACTATCCCGGCCTCGATTCCGGAGTCAAGGAGAGATTCCTTTCTATAATGGAAGATATTAGGCGTTCAGGAGCAGAGGTGGAAGAGATTTCCATCCCTTCGGTCGAGTACGCCGTGGCAACTTACTATTTAATTGCCCCCGCAGAGGCCAGCTCGAATCTCGCCCGCTACGAAGGGATAAGGTTCGGACCGAGAGTGCCGTCGGAAGATTATGAAAGCCTCACAAACAAGAATAGGGACATAGGTTTTGGGAAGGAAGTGAAGAGAAGAATTCTTCTTGGAACCTTTACGCTCAGTGCAACTTATTATGATGCCTATTATAGAAAGGCGCTGAAAACGAGAAGCGTCATGGCCGGCGAACTTAACAGAGTGCTTGATGAATACGATTTCATCTTGAATCCCTCTTCTCCGGTGATTGCGCCGAAAATTGGCGAGATTACCGACCCCCTGACGTATTATTTGATGGATATTTACACGATACCGGCAAATGTTGCGGGGCTTCCGTCGATCTCTTTACCGGCGGGGCTTGTCGATGGAATGCCTGTCGGGGTACTTCTCACAGGCAGAAGATTTAGCGACGTTTCTCTTCTTGACGCCGCAAAGGGCATCGAGGATCTCTCTCCCTCTTACAGGGGCGGGCTGGCCATTCTTCCGGAAAGGTGGACGGAGTGATGAACAAGACTGTAATCGGACTGGAAATACACGCTCAACTCATTACTGAAACAAAGGCCTTCTGCAGCTGTAGGGCCGATGTCTTTGATCTTGAACCCAACACGGCGATCTGCCCGGTCTGCACTGGCCAGCCAGGCACGCTGCCCGTTCTCAACAAGAGGGTAGTCGAGTTTGCCATCATGGCCGGCCTGGCAATGAACTGCACTATAAACAAGCGATCGGTCTTTGACAGAAAGAACTATTTTTACCCCGATCTGCCCAAGGGTTATCAGATAACTCAGTACTTCTTTCCCATCGCCGAAAACGGCTTCTTATACCTTGAGAACGGAGACGAAAAGAGAAAGATCGGGATTCGCAGAATACATATTGAAGAGGATGCCGGAAAGATGATTCACCAGGGCACTGATTCTATTACCGGCTCATCTGGTAGCTATGTTGATCTCAATAGATGCGGAGTTCCGCTCATCGAAATTGTTACAGAGCCCGATCTTCGCAGTCCGGCAGAAGCCCGCATCTTCATGGAGCTCCTTAGAGACACCGTTAGAGCGCTGGGAGTCTGTTCTGGAGATATGGAGAAGGGCGCCCTGCGATGCGACGCGAATATCTCGATGGTGGATGATTCAGGGAGAAGCTCGAACAGAGTAGAGGTGAAGAACATCAATTCCTTCAAATTTGTCGAAAAGGCGCTGGAATTCGAGCAGGAGAGAATTTCCAGAATTCTTTCATCCGGAGGCGATGTAGCCAAAGAGACTAGATCGTGGAGCTTCTCGTCCAAAGAAACGTTTTCTATGAGATCGAAGGAAGAGGAAAACGACTACCGTTACTTCCCGGAACCGGACCTTCCAGAACTGATTGTCAGTGAAGATCTAATAGAAAGGATTGCGGGGAATCTCCCTGAACTCCCATGGGAAAAGATTGAGAGATTCATGAAGCAGTACTCGCTTCCCCGTTACGATGCGACCGTTCTTTCTTCAGACGGCGAAATAGCTTCTTACTTTGAAGAAGTTGCGCAGACTACTCGCAGACCCAAAGAGAGCTCAAATTGGATCATGGGAGAGGTCATGAGACTTATGAATGAAAAGGAGCTCACAGTCGAAGAAGTAAGGGTGAGTCCTGAACATTTCAAGGAGCTTTTCGGGCTTATCGACGAAGGGAAGATATCTAACAAGATCGCGAAAGAAATCTTTCCATTTATTGTGGAAGGAAGGAAATCGCCTCTGGAGATAGTCAAAGAGAAGGGACTTGAACAGATAGACGATGACAAAGTGATCGAAGATGCCTTGAGCAAGGCCATGACCGATAACCCCTCTGCAGTTGAACAGTTCAGAGACGGGAAAGAGGGCGTTCTTGGGTATTTTGTCGGAGCAGTTATGAAGGCTACAAGAGGAAAGGCGAATCCATCGAAAGTGAATGAGATCGCAAGGAGGATGCTTAAGGGTTGAAGAAGGGTCTATGCCTGTTCTTATTGTTGATTTCGGTCGTGATTCTTTCCGCCGAAACTCAGATCAAACTGAATAATGCAGGGTGGAGCGTCTCTGCAGACATCAGGGCCTATGAAGACATTTATATGACTCTGGCGCTGGCTTCTGGAACGCCTTACGTAGGCGTGACCTATGTCGACAGCTGGGAGGAGTTTTCAACGGGTTTTCTGAAGTTGAAGACGAGGGACGGAGTCTTCAGAGGCTCGATCCTAGCGAGTCACGAAGGTTTGTTCATGGGGGTTAGATACGTCACCAACACGAATCAGATTCCGGTCTTCTCGCACACTTCCCTCGAGCTCGAGCTTTCTACGGTTGGCGATATGAAGTATCTCGTAAGAAACTGGGTGAGGCTTCCTTTGGGTCAGCTTAATGGTGGACTTAGCGTCTTTCTCCATCGAGAAGACTCCTTCTCATTCAACGATATAGGTCTGTATCTTTACGCGAAGGAATATGAGAGAAGTTTGAGGATTAGAAACGCAGAAACGAATGTTGTCGCCACTGTGGATCTGAAGACGAACGACTCTCTGGGAGAGATCGGATACGGAATCGGGATAGGAATGAATTACCTGTCATTCGACCTTGGATTGGCTTTCGCAGGCAATTTTATTGTGCCAGCCGGTGATCTCAGACTGATGCTTTCGCCGACCGTGATGGTCAGCTTGCGCGGAATTGACGCTCAAATGCTGATCTCGAAACTTGGAAGCGATGATTCGATTTTCGCTGGAATTTCGATCACTAACTTCAGTTTGAACGGGATCTTTATGAGGCTCGTTTTCTGATGGGTGCAGGTGTCTATGTTCATATCCCGTTTTGCGCCAGAAAATGTTCGTACTGTGACTTCTGCACCGTTCGATATGATCCGGCCCTCATAGACGAATATCATCGTTCTTTGAAAAGGGAGATCGAAATGTATTCGATTTCCGAAACAGTCGAAACACTCTACTTCGGCGGTGGCTCCCCGTCGCTCTATCCAGTCGAGTTGCTGAATGATTTGCTCGTGCATCTCAACAGTTCGCTGAGAACGGAGATAAGAGAGGCTACCATAGAGGTCAATCCCTGGGAGCTTGAGAGAGAACGTCTCCTAGAATGGAGAAAGATGGGCTTCAGCAGAGTATCGGTTGGCGTGCAGTCATCTGAGAAGAGCATACTCAAAATCTGCAAGAGGCCCGTACCTTCAGATCTGACAGAGAGATTGCTAATGAGCAGAGATATGTTTGACAACCTGAATCTCGATTTCATTTTGGGCTTGCCCAGAGAAGCCGAGAGCAACGTGAGAGCGAATCTCGAACTAATCGGCGCCATCGGACCGGACCATGTTTCATATTACGTCTTTGATTCCGATCATGAAACTGAATTGATGAGTCAGGTGCATGATGCTATCATTGAACTGCCCGACCCTGAAATCCTAGAAAGGCTTCACGATTTGGTTCTTGAATCACTGGGGAAGATGGGCTACAGGAGATATGAGATCTCTTCGTGGGCAATGGATGACAGAGAATGCCTTCATAATCTCAAGTACTGGCGTAATGAGCAGTACCTGGGTTTTGGGCTTTCGGCGGGCGGCCACTTTGACTGGAAGAGATATGTCAATACGGGAGACCTGAATCACTATCATGATCTTATTGGTCGGAATATTGTGCCTGTCAGTGAATTTAACCAAAACACCGTCATACAGGAATTGTTTGAGACTCTTTTTATGGGGCTCAGATTAACGGAAGGGGTAGATCTGTCTCGCAAGGGATATCCAAAAGAGCTTCTCGATCTCTTGATTTCTAGAATAAGACTCTACCTGGGGGAGTATCTTTCGCCCGACAACGGAATTGTAGCGTTGAACGAGAGTGGGATGGATTTTTCTAGAAGTGTTTTTCAGAAGCTCTTAGATATTAAGGAGGAGATGGAAATTGCTTTCTCCACATGAGGTGCTCGAGATTGCATTGAGAATCGAAAATGAAGGAGCGGATTTCTACAGAGACCTGGCCGAGAGCACTGACAATGAAAATCAGGGCTCGGTCTTTCGTTTTCTTTCCTCTCAGGAGAGAAGACATGCAGAGACATTCCGCGCTCTCCTGAAGAGATTCCAGGAAGAGGCCGCCGAACTCGTAAACTGGGACAACGCAGGGGCTTATATGGAGGACTTGACTGAGGAAGCTGTTTTTTCCGGCAGACTCCACGATGCGATGAGCAGTTCCGATTATGACGAGGCTATAGCCCTGGCAATAGAAGTCGAGAGAAAGAGCATAGCTTTCTACAGGAGTTTCGTGAATAACGTAAAGGCCGAGACTGCCGACGCTCTGAAGAAGATCGTCGCTGAAGAGGAAAGACATATTGAACTTTTGGAAGGACTGAGATGATGTCTGTTGAAGAACTTTCGGATTTCCTTGATCATTTTTCGGTTCATAAATCCACAAGCCCTACAGAGAGCTGGGACTCGTACTTCATGAAACTTGCCTACCAGGTGAGGGAGAGGTCGAGTTGTCATCACAGAAAGGTCGGAGCCCTGATCGTAAGAGAGAATCGAATTCTCGCTACGGGCTATAACCAGCCGCCTTCTGGATTTCCTCACTGCGATGAGACGGAGTGTATCAGAGACGCTCTAAAAATCCCTTCAGGTCAGAATCAGGAGATCTGCTACGCGGCTCATGCCGAACAGAACGCCCTGTCTCAAGCTGCGAAATTTGGAATTTCGACAAACGGGTCGACAATCTATGTAACCCACCGTCCCTGCTCCATTTGCGCCAGACTGATAATAAATGCTGGCATTAAGCGGGTCGTCTTCTCTGAAGGCTATCCCGATCCACTTACTGAGTTCATGTTCGATAAGACAGGTGTCGTCATGACGCATTTTACAGAGTGAATGGGAGGAAATCATGGCTATCGCAAGGCTAACTAAGTATCTTAGGCAAGACAGGATGCCCCACGTTTGGTGTCCCGGCTGCGGAAACGGCGTTATTATGAAAGCCTTCATCGACGCGGTCGACAAGGACGCCCTTGATCCCGACAGAGTCGCCGTAATATCCGGCATTGGATGCTCTTCCAGGGTCACAGGATACCTTAACTTCAACACTATGCATACTCTTCACGGAAGGGCCATAGCGTTCGCTACAGGCGTAAAACTGGCACGACCGGAATTCAACGTCGTAGTTATGGGCGGAGACGGAGATATGATGGCAATTGGAGGAAATCACTTCATCCATGCCTGCAGGAGAAACATGGATCTTACCGTGATAGTCTTCAACAATAATATTTACGGAATGACCGGCGGGCAGTACTCGCCGACAACACCTCATGAAAAAATAGCTTCGACTTCTCCGTACGGAAATGTTGAGAACTCGTTCGACATAGTGAATCTAGCAGTCTCTTCCGGCGCAACTTATGTCGCAAGGTCGACGGTCTTTCACTATGCCCAGATGGTTCAGTTCATTCAGAAGGCCTTGAATCACAAGGGTATGGGAGTGGTGGAGATAATGACCAACTGTCACACATACTACGGAAGATACAATGCGATGTCCAAACCGGAAGATCTGCTGACACATTTCAAAAAGAACACTGTACAGATCAAAAAAGCAAAAACAATGTCTCCCGAGGAATTATCGGACAAGATAGTTGCCGGCGAGTTTGTGAATATAGATGCGGAAACTTACAGCGACAGATACAGGATTATGAGCGAACGGATAATCGCTGCCGAGAGGGGTGACGAAGAATGAAGCACGCGTTTTCAGAACCTCATTCAGTAAGAATTTCCGGTATCGGTGGTCAGGGAAATGTCTTGATGGGTATAATTCTCGCCGAAGCGCTCCTCATACAGGGAAGCTGGGTCGTTCAGACGCAATCATTCGGTGCGCAGGTGAGAGGCGGACTCTCTTATTGCGATGTCCTTTTTAACAGCGAGCCGATCGACTACCCGAAGGCGCATTCCTTTGAACTGATCTACTCCATGCATCAGACTGCCGTTAATGCTCACGTTCCGCTGATTCATATGAACGGCGTCCTTATAATAGATTCGACCCTCGTGAAATCTATTCCGAAAGAAGGAATAAGAATGACGAGAAAGATAATTTCCAAGCCAGTAACGGAACTCACAGAGAACAGATTTTCAAGCACGCTTCCTGCCAATATGGTGGGGTTGGGACTGATTGCCAGAGCCGGCAATTTCGTCACTACCCAGTCACTTAAGGAAGCCATGGTAAAGCATATAAAGGCAAAGTACGTTGAGATGAACTCCCAGGCGATTGATTTCGGTTACTCACTAATTGAGAAGTCTTATAATATTAGAAGAGAAAGAATCGATTCTGTCGGCCGGGGATTTGAATGAAGAAGTTTGTCAGAAGTCTTGGCAACGCTACAAATGGAATAAAGCATCTCTTGAAAGAACGGAACTTCAGAATCCAGCTAGTGTTCGGAGCAGTAATTTTAACACTGGGCGCTCTGCTCGGGTTAGATAAGAATGATTATTATTGGCTTCTTTTCTGTACGCTTATGGTATTACTTCTCGAAGGAATTAACACTCTGGTGGAGAAGATTGCCGATATTCTGCGCCCTTACTATGATGAAAGAGTCCGTGTACTCAAGGATACAGCAGCCTCAGTAGTACTGATGGGAACTGCGATATCTATACTTATAGGATTATCCATTATTTTACAATCAATTTTTGGTTTGCATTTTGCCGTTGGACTGCTTTTTGGTATAATGATTTTGGTAATCTTCTTCTTCTTGGGGCTTTTTGGAGGTGGCAGGGAATGAACCGTCGGGTCATTCTGTTATTCTTAGTTATGTCTTTGCTTTTAATGACTCGCAGTTTTGCGTTTTTCCTCGTTACATACGTGGTTAGATCGGGAGACTCGATTCACACTATTTCCAGGGATTTGGATGTTTGCATTTCGACGATTATAGATTTCAACAATCTAAAGAATCCTAGCAGCATAAAGGCAGGGGATACGCTTCGGATACCTCAGCCCGATGGTCTGATCTACGACGTTCAGTCCGGCGATACCTTCGATTACATAGCAAAGCTTTTCTTCACTCCTGTCGAGGAGTTGATAGCGGCGAACAACCTTAGTCCCAATTCAATCATCAACCCCGGACAGAGGATCTTCGTTCCCATGTCTCTAATAAACTTGTGTCAGTATGTCCCACAGAGTTCCCCTTTCAGGTGGCCCATTTATGGAGTTATATCTTCCGATTACGGTTGGAGAACCCACCCGGTAAGCGGACAGCCCTCATTCCATTCGGGGCTTGACATTGCGGCTCCAGAAGGAACGCCGATCTTTGCGGGTTCGAGGGGAACAGTAGTCTTTGCCGGAATAAACGGTGGTTATGGAAACATGGTTGAAATACAGCACGACAACGGTTACGTAACCCGTTATGGCCACATGAGCAGGATCAGTGTTTATGTAGGTCAAAGAGTGGAGACCGGTTCGTTGATCGGCCGGGTCGGAACCACAGGTATTTCGACTGGTCCTCATGTACATTTCGAAGTCAGAGATCCAAAGACCAACACGATGAATCCCCTTTCTATGCTTCCAACACGTGACCTCATGTACGTCATAAGAAGAGAGGACGACGGCACCGCTGCCGGTGGTAAATGACAAAGATCCTGGTTAGCGCCTGCCTCATCGGTGTCAACTGTACGTATCGCGGTGATAACAACCTGTCTTTAGAGCTTCTTGAGCTGGTGGACAGGTTTGTTTTTTTGCCGGTCTGTCCTGAGCAGCTCGGAGGACTCCCGACACCGCGACCCAGGGCAGAAATAACTACTTCTAACGACTGGCGGGCAACAAGGATAGTTATCGATCAGTTTGGGAAGGATGTTACTCAGAACTATATACGAGGAGCCGAAGAGGTCTTGAAAATAGCGAAGCTTTCCGGAGCCAGTATCGCCGTCCTCAGATCCAGGAGCCCTTCTTGTGGTTGCAAAGGCATTTACGACGGCACTTTCAGCGGGGTGATGATCGACGGAATGGGAATAACAGCAGAGCTTCTCATGAAGAACGCTATTGAAGTCTATTCAGAAGAAGAGATCAATTTCTTATACTAGGATCGAATAGCTCAGTTAGAATCTTTTTCTCCTCTTCTCTTTCCATTGTAAATCCCGGACTCTTGGCCAGTACCACCCAATTTCCTTTCTGCCAGATGAGAACCTGGTCTTTGCCGCCGAACCTAACCACTTTCGCGTAGGAGTAATCGGCCTTCTTTATCCTGCCCATGTCTCTCGTCAGCACGGAACATTCCACAAGAAAGAGCGTCTCCCAGGTTCTTCTCGCGGAATCTGCGGAATCCATCTTCCAGATATACACATTGATCACCCTGGAGTTCAGCTCGAACTGAAAGCTCCTGACCGAATCGTCTTCGGGCGGGTAAAATACCCGGATCACCTCGCCATCGTCCTGCTCTACAGAAACTCCGTTTGCGAGACCCTGATCAGGTGGAAAGGGTGCCTCACCAAGAAGGGAGAAAACGCTGCTGTTGAAGGTCAGCTCATCCAGTCCGATCTCGCTGCTGGGAACGACAACATCCATCTTGTGTCCAAAAGCGTAATAAGAAGCAAATGCTATCAACGCGACCACAAAAAAGACCGTGAAAAGCGCCCTGTTTCTTGAACTATACTTTCTGACCATTTTCAATCACATCCGGAAAATTCATCTGGTCAAATCAGCTCCAGCATCCTGGCGAGCATTTCAGGATCAAGCCTGTAGGTCGAACCTTTTCCCTGATAGAAACCGTGCTCTCGAATGAGATGAATCGAAATCGGCGAATAGTCTATCTCTTTCTTCAGGGTGATATTTCTCACATTGACGTTTACTTTTTTTGAAAGATGTCCGTGCCGAAAGGGGCAGGGTATGTAACCGCGACTCTCCTCGACGATTACTACGAAGCGATCATCGACTTTGACAGGCGAACCGAATCCCCTTTCACCTTGCTTCATAAGTATTTCCAGCTTGTCAGCGATTGTTTCATTCGTCAAGCCCAGTTCCTTCACCTTAGACTCATCCTCTCTGATAATATCGAGAAGGTTTCTTTCATCATCGCCAAGAAAGCCCGGACCGGTTATGCTGCCGGCTCTCATGTTTTCCTGAATTCTATCGAAGTCCGGAGTCTGTTTCAAAATCTCACCTCCAAAACTATCCGAATTTGTCGTAGTAGATCTTTTCTTCCGGTACGTTATGCTTTTTCAATACACTAATACAAGCATTTATCATCCCAGGACTTCCGCAAAGGTAACCCTCTCTGGAAGCCTCATCTCCCTGCTCGGCAAGGTACCTGTCAACCACATCGGTTATAAGTCCCACTTCGCCTTCCCAGCCGTCTTCGGGCAGGGGGTCGGACAGAGCCGGTATGAAATGGAAGTTGGGCATTTTACTTTCGATCTCCTTCATTTCCTCAAGATAGAAGAGATCCCTCTTGCTCCTTGCTCCAAAGAAATAATAGGCATTTCTTTCCACGCCCTTTTCCATCATGTCCAGTACTATCGACCTTATTGGAGCCATCCCCGAACCACCGGCAATGAATATTATATCTGAATCGGTCTCTCTGAGAAAAAAGTCTCCAAACGGTCCAAGGATTCTTATCTTGTCTCCCACTCTAAGCATCTTGTGGACGTAAGTTGTCACGATTCCATTGGGAACGAGCCTCACAAGCAGTTCAACTCCGTCCTTAACGGAGGGCTGAGATGACATAGAATAGGCTCTCATTGTCTCTCCCTTTATATCTCCATAACCAGGCACGATCAGTTGAACATATTGACCGGCTTTGAACCTTATCTCTTCTTCAAAATCGAAGAAGAGTTCCTTAATATCATGAGTGACATCCTCTATGGATGAGACGGTTGAAAGGTACTCACGTATGTTGAAAAGCTCTTCGGGAATCTCGATAGATACATCGCTTTTCACTTTTACCTGACATGAAAGCCTGATATTGTCCTTTTTTTCTTTGGGCGAGAGATAAGGCAGTTCCGTGGGAAGAATGGGTCCTATATCACTAAGGACCTTAACCTTGCACAGTCCGCAACTTCCCTTGCCTCCGCATGCCGAGGGGATGAAGATCTTCTCTCCCGCGAGAGTGGAAAGCAGAGTCGATCCGCCCTTCACCTTGTAGCTCTTGGATTCATTTACCGTGATATTCACTTCTCCGTAGTTGTTAACCAGGGCATCTGCGACTGTAAGAACGGCAGCGAGAACCGCGGAGATCCCTCCAACGACCAGAGCAGAGATGATTATTTCCAAGCCAAACACCACCTTACTGAACGGGCAGCATGCCCGAGAAGCCCATAAAGGCGAGGGCCATAATGCC
>JACDJA010002560.1_pt1 | contig 12803 bp, 10 predicted proteins | sample 7449241 | NCBI WGS metagenome assembly JACDJA01 (sample SAMN14253289, study PRJNA609438) | sludge metagenome | isolation source: initial anaerobic sludge | collected 2018-12-20 | reverse complement strand
CGTCGGCGAAGCGGCTACCTTGCTTGTGGGCGGAGCGGTCTTGGTGGACATTCTTGGGCCTCCGACGCAGGAGAGTGGGGGATCGACGTGGGGTCAGGTTAGCGGCCCGGGCCGCTCAGCGCATCGGCCAAAGGCCCACACGTTCTAGGCAAAACATGAGAAGAACGGGGCTTCCGCTCATCAGCCGTTGCAGGAACGCTCATCCTCGTCCTATCTTGACCTCAGTGCACCAAAGGGGTAGGCGGCGGGCGAGGCTCCGCGCACGCGCCGCGCCGGCAACCCGCAGGTGCCCAAAGGCGCCCGCATGGGTGCGTGAAGAGGAGGTCGACGAGGTACCAGCGCAAAGACGGCGTCGCCTTGAGAGCATCTTCTTCCGACTTCCTCACGATCCCTCCCACGAAATGCGCTAGGTGCGGCCCGACCAAGTCCTGTGCCCGTGCGTCAGCCCGGGGCCCGTGGGTCGACCACGGGGAGGAAGGAGCATTCGGAGGCGATGAACCCGTTCTACAAGCTGGATCCTTTCGGGAGGCGCATCTCGCGCAGGTCGTTCATGAAGTTCATGGGCGTGGCCGCCGCCGCGGCCGCGGCCGGACCCTCCATCCTCAGGGCTCAAGGGCAGTCGGGAACGCTGCGCATCCTCCAGTGGAGTCACTTCGTGCCGAGTTACGACACGTGGTTCGATGCCTACGCCAAGGAGTGGGGCGCCGCCAACGGCGTCAACGTCGTCGTCGACCACATCAACCTGGCCGACCTTTCCACCACGGTGGCGGCGGAAATCTCGGCCGGTAGCGGTCACGACCTCATCGAGATCGTCGGCGCCGAGGCCGGGCAGTTCGAACCGAGCCTCCTCGACCTCACCGACGTCAATCAGGAAGCCAGCAGCCGCCTCGGCGGGGAACTGGACCTCTCCAAGCACTACTCGTATAACCCCGTCACCGACAAGTACTTCGGGGTCTGCATCGGCTGGACCATCGACCCCGCGAACTACCGCGGCAGCCTGTGGGAGAAGGCGGGCATGCCGGCAGGCCCGACCACCTGGGAAGACCTGGTGACGATCGGCGGCAAGATCCGCGACGAACAGGGCGTGCAGCTGGGCATCGGCTTGGCGCAGGAGCTCGACTCCAACATGGCGCACCGCGCCATCCTCTACTCGTTCGACAGCATGTTGCAAGACGAGAACAGCAACATCGTGATCGACCAGGGTGACGTGTTCACGAACGCCGTGGCGGCCGTCAACTACATGAAACGGCTGTACGAGGCGGCAATGACGCCCGAGGTCTTCGCGTGGAACGCGGCCTCGAACAACCAGGCGCTCATCGCTGGCCGCGCTTCTTACATCATGAACTCCATCTCGGCCTACCGCTCGGCGCAGGCGGACGTGCCGGACATCGCCAAGGACGTCTTCTTCGGACCCGCCCTGCACGGCCCGAACGGCAGCGCCTGGAGCAACGCGCACGTCATCTACAACTACATCGTGCCGCAGCACTCCAAGAACGTCGACGCCGCCAAGCAGTTCATCGTCGACCTCGCCGAGAACTACGACCAGGCCATGTACGCCAGCAAGCTCTACAACTCGCCCAGCTTCTTCAACTCGCCCATCACGGGCAACGGAGACTACCCGGCAGTGGCGGGCGCCAAGACGTTCGCCGATCTGCACGAGGCGTGGTTCGACGACGACCCGTTCCGCCTCGAGGGCGAGGCCAAGGGCAAGCTCAAGCCCCTCAAGAACGCAGTGGAGTGGACGACCAACGTGGGCCGGCCCGGTTACACCAGCCCCGCCGTGGCCGAGGTGTTCAACACGTTCGTCATCCCCAACATGTTCGCGCGCGCCGTTCGCGGCGACCAGAGCACCGAGGACTCCATCCGCACCGCCGCGGGAGAGGCACGCAAGATCTTCGACGCCTGGCGCGCTCGGGGGCTGATCTGACCTTGAACACTCGTCCCTGCCCCCGGGCGGACTGACGTGGCGACCCTCGAGGTCAAGGCGCTACACACGCACTTCGGTAGCGTGCACGCCGTCGACGGGGTGGACCTCGCGGTGAAAGACGGTGAGTTCCTCGTCCTGCTCGGCGCCTCAGGGTCGGGAAAGACGACCCTCATGCGCACCATCGCGGGGCTCGAGAAGCTCACGTCGGGCGACGTGCTGATCGGGGGGCAGGTCGTCAATGACCTGCCCCCCAACGCGCGCAACATCGCCATGGTCTTCCAGAGTTACGCCCTCTACCCGCACAAGACCGTCGGCAAGAACATCTCCTTCCCGCTCGAGGCGGTGGGGATGAAGCGCCCGGCCATCCAGCAGAAGGTGGAGTGGGCGGCGGGGCTCTTCGGCATCGGCCACCTGCTGCAGCGCAAGCCCCGCATGCTCTCGGGCGGCGAGCGGCAGCGTGTGGCCCTCGCCCGCGCCCTCGTGCGCGAACCGAACCTCTTCCTGCTCGACGAGCCCCTCTCCAACCTCGACGCCAAGCTGCGCCACTTAGCGAGGCACGAGCTCAAGAAGCTCCACCAGCGCGTGGGGATAACCACCATCTACGTCACGCACGACCAGGTCGAGGCCATGGGCCTGGGCGAGCGCGTGGCGGTCATGAACCACGGCAAGATAGAGCAGATCGGCACCCCGAGCGACATCTACCGCGAACCCGGCAACACGTTCGTGGCGCGCTTCATGGGCTCGCCGGCCATGAACCTGATACGCGTGGGCAGCGAGGTGATCGGCTTTCACCCCGAGAACTTCCTGCCCGCCAAGGAGTTCGGGGCCGACGCGGGCGCGAGGCGCTTCAAGTTCTACGTCACGGGGCTGGAGGACTTAGGTGCCGACATCCTGCTTTACGGCCTGGTGCCCAACGCGGAGGAGGTGCCGCAGGAGCTAGGCGAACACGCGGCTCCCGCGCCGGTCACCCTCCCCGAGGGCCCGCGGGGCGCCAACGTGATCGCCAAACTGCCCGCGCGCCTCGCCGGGCACATCGAGGTGGGCGTGCAGCACGACTTCTTCGTGCAACCCGGGCTGGTCAAGTCGTTCGACCCGGTCAGCGGTCACCGCGTAGACGCCGCCACCGCCGCATGAGCGCCCACAACCCGCAGCGGCGCGACGTCTACCTCGCGGTGGGCATGATCGCTCCGGCCGTCTTGTTCATCGTGCTCCTCGTTGGAGTGCCGTTCGGGCTGGCCATCTACTACAGCCTCCACGACGTCACCACCGGCGGCACCGTGCCGCGCTGGGTGGGCCTGGGCAACTTCCAGGAGTTGCTATCCGACCGCAACTTCATAACTGCGCTCAAGAACACGCTCGTGTTCACGTTCGGCACGCTCATCACGGTCCTGATCCTCGCGACCGTCCAGGCCGAGCTCCTCATGCGCAAGTTCCGCGGCAAGTGGGTGGTCAGGTTCCTGCTGCTCCTGCCGTGGACCGCGCCCGTGGCGCTCGGGCTCATCGGCTGGTTATGGATGTACGACTCGGTCTTCAGCCCCATCGACTGGCTCCTGCGCCAGGTCGGCCTCCTCGGCCACCCGGGCGCCCTCCTCGGCTCGCTACCCAACCTCTACTGGCTGGGTGACAAGCACCTGGCCATGCCGGCGGTGGTGATCGTGAACGTGTGGCGGCTCCTGCCGCTGGCCACGGTCATCGTGCTGGCGGGCCTCAACTCCATCCCCAGCGACGTGATCGAGCAGGCGCGCATCGACCGCGCCGGGTACATGCGGCGGCTCTTCGACATCACGCTGCCCATGCTCTCGCCCATCCTGCTCATCGCCATCTTGTTCACGTTCGTCTTCACGTTCGCCGACATGATCTCGATCTTCATCCTCACGCGCGGCGGGCCCGCCAACAGCACCCAGGTGCTCGCCTCCATGGCGTTCTTCACGGGCATTTTGGGCGGCAACCTCGGCAAGGGCGCGGCCGTTGCCCTCTTCCTCTTCCCGGCCCTGGCCGGCGTGAGCGCCCTGCTGTTGAGCCTCATCCGCCGCAGCGAGGTCACCTGATGGCCGCGTCAGCGGTCAAGCAGCGCCGGTCGGGCACGAGCCGCCCGGGCGCGAAGGGCCGGCGCCTCGTCGGGCGCTCGGCGTTCTACCTCGTCATCACGCTCTTCACGGTGTTCGCGGCGCTGCCCTTCTACGTCATGCTCATCACGGCGTTCAAGCGCAACGCCGACTTCTTCGACCCGAACGCCAACCCGTTCTGGTTCAACCAGTCGCCCACCATGGAGCATATCCGGCTCCTCTTCCAGGACACGCTGTTCGTGCGCTGGCTCCTCAACTCGTTCATGGTGGGTGGGCTGGTCGTGGTCATAACGCTGCTGCTGGCCATTCCCGCCGCCTACAGCCTGGCGCGCCTGGCGGGCAGTTGGGGCGAGGCGCTGGCGATCGGCATCTTCCTCACCTACCTGATCCCGCCCACGCTCCTCTTCCTGCCGTTCGCCAAGGTGATCGCGTTCTTAGGTCTGCAGAACTCGCTATGGGCCTTGGTGGTGGCGTACCCGACCTTCACGGTGCCGTTCTGTACCTGGCTCCTCATGGGGTTCTTCAAGGGCATACCCACCGACATCGAGGAGCAGGCCATGGTCGACGGCTACACGCGCTTCGGCGCGTTCGTGCGGGCGGTGCTGCCCCTGGCGGTCCCCGGCATCCTCACCGTGGTCGTGTTCGCGTTCACGCTCTCCATGAGCGAGTTCGTCTACGCCCTCACCTTCGTGCAGGACTCGGCGCAGAAGACCGTCAGCATCGGTGTTCCCACCGAGCTGGTGCGCGGCGACGTGTTCCGCTGGGGTCCGCTCTTGGCGGGGGCGCTGATCGCCAGCGTGCCTGTGGCCGTGCTCTACACGTTCTTCATCGACCACTTCGTGGCCGGGCTCACGGCGGTGGCGGGGGAGTAGGCGGGGGGAAACCAGCAGAAGAGCGCAACGCCGGGTTCACGGCGGTGGCCCGGAAGTATGCGGACGTCATCCGACAAAGAGCGCGGCGCCGACCAAGAAGTCGGCGCCGCTTGATGATTACTAACCCAGGCCCAAGGTCATTCCAATTTCACCTTCAACCCTAAGGCGCCGCCGGCACGGCAAAGAAGACTGCGTTGGCGACTCCACCGGACGTCACTTCCACCACCTGTCCGCCCATCAGGTTCTCGACCGACGCGCCCGGTGCCGACACCATGCCAAACACCAAGTAGGTGCCAGGTGGCACGTCCTGGAAGTCGAGCGGCCAGTAAGCCCGGGTGAGGGCTCCGTTCTCTTCGAAGTCGGCGGGTTCGAGTAAGTCGACGTCGCTGCAATCGGCCGCGCTGCACGCCCAGAGGCCCACAGTCACCTCGGGCGCGGTCGCCCAGGGCAGAGAGGGCGTCCCGCCCAGCGCGGCATTCGCGTCGAGCAAGCCGGCGCCACACTCTTCGCCGGAGGGCCGGTCACACTGGTCGGCCGACATCGGGATGGCGCTTGAGGTGATGGCGTCGTAGACACCGGAAAAACCGAGGCCCGGATCACTGGCGAGAAGAAGCGCGATGACGCCCGTGACGTGCGGTGCCGCCATCGAGGTTCCCTGGAACCAGGCGTAGCTGTCGGCGCCGTTGACCTTGGTGGTGCTGAAGACCCCAGCACCAAAGTGGCCGCCGGTCGCCTCGGCGAAGTATTCGTAGTCGAAGTTGCCGCCCGGCGCCGAGATGTCGACCTGTGAACCGAAGTTCGAGTAGTAGGCGCGCTCGTCGTATGGGCCCGTGGCCGCGACAGTGATGACACCGGGGCAGTTTGCGGGCGCGAACATCCCGGTCGGCTGGCTCGAGTTGCCGGCCGATACCACGACCACGACATCCTGGCTTGCCAGGTAGCTGGTGATCATCGCAAGCTCGGCAGGGCATTCCCCGACGCGACCGCCAAGGCTCAAGTTCATCACCTGCGCTGGGTTCGGGTTGGCGGGAATCGTCCAACCGCTGGGGTAGGAATAGCCGGGAACGGCCAACCCGCTGGCCCACACCATGCCGGCCATGATCTGCTCGAAGGTGCCGAAACCTTCGTCCGCCAATACCTTCGTTGGCAGAATCGATGCACCCCGGCTGACCCCGGCCACTAATGGAGAGTTCGCCAGACGCATGGCGATTGTCCCTGCGACGTGGGTGCCGTGGCTCACGTAATCGGCGTACGGGTCGCCACCGTCGGTGGGATCCGCGTCGAGGTTCACGAAGTCGTAGCCGGGCAACCAGATCCCGGCCAGATCGGCGTGATCTTGGTAGCCAGTGTCCACCACGGCCACGGTCACGGGACTCGATTCGCCCGTCTCCTGTGCCCACGCATCCTGCAACGAGATAGCAGGATAGTGCCATTGCAGATCGTATAAGGCGGGGGCCTGATGCACCGAGAAGATCCAGTTAGGCGAGGCAGACACGACGTCCGGACGACGCTGCAGCGCTTCGGCAAGCGCAATCACGTCCTCGACCGTCGAAACGCCGTCCGCATGCCATCTCTGAAGGGTTCCGGCCACGAGACCGTTCGCTGGGGCGCGCAACGTGGTGCCCTGGACGAGTAACGCGTCTTGCCCGACGCCTTGGGTCCCCAGCAAGGGCGCCGCATCTTTGCGGAAACGCACCAGGACCTCACCCGGGACCGCTCGCATCTCGTCGAATGCCAGGGGCACGTCTTCGCCGGGCACGTAGCTGCGCTGGTTGAACCCGGACGCACCGAGGGCCGCCGGAGGAACCGGGAAGCCGCTGTCCCCAGGGGTTGGTATCAGGCTGGATCGCATCTGGCCGCGCACCGCACCGGGCTCGATTCCCAACACGTTGAGGTCGACGGGGTCGCTTTCCACCGTTGCGCCGCCTGTGGCGCTCACCGCGATCGGGTATCTTCCGGCCGGCACGCCGGCATCGACGTGGACCGTCATGGTGACCATCGTTGCGCTAGAGGTAACGTCGGTCGCTGTTATGCCGGGTTCCGCGGAGACGAGCGCGAGCTGAACTGTGCTCGCCAGCGTGCTGCCGCGCTGTACGGCCACCAAGATATCGACGGTCTGGGCAGAGTAGACGTCACCGGGGTTGGAGACCATTACGGTGGCTTGTGTTACTGGTGGCCCTGCCTTGTCGCACGCCACCAATAGCAGTAGTGCGGCGGCGCCTAGCAGCGCCAAGCGCCAAACGCCGGGCCGAAGGGTTCGAGTCATCTTCGCTCCTCCAATTCCTTGGTTCCTCACATTGTTTACACGTTTGATATGACAAGGCAAGCTCGCTCGGGGCTACGGAGGGCGAACAACCCGGTGAGAAGCGTAGTTTTCGAGACCGGCTGGGCACGAACTCGCCCCGTACTTCGGCGCCAACGGACTGTTCGGTGCCAAGGTACGGGGCCGATGCCGAGCCGCACTACCCCTTCGCCGCCCGCCTCGCCTTCAAGAAGCCGTCCTGCGCCTCGGCGAGCAGCTCCTCGTGCGCCGTGAATACCTCGTCGTTGGAGGCAAGAGACGCACCGGGCACCGTGGGCGACACGAACGTGGGCAGGCTCACCCCGCGGTCAGCCAGCTTCTGCGCGGTGCGGGCGATGAGCTCCTGCATTACGGCGGTGGCCACGATGGTCGAGCTGCCGCCCACCGGGCGATCCCAGCCGTCCACCTTCACGATGGCGTCCTCCACCGGCGAGCAGGTGTCCACGGTCACGTGCGCGATCTCGCCAATGCGCAGACCGCTGCTGTGGCTGGCGGGCCGGTCCAGGTTCACCTTGGAGGTCACGGCTATCACGAAGAGCCCGCGCTCCTTGGCGTAGAGGGCTGCCTCCACCGGGGCGGCGTTGCGGCCACCGTGAGAGAACACGACCAGCACGTCGCCCTTACGCAGGGCCTCGTGCGAGAGGTACTGCTGGATGTAACCCTCCTCGCGCTCGAGCCACAAGAGCTCGCGCACGCCGCCAGGGCCCATGACGTTGTGCCACATCAGCCGCGGGTCGTTGAGGGGGTGGAGGCCGACGAAACTGCCGTAGCGCGGGAAGGCGTCCAGCGTCGGGATGACGGAGTGGCCGCTGCCGAACAGGTGGACCAACTGGCGCTTCTCGAGGGCGTCGGCCATTGCCGCTGCGGCCGCGTCGAGCGCGCCATCTTGCGACGCCTCTACCTGCTCGATCATCTTGACGAGTCCTGCCAGGAACTTGCTGCTCATGTGATTCTTCCTTCCTGCGTAGACCGCGTGACGGTCCCGCCCTTCAGAACCCAGTGGATCTTGTACCTGTCGCCGCGCATGAGCGACGTCGTGAACTCGATGGGGACCCCGGCCGTGTCCATGGCGACGCGCTCCACGCGGAAGGCGCAGACGCCCTTGTCGACCTGCAAGATGCCGGCGTCCTCGGCGGGCACCTTGCTCACCCAGAACGTCTCGCGCGCCTCCGCCACCACCACGCCGAAGCGTTGCTCGAGTAGTTCGTAGAGCGACCTGTCGGCGAGGTCGACCGCTTCGAGGTCGGGGAACCGCGCGGCCGGCAGCCGCGTGTGCTGCAGGCCGATCGGGCGACCGTCGCCCGTGCGGAGGCGCTTGATGCGCACGACCTGCGAGCCTACCGGTAGCTCGAGGCGCTCCAGCTCGGTCTTGTCGGCGTCGGCTTCCTTCAGCTCGAGCAGCGTGGCGCCCGGGCGAAGGCTCAGGGCCCGCATCTCCTCGCTGAACGACTTGAGGCCGCGCTCCCCGGCGGTAAGCAGGGGCGCCGTCACGAACGTGCCGAGCCCGGCGCGGCGCACGAGGTAGCCGCCCTCGACCAGGTTCCTGATGGCCTGGCGCGCGGTCACGCGGCTCACCTGGTAGGCGTCGCAGAGCTCCTGCTCGGTGGGGATGCGCGACTCCGCCGGCCACTCGCCGGAGAGGATCCTCGCCCTCAGCAGCACCTCGAGCTGGTGATAGAGCGGCTCCGGCCGCTCGCGGTCGATGCGCGTCATGCCAACGCCCCCCTCGCCTCATGGAAGTTGCGCCTCATCCGGAGGCCTCCGCCTCACGGCCCATGCACGTCATTCGAGGGCCCCTCGCCTCACTGTCTGCTCGCGTCATATGAACGCCCCCTTGCCCTCGCGCCCCAAGACTGCGGCGCCCACGGCGCCCGCCTGCCACCCGAGCGCGGCCGGCCTGACGGGCACGCGCCTGCCCGAGGGCGAGGCGCGCTGCTGCAACGCCTCGTTAACTGCGCCCTCAAAGAGGTCGAACTCGGCGCTCAACCCGCCGCTTACCAAGACGACCTCGGGGTCGAACACTGAAACGAGGGTGGCCAGCCCGACGCCCAAGCGCCTACCCATGCCAAGAACGACGCCCAACGCCCGCTCGTCGCCCTCGCGGGCTGCCGCAACCAGCGCGCGCGTGTCGAGGCCCAGCTCGCCGGCGGCCGCGTCCAGCGCCGAGCCAGAGGCTTGGAGCTCGAGCTGGCCGTGCTCTGGGTGCGTGGGATCGTCCAGCGACATGTTCACCCAACCGAACGACCCGGCGGAGCCGCTGGCGCCGCGGAAGACGCGGCCGCCTATCAGCAGGCCCCCGCCGATCCCGGTGCCGAGGCTGACGAGGAGCGCGACCTTGGCCTCCTTGGCCGCCCCGAAGCGCGCCTCGCCCAGGAGTGCGGCGTGGGCGTCGTTGGAGAAGAAGACAGGGGCGCGGCAGACGGCGGAGAGTTCGGCCGCCACGTCCTCGCCCGCGAGGAAGGGCAGCTTGGGCACCCAGCCGACGTGCTGGTCGAACGCCACGCCCGGGAAGCCGACGCCGACCCCCACGGCGGCGTACGGGGCCACGAGCCCCGCGATCGCCTCGACGAACTTCGCGAAGTCCTGCGGGGTGTCGGCACGGGCCACGACCTTGGGCTCGGCCTCGTCCCAGACGGCCAACCGTATGTTCGTGCCACCGACGTCGAGCCCCAAGTAGGTGTTCATCCCTTGGACCCCGTGTGTGCGATGCCGGCGATGAAGTAGCGCTGCAAGAACACGAACAGCAAGACGTTGGGCAGCACGCTGATGACGGCGCCGGCCATGACCACGTTCTGGAACTTGATGGCCGACGTGTAAGACACGAGCCGGTTGAGGGCCAGAACCACCGTCTGCTGGTCGGGGCTCTGAAGCACCGTGAGGGGCCAGAGGAACGAGTTCCAGTGGAACGTGAACGCGAACACCACCAGCGCGGCTATGGCCGGACCAAGGAGCGGGAACACGATGCGCCAGAGGTTCGTCCACTCGGACGCGCCGTCCAGCCGTGCCGACTCGAGCAGCTCGTCCGGGATCCCCGCTATGAACTGGCGCATGAGGAATATCCCGAACGCGTTGGCGATGTTGGGCAGCATGACGCCGGCGAGGGTATCGACCAACCCGAGCGACTGCACGATCTTGTAAAGCGGCACCAGCATGACGATGGGCGGGAGGAACATGGTCGAGAGGACGAGCGCGAACAGTTGGTTGCGGCCGCGGAAGCGGAGCTTGGCGAAGACGTAGCCGGCCATGATACTCGTTACCAGGATGCCCAGGGTGGAGCCTCCGGCGATCACGAACGAGTTAAGGAAGGAGCGCGCGAACGGGACCGTGCTGAAGGCGCGGGCGTAAGCGGAAAAGTTAATGCTGCTCGGCAACCACACGGGCGGCAGCGCCTGGAGTTCTTGCGGGGTCTTGAAGCTCGACGCCACCATCCAGAAGAGCGGGAAGAGCATGAGGACGACTATCAGCGCGTACACGAGGTACTGCACCGCCATCAGCAGCCGGCGCTGCATGCGCCTGCTCGCCGGCGACGGGCCGGGTCCTCGCGGGCGGCTAGCGGCTAGCGGCCGGGCTGCCACTCAGGACTCCCCGGTGGGGTCGCGCAGCAGCCGCATGACGGCCGCGACGGCCACGACCAGGACGAGGAACAAGACGAAGGCCATGCTGCTGGCCTTGCCGGCCAGGCCGAACTCGAAGGCGTTCTTGTACACCTGGTACGAGAGGACGGTGGTGGCGCTGGCGGGGCCGCCCTGGGTGAGGACGTAGACGGGGTCGAAGACCTGCACGCTGTTGATCATCGCGATGACCACGACGAACAGCAGCGTGCGCCGCAGCAGCGGCAGGGTGATGCGCCACGTCTGCTGCCAACCGTTCGCGCCGTCGATGACGGCGGCCTCGAAGTAAACGGCAGGGATCTGCGTGAGGCCGGCCACCATGAGCACCGTGTAGTAGCCGAGGGTCTGCCAGACGTTGAATATGACGAGCGAGATCATGGCCTGGTCCACGGACCCGAGCCAGGCCCTGGGCGCGATGCCGAACCAGCCGAGGACCTGGTTGAGAGGACCGTACAAGGGTGCGTAGAGGTAGCCCCAGATGATGGCCACGGCGATGGTGGGGATCATGTAGGGGAGGAACACGACAGCGCGGAGCGTCGACTTGCCCCTTATCAACCCGCGGTAGAGAAGCTGCCCGACGAAGAACGCCAGCGGCAAGATAAGTGTGATGGAGAGGCCGGAATAGGCGAGCGTGTTCCACAGGCCGCGGATGAAGGTGCGGTCGTTTAGGAGGCCGCGGTAGTTGGCCAGGCCGACGTAATCCATCTGAGATAGCGGCGTGTACATGGACCAGGTGTGCAGGCTGATCCAGGCCGTCAGCAAGATAGGTAGGAGCACGAACAGCACCAGCAGTCCCACTCCCGGGCTGAGCAGGATGAGGGGCCATGGGGTGGTGCGGCGGCGGGTCAACGTGTGCCTCTCGAGAGGTCGAGCGCCCAGCCGGGCGCGGGGCCTGGCTGGGCGCTGAAACTGCGGTCAGTAGTTGCGTTCGAGGATCTCGTCGATCTCCTTGTTCGCGTTCTTGGTCATGTCGGCCACGCTCGACTGGCCGAACTCCACGCGCTCGAGCCACTGCTGGAGCGAGTTGGAGATCTCTTCCCCGCCCAGGATGGTGGGGAACGGGATGGCGTTGCCGAGTTGCGAGACGTAACCCTGGAGGAACGGCGAGCTGAGCTCGTCGCTGTGGGCAACGACGTCGCTGTTGCGGCTGGGGATGATGCCCATGCTCGAGAGGATGTCGCCCATGGCCGAGGAGCCGTTCTCGCCGCTCGTGGGGCCGTCGAGCCACTCGAGGAACGCCCAGGCAGCGGCGCGCTGCTCAGCGCTGGCGTGGCTGTTGACCATGGTCAGCCAGGCGTAAGACACGGGGTGTGGGTCGGTGCCGTTGGGGCCGACGGGGATGGGGGCGGTGGCGATGTCGTCGAAGGCGTCGCCCATCGAATCGCGCAGCGCGCTCTGCCACCAGTTGGCCATGACGATCATGGCGCTCTGGCCGTTGGCGAAGTTCTGCAGGTAGGGGCCAGTGGTGCTGGCGTTGGCGGTGCCCATGGCGGGGTCGGTGACCTTGTCGTCGAAGATCAGCTGGTGGTACAGCTCGGTGACGGCCTCGGTGGCGGGCGCGTCGAGCGTGGCGGTGGTGCCGTCCAAGAACTTGCCGCCGTTGGAGTAAACGAACGACAGCCACGGGTGCACGACGCCGGCCGGCCACGAGTTGATGAGGCCGAAGCCCTGCTGCACGATGGTGTTGCCCTGGCGCTTGGTGAGCTTCTTGGCGTCGGCGATCAGCTCTTCCCAGGTGGTGGGCGGCCCGTCGATCCCCGCCTCGGCGAAGAGGCGCTTGTTGTAGTTGAGCGCGTAGAGGTTCACCTCGTTCGGGTAGCCGTAAACGGTGCCGTCCGACGAGACGCTTCCGACGAGACCCGCCGGCCAGTTGGCGAGCACGTCCGCCGAGTAGGCGTCGGGCGCCGCGTCGGCTATGCCGCTCTTCACGAGCTCCGGCAGCCACAGCTCGTAGATGCCAGTGATGGTCGGGCCGTTGGGGCTGGTGGCCTGCGAGCGCAACGTGCTCAGGAGGTTGCCGTAGGG
>JACDJA010002559.1_pt1 | contig 12805 bp, 13 predicted proteins | sample 7449241 | NCBI WGS metagenome assembly JACDJA01 (sample SAMN14253289, study PRJNA609438) | sludge metagenome | isolation source: initial anaerobic sludge | collected 2018-12-20 | reverse complement strand
GGCAAGGCTTAGCACAGGGTTCGCTCGTCGGGCTCATATCCGCCGCGGCGGACACAGGTTCCAGACCGAATAAAGGAACCAAAAAAATATATCGCGGGATAGAGCAGTAGGTAGCTCGTCGGGCTCATAACCCGAAGGTCACAGGTTCGAGTCCTGTTCCCGCTACTAAACAGGACAAATGAAATTTACTTTCGTTTGTCCTGTTCTTTTTTTGGAGTAATCCGTTGGTTATCTGAAAGATATAGTTTGCGATTACATTCATTCGAGCGGTTCGATAAGTTTTTCCGTCAAACTCCAATTTTTCGGGGAATATCGAACCAATTATATCCCGTCTTGTTCTGATTTCGCCCTCGCTGTACATTTTAGGAATGCTTTCTATGTATTTCAAAGCCCTGTCCAAAGACTTTTCTACGTTGATTTTCTTGGTATCAGAACCGTCCTTGCTCAACTGTTCTTCCAAACTCTCAATCCGTTTCCTACACTCATCTTTGATTTCGAGATATTCCTCGTCATCAATAATTTCAGACAGCAGTTTGTTGCGTGCTACTGATAACCTTGCATTCAGTTTATCTATTTCCTGTGCAATCTGTTTCTTTTCGTCAAACGGATTTTTTGCGAATTTCTTGTAGTTGTCCAACAGAAGTCTTTTTACTATTTGAGAAGTACCGTTCAACGCAAACTGTCGCATACTCTTTTCAAAAATATCGTTGGCTAATTCGGCTTTTTGACGAAAGCCACAAGAGGAAACACAATGATAGTAGTAATAACGGCTTGTTCTTCCTTTGGAAGCACTTCCCGTTAGGTTGCGACCGCATTCGGGACATACCAAGAAACCACGTAGGGGCAAGTTCTCGTCTGAAAGTATTTTGGTATTGGGACGTTCTACCCTTTTGTTTCCGTCCAATATCAGTTGTACCCTATCAAAGAGGTCTTTGGATATAAGTGGTTCGTGCTGACCCTGCACCAAATGTGCTTCTTCGTCCTTGAATTTGGCAATGAATATCTTACCGTAGTACAGCGGATTGCGTACGGCAACGTGAAATGCACTTCGGCTTATAGTTGTCTTGTGCAACTTATTCATTTTTTGCCGTACTTGGTCACAGGCAAACACGCCTTTGGCTATTTCGTTGAAAGCCCACAGCATAGCTGTTGCTTCAGGTTCTTTCGGAGCAATGTATTTTCGTCCGTCCTCTTTGCTTCTATTGATATATCCAAAAGGTGCTCTACCCATCAAACGCCCCTCTTTCCTTGCCCTACGCATACCGTAGAACGTATTCAATGCTCTGCGGTCATTCTCTACTTCGGGAGCAGAAAGATATATGGCAAGCATCATCTTGTTTTCGGGAATGGAGAGGTCTAACGGCTGTTCTACCGCCTGTGGCTCTATACCAAGTTTGTTGAGTGTGCTAATCATTTGATAAGCATCGCCAGCATTACGGCTGAACCTGTCCCATTTGGTAAACAGGATAAGGTCAGTTTTTGAACTTCTCTTTTTAAGGCTGTTCAATAATCTTGTCCATTCGGGACGGTTAAAGGTCTTGGCGGAATGGTCTTCATAAATAACCTGCCCAACAGCAATCTTATTGGTTGCACAGTATCTTTTCAGGCGTTCCTCTTGGTCACGCTGTGAATATCCCTTGTCCGCTTGTTCATCGGTGGAAACACGTATGTATAAATCGGCTCTTTTCATAGCTAATCATTTTTAAGTGGGTATTGACTTTGTGTGGGATTAGCTAAATTACAAAATAAATCATTCGGTGTCAAAGCATTCACGGATAATTATCATTGTGAGGTTGTACAAAAACTCCATAATCAGTTCGGCTGTTTCCTGTTCCACGTCAATACCGACCTCACGGAGAAGCTCCATTGCTTCCTCGATAGGTATTTTTTCTATTTCTTTTCTCTCCTGCATCGCCTAACTCGTTTTGTACTGACTAAATTAATCAGGTAAACAAGTCGGGCTTCCAATGTTGCAGTGAGAGGTAGCATTTGGCGTTCAGTTGCCAAATATTATTATGAAAGAAGTTAAAATCATATTCAAAAAAGAATAAAAAGGTCGCAAAGATAAGGCGGACAGCCACCGCACCGCCCACCAAAAGACTACGGCATAATGGCTTCGCCACCCTTCGGGACTTATTCCGTTTCCTTTTGGTTTTTCCGCTTGTCCGCCTTGTTAAAATGGCTTTCTTTTTTTTCTGTTTTTTTCTTTTGGAAAATAATTTTAAGGGGGAGCAACGCATCGTCAAGATAACCCCCAACCCAAATAAAAGTGGCAGTCAGTGGCACTATTTGGCGTTCATTGTCGTGACTGTAAACAGCTGTTTTTCAAACAGTCTTGCCGAACTTTGCAAATGGAAGCGGTTGGTTTTTTCGGCTAACTCCAATCCGTTCCGCAGAACGGATTTTCTGAACCCCTGTTCAGAGCAAGTTATCTTTTGAGCTACTCGGAATAAATTCCGCATCTCAAAAGCACTTGCCCTTGCAGGTGGCTGAAAACCGCTCCGAAGTCGCAGTTTTGGTTTAACATTAAAATGATTTGATTATGGAAGAAGTGAACAGAAAACAGATTAAAAAGACAGGAAGAAAACCGAAGAACGACCCTGCGGTACATCGGTATTCCATCAGTCTGAACGCAGAGGAAAACGCCAAGTTCCTTGCCCTTTTCGACCAATCGGGAATGAACATAAAGGCACATTTCATTACGGCTTGTATCTTTCAAAAGACGGTAAAAACCGTAAAAATTGATATGAATGCGGTAGAATACCACGCAGGATTGACCAAGTTTTTCGGACAGTTCAGAGGAATAGCAACCAATTACAATCAGATTGTAAAGCTGTTGAACACACACTTTTCGGAGAAAAAGGCATTGGCATACCTCTACAAATTGGAAAAACAGACCGCAGCAATGAAAGAATTATTGCTCAAAGTTTTAATCCTTACCGCAGAATTTGAAAAGAAATACCTAAACAAAGAGTAAAGAAATGGTTGCAAAAATCGGAAAGGGAAGCAATATGTACGGAGCTATTTTGTACAATCAGCAGAAAGTGGAAACGGAAAACGGAGCGGTTCTGTTGCTGAATAAGATACCCGACACAATGGACGGTAGGTATTCCGTTGCGTACTTCAACAAGTGTTTTGAGCCGTATCTGTCTGCCAATATCCGAACGGAAAAGACGGTACGGCACATTTCATTGAACCCCGACCCGAAAGACACGGTAAGCGATGAACAGTTTACCGAAATGGCACAGGAATATATGGAGCGTATGGGTTACGGCAATCAGCCGTATATCGTATTCAAACATACGGACATTGACCGCACGCATATACACATCGTTTCGACCTGCGTGGGCATTGACGGCAGGAAAATCCCCGATGATTACGACCACCCTCGCTCAATGGCTATCTGTCGGGATTTGGAAACGAAATACAATCTGCACAAAGCTACCGAGCAGGAACAGAAACACGACAGCAGAAATTTCAAAAAGGTAGAACAGCAGAAAGGCGATATAAAAAGCCAAATAGCTTCGGTAGTGCGACACCTGCCGAAGTATTACCAATATACAAGCATTGGGACATACAACGCTTTGCTTTCGTTTTTGAATATTACGGCAGAGGAAATAAAAGGCGAACGCAACGGAGAGCCTGTACACGGATTGGTATATTTTGCTTTGAACGACAAGGGAGAAAAGGCAAGCAAACCGTTCAAAGCATCTTTGTTTGGCAAGCACGCAGGAGTAAACGGATTACAACGGCACTTTGAACAATCCAAAGAGAAGATGAAAACCAACCCTGCGAAGTCTGTTCTCAAAAATTCGGTGGAACTTGCCATTCACACCACAAACAGCGAAAAGGAATTTAAAAAGCAACTTGCCGAACAGGACATTCACACCGTTGTCCGCAGAAACGACAGCGGACGGATTTATGGTATTACTTTTATTGACAATGGTAGCCGTACTGTTTGGAATGGCTCGCAGTTGGACAGAAACCTGTCGGCAAATCTGTTTAACGATTGGTGGAACAACGGAAACAAACCCGCATTGAAAGCACAGGACAGCCCTGTTTCCGATACGAACACGATAGACCACCAACCGACCAAAGACCTTTTCGAGTTTATCACGCAGGAACATTCGCACAGTTCTGATTTGGGATTGTTCAGCCTGTTGCCCCAAGCACAGGGCGAAGATTACGAGGAACAGGATTTTGCCAATAGAATGAAGAAAAAGAAGAAAACAAGACAAAAAAAATAATAGAGATTGTCCTTATTTTCAAAACAAGTTTTAAAATTACTTACCTTTGTTGTATGAAAAAATCAGATTAGCATATTTTTAGGAACATATAATCTCTGTCAAGGCAATAGATGTTGCCCTGACATTCTATTGAATTATTTAATAATAAATGCTAAAAAGATGAATTTTTTCGATAGCCCATTTAAGGGCAAAATAATTAGAGACCATATTACCAACCCCAATATCACGGCTGGGAAATATTCCTACTATTCCGGTTATTATCATGGACATTCTTTTGATGACTGCGCTCGCTATTTATTTCCAGATAGAGATGACGTTGATAAATTGGTCATAGGTTCATTCTGTTCCATAGGTAGCGGTGCAAGTTTTATAATGGCGGGCAATCAAGGGCATCGACATAATTGGATATCCAGTTTTCCCTTTTTTTATATGCCGGAGATTGAAGCATTCAATAAAGCAATTAACGGATTTGAAAACGCGGGCGATACAGTTGTCGGTAATGATGTTTGGATAGGGAGCGAGGCAATGATTATGCCGGGAGTGAAGATCGGTGACGGGGCGGTAATCGGTAGTAGGTCATTAGTCACCAAAGATGTTGCCCCTTACACTATTGTCGGCGGAAACCCTGCAAAACCGATTAAAAAAAGGTTTTCGGACGAAGAGATTCAGATCCTGTTAGATATCAAGTGGTGGGATTGGGATGAAGACATATTGACCGAAGCGATACCTTTAATTTGTTCAGGCAACATACAGTCTCTTTTCGATTTTTACAACCAAGTTGTAAAAATCGAAAAGAGAGATTTCCCGTATTGTTTTTGACTTATATGTAACAACTGCGAAAAGCTTTTCAGTTTTATTGCTGAAAGGCTTTTTTTAATGTAGAATTTGAAAAGGAGTATTTGAATAAAGAAATCATTACAAAAATCAAAAAGAGAGAAGTACGAGCAAAATTTTTAAGATTATCTACCTATTAGTAGATAGAAATTTATATCTTTGCGTTATGGAAACAAAAGAAAAAATAGTAACCGAAGCCATAACATTTATCACGACAAGAGGGACAAATGCTTTTAGTTACAAGGATATATCTAAAGAAATTGGCATTAAAACTTCTTCTATCCATTATTATTTTCCGACGAAAAATGATTTGATTGTAGCTGTTTTAGAACATGTTATTCAAAAAAATAAAGAAGACAGAAAACGAAACAATTACAGCAATATGAAATCGGCTTTAAGAGGTTATATAGATGAACATATTTTAATAAGAGAGCAAAATAAAGTCTCAATAATTGCTGCATTAGCGGCAGATATAAACACTTTAGAGCCTCAAATCAAAGCGATATTAAACAATTATATAGAAGAAGAGATAGATTACTTAGCACACATTCTGGATAAAGGAGAAAAAGAAAAACTATTCGTTTATAAAGCAGCACCACGCATTCAGGCTTTAATGATACTGACGAATCTATTGGCTATTTCAAGAATATCGATGATAACTGAAAAAATATATTTTGACGAAGTATCCCGGCAAATATTAATTGATATAGAAAAAAAATAATGGAAAGAGTAGTAATTACAGGATTTGGAGCATTAACGCCCATTGGAAATAACGTAGATGATTTTTGGCAATCGCTTTTAAAAGGTGTTAACGGTGCTAACCCCATTACAAAATTTGACACATCAAAATTCAAAACGAAATTTGCTTGCGAACTCAAAGGCTTTGACCCATTAAACCATATTGAAAAAGCAGAAGCAAGAAAATACGATTTGTTTACACAATATGCTTTAATTTCCGTTGAAGAAGCAATTAAAAATGCCAACATCAATTTTGAAACGCTGAACAAAAACCGTATTGGCGTTATTTGGGGGTCGGGAAATGGTGGTATCGGCACATTTCAACAGCAGGTAACTGAATTTGCGCAAGGGGACGGAACACCACGTTTTAGCCCTTTCTTCATCCCGAAGATGATAGTCGATATTGCTTCGGGCATCATTTCGATAAAATACGGGCTTCGAGGCATAAATTTTACAACTGTTTCAGCTTGTGCAACTTCCAATACCGCAATCATTGATGCCTTTAATTATATCCGTTGGGGCAAAGCAGATATGATAATAACAGGCGGTTCGGAAGCGCCTATCAACGAAAGTGCCGTTGGTGGTTTCAACGCGTCAAAAGCATTGTCAACCTTAAATGAAAATCCGCAAATGGCATCACGTCCTTTTGACATCAACAGAGACGGTTTTGTTATGGGAGAAGGAGCAGGTGCAATCATTTTGGAAAGCTATGAACACGCTATAAAACGAAACGCTCCAATTATAGCCGAGATTGTTGGCGGTGGTATGGCTTCAGACGCATATCATTTAACAGGTACGCACCCAGAGGGAGAAGGGGCGTATTTAGGTATGGTTTCAGCATTGGAAGATGCAAACATTTCCGCTAATGATATAGATTATCTGAACACACACGCTACATCAACACCACAAGGCGATATGAGCGAATTAAAATCAATGGAAAGACTTTTCGGCAGACAAAGTAAATTAAATATTAGTGCGACAAAATCAATGACAGGACATTTGTTAGGTGCTGCAGGGGCAATTGAAGCAATTGCTTGCATTAAGGCGGTTCAGAATGACATTGTTCCGCCAACAATCAATTCGGTAGATATTGAACCCGAATATAGGGATATATTTAACTTGACGTTGCACCAATCACAACAACGGCAAGTGAACTACGCAATGAGTAATACCTTTGGTTTTGGCGGACACATTGCCACCAGTATTTTTAAAAAATATGCTGAATAAAGAGTAGGACAACCGGCAGACCGCATAAACAATGTAACCCATAAATAATAACAAAATATGACAGCCAGAGTAAACATTATCAATAACTACATCGATGGATACAACCAATTTGATATTGAAAAAATGGTTGCAGACCTTGACGATAATATTGTTTTTGAAAACATCCAAAATAATGAGATCAGTTTATCATTGAAAGGGTTAACGGCGTTTAAAGAACAGGCGGAAACCGCAAAAACATACTTTACAAAAAGAACGCAGACCGTTAAATCGTTTAAGCATTTTGACAACAACACGGAAGTAGAAATTGCTTATAAAGCAATTTTAGCAATGGACTTTCCGAACGGCTTAAAAAAAGGGCAAGAGCTAAAGTTGTCCGGAAAATCCGTGTTTGAATTTGAAAAAAATAAAATAATTAAATTGACAGACATTAGCTGAAAACCAGCAAACAACAGTTATGATTTTACTAAAACATAAAAAAATCGCCATAATTGGAGGCGGGCCTGTTGGATTGACGATGGCGAGATTGTTACAGCAAAACTGCGTTGACGTTACAGTTTACGAGAGAGACAAAGACCGAGATGCAAGGATTTTTGGTGGGACACTTGATCTGCACAGGGATTCGGGACAGGAAGCAATGAAAAGAGCGGGATTGTTACAGACTTATTATGATTTAGCTTTACCAATGGGTGTAAATATTGTTGATGAAAAGGGCAATATTTTAACCACAAAAAATGTAAAGCCCGAAAATCGTTTTGACAATCCTGAAATAAACAGAAATGACTTAAGGACTATCTTATTAAATAGTTTACAAAATGACACCGTCATTTGGGATAGAAAACTTGTTACCCTTGAACCTGATAAGGAGAAGTGGATACTAACTTTTGGGGATAAATCGAGTGAAACAGCAGATCTGGTTATTATTGCCAATGGTGGAATGTCTAAAGTAAGAAAATTTGTTACCGACACGGAAGTTGAAGAAACAGGTACTTTCAATATACAAGCCGATATTCATCAACCAGAGATAAACTGTCTTGGATTTCTTCGGCTATGCAATGGAAACCGGCTAATGGCTGCTCATCAAGGTAATTTATTATTTGCGAATCCCAATAATAATGGTGCATTGCATTTTGGAATAAGTTTTAAAACACCTGATGAATGGAAAAACAAAATGCAAGTAGATTTTCAAGACAGAAATAATGTCATTGATTTTCTCCTGAAAAAATTTTCCGATTGGGACGAACGCTACAAAGAACTGATTCGTTTGACATCATCTTTTGTAGGATTAGCGACACGAATATTTCCCTTAAATAAGTCTTGGAAAAGCAAGCGTCCATTACCCATAACGATGATTGGAGATGCCGCTCATTTGATGCCTCCTTTTGCAGGACAAGGCGTAAACAGTGGGTTGATGGACGCCTTTATATTGTCTGATAATCTGGCCGATAGGAAATTTAACAGCATTGAAGAGGCTATTGAAAATTATGAACAGCAAATGTTTGCTTATGGAAGAGAAGCACAGGAAGAATCAATAATAAACGAAACGGAAATGTTCAGCTCCGACTTTTCGTTCCAAAAACTAATGAATCTATAAAACAGAAAGGCGAGGAAATGAAAGAGAAAATAGTTAAAACAGACTAACAAAAATGGTATTTTCATTAAATCATATTATCTCGGAGATACAGCGAAAAGAAAATAAAATTTCTGTGTCTGCCACCAATGCGATTGATGAAGCGTACCAAATGCTGATATTCCTGAAAGAATATTTATGGTCGATGAGGGAGGTGGTTACAAAACAAGGCTTTAAAAACCAATGGGAGGAAATCAATTTCTTCCGCAACATTAAACCGTATATTCTCTCTAAACTCATTTACCACAATAAGATATTTCGCATACAGACATGTTGTCCTGTTGACGGAGGGAAAATGTATGCAAGTTATTTTTCAGAACAGTTGCAGGAACTAAAACAGGAATACAAAGAGCATATCTACTATTCTGATTTTTACAGGTATTATCGTTCGGGAAGAACCGATCGTGATGAAACCTACTTTAGGTTAGGCAACATTAATTTCCACGATGGTCTGAACAGTTTCGTCTTTGAAATTGACCCACTTTTTTCAACTTATTATGACAACAAAGTGGCTCGGATAATAGCAAATGAGCTACTCTATACCTACATACTCCAAAAAATTAACGATGATGAAATAGCAGGCTCTCTTTCTGCAAGAGATATTTCATCCGATGGTATTCTTTGGACGGATAGCAAAAATGCCTTGATAGAACTTATTTATGCTCTTTATGCGAATGGCTCTCTTTCCTATGGTAAAGTAGGAATACGAAAAGTCAGTTTAGTTTTAGAAAAACTATTCCGGATTACTTTAGGAGATCTGCATAACTCTTTCCATCGAATGAAATACCGTGCCGGTTCCCGCACCTCGTTTTTAGACCAACTGAAATCTTCTTTGGAAGAATATATGGATAAACAGGACGGGAGGTAGGGTTTATTTAGTATTTAATTGGGTGTATTCAAGATTTATATTTTCAATGTCATAGACATTAGTTTCAATGCACTTGAATTTTTCAGGATAAAATATTGCAACGTTATAACCCTGCGAATATAATGAACTTCTAAATTCTATACCGTCAAATCCCATTGATTTTATCAGTTCTGAAAGATACTGTGTTGGCAGATAATCCAATTCGCTGTCATTCTTTCTTCTTGGCTTTGAAAGTTCTTCTTCTAATTTATCAATGAAAGAACCGTGTAACATAACTTCTTCTAAAGACTCTAATTCTGCAAGCCTGAATACATCGTATGTGGAGCGACTTAAATTAACTACTCTTATGTCTTCTTCAAGTTTAAATGTACCGACAGAAACGTAATCAAATAAACTTGCTCTTGCTTCATATAAAGTTGTTGTTATGTCATTAGCAATATAGAGATAAGAAATACCATTTGGATTGGCTCTTCCGCTTTTAGCTAATTCATTAGGAGGATTACCCATTTGTTCGAAAGGATACCCCTGTGGATTATTACTAATTCTTGCTCGATAAAATTTCTTTCCCTTTTTGTAATCTTTCTGAAAATGTTTGAATAAGGATTTTAATTTTTGTAAATCCAAAGCATTTACAAAATGAAATCTATTTACGGTTTTTATTTCTTCGGAAAACTTATCCCAAGAAAGGAAAAGCGGTTGAGTAACGTCTTCCTCTGCTCCTGTATTATGAAACCTTAATCTTACAGGGTTGTCTAAAACATTTTGATAATTGGCAATGTCATCTTTAATAATCTCAGCAATGAGCTGTTTTATATTATTTGTATCAATTAGTTTTTGGGTAAATACCTTTTTATGAAAATCCGTAATGATTTGACTTTCTAATGGTTTTCCATTGACGGTATCAACTTCATACAAGTCAATAATCCCAAGAAAGAAAGGGTTTAATTCGGAAGCCTCATAGACACTCACATTTTCGGACAGGCAATAATCACAATTATCTGTTATCTTGTTACCCAAAATGATAGCATTTATATAACTGCTCTCAAAACAATTTGTGCAACAATTCATACTAAATCAATTTCAATACTAAATCTATATGGTTCATTAAGGAAAGTTTCTTCAATGTCCCTAATCCTGGAAAGTGTCCGTTTTCGTGAAATCGTCTAAATTCAGATATAGCAATAGAGTCATAGCCTGTTTGGTCACACCAAGCAATAAGTTTATCTAACGCCTCAGCAAACTTTCCTGCAATATCTGATGTGTCATCATTTGAGTCAGAAACAAAATGTTTAACTTTTATTCTATTTGTCTGTGCTTCCGCATAAGATAAATGTATCGCAACAGCATAGGGAAGAAACCCTGTTTCCGAATATTCCTCTCCAATAGAAAGATAGTCCGAAAAACCTTCAAACCCTTCTTCTTTGTAATAGATATGTTCTTCTGAAAAATTGCTTTCATCTACTTGCAAATAATCCGCATTCTTTGTTTGAGCATTGAAATAATCATCAAGTTCAATTAAGGTATTTCTTTCAAAATTTCTAAAATATCTTCTACTTGTCGATGATAGATTGATTACATTATATCGAATGGCAAAATGTTCTTGATATGATTTAAGAACATCTGAAATGTTATCAAACACGGCATTATGAATAATACTTAGAGCAGGAATAACTTTTGCATATTGTTGTAAAATGCCAATAGCTTTTGAATGGTCTATCCTATTATGGAAAATAACACCTATCTGATAATTTGTATAATCTCCAACTGAACTGCTAATAGCATTAAAGATTGCATTGGTATCTTTGAATGTTCCTACTTGTGGATTAACAACAACTGTAAAGTTGATATCATTACTTGCTAATTCTTTTATCGTAGTCTTTAAAGTAGAAGAATCCTTGACAGGTTCAATAATAGGAGATACTTTTTCTTTATTTGGCAAAAGAACAGGTTTAGTTAATTCTCTTATTCCTATCAACTCAAACTGCTTTCCTCTTATATACGGTTGATACATACGCTTTTGGTTGCTAAAAAATTATACAATCTTTGATATTCCTGCTCATTAAAATCCAAAGAATTACAAATGTGCTTTAGTTCTCTTGGGGTTTTAGATGATTTCAGCAAGTCGGGGTTCAATAGTTTTCTCTCTTTTAGTTTATTTAATACCTGCTTTTGAAAATCAACTATATCAATTGTGGCAAGTAGTTCGTAACAAGCTCTAAAAATCTTTGTATTAGGAACATCAGGGACAGAACCAAAATTAACAGCAACTAAATCAAGATACTCTTGCTTTCTCAATATTTTAAAAATAGTTTCAAAGTCGAAGAAAGATTTATTTGCATCTGCCTCTTTTATTGTTTCCAATTTATTTTTGGCATTTAATGCGATAATACCAATGCTTGTATTTTCGTATTCAACTTGGAGCTTTTTAGCATATTTTTCATCTGTAACAATATGTACCTCATTGGCAAATTTTTGGTAGTCATTTATTTGTTTTGCCAATTTTTCTAATCCGTCAAGTTCCGTTTTAATCTCATAGACTCTTACAGCACCGTTCAACATAACCAAGTCAGCTTTTGAAGCACCAATTTTTAGTTCATTAAGTGTTAATGTTGATTTTAAGCTATGAGTTTTTATAATATCAATAATCAAATTATTCTTATAGATGTATTCACATCTATATTGCTTTTGTAAGGACTTATATAAAGACTTGATTATGTCTAAGTTGGTTTCGTATGAGGTAGTGTTGAAGTATTTATCTATTTGTTTTTGAAAAAGCACATAATCGTCTTCCCGTACTATCTTTTGGAACATAGGCGGGGAGAAAATTTGTGATAATACTCTCAACTTTTGTATAGTTTTCATACTACTTCTTTACATTACAAAGGTAACAAATTACGAAAAGATAACTATTATAATGCTTGATAATTCGGTTTCGTGGCTTAAATAGGTTATAAATTTAGTCAAAAAAATGTACCAACATATACTTTAACATTATAAAACAGTATCAACAAATATATTTTTTCATTAGGGTTCTACTTAATGCTTTTAGGCAGTAGCTTCGTGACTTAACGAGTTTAACCGTTCCAAATCTTCCAAAAAATGTTTCGAGATTTGTTCGGGTTCGGCTACTAAAACAGAGGCTAATTGGTTGGTTGATAACTAGTTAGTCTTTTTTCTTCCCGAGATATTCCCGAAAAAATAAGTTCATCATACTTTCAGGTCCAATTATCGTTCAAAATAATTTCTGAACCCAGGGGGGTATTT
>JACDJA010002558.1_pt1 | contig 12811 bp, 9 predicted proteins | sample 7449241 | NCBI WGS metagenome assembly JACDJA01 (sample SAMN14253289, study PRJNA609438) | sludge metagenome | isolation source: initial anaerobic sludge | collected 2018-12-20 | reverse complement strand
CGGCAGTGTCGGAATGGATAGTAGAAAACTTTCCTAGAGGTCGCGACTATGAAGAACCTTTCAAGGTTTTGGTGAGCACAATATTGAGTCAGCGCACAAGAGATGAGAATACCGAGGAGGCCTCTCGCAGGCTCTTCTCGGTTTATCCCGATCCGGAATCGCTTATGAAAGCTCTCCCGGAAGACCTGTACGAGCTGATAAAAGCATCCGGGATGTACAGGCAGAAGGCTTCCAGAATAATCAACTGCGCAAGAATAGTCGTAGAAAACTTTGGAGGGGTTGTCCCCGATACCCTTGAAGAGCTTGTTACAATTCCCGGAGTTGGCAGAAAGACGGCTAACATCGTTCTAAACGTTTCATTCGGAAGGGAAGCCCTGGCAGTCGACACCCATGTTCACAGAATCGCAAATAGACTGGGATGGGTGAAGACGAAGAGGCCCGACGACACCGAATTTGCTCTGATGAAGATCTTGCCGCCCAAGATATGGGGGCCGGTGAACGGGTCAATGGTTGAGTTCGGCAGGGAGATCTGCAGGCCTGTAGGCCCAAAGTGCGACATTTGTGGAATCAGGGGGTGCTGCGACTACTTCTCTCAGGTCTTTGTGCAAACCACCGGGAGATAGCGACAACGGAGATAATTATGATTCCCAGGGCCGAACTTAAGAACCTTGCCTCCAGTAGATAGCGACTTCCGTTCAGTCTGTAGATGGCAACGGCAAAGGTAGGAAAGTCTTTGCTCCCGAGTATTAGCGATCCGCCAAATTCGCCCATAGAAATGGCGAAGACCACCGTTGCAGCGTAAATAATCGTGCTTCTAAAGAAAGGGATTATCATATACCATACGCGTGCAAGTTTCGAAGCACCGTCGAGTTGCGCCGCCTCAAGGAAGGCAAGCTCAGCACCGATCACCTGGCCACTTATGTAGTTCAAAGCAACGGGCAACGAAATCACAATGTAAAGCAGCACCAGCAGCAGTGGAACAGGGAAACTCCCAAATGCTGTGAGATAGGAAACAGCTAGAATCGAAGGTGTTACGGACAGAGCTATCAAAGACACTATTCTCAGATATCTCGATCCTCGAGAGGTGTGCCTTGCTTGCCACGAAAGAAAAAAGGCGATTGTTACTGTCACAACGGCTGCAAGAAATGAAAGCGTTATTGAATTGACCAATGTGTTGACCAATCCCGTGCCGAGAAGCACGATCTTTTCTGCAAACAGCTTCGTTATCCTCTCGAAGATGAATTCTTTTCTAGTCCAGTCGTAGAATGAACTGAAGAGAGCGCCTAGAATCGGTATCCACTCGAAGAGAACAAATATCCATGAGTAGATGCCCGTGAATCTGTTCTTTTCCAGATACTGCTCACCATGCTCAAAGGGCGAACTCTTCTCGCTCAGCGAAATGAGTAATCCGAAAACCATAATAAATGCGAACTGAACTGCGGCAAGAACGACTGCATTCTGCGGTGCAGCCAAAAGCCTGAAATTCATATAGATTGAAACTTCCAGGGTAGCGAATTGCGCCCCGCCCAATACAAGAACAACGGCAAAAGAGGTGAAACAGTAAGTGAAGATCAGAAGCGCGGAATTGATAATTGCCGGTGTAACAAGAGGTAGTTCTACTCGCAGAAGTCTTCGTATCCTCCCCGATCCGTCAATCTTAGAACTTTCCAGCACATCTGAAGGCAAACTTCTGAGCGCATTCCCAAGAACTAGTATAACTATTGGTGCGTTATAGAAGACGTGTCCAAGTAAGACTGCCCCAAGAGAATAAAGAATCTGTACCCTCTCCAGACCGGCAAAAGACATCAGGTTGTTGAAGAGTCCATTTCTGCCGTAAACTGCCAGGAAGCCTATTGCCATCGATATGCTGGGAAAGAAGAACGGTATATAGGTTGTTATTGCCAATAGACGTGAAAGACGACCGTTGCTTCTGGCATAGTGAAATGCCGCCGGGAAACCGACGATCATTGCCAGAAATGTACTGAGAAGCGCCTGCTTGACCGTGAACCCGGCAATCGACCTGAACGAGGGCGACGAAATCACTGAAAAAATCGTATCTAACTCTAGATTACCGAAGGCAAAGAATAACGGCAGCAAAACAACGGCCGCGATCCCAACTGCAGATATTGTCAGAAATTTACCTTTCGTATATTACCGCTTCCCACTTGGAGATGAGTTCGGAAAGATCCACCTCTGCAGATAGTTTCAAAATCTTCTCCGGTTTGACGGCATAATCGAAGGCCGGGGGCATCTCTACGTCTATTACAGGGAACATCCACTGGTTAAGGGGAATATGACGCTGAAAGTCCTCACTCAGAAGAAAGTCCATGAACATTTCAGCATCGTGCAGATTTTTCGTCCATCTTATGATTCCCGCTCCCTCAATCTGGACGTAACCCCTGCCCTCTGGAATTATTGTCATATAGACAGATTCACCGTAATAATGCATTGAATATGCTCCATCCGTGGCATAAGAAACCATTATTGGAGCCTCTCCGGATTCGAATTTCTGGAAAGAGTCGTCCCACCCGAGAGAAACTGTGAGTATCGAGGGCTTGAAAGCCTGCCAGAATTCCTCAAATCGCTCGCCAAAAAGCAGATAAGTCCAGGCAAGGAAAGATAGACCGGTACTCGAGGTTCTGGGATCTTGAATAATCACGCTCCTTCGATACTCCGGCCCGGTTAGATCCCAAAGCGTTTCGATGGAATCTTTTATCTGGCTGGTATCACATATTAGCGCGATCCCTCCGAAATCATATGGGGTTAGTCTCCACTGACTATCGAGTAGAAGATCATTATCAAAGATCTTCTCATAGCCTTGGGGTCTGTAAGAAAGAAAGATACCTTCTTCGAAAGCACGTCTCGAAAGAAGGTTATCGATTCCAATCACGACATCTCCATCGAAATTCTCGCGCTCGGAAATAATCAAGCTCAGCAGAGAACCCGAATCTCCAACAGCGCGAAACTCAACTGCAATTCCCGTTTTTTCTGTAAACTTCGAAAAAGTCTCTTGCGCGAGCGGTTGAAGGGAATCGTATGAATATACCTTGAGCGGCAACACTGTCGAAAATGGAATGAAGAGGATCAATGATAAGACCAGAAATGCTCTTCTCATAAAAAACACCTCCTGCAAGAAATTACCGGAGGCGCTAGCCATGGCCTTCCCTACGCCGGTGCTAACCGGATCAGGTTCTTGGGGTCTGCTTTCAGCACTCTCAGCCTTCTGGGCTCCCCCGGCACTCAATTATAACACTACGCTTTTGGTGATACAATTGACCAGGAGGTGGTCGCTTGAAGGCTGCAATCCTTCTTACCGGGGACGAAATCACCAGAGGCGTGGTCAAAGACAGTAATGGAGGTTATCTCGCAGAGAGTCTTACGGCACTGGGATTTGAAGTCCAGTCAATCGTTGTAGTTCCGGACAGCAGGGAATACATAAGCCACGAGATAAGAACGGCTCTTAGTAGAGCTGATCTCCTCCTAATAACAGGAGGACTTGGAACCACATTCGATGACATTACTCTTCAGACTGTTGCCGACTATCTCGGCAGGGAGCTGAGCTTCGATAGCGAGTATTATTCTGCATTAGAAGAAAGCTTCCTTAAGCGGTTTTCCAGAGAAGCCCCTGCGGGACTGAAGAGGCAAGCTCTCGTTATGCAGGACTCGGTTCAGCTTCCGAACATCTCTGGTAGCGCCAGGGGATCATTTGTGAGAACAGAGAACAAGGAGATCGTTATTCTTCCCGGACCTCCGATGGAAATGGAAGCGGTCTTCATGGAAGCCCTCAAACACATTACTCTGCCGCCCAAGATGTTTTCTAGAACGATAGGATTCCTGGATCTTACTGAACCAGAAGTAGAAGACTTCACTGAGGAGATGCTTTCCAGGTTCTCTGGAGTAAAGTTCGTAACAAGAGTACGTTATTTCTCTGGTCCAACAGTGATCCTGTCCGCGAGTGACGAGTCTGTTCTCGAAGAGGTTTGCCGCCTCTTCTCCGAGCGGTGGAAAAGGTACATCTACACAACAAGCGGCGAGGAACTGGTTGAAGTGGTTGTCAAAGGGCTTCGGGAAAAGAACCTGACAATTTCCGTAGCGGAATCCTGTTCAGGAGGACGCCTTTCTGCACTTCTCACTTCGGTTCCCGGAGTCTCAGATGTCTTTTCTGGAGGCATCGTATCTTATTCGAACGAATCGAAGATGTCACTCCTGAAAGTCAGTGAGAACTCTTTGAGTCAACACGGTGCCGTCTCTGAAGAGGTGGCCTTCGAAATGGCCGCGGGGACAAGTCGTCTCTTCGGAACTGATGTGGGCCTTTCCGTCACTGGAATAGCAGGTCCTTCGGGAGGGTCAGACCTTAAACCCGTGGGCCTTGTCTGCTCTGCAGTGAGGATTGCAGATTCAATAGAGACCTACACCGACAGATTCAAGGGAGCCAGAGAGACAATCCAGCTAAGAGCTGCAAGCACTGTTTTGAAAAGGCTTTGGAGGTTGTTTTGGAACGAGTATTATATAGAGTAAACGACCCGATTTCCTGGGTCGAGAAGAAAATCGAAAAGTGCTCTGCAACTGTAGTCATTTTTCCCAGCGAGAGAATGCTGGAATCCTTCATCGACATACATTCGAAGCATGAGGGTGATGGATTCTTCTTCTCTCATGATGTCTTCCCATTTGAAGACGTCGGGACTTCTCCCAGGATAAGGTCTGAACGACTCGCGTTGCTCAGAAAGCTGCTTCTCGGAGAGCTCAGAACCGTGTATACGTCTTTCCATGGTCTTCTGAGAAAGACAGTGCCAATCGAAGTCTTCGAAGGCCTTTCGCTGAAGGTTGAAGTTGGAGGTCCGCTCACTCTCCACGAGGACCACCTGCAGAGTCTGGGATATTCCAGGGCGTTTTCCGTCACAATTCCCGGGGAATTTGCCGTTAGAGGAGGAATTGTCGACATCTTCATTCCTGGGACTGAAAGACCGATTAGAATAGACACTTTCGACAGAGAGATAGAATCGATCAGAAGTTTCGATCCGGCAACTCAGAAGAGTCTTCAAAGGCTGAATGAAGCTTATGTAACTCCTGCTGCCGAGGGCATCACCGCCTCACCGCACAGGGAACTCGCTCTGAAAAGAATTTCCAGCGCAGAAAAGGTAATCGGTGGCTCGGATGAGATTCTTCGGGACCGCCTGGACACGATGGATACTATTGCAGGAATCTTCTACGAGCGGCAATCGATTCTTCTTGACTTTCTTGAAAACTACAACGTAGTCTTTGTCAATCCAGACGATGCGTTAGCTGAATTTGGGCGAAGAGAACGCGAGACTCTTGAACTCCTTTCGGACAAAGCTGTTAGAAAGTTCCTCTACATCAGATTCGGTGGAGTGTCCTCAGAAGTGCTACTGAAGTTGAAGGATTATTCCATCGTATCTGACGGAGAAGTCTCCTCTCTTGATTACGACTCGGAGCTCGGCGAGAAGCTTGAGATAATCAAGAGACCAAGGAGAGAAGAAGAGTTTTTGCCGAGAATACCGGTGGTTGACTGGACGGAGCTGGAAGAGGGAGATTTTGTTGTCCACAAGGAGTACGGCATTGGTCGTTATCTTGGAGTAAGAACAGTGGAGAACATTCTAGGAACCAGAGAGTATCTTCTCCTGGAGTACAGAGATGGAAATAAGATCTACGTTCCGGTCGACAGGGTCGATCGTGTTCACAAATACATAGGAAACACCGAAGGAATTCAGTTGAACTCCTTGAGAGGTACTGCCTGGAACAGACAGAAATCGAAAGTGAAGAGAGAAGTGAAGGCTTTGATTGAAGAACTGTCAAACCTTTACGGCTCAAGAGAGGCCTCGTCAGGAATTCCTTTGATAGGCGAAAGCGAGATGGAGAAGAGCTTCAAAGAAAGCTTCCCGTATCTCGAGACAGAAGATCAGCAGAAGGCAGTCGAAGAAGTACTTGACGACCTGAGTACCAACAAGCCGATGGATCGTCTAATAAGTGGCGATGCCGGATACGGAAAAACCGAAGTGGCTCTGCGTGCTACCTTCAGAGCAGTTGTCTCCGGGAAACAGGTCGCTGTGATGGTCCCTACGACGGTTCTGGCCAGACAGCACTTCGATAACTTCGAAAGCAGGCTTAGCCCTTTTGGAATTAGGGTAGAGATTCTAGATAGATACAGGACCGACGCCCAGAGAAGCAGGCTCTTGAAAAGGCTTAAGAATGGACAGGTCGATGTCGTTGTAGGCACTCATTCTTTGCTCTCAAAGGAAATCGTATTCGCCGATCTTGGCCTGGTAGTAGTCGACGAAGAACAGCTCTTCGGCGTCCTCCAGAAAGAGCACTTCAAGAAGCTTCGGTTGCAGATACATGTTTTGTCGATGAGCGCCACGCCAATACCGAGAACTCTTTACATGTCTCTTTCGGGTCTCAGAGACCTCTCGGTAATATCTACTCCGCCCGCAGGAAGAACTTCGCCAGAGATATATGTAGGAGCGATAAATGAAAGGCTTATCAGAACGGCAGTACTGAGGGAGACCAACAGAGGCGGTCAAACGATCTTTGTTCACAATAGAGTCGCCGAACTGCCGGAGATTCTCGTGAAGCTGAGAGATCTTCTGCCGGAAGTCAAGATCGACGTTGCTCACGGTCAAATGAACAAGACGGCCTTTGAGCGTACGATAAGGGAATTCTACGTTGGTGAACTAGACATGCTTCTATGCACAACAATAATCGAAAGCGGTGTTGATGTCCCTAATGCCAATACATTGATTGTGAATGATTCCCAGAGATATGGATTGGCCCAACTTTACCAGTTGAGAGGTAGAGTCGGCAGGAGCAATCGGAGAGCCTTTTCATACTTTCTTTACGATCCAAAGAGACTGTCCGATCCTTCGAGAGAGAGGCTGAAGGCTTTGAAAGAGTTCTCGGGAGCCGGAAGCGGAATGAAGATCGCAATGCGGGATCTCGAGATAAGAGGGTTCGGAACGCTGCTTGGCGCAGAGCAACATGGAAACATCAACTCGGTCGGACTGTACCTCTATCGTGAAATGGTAGATAAGGCTATGAAAGAGCTAAGAGGGGAGTTCGAAATCGGTGTCGAGGAAAGGACTGTAGATACGGAACTGAAGAATATTCCGTTCGATATGGTGATCCCTGAGGAGTATGTCTCCGATTCTATAGAGAGGTTGAAGATCTACAGAAGAATCGCAGCATGTAAAGAAGAGAGCGAAATCGACGAAATAGAAGCGGAACTGATAGATAGATTTGGCCGACTTCCTTCTCAAGTTGTCTCCCTTCTTGAAGCTTCGCGGATAAGACTTGGGGCATTCACAATGGGAATAAAGATCGTTGAGTACGATTCTCACTCGGAAAGTTTAGTTATGACTCACGGCGAAAACCATATCCGCGACTCTCTGGGAGTTAGGAGCCGCAGGTTAATTGTAAACGAAAGGGAAGGGAAATCCATTCTCTATGGAGTGCCCGAAAGACATCTGATGAAGACGCTGAAGACACTCTTCCATGGAGCTGAGAACATTGTTTGAGGATATCATTTGCGCACTTTCAACTCCCAGAGGAGTATCTGCAACGTCTGTTGTAAGATGCTCCGGTCCACGGGTACTAGAGAGAATCCGATACTTGATCTCAGGCCCGAGAAGTCTTCAACCACGAAGGGCATATGTAGCGGAATTTGTCGAAGGCGATCGCTTCATCGATGAGGTCGTCGTTGTTTTCTTTGAAGGCCCGGCTTCCTACACAGGCGAAGATATGCTTGAGATCTCGTTTCATGGAAATCCGATTATTGTGGAGAACGCTTTGGAAGCTCTGTTTCGTGCTGGCTCGAGAATGGCTCTCCCGGGGGAGTTCACAAAGAGGGCGGTTCTGAACGGGAAATTCGATCTTATCAAAGCCGAGGCGATAAACGCCCTTATCACTTCCAAAACAGAGAGAGCTCTGGAAGCAGCAGTGAAAAGCTTTACAGGAGGTCTCAGTGAAGAAGTAATCTCTTTCAGGGAAAAGATGATTCGTCTTCTCGCCGCCGTTGAAGTTGAACTGAACTATCCTGATGAAGTTGAGACTGATTACTCCTCTCTGCGCGGTGAACTCCTGGATTTGAGGAATGAGATTGCCCATTTCGTGAACAGTTCCGAGAACGGGATAATACTCTCTCGGGGAATCAAAACCGCAATCGTAGGAGAGACAAATGTCGGAAAGTCTACTCTTCTCAACGCTTTGCTGAAACGCGATAGAGCGATAGTCTCAGATCTTCCCGGTACAACGAGGGATACTATTGAAGAAGATCTCAACATAGAAGGTGTTCTGTTTAACGTAGTGGATACCGCAGGAATACGGGAAGCAACAGATGCTGTGGAAGAGTTGGGAATCAAAAGGAGCTTGAAGGCAATCGAGGAAGCCGATTTAGTAATTCTACTGAGAGATCCTCATAACCAGGAAAACCGGGATCTAGAGGAAGATCTTCGAAACGGAAGGAAGCGGCTTATTGTTGCAGCAAACAAATCCGATATTCGAAAGATCGAAAGCGGCTCTTACGATGTAATTATCAGCGCGAGAACCGGTGAAGGAATTAGAGATCTCGAGAAGCTCATGCTGAAGAAAACAGATGACATCACCTCGATTGAAGATTCCGTAATTATAAGCGCGAGGCAGAAACAGAAGCTTTCAGATTCGGTAGACTGCATTGACAAATCGATAGAAGCAATAGATAGTTTGATAACTGTCGATGTCGTGAGCACGATGATTGAGCAGGCCGCAAGAAGTCTCGACGAATTGTTGGGAACAAACGTTACAGAAGATTTGCTGAATAGGATTTTCGGCGATTTCTGTGTTGGGAAGTGATCTTAATGACTGGGATTCTCTTACTGCTAGCAGGTTCGGCCACGAGGTTTGTTCTTTCTCCGCTCTGGTACTTTCTGGCATGCACGCCGGCATATATTGTCTTCACCGTGCTGAGGAAGAGATTTGATTACCGCATACTAGCACTTGCTCCTTTGATCCCGATAGTCGCTGAGGTGATCGCCATACTTCTTGGCAATTTCAAGGCAGGCTTCCTTTTTGGAGACATAATCTGCATAATTACTGCCCTACTTGGCATGGGAGACGAACGACCAAAAGAAAGACTGATCCGGGATTTGGGGCTCTCTGGAGCCGAAAACAGAATGCGCGTAAGCTCCATGTTCTATACATTCGGCAGAGTAGCCCAAATCGAGAAAGTAAACATGAGTCAGAGTTACGCCGTTATTCATGACAAAGCCTTTCGCTTCACGGTCGATATCCCCGGAAGCGGAAGGGTCACCATGGTTATTCCGATAGAGAAGATCGAAGAGGTTTCAGTCCATCTGAGCATGTCTTCGGGCGAGCTTTACCTTCCCTCTCTCAGAGACATGTTCCTCCCTGCCAGAAAGATAAAGATGATAGGCAAACCAAAAATAAAGGACTACTTCTTACTTGTGAAGACTTCAGAAGACACCTATTCCTTCTACGAAGAACCTGCGACAGTTCTGAGAATACAGGAGGAGATAGAAGCGGCAAGAAAAGAAACAGAGCAATTAGTGCAGAATCATCCGGCAACTTCCACTTAAAAAGACGGTTGCAGGCTATCGAATGATTGTACTTTCCAGCGAAGATTTTTTCACAACACTGCCAAGTTCAGGTTTCGGGAGCCATTGTTAGTCGCACTTCTCACTTGCTGCGCTATAATTCAATAATAAGTGAGGTGGTAGATATGGAAGAATCGAGAGAATACCATTTTGACACTCTAGCAATACACGCTGCGGAGCAAGAGGACCAGAACCAGGCACTCAACTCTCCGATATACATGACTTCAACATTTACATTCACTGATTTGCAGCAAGCCGAAGATACCTTTTCCTTTAAGAGGCGGGCATACGTTTATACAAGAGGCGGTAATCCAACCATAAATCTTTTCGAACAGAGACTTGCCACTCTCGAGAACGGAGTGGACGGTGTAGCCTTCTCTTCAGGAATGGCAGCGATCAGTTCGGTGATTCTGTCCTTCTCGGGAGCTGGGGATTCTGTCCTTGCACACAGAAATCTCTACGGCTCAACATTCGGGTTTCTGAACCACCTTATAGCGAAGTATGGGATCAATACGGACTTCATCGATATGACTGATCTCAACAATGTGGAAAGATCTATCACTCCGAACACAAGGGTGATGTTCCTCGAAACACCGACAAATCCGGCTCTAGAGATAATCGATATTGAGGGCCTTTGTGCCATTGCCCACTCGAAGGGCATAAAAGTGGTTGTCGACAACACGTTCGCAACCCCCGTATTCCAGAAACCTCTGGATTTCGGCGCGGACGTTGTGCTCCATAGTGCTACCAAGTACATATCGGGCCACGGAGACGTTGTTGGGGGAGTTGCGACCTCTAAGGACTTTGATTATATTCAGAAGCTGAAATTCGGATATATGTGTGAACTTGGAGGAGTCATCAGCCCTTTCAGCGCCTGGCTGCTACTAAGGGGCATGAAGACACTCGGGTTAAGGATGGAAAGGCATGAAAGAAACGCGACTGCAATAGCGGAATTCCTAAGAAAAAGAAAGGAAATCGAGAAGACTTCTTATCCTGGGTTCGAGGATCATCCAGGCCACAAATTGGCTGCCAGACAGATGGAAGGCTTCGGCGGAATTATCAGCTTCGAGTTGTGCGGACCAAAGGAAAACGCAGAGAAATTCGTCCAGGGCCTGAAGCTCATAAAACTGGCCGTTTCACTCGGAGATGCGGAGACTCTAGTAGAAGTACCTGCCATGATGACCCACAGAGACTATCCAGAGGAGGAACTTCATAGATTCGGGTTCTCAAGCAAGACAGTTAGAATATCAGCCGGTTTGGAGCATCACTCCGATCTTTTGGAGGACATCGAGGATGCTCTCGAGAAGGTCTACAAATAATGAAGGCGCTTATCTTTGATGAGACTCTGAGACTGAGAGAAGTACCTATTCCGGAAAGGCAACCGGGAACATCTCTTGTCAGGGTAAATCTCGCAGGTATCTGCAATACGGATATCGAAATAACAAAAGGCTACATGAACTTCCGAGGAATTCTCGGCCACGAGTTCCTCGGAACAGTGGTCGAAAGCGACACGAGTTTCCTAGTTGGAAAGAGAGTAGCATCCGAAATAAGCATACCCTGCAAGAAATGCGATCTGTGCGATATGGGACTTTTCAAGCACTGTAGAAACACAAGGACAATCGGCATTGCAGACTACGCGGGTACAATGGCCGAGTACGCCGTTCTGCCGGACGAGAACCTTCACACAATACCCGAGAAAGTTTCCGATAGAAAGGCGGTCTTTGTAGAACCATTGGCTGCAGCCGCCCATGTGCTCGAAAGTGTTGATTTCTCTTCAACTGACAGAGTCTGTCTTATTGGAGATGGGAAGCTTGGTATGCTTATATCGATGGTGCTTTCCGCGAGCGGAGTTGACCATGTACTTGTTGGCAAACACTCAGAGCGAATGAAGCTTCTCGGTGACAATAACAGAGCCTCCTTTGTAAGCGTAAACGAAGCGGACTCGTACGATAGAGACTTTGATGTGGTGGTCGAAGCAACGGGGAATCCCTACGGGCTGGCTTCTGCGTTGAAAGTAGTGAGGCCCCAGGGAAAGATCGTGCTTAAAAGCACCTATGAAGGAACTCCAGAAGTAGACATTACAAGTGTAGCTGTGAGAGAGATTCACCTTATTGGATCGAGGTGCGGGCCATTTGACAAAGCGATCTCGTTTCTTGAAAGCGGACTTGTTGACCCAACAACCCTTATAGCGAAGACGTTTTCCATTGACGAGTCGCTTGAGGCTTTTGAAGCAGCCAGAAGATCTCTCAAAATAATTATAAGGATGGATTAAACTGGACGGCATCTATAGAATGTACTTCTTTGATCTAGATCACACAATTCTCGATTTCGAGAGAAGTGAAATAGAAGCGCTTTTGGAGTTGTTCGACTCTAGAGGGATCGCGTTGTCTGAAGAACAACTCTCATTATACAGAGAAACAAACTCGAAGTGGTGGAGTTATCTTGCGCTTGGAGAAAAGACTAAGGATGAAGTCGTTCTTGGAAGGTTTGTGGATTATTGCAGCTCTATCGGAGTGAGCTTTAGTCCTGAAGAACTGAATGACGAATACCTGACCAGACTTTCAAAGAAGGCATACTTTCTCCCGGGCGCAAGAGAGTTTCTCACAACGATGAGGCGCCGCGGAAAGAGAATGGCGGTAATAACGAACGGAGTATACCGCGTGCAACACAACAGATTCCTTTCTGCAGGCCTCCCTGAATTCTTCGAATTCTCTCTTTCTTCAGAAGAGGCCGGCGCTGCCAAACCCAACCCCGAAATCTTCTTCGTGGCAATGCGTAGGGCACGTGTTCAGAAGGATGAAGTCGTATACATTGGAGACAGTCTTGAGTCGGACTACAGAGGCGCAGAAAATGCGGGAATTGACTTCATATGGTTCGGCCCTCATGCTCGGAGGAATCGTGGCCCGATAAACATAGCAAAGAGCTACGATGAACTACTTATGCTTCTTGTTTGAGTCGAAAAACGGTTTCTGGGTCCGGTCATGCACACGTGCGTAATAAATCGGGTCTAAGGTATGGGGTTTAGGGTCTAGTAAAAAACTAAAGACCTCCTCCGTCGTTTCCAAGATCATTGACGCATCCTTGGATAAAAACGAAACCCAGATCCCGTGCAAAGGCCCTGAACAGGAAACCCCAAACGCGAGCATTTTGGGGCAGGCTTTCAGGGCATGCTCCACGGTATTATAGTCCTTCATATCATTCTTGCATGG
>JACDJA010002556.1_pt1 | contig 12817 bp, 10 predicted proteins | sample 7449241 | NCBI WGS metagenome assembly JACDJA01 (sample SAMN14253289, study PRJNA609438) | sludge metagenome | isolation source: initial anaerobic sludge | collected 2018-12-20 | reverse complement strand
TCGGCCGAGTAAATCCAGAGTAGAAGGAGGTTTGGGCATGGTTAAGGCCATCGATAGTCAGCAAGTCGAGAAGCTCAGTATTGATGAATTGACCAAGCAACTTCAAAGCACATCCAAGGGCTTGAGTGGCGCGGAGGCTGCGGCTCGGCTGGCCCAGTTCGGTCCGAACGCGCTGCTGGAAAAAAAGGTCAGTCCGTGGGTCAAGTTTTTGGGTTACTTCTGGGGGCCTATTCCCTGGATGATCGAGGTGGCTGCGATTCTGTCGGCCTTCGTGCGGCATTGGCCGGACTTTTTCATCATTCTCGCCTTGCTGTTGTTCAATGCGGGCGTCGGGTTCTGGCAGGAGTTCAAGGCGGCCAATGCGCTGGAGGCGCTGAAAAGCCAACTGGCGCTTCGGGCTCGGGTTCTGCGTGATGGGCAATGGAGCGAAATTGATGCGGCTGAGCTGGTGCCGGGCGACGTCGTTCGTTTGCGCTTGGGTGACATTATTCCCGCCGATGCTAAATTGATCGAAGGGGATTATCTGTCGGTCGATCAGTCCGCGCTGACGGGCGAATCACTGCCGGTGGACAAGAAAGCGGGCGAAGTGGTTTATTCCGGCTCGATCGCCAAGCAAGGCGAAATGGTGGCGATGATTACGGCCACCGGCAGTCAGACCTTCTTCGGTCGGACGGCGAAACTGGTCGAGGGCGCGGGTGCGCCGTCGCACTTTCAGAAGGCCGTTCTGGCGATTGGCGATTACCTGATTTTCTTGAGTCTCGGGCTCGTGGCGGTGCTGATACTGGTTCAGCTCCAGCGAGGCTCGCCGATGCTCGAACTGTTCCAGTTCGCGCTGATTCTGACGGTTGCCTCGATTCCGGTGGCGATGCCTGCCGTACTGTCGGTCACGATGGCTGTCGGCGCCATGGCATTATCGAAAAAGGGAGCGATTGTTTCGAAATTGCAGTCCATTGAAGAAATGGCGGGTATCGACATTTTGTGCTCGGACAAGACGGGTACATTGACTCAAAACAAGCTCACGCTGGGCGAACCTGCCGTATTCTCGGCGAAGGACGCGCAGGATCTGATTCTGGCTGCCGCGCTGGCGTCCAAGGCAGAGGATAAGGATGCGATTGATCAGGCGGTGATTGGCGGATTGAATGACGCCCATGTGCTTGAGCAATACACGCAAACGGCCTTCGTGCCATTCGATCCGATCGGTAAAAGGACCGAAGCTTCCATCACGTCATCCTCGGGTCAGCGCTTCAAAACCACCAAGGGCGCGCCACAGGTCATTGTCGCTCTGGCTCAGCTTGCCGGTGACGAGGCCAAACGGGCCAATCAACTGGTTGACGACTTCGCCGCCAAGGGCTTTCGCACCCTGGGTGTCGCGCGTTCAGATGATGGCAAGAACTGGACATTCCTTGGCATTCTGCCGATGTTCGACCCGCCGCGTGACGATTCGGCGCAAACGATCAAGGAAGCGAATGAACACGGCATTCACGTGAAAATGGTGACGGGAGACAATGTCGCCATTGCACGGCAAATCGCGGGGCAACTGGGTTTGGGCCAGGCGATTCAACCGGCGAGTAATCTGCTGGGTGCCGATGGTGCTAAAGCGCTGGATGCTGCCGAACAAATCGAGAAAGCCGATGGGTATGCCCAGGTCTTTCCCGAAGACAAATACGCCATTGTCAAAGCGCTGCAGGGGCGACACCACCTCGTTGCCATGACCGGGGACGGGGTCAACGATGCACCAGCGCTCAAACAGGCGGATGTCGGGATTGCCGTTTCCGGCGCAACGGATGCGGCGCGTGCGGCTGCTGATCTGATTCTCACGGCGCCGGGGCTATCGACCATTACCACCGCGGTCGAAGAGGCCCGACGTATCTTCGAGCGCATGAACTCCTACGCCATTTATCGAATCAATGAAACGATTCGGATCATGATCTTCGTGGTGTTGGCGATGATCGTGTACAACTTCTACCCGATCACGGCGATCATGATCATTCTTCTGGCCTTCTTCAACGATCTGCCGATCATGACGATTGCCTATGATCACACCAAGGTCGAGCCCAAGCCCGTGCGCTGGAACATGCACCGGGTGTTGGCAGTGTCCACTGTGATGGGTGTAACCGGCACCATCGGCAGTTTCCTGATGTTGTATCTGGCCATGAACTGGCTGCATCTTTCCATCCCACAAGTACAAACCTATGTGTTTCTCAAGATGGCGGTATCCGGTCATCTGGCCTTGTTTGTCGCCAGGGCGCGCGGTTGGTACCTCACCCGCCCTTATCCTGCGCCGGTCATGATCTGGACGGCTGTAGCCACCAAGGTTGCCGCCACCCTGCTGTGTTTGTACCCGATGGGCTTGATGGCGCCAATCACCTGGTTTGATGTGGCGCTCATCTGGGGTTATTCAATTGTCTGGTCATTTGTGACGGATGTTGCCAAAGTAAGCATCCAGCGACGCTTCGACTATACGGCGGCACCGCATCGCAGTTTTCTGAATATGCTGCGACATCCGTTGCGGCATGGATAAGAATGAGACGGGGTGTAAACAACAATAGATTCGATGACCGGTTCCAGGGTAGATAACCAGAGGAGATTCAGCATGATTACGTTTTCAACCAAGGTGTACCCGAATATCACCATGCATCGGGCGGATGCGCTGGCCATGATCGACAAGATGGGCCATAGCGCGACAGTGCCCGGATCGATTCTGGCTGCCGACGTGCCGCAGGCGCTCGAAAAATTGACTGCCGCGGTCGGCGTCAGTCATGCGGTTGGGCAGGATGCAGGCGATGGTGTCAGCCCCTCCACCCGCGCTGCGCCGTTAATCGATTTGCTAAAAGCGGCGGTTAAGGAGCACAAGAACGTGATGTGGTCAGAAGCCGGTTTGCTGGACTAACACGATGCCGAAAAACCGCCCCCCCTGAGTTTTTCAGCGATACCGGATCCGGTACATGCATGGACCCGGCATCAGCAAATCAATCACTTACGTGATCGACTTGCGTGCGGGGCATCCATGTCCCGCCTGATAATCGAACCCACTCAATCATCAGCACTTAAAATACGAGGTAAGGATCATGAGTAGCATTGAAGACATTGAACTTGAACATCATCGCGCACAAATGCTGCACGACATGCGGGCATTGGTGGAAAAATATCGGGCGATCTTCGATTGGGATGTGCCGGGCGTGAACCAGGCAGAGGCTGACAGATTGATCGTTCAAGCCATGCATGATGCCTTAGATAAGGTCGCATCAGATTTGCCGAGCACGGCATCCAAATCGTAACCTTATACGGTATCTTGGTGGTTTTGCGTAACCGGGTGATGGAAAACGCAACCAGGGGTTTTCAGTTTGACCGATGACTGTTTTAGTACCGTTTGATTCTTAAAATCAATTAGATACTTTCTGTTCGCCCCTTTCCTGCTCTATCATCTTGCTGAAAAAAATTTCAGCAGGATGATTAGTCTGCTAAACCAATAGCCTGCCATTTATTTTATTTGTGGCTGTTTAGGGAACCTCTGATTGAATCCTTCGTGGCCGAGACGGGCTTTTGAGGGATGAGTCGCAAGGCGCGGCGCGAAACGGGCTTACGCCAGCTCCGCGTTAATGGTTATTCCATTCGTGAGCGGCGCAACACAGCGGGCTTACGCCAGCTGCGCGTAAATCGCCCTCAAAAGCCCGTCCCATACGGGTTGCCGCCCAAAAGCCGCAACACTTCGTTATCGGCCTTGGCATCGTAGCGTAAACTACGACCTGCGGCCTCTGCCTCGTTTTGCGGCTTTTGGCTCAGCAACTCGGCTCACGAGGGATTCAATCAGAGGTTCCTTAGGGCCCCACGTTTAGATTCATTTGTTCAGGAGATGCACGCTGATGACTGTTTCGAATTCAACCTCGATTGAACTTAAAAACATTCCGTACACTTTGGATGATGTGACGATGCAGGGGGCGCTTGCTGTCGACACCTCCAAACAGGGTCGTCGTCCCGCCGTTTTGGTCGTCCATGAATGGTGGGGGCGAAATGCGTTTTCCGATGATCGTGCAAAGGCATTGGCCAAGCTGGGTTATGTTGGCTTTGCTGTCGACATGTACGGCAATCATGCCCAGGCAGACAATCCGACCGTGGCATCGGCCTTTTCTTCGGCCATCGGGGGCAACCTGCCCTTGATGAAAGGCCGTTTCATGGCAGCGATTCACGCCGTGAAACAGCAGCCCGAGGTTGATCCGGAACGCATCGCCGTGATCGGGTTCTGCTTTGGTGGCACCGTGGCTCTGAGCATGGTACGCCAGGGCGTATCACTTCGGGCCATGGCGGGCTTCCACACCGGGCTTGGCGGGTTGGCACCGATTGCCCATTCGCCGGTCAGCGTACCGGTTCGACTCTACATGGGCGGCAATGATCCCTTCGTCCCTACGGAGCAGGTTGACGCAACGGTCAAGGAAATGCGCGCAGCCGGAACGGATATCGAAGTTGTCACGTACCCGAACGCGAAGCATGCCTTTACCAATCCCGCCGCGACCCAGAAAGGCGAAAAATTCAATTTGCCCCTGCAATACAACGAGCAGGCGGCGAACGATTCCTGGCATCAGATGAGCTTGTTTCTAGCTGATGCGTTCAAGGCGTGATGCGGCTGTGGCAGGGCGAGGAATTGAACGCCCCGCCGTGCACAATGACTGTGCTCAAAAAGCGCAGTTTTGCAGCAAATTAAGGCAGTTGTTCTCATGCCGATTTCTTCGCGTTTTTGATTCATTGTTCTGTAATGCAATGATATTTAATTGTTTTCTATCGTCGTCAAGTTGTCATATCAAGTTGGCATGATTATCGCTGTTAGATATATGCCACACGGGGCTTTTCTTCTTGGAGCGTTCTACCCCGACGCGCTTTGATTGAATCCTGCGTGGCAGCGTCTGACTCCTCCTGTTATTGTTGGGCACCCGTTTTGGGTGCCTTTTTTTTGCTTTGAGGAATGGGAATGACTGCTTTGGGTCCGTTGATGGTGGACGTCGCCGGTTTGACGCTGACGGATGCGGAGCGCACGCGCTTGATGAACCCCGCTGTGGGCGGCGTGATTCTATTTGCCCGCAACTTTTCCTCGACCGAACAACTGACTGCGCTGACAGCCGAAATTCGCGCCTTGCGCCACCCGCACCTGTTGATTGCGGTCGATCAGGAAGGCGGGCGTGTACAGCGGTTCCGGGATGATGGTTTTATCCACCTGCCACCGATGGGTCGCCTCGGTGCCTTGTTTAAACACGATCGTCAAGCGGGTTTGGAAGCGGCCAGAAGTCTGGGCTGGTTGATGGCCGTGCAACTGCGCATGGCGGGCGTGGATTTGAGTTTTGCGCCGGTGCTGGATCTGGATCGCGGTGTCAGTGGTGTGATTGGCGACCGTGCTTTTTCCCGCGATCCGGCTGCAATCATTGCGCTGGCCGTCGCCTGGATCTCCGGCATGAAAGAGGCGGGCATGGCTGCCGTTGGCAAGCATTTCCCCGGTCATGGCTCCATTGTCGAAGATTCGCACATCGCCCATCCGATCGACCACCGGGCCTTGTCCACGATCGAGCGCGAGGATCTTCGGCCCTTCGTTGCCCTGATTGAACGTTTCATCCCCGCCCTGATGATGGCACATGTGGTTTACCCTAAAATCGATGCATTGCCTGCAGGCTTTTCCAAGGTCTGGGTGCAGGATCTCTTGCGCCAACGTTGGCGGTATCAGGGCGCCGTATTCACAGATGACCTCACCATGGCTGCCGCTTCCGTGGCCGGTGATATCGGTGCGCGCGTGGATGCGGCGCTGGCGGCCGGTTGCGATATGGCATTGATCTGCAATCATCCACAATGGGTGGATCAACTGTTGATCCACCGCAAATTTACCGCCGATCCCCTGCGCGAGGCGCGTTTGGCCCATCTCATGGGGCACGGCCCGGTACCATCGCCCAAGCGTTTTTTGCACGACCCCCGCACGGCCATGGCGAAAGCCTGGGTTGAGCGGCTCCAGAATGAGTCATTCGGAGACGAGCGGGCGGCCGCCGACGACGGTTGGTTTTTGAACGAGGAGTAAGGACGAATGACTCAAGAATCTTCGCTTATCAGCGCGGCACGTACGCGGGCAGCCGAACTGAATGAATTGCTTGCCACCTGCGATTGTCTGGTCGATGCCGAGACCATGCAGGCGGTGTATGGAACGCTTGCCGATCAAATCACGCAGGTGTTGCGTGATCGATTGCCCGTCGTGCTGGCGGTGATGAATGGCGGTCTGATTCCCGCCGGTGCCTTGCTTTCACGCCTGAATTTTCCGCTGGAAATCGGCTATGTCCACGCCACGCGTTATCGTGGGGAAACACAGGGTGGGGCGCTTCAGTGGCTGGCTCTGCCGCAGATTCCCCTGGCCGAACGGGAGGTGCTGATTATCGACGATGTGTTCGATGAGGGTGTGACGCTCAAATCCATCGCCGCCAGTTGCCGCGATGCGGGCGCCACGCGCGTCTGGGTGGCCGTGGCGACAAACAAGGTACATGATCACAAAGTCAGCGATTTCTTGCCTGACTTTGTCGGCATCGATGTGCCGGATCGATTCATTTTGGGCGAAGGACTCGATTACAACGGTTTTTTCAGAAATGTACAGGGTATCTACGCCCTGCCACAGGAGAATTGAGGTATGCAACTGGCGATCATAGGCGGCACCGGGTTGAGTGAACTGGAGGGTCTGGAAATCCTTCGGCATCAGGTGATTTCCACACCGTTCGGCGAACCCTCCGGGCCACTGACGATCGGTCGACTGGCCGGTTGTGATGTCGTGTTCCTGCCCCGGCATGGTTACAACCACCGAATCCCGCCGCACGCCATCAATTACCTGGCAAACATGTGGGCGCTGCGCGAACTTGGCGTCAAACATGTTCTGGCCGTTTCATCGGTGGGCGGAATCACGGAACAAATGCAGCCGGGCACGCTTTGTGTACCGGATCAGATCATCGATTACACCTGGGGGCGGCCAAGTACCTTCTTCGAATCGGATCTCGAATCCGTGACCCATGTCGATTTCAGTTATCCCTATCATCAACCGCTGCGTGAAGGTTTGCTGCGTGCGGGAATGGCGCTGGAAATTCCCTTGATCGACGGCGGAACCTATGGCGCGACGCAAGGCCCGCGGTTTGAAACGGCCGCAGAGATTCGTCGCTTCGAGCAAGACGGTTGTGACGTGGTGGGCATGACGGGTATGCCCGAAGCGGTGCTGGCGCGCGAGTGCGACATGCGCTACGCGAGCCTGAACGTGATCGGGAATCGAGCTGCCGGCAAAAACGGCGGCGGGCCGGTCGATTTGCATTTCGTCAGCCAGACCATCAGCGCGGCCATGCGGGATGTCCGGCGATTGTTTGTTCATCTGCTGCAAACGCGTGATTGTGCTGTATGCGGAGAAGATGAGTAATCCCGCTTTCATTCCTACGATGCAAAATTCGGTAATGATGCGTAAAATGCTCACCCTGTTTTCCAATTACCACCGGTGCTGCTTGTATGGCGGCTGGCATTGTTTTACCTAAACCGAGAATTCTTTTCCCATGTCGCAAGCTCAACCCCCAGCACAACGCCCATCTCAACGTTATGACGGCTTGATCGACCGCTATCGAGATCGTCTTCCGGTTTCTGATACCACCCCGATCATCAGCCTCGGTGAAGGCAACACGCCCTTGATTCGTTTGAACAATATCCCGCGTGTTCTGGGTTGCTCGCTTGATATCTACGTCAAATACGAAGGTTTGAATCCGACGGGTTCCTTCAAGGATCGCGGCATGACCATGGCGGTGACCAAAGCGGTTGAAGCCGGTTCCAAAGCGGTCATTTGCGCCTCAACCGGCAATACCTCGGCTTCTGCCGCGGCCTATGCCGCGCGGGCGGGCATCACGGCATTCGTCCTGATCCCTGATGGCAAGATCGCCATGGGTAAACTGGCGCAGGCGATGATGTACGGCGCGACCACATTGCAGATTCGCGGCAATTTCGATGATGGGATGCGTCTGGTCAAGGAAGTCGCAGACCATGCGCCGGTCACCATCGTGAACTCGGTCAACCCGTTCCGCCTGCAAGGCCAGAAAACAGCCGCATTCGAAATCATCGAAGAACTGGGTCGTGCGCCGGATTACCACTGCCTGCCGGTTGGCAACGCGGGCAACATCACGGCGCATTGGATCGGTTACTGCGAAAGTTCTGCATCTCACGGTGACAATCTCACGGAATCCTGCGCGTTCTGTGAAGGTAACTGCGCATTTGTCAAAGGCGCGGTCTGTAGCAATCGTCCTAAAATGGTCGGGTATCAAGCGTCGGGTTCGGCACCGTTCATTCGCGGCGCGATGGTCGATCAACCCGAAACCGTCGCCACGGCGATCCGCATCGGTCATCCGCAAAGCTGGGATCGTGCATGGAAGGTTATGAGCGAGTCCGGTGGCTGGTTCGCAGAAGTCACCGACACCGAAATTCTGGCTGCCCAACGCATGTTGACCATGTATGAAGGGATTTTCTGCGAACCGGCTTCAGCCGCTTCGCTGGCGGGCCTGATCAATGACATCAAGGCAGGAAAGATCCCTGAAGGTTCCAGCGTGGTCTTGACCCTGACCGGCAATGGCATGAAAGATCCGGATACCGCGATTGCCCAGTGCCAGAGTGCACAGGGCGATGTGGAAAAAGCCCGGATGTTGACCATTGATGCCAATCTGGATTCGGTGCGTAGCGCAATCCTCGGCTTTATGTAATATCACGACCGTGTCACAAATTGACACGGTTGGTGGCGCTATTTATTGTTGACCCTTGCGCCTGGTTTTTTGCTTGGGCTTTTTGCTTGGGCGATGGGTTATTTAGTACCGGATTCGCTGTACCCTTACAGAACCCGTTTGGCGGAACTCGTTTGGGCTGATACCCGCTTGAGTGACTCAAGCCTTTCTCTTCTACACTCTTTTTTTGATCTAGCAGGACTATCGTGAACGACCAATTCGCCCGCATCAATCGCCTTCCACCCTACGTGTTTAATATTATTGGAGAATTGAAGGCGAAGGCGCGAGCGGCCGGGGAAGATATCATCGACTTTGGCATGGGGAATCCCGATCAACCGACGCCGCCGCATATTGTCGAGAAAATGGTTGAAGCCGTCCGTCGGGGTGACACGCACCGTTACTCGCAGTCCAAAGGCATTCCGCGCCTGCGAAGAGCCATTGCGAACTGGTACAAGACGCGTTACGACGTCGACATCGATCCGGAAAAGGAAGCGATTGTCACCATCGGCTCGAAAGAGGGTTTAGGGCATCTTGCCATGGCGACCATGTCGGCGGGTGATACGGTGCTCGTGCCCAATCCGGCGTACCCGATCCATCCGTACGGCAGCATCATCGCCGATGCGGATATCCGGCATGTGCGGCTCACGCCGGATGTCGATTTCTTCGAAGAGCTTGATCGCGCCATCAAGGAAACTTACCCCAAGCCGAAGATGCTGATTCTCAACTTTCCGGCCAACCCGACGACACAATGTGTCGAGCTGGATTTTTTCGAGAAAGTGGTGGCCATCTGCAAGGAAGCCGGTATCTGGATCGTGCATGATCTGGCTTATGCCGACATCGTGTTCGATGGTTATCGTGCACCGTCGATCATGGAAGTGCCCGGCGCCAAGGACATTGCGGTGGAGTTTTTCACCTTGTCCAAAAGCTACAACATGCCCGGCTGGCGGGTGGGCTTCATGGTGGGCAATCCGACGCTCGTCAATGCACTGGCCCGGATCAAATCCTATTTCGATTACGGCACCTTCACCCCGATTCAGGTGGCGGCGATTCTGGCACTGGAAGGCGACCAGACTTGTGTCAAGGAAATCAGTGACATGTATCAGCGCCGCCGTGATGTGCTCTGTGAGGGCTTGATCTCTGCGGGTTGGGATGTGGCCATTCCAAAAGCGACGATGTTCGTCTGGGCGAAAATACCCGAGCAGTTCTCGCACATGAAGTCACTTGAATTCACCAAGCATCTGTTGGCAGAAGCCAAGGTGGCCGTTTCACCGGGGATCGGTTTTGGTGAGTACGGCGATGATCATGTCCGTTTCGGCCTGATTGAAAACGAGCACCGCACCCGCCAGGCGATTCGTGGAATCAAAGCCATGTTCCGCAAAGAAGAGCTTCGCCGGGCAGAGCTTGCGGATAAGCAGTCGGAGTCACGCAAATGAGTGTGACCGAAGTGACGAATGCCGATGTTGCGCTGCCGCCGTTGCGCGTCGGTTTGTTGGGTCTGGGCACGGTGGGCGGCGGCGTGGTCAACGTTCTGACGCGCAATGCGGAAGATATTGCACGTCGTTCCGGGCGTCGCATCGATGTGATTCATGCCTCGGCCCGTAATCTGGGTGCCCCGCGTATTTGTCCTCTTGACGGGATTCTGCTGACCACCAACCCGATGGATGTCGTCGAAAATCCGAATGTCGACGTCATTATCGAAGTCATGGGCGGCATGACACCGGCCAGCATGTTGATTCGTCGCGCGCTTGAGCTGGGCAAACCGGTCATTACCGCCAATAAGGCGCTGATTGCCCACGAGGGCAACGAACTATTCGCTCTGGCGCAGGCCAAGGGCACCGTCGTGGCATTCGAGGCGGCGGTGGCGGGCGGCATTCCGATTATCAAGGCCATCCGTGAAGGCTTGGCGGGCAACCGGATCGAATGGCTTGCCGGCATCATCAATGGCACCGGTAATTTCATCCTTACGGCCATGCGTGATGAGGGTCGCAGTTTCAGTGATGTGCTCGCCGAAGCGCAGAAGCTGGGTTACGCCGAAGCCGATCCGACGTTCGACGTCGAAGGCATCGATGCGGCGCACAAACTATCGATTCTGGCGGCGATCGCCTTTGGCATGCCGCTTAAATTCGACGGTGTCTACACCGAGGGAATCAGCACACTCAAAACCGAAGACGTTCGTTACGCGCGCGAGTTGGGCTATCAAATCAAGCACCTCGGCTTTGCCCGGCGGCACGAAAATGGCGTCGAGATGCGGGTGCATCCAACCCTGATCCCCGAGCGCCGGTTACTGGCCAACGTCGATGGCGTCAAGAACGCCGTTCTGGTCTGGGGTGATGCGGTGGGCCCTACGTTGTACTACGGTGCGGGCGCAGGGGCTGATCCGACCGCTTCTGCCGTCGTGGCCGATCTGGTGGATGTGGCGCGCACATTAACGGCCGATCCGAATCACCGCGTGCCCCATCTGGCCGTGGTGCCCGATCAGGTGACCGATCTTCCCATCCTGCCAATGGATGATATTCAAACCGGCTACTACCTGCGTTTGACCGTGCTGGATCAACCGGGCGTTCTGGCCAATATCGCCCGCACCCTGGCTGATTTCGGCATAAATATCGAAGCGATGATTCAGAAAGAGGCAAGTAACGAAACCTTGCATTTGCCCATTGTGCTGCTGACGCACCCGATGCGAGAGGCCATAATGAATGCTGCCATCGAGTCGCTTCAGGCACTCGATGAAGTCTGCGAACCCATTGTTCGCCTACGGGTTGAGTCGCTGGTCAGTTGAATTCCTGGGTACCCATTACGGTGAATGCATTGTTATTTTCTCTTATGGCTTTTCGTCGATTGTCCTGGTCGGCCCTTGTCTTGGTTGCAGCCATCTCACTCGCGGCTTGTGATGACCAAAAGTCAGAAGCACAAGTCACCGGTTTACCTGACTTTTCCGCGTTGGTTGCGGCCAATAATGCCTCCGTGGTCAATGTGAGTGCCATTGTCCCGTTGGCGGCCATGCCGGATACCCCGAATCAGGGCGGGAATAACAGCGAACTCAATGATTTCTTCCGTCAATTTTTCGGTTTCAATGGTCAGGCGCCCGGTGGATCGGCGCCTCAGGAGCCAACACCGCCGCTCGAGCCTGAATCTAGTAGCGGTTCGGGATTCGTCCTGAGTCAAAATGGTGAAATCGTAACCAACGAGCATGTGATCGATGGCGCATCACAAATTTACGTTCGGCTGGCAGATGGTCGTGAACTTAAGGCAAAGGTTCTGGGTAGCGATAAGGCCGGTGATATAGCACTGCTCAAGATTGATGCCAAAGAGCTCAAGCCCGTTAAAATCGGTAATTCCGATCAAGTCAAACCCGGGCAATGGGCGGTGGCCATCGGTTCGCCTTTCGGGTTTGATCATTCCGTCACGGCCGGTGTTGTTAGCGCCAAGGGGCGATCACTGCCGGGCGATGACAATCAGCGGTATGTACCGTATCTGCAGACCGATGTCGCCATCAATCCGGGAAGCTCAGGTGGCCCATTGTTCAACGTCCAGGGTGAGGTTATTGGCATCAATGCGCAGATTCTCACGGAATCTGGTGCTTACAATGGCCTGTCATTCTCCATACCGATCAATTACGCCCTGCAGGTGGTGGAACAATTAAAGCAGCACGGTGCGGTTAATCGTGGTTTTCTGGGGGTTCAGATTCAATCCCTGAACCGTGAAATGGCACAAGCCATGGGTCTTGACCGGGCCAAGGGTGCATTGGTGACCGGATTCGTTTCAGGGTCACCTGCCGAGCAATCCGCGCTGCAACCGGGCGATATTATTATCGCTGCCAATGGCCACCCGATTACCGAATCTGCCGACTTGCCGCAAACCATCGGCGTGCTCCCACCGGGAAGCGACGTGCGCCTCGAGGTGCTCACGAAAGGTAAGGCGCGCAACATTTCAATAAAGCTGGCTGCATTGCCTCAACATGCACCGAGGCAGGTTCAGTCGATGAAATCCCATGACCTGATTGTGGAAGATTTCGGCCTGCTTTTGACGGACGATGGCGGCACGATCCGTGTCAAGGCCGTTGA
>JACDJA010002555.1_pt1 | contig 12822 bp, 10 predicted proteins | sample 7449241 | NCBI WGS metagenome assembly JACDJA01 (sample SAMN14253289, study PRJNA609438) | sludge metagenome | isolation source: initial anaerobic sludge | collected 2018-12-20 | reverse complement strand
TGAAGCGGGAGCAAAGAGAGCAGTATATCCTTTCATCGAGCCATATCCACGTTATGTCGGTGCAGACATGGGTCCGACCTACAACGATCCAGACCTTCCAGCAACAGAGCCTCTGGGTTACATCGATCAGGTCGAGCACACATTTGGCTATTTTGATGCCGTATATGGCGTAATTAATGAACATCAGCTGGCAATCGGTGAATGTACATGTTCTGCGAAGGTCTATGCGCAGTCAAGTGCAGATTGTATTTTCGACGTTGCTGCTCTTTCGAGAGTTGCAATGGAAAGGACTACCACAGCCCGAGAAGCAATAGAACTCATGGGAGCCCTTGCTGTCGAATACGGTTACTACGGCTGGGGAGAAACATTGACAGTAACAGATCCCAACGAAGCCTGGGTCTTCGAAATCTGTGCGTCGCCTGACAAGAAGAGCGCTCTATGGGCGGCAAAGAAGGTTCCCGATGGAGAAGTCTTCGTAGAATCGAACATGTTCAGGATAAGAGAACTCGATCCAGAAAGTCCTGACAATATGTTCTCGCCGAATCTTATCGATGTTGCTACAGAAGCCGGCTGGTACGATCCCAGTACAGGTCCTATCGACTGGATGGCAACTGTAAGCACAGGAGAATATTCCTACCCTTACTACAGTCTTAGAAGAACTTGGAGAGTTCTCGACAGAGTCTCCCCATCTCTTGGACTTTCTCCCTGGGTAGAAGACACTTTCACAAAAGATTACCCGTTCTCTATCGTACCTGACAAGAAACTGTCTGTGGCCGATGTTATCGACCTCTTCAGGGATCATTACCAGGGAACAGAGTTTGATTTGACTGAAGGACTTGCCGCAGGACCTTTTGGCAATCCTAATCGCTATGCCGGTTCCAGTAAGCTAATAAAGGGAAGCTGGGAAAGAGCCCTTTCTATCTTCAGATGTGAGTACGTTTTCGTTTCTCAGGTTAGAGACTGGCTTCCTGATCCTGTAGGTGGAGTAGTATGGTGGGGAGCAGCTGCACCTCACGAAACGATTCTTGTGCCTATGTACTGTGGAATAACGGACGTTCCTTATGCTTATGACAGTGGTAGCCTTCAGGAATTCGACTATGATGTCGCATCTTGGGCATTCAACTTCATGGGTAACTGGGCGGAACTGAAGTGGAGCTACATGTATCCGGAGATTCAGGAACTTCAGAAGAAGATCGAAGGAAAGCTCTTTGCAGTACAGCCAGCGATCGAAGCGGCAGCTGCACAGCTTTACGAAACAGATCCAGAACTGTGTAAGGAATTCCTTACTGATTACGTTGCCGACGTAACTGACAGAGTAATGGCAGAAGTATGGGATTTCAACGAATATCTAATAACCAAGTACAGAGATGGATACATAAACGTACCTAACGTTGGTTCTTCAGCTGGATACCCCGACTGGTGGCTTGATGCAGTAGGATACGACGAAGGTCACATTTTCGGCGACGACGGCTACAAAGCCAAGTAATCGACTTGCCCGCCCCACAGCGGGGCGGGTTTTGCTCTTTTTTTATTTCAAACCTTGTAGACGATTTTTGATTCATATATAGTGTTGAAGATTTCGAATGAGGAGGTTACTTACATGAGAAGATTTCTGTTAGTTCTGATTGTAGTTTCTCTTGTCAGTGTTTTTGCGTTTGCCGAACCCGAGGTGCAGCTCGGATTGCCAGTTGTAATCACTTCTGCAGGTCAGAGCGCAGAGGTTGAAACAGTCAACTATGTTGCCGATGAAGTCGGCTTGAAGTACGACTACTGTGATGTCCTTTCTAAGGATGAGCTTGCGGCTGGAGTGGGACTCGGTGGAGCCAAGTCAGCAATAGGAAAGCACGTTACCACGCTCTCTCCCGATCCAGAAGGCACTAAGTTCCAGTCTCTGGTACTCGTTCTTGGTGCCAGCCTCAAGGGCATGGGTGCTTCCGGTCTCTCTGTAGACACAGAAGTGGACAGACTCAAGGACCTTATAGAATATGCGAAGGCAAACGAAATAAAGATTGTTGCAATTGCTATTGGAGGAGAGATTCAGAGGGGTCTTCCAGGTAGTCCAATTGAGACAATGATCGATACAGTTGCACCTCACGCTGACGTTTTCGTAGTTACAAAGGATTCAAACGGTGATGGGAAGTTCACGAAGGCAGCGGAAGATAGAAACGTTCCAATAGTAGAAATCGATTCTGCGTTTGATCTTCTCGATACTTTTACACAGGTATTCGGTTTGTAGTTTCTTGGTGGCCGGCACAGTAGAATCATCTACAGTGCCGGCTCCAATTAAAGGGGGTAATCAAAATGTCAGCTGACGCAATATACATGCAAACGATCATAGCCGGGCTAGTCATGGTTGGAGCCTACGCCGTTGGAAAGTTTCTGAAGTTTTCAACGGAACTATGTATGTTTGTTGCAGTAATCGGAGGAGCAATTGCCGGAGGAGCAGGTTTTGACACTTTCAGGCATATTGCCGAAGGATCGGTAACCTACCTCGACATTGGACTCATCTTTGTATTTGCAACGATTTTCATGAATATTATCAAAGAGTCGGGAGGAACGAATTATATAGTCAGAAAGATTATCGGAGCTTTCCACAACAAAAGAATACTGATGCTTATACTTCTTATGCTGGTAATATTAGTTCCAGGAGCACTTACAGGAGCGGGAAGCATCTCTGTTCTGGTTGTCGGAGGAACGGTCGCGGCCGCTCTCAATGCAATGGGACTTTCAAAGGTAAGAATATCTGCATTGATTTTCATTGTTGCCGGTTTGAGTGCCGCTGCTCCTCCAGTCAATATCTGGGCGATGATGACCTGCGCCGGAACAGCCATTCCTTACGTTGGATTTACCATGCCACTTCTGGTACCGGTGCTGATTCTCGGTCTCTTCTCGGTTCTATTTTTTGGACGTGGAGCTGGAAACATCGACAAAGAAAAGGCTCTAAAAGAGATTCCCGATCCCAAAGGGCTCTCCGGGTGGAGCGTTGCTGTTCCTTTCCTTGTCTTGATATTCTTGCTTGGGGCACCGAGAATCTGGCCGTTCGGGTTCCCGGTCCTTGGATTGCCTTTGGTATTTGCGATATGTACTCTGGTAGCGTGGCTAATGAACTTCAAGAGAGTAAATATTTTGAAGGTCAGCAGAGAAACCGTGGCTCAGTTAACACCACTCATAGCGACTACTGCAGTTGTCGGTATGCTGATACAGGTAATGAGTTTCAACGGTGTCAAGGGCTTGATCTCTATGTGGATTGTCACAGCTCCTCTTGCAATAGTCTGGATTCTACTTCCTTTCATAATACCGATATCGGAAGGTCTCCTGACTTATGGTGGTGCTATGGTAATAGGTATACCTCTCATGTGGATGTTGAATTCGAACGGGATCAACCCGGTAATCGTTTTGGCAGGACTGAGTTTACTGTGGCCTCTTGGGGATGGATTACCCCCGACTGCACTTATCGGACGCTTGACAGTTAGCACAGTCGGGTACAAAGGCTCATATGGCTCGTTCTTAAAAGAGTGCGTGGTACCCTGGGTAGCCATAACTGTCGTTGCAATGATTCTGGTTATCTTTGCAAATAAATTCAACTTCCTGATGATGGTAGGTTGAGGAGGAGGTGTCGTCATGACTTTGATTATGTTTCTGTATTATGTGATGACAGCCTATGTGGTAGGCATGCTTATCTGGAACTTCATAAAGACAAAGGATATCAAGAGCGAAATATTATACACACTGGCTCTCTTGCCCCTCATTCTCAGATTGCTTAGAATGAGGTAGGAGGGATATTATGATGAGAAAGCTAATAATAGCCGTTATTCTAGTGCTCGTAGTCCTGGCTGGTGGAATACCTCTATATATTCAGAGGGGGTTCAAAGAAGAAGTTGTTGCCGGGCCAAGTGTAACGAACGTATTCAAACTCAGTAAGTACTTCGATGGAATCGAAGGAACAATAGCTGACACAGACGTTTTTGAACTTAAGGGTGCAGAAGAAGGTGGAAAGACGCTTATTATAGCCGGAACCCATGCTAACGAACCATCTGCCGCCTTACTAGCCTATTTCTTCATTGAGAATCTTGAAGTGGAAAAGGGAACAGTATATATTATTCCGCATTTCAACCTGAGTGGTTCTCTGGGACCGCAGCCCGGTGGCGGCTTCCCTCTTTACTACTATCTTGATACGCCCTGGGGTGAACAGGCCTTCAGAATGGGTGACAGAGGGTTCCAGGCGCTTGATCAATGGCCGGACCCAGACGTGTATGTCCACTATCCCGACGGGCAGCTCCTTTCGTATATAGATGCCAGAAATACGAACAGAGCATGGCCAGGAAGACCGGACGGTTACCTTGCTGAGAAGGTATGCTTTGCTGCCATGGAAATGATTCGCAGCGAAGGAATCGATATTGCAATCGATCTTCACGAGGCGGAAGCCATGTATCCAGTAACCAATTGTATAGTTGCTCCTGAGAAATCCATGCCCTATGCAATTGGAGCGGCATTCTACGTCAAGGGAAGGGAAAAGTTTGAAAACCACGTAGAGTCTTCGCCTTCAGGTTACAGAGGTCTTTCTCACAGGGAGATTGGAGATTGGTCTGATGCCTATCCATTCTTGCTGGAATCTCCTGGAGTCCACTTGGATCAGATTACCGCTGCAAAAACGCCTGAACTGATTATTGACGGCATAGATCCATTTGTTCTTAAAGCTGGCGAAAAGGGCCTTCTATACGTTCCTTACGATGAGAATGGATTCTCCATGGACAGAAGAGTTGGACAGCATTCTTCAGTTATTCAGGAGATTCTGTCTCAGTGGACGAAGAAGAACCCCGAACGTGGATTTGAGATCTCAGCTCCAAAACATGCGGACATTGTGGAAAATGGATTGGGATTCTACTTTAAAGATCCTTCCGAAGTAGATTCAAAAATGGTGTATCTACAGTAGAGTTTTGATTCGAAATAAAGAAGTGCATACGCATCTTACTGCGTATGCACTTCTTTTATGTGCTTTGCATCTATCTGGAATGACTGTCTTTCAAAACTATTTCCTCAAGCTGCACCAGATCACATATTATAAAATCAACATCAATAGATGGTCTAGTCCCATTCTGCGAGAAGAAACACGTCTTTGTTCCTGCGTCCCTTGCAGCAATGACGTCAAGGTCTCTGTCACCAATGGAGAGAGTTGATCTAGGGTCCAGTCTAAAATTTCTTATCGCGTAGATGAAAGCATCGGGGTCTGGCTTCCTCTTGAATCCGCTTTCTCTGGTGATTATGTCGCTGAAGAGTGAGGTCATCTCAAAGTAGCTCAGCAGCTTGAAAGCAGTCTTTCGCGACCTATGGGTTATGATCAGATTCTTTCCGCCATTCCTTACCACTATTGAACATACCTCACGAGCGCCTTCAAAGGGAGGTTGCTCGGCCGGGTCAAGTTTTTCTTCAGATGTCTTGAAGTCTTTGTAGAAATCATAGTCAACTCCTCTATCCAAATAGAAATCAACGGCCTTTCCCAGGGTGTCCTTCATTAGGGAGAGAATTTCGTTTTCGGAAGTGACATATCCCTTTCTAAGCAGAGCCTTTTTAAACAGTTTGACCATAGCGGGGTAGGTATTGAAGAGCGAACCGTCGAAATCCCATATAAGATTCTCGATCATCAGCTTTCACACCCACTGTATCTATTGCACACTTGCAAAACAGAAGGAATTTGCTTCAGGGAAGTGATTACGAAATCAGCTTTTGAGCTTGTCGATGCCGAATCTGGATTGAAGAGGCAGGTAGCTATTCCGGCGCGTTTTCCGGCCTCCATGTCTATCTCTCTATCACCGATCGTAATCACTCTTTCTCTTTCGAGTCCATACTTGTCGATAATATACATAATTGCCTGTGGATCGGGCTTTCTGGTGAAACCACTGTCTGCAGATACAATTTCAGAGAAAAGATCGAGCATGTTGTAGTAATTAAGAAGTTTAGTCATGGAATAGTTGCTTCTATGGCTGAAAAGGAAATTGCTGCCTCCGTTCTTGTTGATCTGGATACACATTTCCTTTGCCCCTTCAAAGGGAGGTTGTCTCTCCGGTTCAAGATGGTTCTCTATACTGTAGAAATCCTGCAGAAATCCATTGTGAAGTTTGTACTTATCCACAAAGTATCTGGCAGCCTTCGATGTTGATTCCTTAAGCTTTTCGAGAATTTCTTTGACAGAAGCTCTTACCTCATACTTCTCAAGAACCCTCGAGAATACCTCCGCTGCTGCGGGGTATGTGTCAAAAAGAGTGCCGCCGAAATCCCAGATTACATATTCAAACATAACTATTTCCCCTTTCTGATGTCTAGTTCAATGATAAACGTTTTTGGGAATTTCGTCCTGTCGAGCATCTTAAGAATTTTGAGTTTCTTCAAGATATCTTATCCTTGATGCCGCGATAATTTTCAATGTCTCTTCCCTTCTTACCCAGCCCTCGATACCCGTTTTCTTCTTTTCGAGATCCTTGTATACGGAGAAGAAATGCTCTATCTCTTTAAGTAAATGAGGTGGAACGTCATCGAGAGTCTCAATGTAATTCCAAACTGGATCGTGAATTGGAACACAAAGGACCTTCTCATCGGGTCCCTTCTCGTCCCACATTTTGAATGCGCCGATTGGCTTTGCCTCAATCAAACATCCGGGAAAAGTTGGCTCCCAGAGCAAAACCATCGCATCAAGCGGGTCCTCATCTTCAGCAAGTGTATTGAGAATGAAGCCGTAGTCCATTGGATAATGGACTGCAGAAAACAGAGTCCTGTCGAATCTTATTCTTTGAAGCTTCTTGTCGTATTCGTATTTATTCCTGCTCCCCTTCGGAATCTCTATCATTATGTCCAGCACTATTTCTTCCTGCATTACACTCACCTCCACAACAATTATGCCAGAAGAGAGACTGCTGAATGATAGCAAAAAAAAAAGAAGAACCCACTTAGGGGTTCTTCTTAAGAGATTTTTCGATCTATCTATCTGTTGTTATAGAGGAATACCCAAGCAGCTACGTCTTCACCGTTAATCTTCCCGTCTTTTGGGAAAGAAATGTCACATGTTGCTATATCCTCTGCTTCTGTAGAACCAATCTTTTCGACCAAAGCCTCGAAGTCCTTCTCGTCAACAATGCCATCACCGTTAACATCAAGACTGTCTTCTTCGTGATGTGCAAGATCATGGAAAATCGGCAAATACATCTCTCGTCCCTCGATTTCCCAGAAACCTATCTGCCCGCTCTCATACTGTTCCTCGCTAATAGCGGGAATTACATAGTAACCACCGTCTCCCCAATCATATGCCCACGAGTTCTTAATTATCCAGAAAGTTGTCGTGGTGAAGACAGGGGAACCAGATTGCGTCGGATCTACATATGTATAGCTTTCAATCTCCTCAGCTAGTATAGGAGTTGCCTCTGGATTGGTTTTGCCGGCAAGTATCACATCGTCAAGATCAGTTGCGCTGGCCCAGCCCACAAGAGTGACAGCATGTCCGCCCGTGCTGTAGTCACCCTCGATTGGAGAAAAGATCCCTTTCGAATAGTAATCAAAGCTGGCGGGAACAGAGAATGATACTGCCAGTGAGCCATAGTCTAGTAGAGCGGTTTTTATGGCGTTTAGATACTCTTCATACGTATAACCAAGTTCATAAGCTGCATCGGCCGGAAGTATCATAACTGTTCTTGAGGATTTCAGCAATGGAGCAGTATAAGCCGAAGGGGGCAGTGGAACTTCTTCTCTGGGATCGAGATAGACTTCAGAATATGGAGCGTATTGTTCTTCCATCATTCCATACCTTATGAGATTGTACATTGCAAAGTAGCTGTTTCCACCCTCAAGACTGTTCTTGTCCTGAACATAACTGTCTGGTGAAAAACTGTAGATATCCCAGTCGATGTTATGGTAAGTTCCCCATCGTTCGGAGTAGTCAAAAGTATTGTCCACATTGCCGTTTATTCCAAAGATCTGAACTGCAAGTGCACTTTCAAAAGAACCAACAGTAGCGAAAGACCAGCAGCTGCCATGAATGAACTGGTCTCTTACGGGTTCAAGCCTCACAAAATAGCTTTCAGCCACTTCTCTCGGTTCCAAAAGAACGAAAGTTGACATCATAAGATCGTCTGTTGTGGTCATCCCCTGAATGGAAAAGTCCTCTACTTCTTCTATATATGCCATTCTAAGGTATTCAACTAACCGATTGGAAACATCCTTTGGAAGGTCAATGTAACCATTAAGCCGCTCAAATATCGCACCGACATCTGAGATATTTGCGGTTTCAAGCTTTGCTACAAAGCTGTCTTCCAGTCCTGCTTTCCAGCTCAAATTTAATTCTGCGATCGACGAATTTATCTCTTCCTCAGCCGATCTTACTTGAGTTGCAATATTTGCCAGTGCAAACGACGATATCAACATTACCGTAAATAGAACTATAAAGGTTTTCTTCATAGTCATCCCCCCCTTTACTCTAAGAAGACAATTGGTTCATGGTCAACAATGAAGCCGTCAACTGAACCATTGTCTACATTTCTGAAAGCGGGATTTGGCAAATCGGGGTAAATGTCATATGTATCCCAGTAACCTTCGTACGCCAGTCCAACGGCAATGATCTCGCCTTCATAATCCTCTGGAACTGAAAAAGTGAGAGTTGCGAAGACATTATCGGCAGCTTCAGCTTCATCTTCTCCGTTCAGGAAGGCTTTGTAAAGGGTAACTGCTTCATCACTGCTCTTGAATGTTCCGACGTCCTTCAAACCAGCCATGAAATTCCCGAACTCAACGCTTTCAAGAACAATGCCTTCTGAGTTCCATAGAGAAAGTTGAATATACCTTACATCGTAAAGATCCGCAAAACTTGCGACATTCTCTGTCATAACACCGACAGTAAATGAATCGCCGGGTCCTATATCGCTATCAGGAGTAGAAAGGCTGATCACAGGTTTTTCATCGGAGTCGTATCTTTCTCTAAGAGAGAAGGCTTTGTATGCTTCTCCATAGTCATTAAATGTGTTTCCAAATACATGGGCCTCAACCCATCTCGCGTAAACTGTGTTAAGATCAAATCCCACTTCAGCAAACTTGTAGAACAAGACATATCCACTGTAAGGACCTTCAACACCGGCATAGTATGCCCTTATCGATTTCTCGCCATACTCGAATCCATAAGGCACCCATAGCGTATCGTAATCTATCAAATAACCAGGAAGATACACATATGTCTGAAGATCGGGCCTGTCATTCGGTATTTCTTCCCAGGTGTCATAGATGCCGTCATCATTGGTGTCGAGTAGGTTTAGTCGCTTTCTGACTGTAACCTCTTCTGCAGGAACAATTTCCTCCGATGCAGCCTTATAAAACCTAATGCCGAAGAACTCATCTTCGATATACTGGAACAAGTCAGTGTAGTCGAAATACATTAGCCCTGATCCGGACTGGAAAATCTCCCTCTTCAGATTGGTCGCTTTGAAGGAAATTGCCTCTTTCGATTGAGCACCCATCGAATCAGTTGCAGTTACCTCTGCCAGATATTTCCCCTCTTCATCAAGCGCATACACAGCTTTCTTCCCATCAGTCACTGAAAGAACTTCAGCCCCATTCTTGTATAGCTTGAATTCAGCGGTAACTTCTGTGTCATCGAAGTCCGTTACTTCCCACTCAAAAGTCACAAGCGTCTTCGGAGCAATTTCCTCTCCTTCTGTTACTGAGCCTGTTAACGATACTACTGGCGGATTGTTGATTTTGAAGCAGCCAGAGACAAAGAACAGGAATACAAGCAACAGAGTTACGAACAATGCTTTCTTCATTCTCTTACCCCCTTTTTCTAGATTTCGTGTTCAGAATCAATTATACATTCAGGATAGCTTATTCCCAAATAACTATCGTCTTGATGGTTATGTGAGAGTTTTAAAGCAGCTTACGAATGAGCACGGTTTTGTAGACTTGTTGCTAACCGACTAGCCGGGATTGCGCGTGCAGAGAGCGTGGTTCCAAGGCAAGAATTCCCTTAACATAACCGTGTTATAATGCATCTAAATTGCTTTATTTAAGCTTCATCATCGCTTCGGGAGGTAGCATATGTACGATTTCAGGGTGATTGAAAGGAAATGGCAGGATTATTATGCGAAGGAAAAGCCGTTTAACATAGATCTCAAGAAAGCGGAGAAGCCTTTCTACAATCTCATGATGTTTCCATATCCCTCCGCAGCGGGACTTCACATAGGAAATATGTTTTCCTTCATAGGTTCGGATGTATATGGAAGGTTCATGAAACTGAAGGGCTATGATGTATTTGAACCGATCGGCTTCGATGCTTTCGGTATACATAGCGAAAACTATGCTTTGAAAGTTGGGAGACATCCCGCAGAACTCACCCCGAAGAGCATAGAGTATTTCAGAGAAGAGCAGCTGAAAAAGATCGGGAATATCTTCGATTGGAACAGCGAAGCGATAACCTCCTCTCCAGAGTACTACAAGTGGACTCAGTGGATATTCATACAGTTATTCAAGAAAGGACTCGCAGAAAAACGCTCATCGAATGTGAACTGGTGTCCATCGTGTAAAACGGTGCTTGCCGATGAACAGGTCATCGATGGCCGTTGTGAAAGGTGCAACAACGAAGTTGAGAAGCGTGAAATGAGTCAGTGGTTCTTTAAAATCACAGAGTACGCAGAGAAGCTTCTATCTAACCTGGAAAAGCTTGACTGGACCGATACAACCAAGAATCTTCAACGGGCCTGGATAGGCAAATCCTCCGGAGCTACGATCTCTTTTGAAGTACATGGAATGAATGAGCAGATAGATGTGTTTACAACCCGTCCAGATACTATATTCGGAGTAACTTACATAGTTGTGGCTCCTGAATACGGTCTGGTCAGCAAGCTAATCACACCTTCAACGCTGGAGACCTTTGAAAACTTCAAAGAAGAAGTCAAGAACATGGATCTTGCAACAAGAACATCTATTTCGCGCCCCAAGAATGGGATATTCACCGGTTCTTATGCCATTCACCCTCTTACAGGTGAGGAGCTTCCAGTCTGGATAGGAGATTACGTGCTGGCAGAATACGGAACAGGTGCTGTTATGGCCGTCCCGGCGCACGATGAGAGAGATTATGTCTTTGCGAAGAAGTATGGACTGGAGATAAAACAGGTTATCGAATGTGATCCCTCACAGTTGCCCTACACTGAGAAGGGAAAGATGATCAACAGCGGAAAGTATTCGGACATGCTGAGCGTTGACTTCATCGACAAGATAGATGAAGTTAGCGATAGTATAAAAGGTTCTGTAAATTACCACCTTCATGATTGGTGTATCTCGAGACAGCGCTACTGGGGTCCACCTATTCCTATTGTCTACTGTGAGAAGTGTGGAACGGTTCACGTCCCTGAAGATGAACTGCCCGTAATGCTGCCCAATACTGATGACTACATACCTGACGGCAGCGGGAAATCACCTCTTGCCAAGAATCTAGAGTTTGTTAACACAACTTGTCCTGTTTGCGGAGGGCCTGCCAGAAGGGAGACTGATGTTTCCGACAACTTCCTGGATTCAGCATGGTATTACCTTAGGTATCTTTCGCCGAAGAATAGAAGTGCCCCCTTTGATGATGAGCTCGTTGACAAATGGTGTCCTGTTGATATGTATATAGGGGGAAATGAACATGCTACCCTGCACCTTATGTACTCGAGATTTCTAGCAATGGCGCTTCATGATATCGACTTTCTTCCTTTTGAAGAGCCATTCGCCTCATTCAGAGGTCACGGGCTCATAATTAAGGACGGAGAGAAGATGTCGAAGTCCAAGGGCAATATTGTCAATCCAAACGAGTATTTTGAGACCCATGGAGTGGATGCGCTCAGGACCTACTTGATGTTCATGGGTACTTTTCTAGAAGGCGGAGATTTCAGAGACAGTGGGATGGACGCAATGAGGAGATTTCTCAATCGTGTATGGGACATCGCAACTATGCCTGAAGGGAAAAGTTCTACCGAGTTGAAGATAAAGATGTCAGAGACTGTGGAGAAAGTGGAGTATTCAATCAACAACATCAAGCCGAACACGGCAATTGCCGCTATTATGGAGTTTGTCAATGAGGCTTCGAAAGAGACTTCTATCGAGAGACAGCTTGTCATAGATATGGCGAAGCTTCTTTCTCCATTTGCACCGTTTGTCTGCGAAGAGATTTACAGTATGAAAGGTGGAAAGAAGAAGACAATTCTTGATGATGGTTTTCCATATGGTTATGAGAAGTACGCATCCATGGCCAAGACGGAATTGCCTGTCCAGATCACTGGAAAGATGAGGGGAAAGGTCGTGCTTTCTCAGAATGCATCCCAGGAAAAGGCAATGGAAGCGGTAATGGCCGACGAAAAACTCTCAAAAATGCTTGAAGGAAAGTCAATAAGAAAGATCATCTACGTTCAAGACAAGATAATCAATATAATTATCTGAACGCAGTAAACAATATTCTGTTCTGAATATAAAAATGGAGAGCCACTGGCTCTCCATTGTCTTCAATAGATTCATCTTCATTTTGATATGGGCTCTCGCGAAACAAAAATACTGGTATTCCCGTATCTTGCATGGTGTTTTACAGGCATGAACCCAGCCTTTTCTAGAACTGCTTGTTGATTGTTTATGGAAAGCGGCAGATCGAAGTGATAGAAACCGTCAGGTACGTTGCACACTCTTTTCAGAGACTCGTATCTCTTGCGATATTCCTTTTCCTCAATTTCGGTGCTTACCACATAGTCTGCTTCGATATACATTCCGTTACCAACCAGACTACGGAAAATCTTGTTGTAGATAGACAGTTTTTGCCCATATCCG
>JACDJA010002552.1_pt1 | contig 12829 bp, 8 predicted proteins | sample 7449241 | NCBI WGS metagenome assembly JACDJA01 (sample SAMN14253289, study PRJNA609438) | sludge metagenome | isolation source: initial anaerobic sludge | collected 2018-12-20 | reverse complement strand
GTAATCGGCGCCTGGTTGACCGCGGACCGGCCGGAAACGATTTCCCCATCGAGCGCAATGCGCTCGCCGGGTTTGATACGCACCAGCAGGCCCGGCTCGACGCTTCTGGCCTGCACCTCCCGCCAGGTGCCGTCGGGTGCCTGGATCGTTGCGCTTTCCGGCGTCAGATCAAGCAGTCCGCGTATCGCGTTGCGTGCGCGATCGAGCGACTTCGCCTCGATCACCTCAGCGAGCGCGAACAGGAACATCACCATGGCCGCCTCGGGCCAGTGCCCGATCGCCATCGCACCGGTGACGGCGATGGACATCAGCGCGTTCATGTTCAGGTTGCGGTTACGCAGCGCAACCCAGCCCTTCCTGTAGGTGGACAGCCCGCCGGTCAGGATCGCGAGCAGCGCGAGCGCAATCACAACCGCGTCGCTGCCGCCCGACCATTCGACGACCTCGGCCAGTGCTGCGGCGACTCCCGATAGCGCGAGCGGCCACCAATTCGTGCGGCTAAGCGTAGTGCTCGTGTATTCAACGCCCTGACGCTGCACGCGCATCCCGATCGACGACAGCGCATCTTCGATCGGCTCCGGTGCGGGCAGGTTGTGGCGCACCCGCAGCGTGCGCTGCATCAGGTTGAACTCGAGCGCCCGGATGCCCGCCAGCCTGCCCAGGCGCTCGCGGATCAGCACCTCCTCAGTGGGACAGTCCATGTTGTCGATTCGATAGAGCGCCTCGGAGTCCGTCGGCCGGTCGCGGGCATGCCGCGCGCGCATGCCAACCGACACCGGCGCTTCTTCGGTGGGGCAATCCACGTTGTCGACTCGGTAGCGCGCCTTCCGGGTGCCCCGCCGATCGTTCTCTACAGCCTCGGCCGCCGTGCAGCCGCAGTTCGTTCGACCAGAAAGGGTTGAGTTATCAGTAACCATGTCTGCAATGCCCTCCAGCGGCTATTGCAAACCATGTAGCTGGTATAGAGTCAAGAGCGCCGGCTCTTGGACCTCAGCCGAAGCAGGCCCTCTGCGTAGGGCGTCTATTCGCTTGTGTGAGATCCGCGATTCGGTCAGCGGCGACGCCGGACCGCGATCGCGAGTGCGCCGACGACGAGCCGGGATTCATGAATCCGGGAAAAGGCCGGCCGGCGAAGCCTGGTAGCCCACCGGCCGTGGCGTCATTTCACGCTGGTCACGACATACCCCTTGCCGTCCTGCGAAAACTCCAACTCTGCCTTCTTGCCGACGGCGAGCTTGTCGAAGAGCGTTTTGTCCTTCACCGCAAAGGTCATCGTCATCGCCGGCCACTCGAGGCTTTTCACCGGCCCGTGGTCAACCGTGACGGTGCCTTTGGCGGCATCGATGTTCTTTATAGTGCCGGTAGCATGATGGGTCTGTCCCTGGGCGGAAGCTCCCATCGGCATGTCCTTCATCGGCATGTCGCCCATCTTCTGTTGGGCAAGCGCTGCACTGATGCCGAGCGTCAGGGCGATTACCAGGGCGGCCGTAGCGGTTTGCTTCATTTTCAATCGTCCGTATCTCTCAAGACGCTGTTCCCGTCTGCATGACCCACAAGCTCCCCCTGGAGCTCGGCAACCTGTAGGCCAGCAGACGCAGCGCGTTCGCAACCACGATCAGCGTCGACCCCTCGTGAAACAGCACGGCAGTGCCGATGTTCAAGCCGAGAATCGTCGCGGGAATGAGCACTGCGACGATGCCAAGACTGACGTAGAGATTCTGCCGGATGATGCGGCTCGTGCTGCGCGACAAGCCGACAGCGAAGGGAAGCTGTGCGAGGTCGTCGGCCATCAACGCGACGTCGGCCGTCTCCAGCGCGACGTCCGAGCCGGCAGCTCCCATTGCGATGCCGACTGTGGCATTCGCCATGGCGGGCGCATCGTTGACGCCGTCGCCGACCATGGCGACCTTGCCGTGCTCGCGACGTAGCGCCTGGATCGCTTCGACCTTCTGTTCCGGCATCAGATCGCCGCGCGCTTCGGTCAGCCCGACACTACGTGCCACCGCTTCGGCGACCTGCTGGTTGTCGCCCGAAATCATGATGAGTCGTTCGATCCCCAGTGTCCGCAATTCCGCCATGAGCTGCGCTGCCGAAGCGCGAGGCGTGTCCATCACGCCGATGACGCCGAGGAACCGCTCGCCTTTGCGTACGGCCATCGTCGTGCGACCGGATGCAACGAGCCGATCGTTTGCTGCTGCCACCTCGGGCGGCAGCTCCGAATCGGGGAGCTCCGAGAACAACACCGGTTTGGCGATATGGACCCTCTCCCCTTCGACCATCGCCTGCACTCCGCGCCCGGTGATGCTCTCGACATCGGCGGCTACCGGTACCTCGACGCGCGGATCCATCCGCTCTCGTGCGCCCGATACGATGGCCGTCGCCAGAGGATGGTCGCTGTGCTCTTCGACCGCCAGAGCGACGGCAAGCAGTTCATTCTCGCTCGACCCCGGCATCGGGACGACGTCGGTCAGTCTCGGCTTGCCTTCAGTGAGCGTTCCGGTCTTGTCAAAAGCGATCGAGTTGAGCGTGCCGAGGTTCTCCAGCGGTCCTCCACCTTTGACCAGAACACCGCTGCGGGCTGCGCGCGCGACGCCGCTCAGCACGGCGCTCGGCACCGAGATCGCCAGAGCGCAGGGGCTCGCCGCGACCAGCACCGCCATCGCCCGATAGAAACTGTCGGCAAACGGCTCGTCGACCACCACCCCGGCCAACAGCAGCAAGACGACCAGCGCCAGCACGAGCGGCACGAAGACCCGTTCGAAGCGTTCGGTGAACTGCTGAGTCGGCGAACGCTGGGCTTGCGCCTCGGCCACCATCGTAACGACGCGCGCCATGGTCGATTGCTCGGCACGGCGCGCGACCATCACCTCGATGACGCCGGAGCCGTTGATCGTGCCGGCGAAGACGCGGTGCTCGGCAGCTACGCGATCGAAAGTCGCCAATGCGTCCTTCGCGTCCGCCAAAGGCCGCTTGTCGACCGGGACGCTCTCGCCCGTGACGGGCGCCTGGTTCACGCTGGTTTGTCCGACGACCACAACGCCATCGGCGGGCAGCCGTTCGTTCGGACGCACGATCACGACGTCGCCGACTTGAAGCTGCTCGACGCCAACCACCTCGGTGCCGCGTTCACGCCGCACCGTCGCCGTCTCGGGGGCCAGTTCGGCGAGGGCCTCGATCGCCGTTCGGGCCCGCCCCATCGCATAACGTTCCAGTGCATGACCAATACTGAACAGGAACAGCAGCAGCGCACCCTCGGCCCATTTGCCCAGCACCGCCGCGCCGATCGCCGCCAGCAGCATCAGCGAGTCGATCTCGAAGCGGCGTGCCCGAAGATTTCCGATCGCTTCCTTCAGGGTGTGAAAGCCGCCGAAACCATAGGCTACGATGTAGCAGGCTGTTGGAAGCCAAGAGGGTCCGGCGGCGAAGCGCTCGATCAACCAGCCCGCGGCCAGCAACGTTCCCGCCGTTGCGGCGAACACGAGTTCGCTTTTTTCGCCGAACGGGCCACCGTGGCCATGAGCGTGGCCGCGCTGCTCGTCAGCGTCGCCTTCGATGCGTTGCTCATCGCGCGGCGAGTCCGGCGACTTCGATAGCCTGTTCCCGAACTCGCCCACACGATCGAGAAGTGCGTCGGCGCTCACCAGTTGACGGTCGTATTCGATTCGAACCGCACTTGATGCTGCGACGTCGGCTTCGAGCACGCCGGTCACGCTGCGCAGGTCGTCGGCCAGCCCGCGCGCCGCACGCGCGTGCAACGGTTGGTCGCCCTGGATCAGCAGATGGGAAAAGCGCTCGCTCAGATCGGCGCCCGCCGAATGCGCGAGCTCCCGAACCCGGCTCAGCGAGGTGGCGTCGGGATCGTAGTGAATGCACAACTGCGGCGTGGCGCCTTCTTCCCGGACGACGTGCGCCTCGTCGATCCCGGACCGACCCGCGAGCATTCCGAGCAGGCGCTCGACGCAGCGGTCTTCGACATCGTCCACGTCGGGAAGCACCAACGGCAGGTCGAGACGGAGCTTCTGCAGTTCGCTCATGATCCGGTTGTCTCCCGGTTGACCCCGTGCCCGCCAGCCGCAGTGAGGTGCCATCGCACGGCCTGCTCTGCGTCGATCGTCGCGATCCGGCTGCAAGCAGCATCGGGACTGGAAGCTTCCGGCTCGTGTTCGGAAGTGGCTGCATTTGCATGCAGCAGGATTCCGATCGCTGTCGCGCCGTCGGCGCAGCTTGCAATGGGGCGGCCGCCATGCATCTTTGCAATTGCAGCGACGATCGAAAGCCCGAGTCCGTGGCTGCGATCGGCCTCGCTGCGGGAGCGATCGATCCGGTAGAAGCGATCGAACAAGCGGGGTAGGTGTTCCGGCGCGATTGGCGCACCACGATTCACCACGACGAGCCGTACCCCTTCCCCCGTGCGGGCGAGCTCGATTCGTACAACCGACCCGTGCTCGCCATGGCGGGTTGCGTTCGCCAACAAGTTGGAGAGCGCCCGCTGCAGCAACGGGACGTCGAAGTCACCGGAGGCGTCACCGGCAACCATCAGGTCGAGGCCTGCTTCCGTGTAGGCCGCTTCGTGGTAATCGGCGATCTTCAGCGCGACATCCGCCAAGCTGTCGACTCGGGTACGGCGCGCATGCGCGCCCCGGTCGCACTGCGACAGGAACAACATGTCCTGCACGATGCCGGCGATGCGCTGCAGATCCTCGAGATTGGAACCCAACACCTCACGCAACTCCTCCGCGCCGCGAGCTTTTCGCAGAGCGAGTTCGGTGCTTCCAACAAGCGTCGCCAACGGGGTGCACAACTCGTGCGCGACGTCGGCATTGAAGCCTTCGAGTTGGTCGTACGAAGCGGCCAGGCGCGACAGCAGTTCGTTGAACTGCCCGATCAGCGGCTGCAATTCCTGGGGTTGTGCCGAGCCATCAAGCCTGCGGTGCAACGTGTCCGCCGCGAGCGCCCGCGTCTGCTCCACGAGATCCCGTAACGGCCGCAACCCGAGCCGGACGAGAGCGTAGCCGCCGGCCGAAATCAGTAGGGTGCCAGCCAGGGCGGCCCCCAGCAGCGTCAAGCCGAACCGGCGAAGCAAACGATCGTCGTCGCGCGTGTCGAAGGTCAGGACTGCGCCGATATTGGCGCCACCGGATGCCGACTTCGGGATCGTGAAGCGAAGCTCACGCATACCGGGTCCCACGAGCTGAGGGCGGGATTGCGCATAGAAAGTCGTTCCGTCGGAGCGATACAGCTGCAGCGACAGGTTCTGATGGCCAACGAGGAAGTCGTCGAGCTTGTGTCGCAGCGTCGCACCCTCGCGCTCACCGGCGCTTTCGTCGATCAGGTGACGCACTTGTGCTTCCTTCTGTAGCAGCGTCTCCGACTGGCGTGCCTGAAAGCTCATGACGGTGACGGCGTAGACGGCAGCGCACACCGCCACGAGACCTATGAGGCTCTGCAGAGCCAGCCAGCCGGAGAGTCGACGACCGAGTGACCCGACCCGATTGCCCCTCACTTCTCACGCTCCTCCAGAACGTAGCCCATGCCACGTACCGTGTGCAGCAGTGGCTGTTCGAAGGGCGCGTCGAGCTTGCCGCGCAGTCGTCGCACGGCCACGTCGATGACGTTGGTCCCGTAGTCGAAATTGACGTCCCAGACCTGCTCGGCGATCTCGGTGCGGGAAAGCACCTCGCCCTGACGGCGCAGCAGCAGGGCGAGCAGCGCGAACTCCCTGGCGGTGAGGTCCAGTCGCGTGCCGCCTCGCGTGGCGCGCCGGCGCAGCAGATCGACTTCGAGGTCCGCCAGTTCGAGAACCGCTGAACTCTCGGGGGGACGCGCACGACGCAACAACACCTCGATGCGCGCGACCAGCTCGGAGAAGGCGAACGGCTTGACGAGGTAGTCGTCGGCGCCTGCCTTCAAACCGCGGACACGATCCTCGACGCGCATGCGAGCCGTCAGCATGAGAACCGGCGTCTGTCGTGTTTCGCGCAGGGCGGCGAGCACGCTGATGCCGTCGATTCCCGGCAGCATGCAATCGAGAACGATGAGGTCGTGCCGGCCTTCCATTGCGAGGTGCAGGCCGTCGATGCCGTCGTGCGCCACTTCGACGACGTAGCCCTCCTCGGCGAGTCCCTTGCGCAGATAGGCGGCCAGCCTAAGCTCGTCCTCGACCACGAGCAGCTTCATGGCTTCACCGTTTACGCGGGCGTGCCGCAGAAGATGGCGAACTTGTCATCTTCCGGACGCGTTTCCGTTCCGTAGCCGTTCTTACAGTACCCGGCAGGCCATCGCGGATGGCTTCGCAGTCGAACTGCGGTTCGTAGTTGATAGAGGAAACACCATGAGCATTCGTTATCGAACCCTGTTGCCCTTCGTCGCCGCGGCACTTGCCCTGCCGGCGGCGGTACAAGCGAGCGCGGAGTGGCATCCCACCCTTCGCGGGGCCGGGTACACCTACCACTATGATCACTTCCGGAGCACGAAGACACGCGCCCAGGTCATGGCCGAAGTCGATGCTGCACGCAGGGACGGAACGCTTGCGTCGATGATCGGGCACAACGTGCCGCTGCCGCTCGCGAGCACCGGCCCCGTCAAATCCCGCCAGCAGGTCGTCGACGAGATGCGCAACGAATCGCCGCAGGACCGCCGCGCGCGGATGGAAATGATGATCAACGGCTGAAGTCGCCGATATTGCCAGTTGCGGCGCCAACGGTACCCGGAGGATCGTTCGCGCCGCTTCATCTTCGCCCCTCGGGAACCCGAGGAAGACGGGCGCCTTTCGAGCCGCGCGCTTCAACGCCGCCCCGCGATCAGCAGATCGACACCGCGCGGGCGACATCCGAAACGGTGATCCAACCGGCAACGGACTGCCCGGTGCGGGCCGCCGCGATCAACGCGTCGACGAGCACATCGGCTTCGCCGTCCTCGCACAGCAACTCCAGCTTGTACTCGTTGACCACCTCGTCGCCGAGGTCCACCGCATAGCGGCGCTCGCTACTGTCGAGCGGCAGCAGCGAACCCTTGACGACGTACACGGCGAGGTTGTGCTGGCGGTCGCCGCGCTCCCCGCCCCAGGCGGGGCTGCTCTTGAGCGCTGCAATCACGTCGGCGATACGGCTTTGATGCACGTAGGCCTTGATCTCCTTCATCGCGGCTCCTCGGTTGCTGGCAAGGGGTTGTGCAGCTCATCGGCCGTCTCTGGGGCGAGTCGTTTCGCTTCTGCGCGCGACTCCGACCATTCCCAGATCAGCGGCAGCAGCAGCAGCGTCAGCAGCGTCGAGGTGATCAGGCCGCCGACGACGACGGTGGCCAATGGGCGCTGCGTCTCGGCGCCGACGCCGGTCGAGATCAGCATCGGAATCAGCCCGAGGATGGCCACCGACGCGGTCATCAGCACCGGCCGCAGCCGCAGCTCCGTTCCGCGGCGCACGGCATCGCGTATCGACAGGCCGTGTCTGCGCTGGTCGTTCAGGAAGCTCACCAGCACGATGCCGTTGAGCATCGCCACGCCGAACACCGCGATGAAGCCGATCGCCGAGGGGACCGACACGTACTGTCCGGTGACGAACAGCCCGACGATGCCGCCGATGATCGCGAACGGCACGTTGGCGATGATCAGCGTCGCGTGGCGCACCGAGTTGAACGCGGTGTAGAGCAGGATGAAGATGAGCCCGATCGTGAGCGGCACGATTACGCCGAGCCGCGCCATTGCGCGCTGCTGGTTCTCGAAGGCGCCGCCCCACTCGATCCAGTAGCCGGTGGGCATCTCCACCTGTGCAGCGATGGCGGCGTTGGCATCCTGAACGAAGCTGTCCACGTCGCGGCCCTGCACGTCCATCTGCAGCACCGCATAGCGCTGCAGTGCTTCGCGGCGCACGAAGGTGTAGCCCTCGTCGAGCTCGATCGTCGCCACCTGCGAGAACGGCACCAGCGCACCCTCGGCGGTGCGAATCGGGATCGACGCGATCGCCGACGGACTGTCTCGGTACTGCTCGGCGAGGCGCACCGCGATGTCGAATCGGCGCGTGCCCTGAATCATCGTCGAAACCGTCTCGCCGCCGATGCCGGCCTGGACGATGCTCAGGATGTCGTCGGCGTTCATGCCGTAGCGCGCCGCCGCCTGACGGTCGACCTTGATCACCATCTGCGGCTTGCCCTTGTTCGCCTCGGCCGACAGGTCCGCGACGCCCGGTACGGCTGCAATCACGTTCTTGAGCCGCGCCGACAGGTCCTCGAGCCTGTCGAGATCCTCGCCGTAGATCTTCAGGGCCAGCGTCGCGCGCACACCGGAGATCAGCTCCTCGACACGCATCTGGATCGGCTGCGTCGCGCCGAACACCGCCGTCGGCACCTCGACTTCGAGGTATTCCTGCATCTCCTGGCCCAGCGCCGAGAACGACTGTTTCTTCGGCCATTCGTCCTGCGGCTTCAGGTCGAGCAGCACCTCCATGTAGTTCACGTCGGCCGTCTCGCCTTTCTCGGCGCGCCCGATCGTCGCGAGCACCGATCGCACCTGCGGATACTTCTCGCGCAGCTTCGCGTCCATCACGTTGGCGACGCGGATCGATTCATCCAGCGAAGTCGACGGAATGCCGACGACGCGGAACATGATCGCGCCCTCCTGCAGCTGCGGCATGAACTCCTTGCCGAGCATCGGAAAGAGCGCGAGCGCGCCGATCAGCAGGGCCAGCGCAGCGCCGACCACCGTCTTCTTGTGGTCGAGCGCCCAATCGAGCAGCGGCAGATAGAGCTTCTTCGCGCCGCGCACGAGCCAGGTGTCCTTTTCCTCCTTGGGCTTGAGGATCAGTGCGGCGAGCACCGGCACCAGCGTCAGCGACAGCAGCAGCGAGCCGATCATCGCGAACGTGATGGTGAGTGCCATCGGCTTGAACAGCTTGCCTTCGAGTCCGGTCAGCGAGAAGAGCGGCAGGAAGACGACGATGATGATTCCGATCGCGAAGGCGATCGGGTTCGCCACTTCGCGCGCAGCCTCCAGCACAACCTGCGTCCGGTTGATCGGCCGCCCGGACTCACGCGCGTGCGAGAGCAGCCGGAATGCGTTCTCGACCATCACGACGGCCCCGTCGACCATCATCCCGATGCCGATCGCAAGGCCGGCGAGCGACATCAGGTTCGCGGACAGTCCGAACTGGTTCATCAGGATGAACGCGAACAGCATCGCCAGCGGCAACGTGACGATGACGACGATCGCCGAGCGCAGCTCGCCGAGGAACAGGAACAGGACGATCGCGACCAGGATCGAGCCTTCGAGCAGTGCGGCTTCGGCAGTCGAGAGCGCCTTCTCGACGATCTCGGTGCGGTCGTATACGGCCTTCAACTCGACGCCCTCGGGCAGCGCCGCCTGCGCGACCGCCAGCTTCTCCTTGACCGCCTCGACGACAGTCGCTGCGTTCTCGTTGATGCGCGCCAGTGCGATGCCGAGCACCGTCTCATGCCCGTCGCGCGTGACGGCGCCGAAGCGCACCGCCGGCGCCTCCTTCACGTCGGCCACGTCGCGAACGTAGATCGGTGCGCCGTCGCGTTCGGCGAGGACGATCGAGCCGATGTCGACCGCGTCGCTCACCAGCCCCAGGCCGCGCACCAGGTACTGCTCGACGCCGATGTTCAGGTACTGGCCGCCGACCTGCTTGTTGTTGGCGGCCAGCCGCTCCATCACCTCTCGGAACGACAGGCCGTACTGGACCAGCCGGCGCGGGTCGATCTGCACCTGGTACTGCTTCTCGTGACCGCCCCAGGTCGTGACATCGTCCACGCCGGGCGCGGTGCGCAGGATCAGCCGCACGGTCCAGTCCTGCAGCGTGCGCAGATCCATTGCGCCGAGCTTTCGGTCGGCGTCCTCGATCGTGTACCAGAACACCTGCCCGAGACCCGAGCTGTTCGGGCCGAGAACCGGTTCGCCGTAGCCTTGCGGCAGGCGCTCCTTCACCTCCTGCAGTTTCTCGCCGACCAGGCGCCGCGCGAAATAGATGTCGACGTCGTCCTCGAAGTAGACGCCGACGTACGACAGGCCGAACAGCGAGACCGAGCGCACGATCTCCACGTCGGGCAGGCCCGCCATCGCTGCCTCGATCGGCACGGTGAGCAGCCGCTCGATGTCCTCGGCGGCGACGCCGGGAGACTCGGTGTAGATGTTGACCTGCGCCGGCGTGACGTCGGGAAAGGCGTCCACGGGCACCTGGCGAAAGGCCATGATGCCGAGCCCGACCACGACGGCGAAGCCCACCAGCACCAGCACCTTGTAGCGCAGCGCCGCCTCGACAATTGCATTGAGCACGGTGTTTCCCCTCTCAGTGCCCGTGACCGAGCTGCGACTTGAGCTTGCGCGCCTTGAGCGCATAGGCGCCCGTCGTCACCACCTGCTCTCCGGCCTCGATGCCGGCCTTGACCACCGTTCGGTTGCCGATGCGTTCGCCCGGCTCGACGACGCGCATCTCGTAATTGCCGTGCTCCAGGACGAACACCGTCGGTTGCCCCTGCATCAACACGATCGCGTCGGCCGGCAGCGAGATTGCCTCGCGCTTTTCGCCGGCAACCTCGATCGTGGCCGTTGCGAACATCTGGGGCTTCAGTCGCCCGTCCTCGTTAGGAACGACGATGCGAGCCGCCACCGTGCGGGTGTCCTTGCTCACCACCGCGCCGATGTAGTCGACGCGACCGACGAAGGTTTCGTTCGGATAAGCGGAAACGCCGACCTTCGCATTCGCTCCGATATGCACCCTGGCCAGCGCGGCTTCGGGCAGGTCGGCCTGGATCCAGATGCTGCTGAGGTCGGCGACCGTGAACAACGGCTCGTTCGGACTCGCGAGTTCCCCCAGCGTTGCGCTCTTCTCGATCACGGTGCCGGCGAACGGTGCGGTGACCGCAAAGGCCGAGGCGTGAGCCCCGCTGGCGCTCGGGTTGCCCCCGAGCAGACGCAGCCGGTGTTCCGCGGCGCGTAATGTCGCAGCCGCCTTGTCGCGGTCGGATCGTGCCCGCAGGAAGTCCTTGCGCGCGATGATCTCGTCGGCGCTCAGTCGCTCGGCCCGCTCGAAGTCGGCCTGTGCGATTCGCAGCTCCGCCTGCGCCTGTACCCAGGCCGCATGCGCCTCGCCGACGGCGACGCTGTCGAGTGTGGCCAACGCCTGGCCCGCGCGCACGCGGTCGCCCAGCTTCGCAGGCGCCGAGGTGATGCGGCCTTCGATGCGCGGCGCGACGCGCACGAGCTTGTCCTGATCGGGCCGGATCGTCGCGGTGGCGACGACCTGGCCGCCGAGCGCCTGAGGCCGGATCTCCTCGACTTTCACGCCGGCGCGCTCAGCTTCCTCGGCGGTCAGCGTCAGCTCCTCGCTCTCGCTGTGCCCCTCTTCCTTGTGCTCGCCGGCTTGCTCGGCGTGCTGATCGCCTTCGGCGGCATGTTCGTTCTGCGCCTCGCTGTTGCCGCACGCCGCGAGCGCGGCGGCGAAGGTCAGCGCCAATGCCAGACCCGCCCGGTGCAGCCTGCGCCGCTTGTCGTTTCGCACCATCTTCATTTCGTAGATCCTTCCTGCGGCCAGCCGGCCGCCTCTTCGAGTTCGATACGCGTTGCGTGGTACTCGGCAAGTGCGTCGTTCAGTTCGCGTGCCGCATCGAGTGCCTGGCGATTGACGAGCAACTGATCGAGCAGGCCGATTTGCCCTGCCTGGCGAGACTTCGCCGCGAGCTGCTGGTTGTGCTCGGAAGCCGAGACCATCGCCCCCTGCAGCCGCTGCAGGCGTTCGCGCTGGCTGTCCAGCCGACTCCAGAGTCGCCGCACCTGTGCCTGTGCGTCACGCACCGCGACCGTGCGCTCGATTTCGGCCTGCGTGGCTTCCGTCAGCGCCTGGCCGAGCGCGGCGTCGTTGCGTTGAAAGAGCGGCAACGGCACCGATACCGAAAGCGTGGTGACACGCTCACGCGCGACGGCCGGCCCTTCCCGACCGATGTTCAGGCCCACGGTTACATCGGGGTAGCGGTTGGCGCGCTCGAGCGCGACACGGGCGCGGGCGGCGTCCTGGCGTGCGGCGAGCGCGCGCTGTCTCGGCAGGTTCTGCACGGAGGCCAGCAGCCGATCGAGCGGGTACGGCGTCGCGCCGGCCGGTGCGGAAAGTTCCCCGGCCAGGTCCGGCATGGCGGCCGGCGGCAGTTGCAGGACGGTGCCCAGCGCCGCGCGCGCATCGAGCAGGTCCTCGCGCGCCGATGCCAGTGCGTTGCGCGCGCGTTCCGCTTCGATCAGGGCCACGTTCGCATCGAGCCGCGTGTCCTCGCCGGCGGCACGCCGCTTCTCGATCGCCTGCGCGGTGTCCTCGAAGAGCCCGAGCGCGCGCTGCTCGATCTGCACGCGCCGCTGTGCAGCGAGCACCGCATGAAAGCGCAGCGCCGCTTCGGCGCGCGCCAGGCGGCGAGCGTCGTCGATTCCGGCTCGGACGGCGTCGAGGTTCGCGGCAGCGGCCTCGCGTCGGCGCGATTGCTGCCCGCCGGTTTCGATCGGCTGCGCAATGCCGAACGTCCATTCGCGCGCGCGTCCGTCGGGCGTGTCCGCGCCGACGCGCGCCCGTTCGACGCCGATCTCGGGGTTGTCGACGAACGGGGCAGCCGCTTCGCGGCGCAGGCCTTCCACCGCCGCGAGCTGCGCCTCGCGTGAACGCACCACCGGGTGCGCGATCTCGGCGAGGCGCATCGCCTCGTCCAGGGTCAGAGGCCCGTTCGGCGGGTTCTGGGCTGTCGCCGGGTTCGCCGAGGCGACCAGTACGAAAGCCAACGCCAGGAGAGAAAATCGCATCGAATCGTCCTTCTTGTCTTTCGACAGAAGCGATCCGGATGC
>JACDJA010002550.1_pt1 | contig 12832 bp, 12 predicted proteins | sample 7449241 | NCBI WGS metagenome assembly JACDJA01 (sample SAMN14253289, study PRJNA609438) | sludge metagenome | isolation source: initial anaerobic sludge | collected 2018-12-20 | reverse complement strand
CAGCGCCGGGCTCATCGACTTTCAGGCGGTGCTCGATACCGAACGCAGCGTGCTCTCGCTGCAGGACGGTCTCGCCAGCACGCGCGCGGACGGCCTCGCGGCGCTGGTCCGCCTGTACAAGGCGCTGGGGGGCGGCTGGTCACCCACGACACCGACACCGACACCGACTCTCGCTCAGGACACGCCATGAATACCTCCACGACCCCCTCCGGGACATCGGCCAGGACGCTGCTTGCCGGCGATGCGACGGGTATGCGCTCGCGTCGCTGGAAATGGCTGGGGGCGGCGGCCGTGCTGCTCGTCGCGGCGCTGGCCTACTTCCTGATGCGCGCCGACGATGCGGCGACTCAGCCGCGGTACCGGACCGAGGAGGCGAGCGTCGGCACGCTGGTGGTGAAGGTGTCCGCGACCGGTAATCTGCAGCCGACCAACACGGTCGATGTCGGCAGCGAACTGTCCGGCATCGTCGAGAAGGTCTACGTCGACGACAACGACAGTGTGAAGAAGGGGCAGGTGCTGGCGCAGCTCGATCTTTCCAAGCTGCAGGATGCGGTTGCACGCTCGCGGGCAAATCGGGTCGCGGCCGAGGCGCAGGTGATGCAGGTGCGGGCGACGGTCGCCGAGGCGCGTGCCACGCTCGAGCGTTACCGGACCGTGGCGCAGTTGTCCGCTGGCAAGGTGCCATCGCAGGCGGAAATGGATGCCGCCGTGGCGAATCTCGCGCGCGCCGAAGCCAACGAGGCCAGCGCGCGCGCGAGTGTCACGCAGGCGCGCGCGACCCTGCAGTCGGACGAGACCAATCTGGGCAAGGCGCACATCCGCTCGCCCATCAATGGCGTGGTGCTGTCGCGCCAGGTCGATCCGGGGCAGACGGTGGCGGCGTCCTTCCAGGCGCCCGTGCTGTTCAAGCTGGCCGAGGATCTCACCCAGATGGAGTTGCAGGTCGCCGTCGACGAGGCGGATGTCGCGCAGGTGAAGATCGGACAGAAGGCCGTGTTCAGCGTCGATGCCTGGCCGGGGCGCCAGTACGCCGCGGTCATCCGGCGTGTCGGCTTCGGCGCGCAGTCGCAAGATGGGGTGGTTTCCTATCGCACGGTACTCGACGTCGACAACGCCGATCTCAGCCTGCGCCCCGGCATGACGGGCACCGCCGAGATCACCACGCTGGTGCGCGAGAATGTCCTGCTGGTACCGAATGGCGCCCTGCGCTTCACGCCGGCGACGACCGGGGCGGTCACGAAGAAATCCTCAGCCGGTATTGCCGGCATGTTGATGCCGCGGCCCCCGCATCAGGCCCCGAAGGCGCAGCCCGCACCCGGCGGGACGCCACGCGTCTGGGTGTTGCGCGACGGCCAGCCCGTTGCACTCGACGTGCAGACCGGCGCCACCAACGGCCGCGTGACCGAGATCGCCGACGGCGAGCTCAAGGCCGGCATGGCGGTGATCACCGAGGCGCTGCGCGCCCCGCAATGAGTGACGGCCCGCTGATCCGGCTCGCCGGCATCACCAAGACCTACGGCCGCGGCCAGGCCGCGTTCCATGCGCTGCGTGGCATCGATCTGGTCGTCGAGACGGGGGATTTCGTCGCCATCATGGGGCCGAGTGGCTCCGGCAAATCCACCGCGATGAACATCATCGGCTGCCTGGATACACCGACCGAGGGCAGCTACGTCTTCGACGGCGTGAAGGTCGAGGAACTTACGCGCAATGGACGCGCGCTGCTGCGCCGTCATTACCTCGGCTTCGTGTTCCAGGGCTTCAACCTGCTGGCACGCACGACCGCACTGGAAAACGTCGAGCTGCCGCTCATTTATCGCGGAGAGCCTGCCGGCAGGCGGCATGCCGCCGCACGCGCCGCACTCGCGCAGGTCGGACTCGCCGGCTGGGAACAGCACACGCCAGGGGAGTTATCCGGCGGTCAGCAGCAGCGTGTCGCCATCGCACGCGCCATCGTCACGCATCCGCGGGTTCTGCTCGCCGACGAGCCCACCGGCAACCTCGACAGCGTCAATAGCGTCGAGATCATGGAATTCATCCGCGGGTTGAACCGCGATCGTGGCATCACCGTGCTGATGGTGACGCACGAGCCCGAGATGGCTGCATACGCCAAGCGGGTGGTGCGTTTCGTCGACGGCCGCATCGACAGCGACCACCGCAGCGAGGACAAAGCCTGATGCTGTGGAACACGCTGCTCCTCGCCCTGCGCGCGATCCGCCGCAACCTGCTGCGCTCCTTTCTCACCATTCTCGGCATCGTCATCGGCGTGGCCGCGGTCATCACCATGGTCACGCTGGGCAACGGCGCCACGCGTTCCGTGTCCGACCAGATCGCCAGCATGGGCAGCAATCTGTTGCTGGTGATGCCCGGCCAGCGCTTCGGACCGGGCTCCGAGGGAGCGGCTCCGTTCAAGAGCAGCGACGTCGAAGCGATTCGCAGCCAGATTTTCTCGGTCGGCGTGGTTGCGCCGGTGGTCAACAAGGCGGCGACCGCCGTATACCAGGCCAACAACTGGTCGACCATCGTGACCGGCAGCAGCGACGACTATTTCCAGGCCGGCAACTGGGTGCTCGCTGCGGGCCGCACCTTCAGCGAAGCAGAGGAGCGTGCCGGCAAGGCGGTATGTGTGATCGGCGAGACCGTGCGCGAAAAACTCTTCGGCGGCCAGAATCCCGTCGGCAGCGACATCCGCATCAAGCAGTTCGCCTGCGAGGTGATCGGTCTGCTCAAGCCCAAGGGACAATCGGCGATGGGCTCGGACCAGGACGATATCGTGGTGATGCCGCTGCGCACCGTGCAGCGCCGTCTGGCCGGCAGCACCGACATCACGCGTCTGAGCGTTTCCGTGAAGGCGGGCGCCTCGATCGACGCGGCCAAGCGGCAGTTGAACGAACTGCTGCGTGAACGGCGCAACATCGGTGCGAACGAGGACGACGATTTTCGCGTCATGGACACCCGGCAGATCGCGGAAATGCTCACCGCCACCACGCGGATCCTCACCATGCTGCTGGGCGCCGTCGCCGCGGTGAGCCTGCTCGTTGGCGGCATCGGCATCATGAACATCATGCTGGTGTCGGTGACCGAACGCACGCGCGAAATCGGCATCCGTCTCGCCATCGGCGCGCTGGAACGTGAAGTGCTGTTGCAGTTCCTCATCGAGGCGGTGGTGCTGGCGAGTCTCGGCGGCCTTGTCGGCATCGCGCTGGCGACGGCGGCCTCGATCACGCTCGCCAACGTGATGCAGATACCCTATCTCTTCGACCCCGCCATCAACCTGCTTTCCTTCCTGTTTTCCGCCGGCATCGGCGTGATCTTCGGCTTCTTTCCCGCGCGCCGCGCCGCGCAACTCGACCCGATCGACGCGCTGCGGCACGAGTAGGCGCGGTTTTTTTGCGCGTTCTGCCCATGCCGGATGCGCAACACGAGAGGGGCCCGCGATTCGCCAACGGCACACTCCAACGGCACACCGCGGCGCACCGGTTGTGACGTCCGGGAGAGCGGTTCGCAACTTTTCTGCCGCCTTGCTTGACAGCGGGCCAATGCGTGCATAAAGTAAGTGTTCAGTAACTTACTTGTGGCCGGCGCCTGCCCGGAATGCCCATGGATGCGACCCTGAAACCCGTCCCCCGCATGCTGCTCGCCCTGGCGCTGCTGGGGGGCAGTCTGGCCCACGCCGGCGATACGCTGTCGTTGACTCAGGCTATGGCCCGCGCGGTCGAGGCCAATCCGGCGATCCTCCAGCAGCAGGTGGAGGTGGAGAAGCAGACGCTGGAGCAGGGTGTCGCACGCGGCCAGCGTCTGCCGCGCGTCGATCTCAACGCGGATTACACGCGCTACGCCTATTCCACGTTCATCACGCCGATCCGTGCGCCCGGTGTCTTTCCGCCCATGGACCGCGACGTCGCGAACATCGGCCTGGCCCTGAGCCTGCCGCTCTACAGCGGCGGCAAGCTGGTCGCGGGGGAGGCGCTGGCCACGCACAACCGCGAGGCCGCGGTGCAGTCGCTGCGCGCCAGTGAACAGGACCTGCTGTTCAACGTCGTCGCAACCTATACCAAGGCCCTGCATTTTCGGGAGCTTGCCACCGTGCTGGATGCCCGCATCAAGGCCTTGCAGCAGCAGGAAAAGGACATCAACCTGCGTCTGGAGCAGGGTCGCGCCGCGCGGCTCGATCTGATCCGCCTGCAGACCCAGTTGTCGCAGGCGCGTTATGACAAGGTGTCCGTCACCCAGGGCGACGCCGACGCCCGCGCCCTGCTTGCGGCGCTGCTGGGGGAAGCCGGTCCGGTGGCGCCGCTTGCCGGCCTCGATGCGGCCGCGCCCGCCCTGCCGGAGACCACGGAGGCGGCACTTGCGCGGGCGCTTGCGCGGCGTCCCGACCTGCGCAGGCTTGATGCCATGGGCCTTGCGGCGCAGCAGAAAACCGCGATTGCGCGGGGAGAACGCCTGCCGCAGGTCAACCTGACGGCGAAGGCCCAGGAGAGTTCGGGCAGCGACTGGACGGGCTACGAGGACTGGAATCTGGGCCTGCGCCTGACCCTGCCGGTTTTCGACGGCGACATCCGCAAGCGCCGCGTCGAGCAGGCCACGCTCGAACAGCGACGGATGCGCCTGCTGCGCGAGGATGCCCACAACCGGATCGCGAGCGAGGTCGAGCAGGCGTTCGGCGCACTGACCGAGGCGCGTGCGCGGCTGGATTTCGCCACCCAGGGCGAAACCGAGGCACGCGAAGCCCTGCGCATCGAGACCCTGCGCTATCACAGCGGCGAGAGCACCATCACCGATCTGCTCGGCGCCGAGGCCGCACTATGGTCGGCCACTGCGAACCGCCTGCAGGCCGGTTATGACATTACCGCAAGCCAGGCGCGCCTGTTGCGTGCGATGGGCGAACTCGCGCCGGACAGTTTCAAGTCCGCCGCCGCCGGCGACGCGAGTGCCGTCGTTCACCATCTCGAGCAATACCTGGCATGGCATCGCTGCAACGCCGTCTGTGCCGAGGCCGACGCGGAGGCGCCCGTGTCCGCCGCCGCATCGCCCCGGCCCCGCCACATCGCAGCCGACCATCCGGGACGTCCCCTTCAGCAAGGAGCAAAACTATGAACAAGAAGATCGTGATTGCGGCCGTGGTCGTCGCCGCAGGCATCGGCGCCGCCGTGCTGTGGAAGCTGCAACCGTGGCAAACCCCGGCGGACGAGAATACGGTGTTCGCCTCGGGAACGGTGGACGCCACCGAGGTCGTGGTGTCCTTCCGCGTGCCCGGCACACTGCGCAAGCGCCCGGTGGAAGAGGGCAGCGTGGTCAAGGCCGGCGATCCGGTCGCGGCGCTCGACGATCGTGAGGCCCTCGCGCGTCTGCAACAGGCGGAAGCCGCCCGGCAGGCCGCGCAGGCGCGTCTCGCGGATCTGGAGCAGGGCTACCGCCCGCAGGAAATCGCCGAGGCGCGTGCCCAGGTCGAACAGGCGCGCGCCAATCTGTCCCATCTGGAAGACGAGGCCACGCGCTCCGTGGTCCTGTTCGAGGGCGGCGCCACCAGCCGCCAGCGTCAGGACCGCGACCGCACCGCGGCGGCCGTTGCCGCACAACAATACAAGGCCGCGCAGGAACGCCTGAAGCTGTTGCAGGGTGGTTACCGACCGGAGATCATCCGCGCTGCGGCGGCGCAGCTCGAGGAGGCGGGCGCCGCGGTGGCGGCCGCGCGTGTCGCGCTGGACGATCTGCAGGCGATCATCCCGGTCGCCGGCGTGGTCACCCGCACCCATGCCGAAGTCGGCGAGACCCTGGGCGCAGGGCGTCCAGTGGCGAGCGTCACCGACATCGCACGCCCATGGATCCGCGTCTACATTCCGGAAAACCTGATCGGCAAGGTGCGCCTCGGCATGCCGGCCAGGGTGACGGTCGACACCTTCCCCGATCGCGCGTTCAGCGGGCGCGTGAGCTACGTGTCGTCGCAGGCGGAGTTCACGCCGAAAAACGTGCAGACGCAGGAAGAGCGCGTCAAGCTGGTGTTCGCGGTCAACGTCACCGTGGACAACACCGATGGCACCCTGAAACCCGGCATGCCGGCCGACGTGACGATCACCGGCGAGGCCCGGCCATGAGCGAGATCGCCCTTCGCACCCGTGACCTTGGCCGCGCCTTCGGCGAGCTGTGGGCGGTGCGCGGGCTGGATCTCGAGGTCCGGCGCGGCGAAATCTTCGGCCTGGTCGGCCCCGACGGCGCCGGCAAGACCACCACCATGCGCATGCTCACCGGCATTCTCGCGGCGAGCGAGGGCGAGGCCGAGGTCGCGGGATTTTCCATCCGCGGCGGCGAGGAGGACATCAAGCTGCGCATCAGCTACATGTCGCAACGCTTCGGCCTGTACGGCGACCTCAGCGTGGAGGAGAACCTGCGCTTTTACGCCGACCTCTACGAGGTGCCGCGGCGCGAGCGCGAACCCCTGGAGGAACGCCTGCTCGGCTTTTCCAACCTGACGCCGTTCCGCAAGCGCCTGGCTCGCAACCTGTCCGGCGGCATGAAGCAGAAGCTCGGCCTTGCCTGTGCGCTCATCCACAAGCCGGAAATCCTGTTTCTGGACGAGCCGACCAACGGCGTCGACCCGGTATCGCGGCGCGATTTCTGGCGCATCCTCTATGCCATGCTCAAGGAAGGCGTGACGATCTTCGTCTCCACCGCCTACCTCGACGAGGCCGAGCGTTGCAGCCGGGTGGGCCTCATGCACCATGGCCGCCTGATCCAGTGCGACACGCCGCAGCAGCTCAAGCGGGGCATGGCCGGCCAGCTTCTGGAGCTGGAAATCGAACGGCCGCGCGCGGCGCGCGAGGCGCTGGCCGCGGAATTCGGCGGCGAGCGCGTCAGCCTTTTTGGCGGCACGCTGCACGTCCACGCCGACGACGACACGGATGCCGAGGCCGCACTGCGCATCCTGGCGCAGGCCGGGTTTGCCGTGCAATCGAAAAAACTCATTAGGCCGAGCCTGGAGGATGTGTTCATCCGCTATGTCGGCGAGGATGAGGCGCACGGATGAGCACACAACCCGCCGTCGAAGTGCATGAACTGACACGCAAGTTCGGTGACTTCGTCGCCGTCGATCGCGTGTCGCTCAGCGTGGCGAAGGGCGAAGTGTTCGGCTTTCTCGGGCCCAATGGCGCCGGCAAATCGACCACCATCCGCATGCTGTGCGGGCTGTTGCTGCCGAGTTCGGGTGAAGGTCGTGTGGCAGGCTTCGACATCATGACCGAGTCGGAAACGATCAAGCGCCACATCGGCTACATGTCGCAGAAATTCTCCCTCTACGACGATCTTAGCGTGGAAGAGAACATCGATTTCTACAGCGGCATCTACAACGTGCCGCGCGCCAAACGCCGTGAGCGCAAGGACTGGGTGCTGGAAATGGCGGGGCTCGCCGACAAGCGCGGTCTCCTTACCGGGGCGCTCGCCGGTGGTTGGAAGCAACGCCTCGCACTCGGCTGCGCGGTGCTGCACGAACCGCCCATCGTGTTCCTCGACGAACCCACTTCGGGCGTTGATCCGCTGTCGCGCCGCCAGTTCTGGGATCTCATCGCGCAGATGTCGCATCGCGGCACCACGGTGTTCGTCACCACGCACTACATGGAGGAGGCGGAATACTGCGACGAGCTCGCGCTCATCTACCGGGGCCGCATGATCGCCAAGGGCGAGCCGGCCGAACTGAAAGCCCTGATTCCCGAGGACATCCTCGAAGTGCGCGTCGATCGTCCGTTCGAGGCGCTGGAACAACTGGAAACCTCGGGGCTGGTAAAGGACGTCGCGCTGTTCGGCGACACCCTGCACGCGGTGGTCGGCGACGCCGCAGCGGACGGCGCGGCCGTGGACGCGTTTCTTGCGGAGCGCGGTTTCGCGGCGCACGGCATCGCCCAGGTGTTGCCGTCGATGGAAGACGTGTTCGTCTCGCTGATCGAGCTTGAAGACCGCCGCGAACAGGAGAAACCGTCATGAAGCCGCGCGCCTTTTCCTGGATCCGCCTGTGGGCCCTGGTGAAGAAGGAATTCGTCCACATCCTGCGCGACCCGCGTTCTCTGGCGATGGCCTTCCTCATGCCCTTGATCCTGCTGATCCTGTTCGGCTACGCCATCACCATGGACATCAAGACGCTCAATCTGGCGGTCTACGACCAGGATCAGAGCGCCGCCAGCCGCCTGTATCTGGAGGGCTTTCCGGCGTCGAGCTATTTCACCGTGGTGGCCGCGGTCGACAGCTATGCGGCGGTCCGCGAGGAACTCGACCGCGGCCGGGCGCATCTCGCGCTGGTGATCCCCAGGCATTTCGCGCGCGATCTCGAACAGGGCCGCAAACCGCAGGTGCAGGCGCTGGCCGACGGCTCGGACGCCAACACCGCAACCATCGCGCTGGGCTATGTCGAGGCGATCACCAACCGCTTCAGCAGCGCGCAGCAGGGGCGCGCGATCGAGCTTGCCGTCGATAACCGGGTGCGGGTCTGGTACAACCCGGAGCTGAAAAGCCGCTGGTTCATCATCCCCGGCCTCATCGCAGTGATCATGACCGTGATCACTGCGTTGCTGACTTCGCTCACCGTCTCGCGCGAGTGGGAGAGCGGCACCATGGAGCAGCTGATCGCCACGCCGGTGCAGCCGCTCGAACTCTTCCTCGGCAAAATGGCACCGTACTTCGTCATCGGCGTCGCCGACGTGCTGTTCTCGGTGGCGATGGGGGTGTGGGTGTTCGGCGTTCCGCTGCGGGGCAGCTTCCTTTTCCTGCTCGGCGTCACCGCGATGTTCCTGGTCGGCGGCCTCAGCCTCGGCATCATGGTCTCCACCATCGCGCGCTCCCAACTCGTCGCGAGCCAGCTTGCCATGGTGGTCACCTTCCTGCCGGCCTTCCTGCTGTCCGGCTTCCTGTATTCCATCGACAACATGCCGCGTTTCCTGCAGGCGGTCACCCACGTGGTGCAGGCGCGCTACTTCGTGGAAGTACTGAAGAACATCTTCCTCAAGGCCAGTCCGCCGTCATTCGTCGCGTACGACCTGATTTTTCTTGCCCTCTTCGCAGTGGTGGTGTTCGCCATCGCCCTGGGCAAGTTCCGCAAGAAATTGAGCTGAGGCGCGCCATGTGGGAACGCATCTATCGCATGCTGGTGAAGGAGTTCATCCAGGTTCTGCGCGATCCGCGCATGAAGGCGCTGATCTTCGTCATGCCGGTGGTGCAGCTGATCATGTTCGGCTACGCCGTGACCACCGACGTCGAGCACATCAAGACGGCGGTGTGCGATCTCGACAAGAGCCCGCAAAGCCGCGCCCTGATCGAGCGTTTCACCGCATCCGGCTATTTCGACGTGGTGGCGCACGTCGAACGCCCGGGCGAACTGGGCGAGTTGCTCGACCGCAGCAAGGCGATCATCGCCATCCAGATCAACCGCGGTTTCGCCGACGACCTGCGTGCCGGGAAACAGGCGGTGATCCAGACGGTCGTCGACGGCACCGACTCCAACACCGGCACCGTGGCGATGGACTACGCGCAGCGCATCACCCAGGCGTACGCGCGCGAGTGGGCGGGCGAGATCGAAGCCTCCCCGGTCGAACTGCGTTCGCGCGCCTGGTTCAACCCCGATCTCAAGAGCCGTTATTTCAACGTGCCCGGCGTGATTGCCGTGGTGCTGCTGCTGATCTCCCTGCTGCTCACCGCGATGGCCATCGTGCGTGAGCGCGAGATCGGCACCATGGAACAATTGATGGTCACGCCCATCCGCCCGCTCGAACTCATCCTCGGCAAGACCCTGCCCTTCGTGCTGATCAGCTTCATCGACGTGCTGGTGGTGACCGCGATCGGCGTCAACTGGTTCGACGTGCCGATCCACGGCAGCCTCGTGCTGCTGCTGTTCGGGTCGGGCCTGTATTTGATGTCCACCATCGGCATCGGCCTGTTCATCTCGACCGTCTCGCAGACGCAGCAGCAGGCCCTGATGTCCTCGTTCTTCTTCTACCTGCCCGCGGTGCTGCTGTCCGGCTTCATGTTCCCCATTTCGAACATGCCGGAGCCGGCGCAATGGCTCACCTATCTCAACCCGCTGCGCTATTTCCTCGAAATCATTCGCGCGATTTTCCTCAAGGGCAGCGGGCTGGATGTCCTGTGGCCCCAGTTCGCCGCGCTGGCGGTATTGGGCGCTGCCCTTCTCACCATCAGTTCGCTTCGTTTCCAGAAAAGGATGGCCTGACATGGTTTTGGCGCATTCTCGCTTCACTCCGGGGCTGCTGATGCTCTTCACTATTTCACCTTGTGCACTGGCTTCGGGAGAACTGGCACTGACCAAGGTGATGAAACAACACGAGAAAAACGTTCAGCTCATAGCAGGCGCCATCGCCCGGGAGGATTACGAGGAAGTTGTGAAGACTGCACTGTTTGTGGCCGATCCAGTTCGTCCGCCCTCGAGCATGGCCGAGAAGCTGAGCCTAATGAACTTCCTCGGCAGCAATATTGCGCGCTTCAGATTGCTCGACAGCGACTCCAAGGAGCGAGCAGTCGCTCTGGCAAAAGCGGCACGTACCCGAAACGGCGAGGCGACTATCGTTGCCTTCCAGCATATGCAGCTAAGCTGCCTCACCTGCCACACTGAATTCCGCAAATCGTTTCAGGATCATTTTTCAACCCGTGACTAAGGAGGCCACGATGCATTACCGCAACTTCTCTCTGTTTCCCATCCTGTTTGCCGGCATGTTGGGCTGGGCTGCGACGCCGGCATTTGCCGAGCAAAATGCGCACCATCACCATGACGGTGGCACGGGAGCCAGCCTGATGCTTCACAACGGCGCCAAGTGGAAGACGGATGCCCCACTGCGGCGGGGTATGGAGCGCATCCGCGACTTGCTCGAACGACAATTGCCGGCGATCCATCAGGGTAAGCTCACACCCGCCAAGTACGAGACACTCGCCAAAAACATCGATGCCGAGCTGTCAACGATTGTGACAACCTGCAAGCTTGATAAGGAGACTGATGCCATGCTGCACTTGGTGCTGGCCGACATCATTGAAGGTACGGACGGCCTGCGAGGCAAGAACAAGCAGGTCGGCAGGGAGGGTGGTGCGGTAAAAATTCTCCAGGCGCTAAAGAACTACAACGTGTATTTTGACCACCCGGGCTGGCGCAGCATCGCCCACAAATAAGCATTATCGTCCGTCATCGCTGTGTGTAAAGAAACAAAAGGGTCTGGGAGGGTTAACCGCCATGTCGTCGCACACCCCAGGCAGGCGTATGTCCTTTCCAGACCGTTTTCCTGCCGAGTGTTTTGTCCGCTGCCCTGGGTGCAGCGTTTGCCGCCGTAGCTTGCCGAAGGGGTGACATCCGGTTTTTCGACTTGGGGCGGCTGTAGAGCCAAGTCCCTTTCAAGGAGAAGATCATGGCCACGAAACTTGAAGTAAACGCACCTTCGCATTCCGTTTCATCAGCCTCTGGTAGGGAAACGAAATGCTCGCTTCTGATAGTGGATGATGATGCCGAGTTGCGCGATCTTCTGGTTCGCTATTTGCAGAACAACGGATTTAACGCCTTTGCGGTTTGTGACGACTCCGCGATGGAGAGGTATCTCCATAGTCACCCAGTCGATCTGCTTATTCTAGATCTGATGCTTCCAGGAACGGACGGCCTCACCATCACTCGAAGGCTACGCAGTACTTGTGATTTGCCAATCATTATATTGACCGCACGCAGTGATGCTGTAGATTGCATTGTTGGCCTGGAGATTGGCGCAGATGATTATCTTGCGAAGCCGTTCAATGCGCGTGAACTGCTGGCACGCATCCATGCCGTGCTTCGCCGCAAAACAGCCCGATCATGCGAGGCGCGGGAAGACGAGAGATCAATTTTTTGCTTCGGCCCTTACCGACTGGAAATGAAAGCACATCGACTGATGCGTGGCGATCGCGAAGTTGTACTCACTGCCGCGGATTTCAAGTTGCTCAGCCTGTTTGTGCATTATCCCAATCAGTTGTTGAGTCGCGACGCCCTGATGGATATGTTGAAAGGCTATGAACGCGCGCCTTTTGACCGCAGTATTGATGTGCGGGTGACGCGCTTGCGCAGGAAGATAGAGGAGAATCCTGCCTCACAGACATATATCCGGACGGTGCGTGGTGAAGGGTACATGTTTACGCCAAATGGCGACACGAGATGATGCATCTTCGCCTACCCACCACTCTGTTTGGAAAAACGGCGCTCACCATTGCGACGGTGCTGGTCCTGTTTCAGCTTTTCACAACGGCTGTTATTGCCTATTATCTGCTGATCCCGGTGGCCCGCCGCTCTGCAAATGACCTTGCGGACTTTATGCTACTTTCGTCCCGGATCTGGGCGAGTCTTCCGGCCGGTGAGCGCAACACGTTCGAGCTGGCACTGCAGGAAAAGACAGGACTCATTCTTTCGCGCGCCGAGGGGGCTCTTCCGGGTGAAGCCGCGTACCTGCCGTATGCGTTGTTTCTGGTCGAAGAGCTTTCAAGACATACGCAGGGATTGACCCGGATAAAGGTGGAACGAATGGGTGGCCTCGACATTTACTGGGTTGATTTTCCTCTGGACGATCAGATGGTGCGCGTCGGGTTTCCGGGGCAGCGGATCAATATTCATGCCCTGCTGGCAATATTGCTGATACTGTTGCTTGGCACTATTCTGACTCTTGTTGCCACGCTCATCCTCGTGCGACGTTGGATTCAGCCGCTCTCGCTGCTCTCGAATGCGGCTGAGCGTATCGGTCAAGGAGGTATTCCCGAGCCGCTGCCGGAAATCGGGCCAAGCGAGTTGGCCAATCTAGTGCGTGCATTCAACAAGATGGCACTTCAGGTCAAGACT
>JACDJA010002549.1_pt1 | contig 12832 bp, 11 predicted proteins | sample 7449241 | NCBI WGS metagenome assembly JACDJA01 (sample SAMN14253289, study PRJNA609438) | sludge metagenome | isolation source: initial anaerobic sludge | collected 2018-12-20 | reverse complement strand
GCAGTAAATCTGATGCATGGTGCACCAAACCTGAAGGTGCTTCCGTGAGCTTGAGAGCAGTGCTTTAAGCCCCTCTCCCGTGAAGGGAGAGGGGAGCTACACACCCTAGGCCGATGGGACGCAGTAAATCTGATGCATGGTGCACCAAACCTGAAGGTGCTTCCGTGAGCTTGAGAGCAGTGCTTTAAGCCCCTCTCCCCCGGCGGGAGAGGGGTTGGGGAGAGGGGTTGGGGAGAGGGGAGAGGGGGCGGCGGAGCGCCGCCTCACCGCCGCCGCTGAAAATAAACACTCAGGTTCTGCCCCATCAAACTCTGCACTTCGCTCCCCAGCGCCTCCGCCTGAATCTGGGTTTGAACAGGCCGTGTGGCCAGGCTGTGCCCATCCTCATCGCGGGCTTTTATCAGCTTCCATTCCACCTCGTTACTCACCATCGCCATCAGGTCTTTTAGCTGAGCTTCATCCTGTGGCTGGAACCAGCGGTCGCGGCAGCCGCCCAGGCTGTAGAAATCATCCTCATGGGCAAGTTCCTGCCATGTAGCATCCAGCCGGTTGGCCAGCACCATGCGGCGAAGCTGGCGCAGGGTAGTTCGGGTGGGTTGCAGGTTGTGTTCTGCAATCAGTTTCCGCATTTGCCGGTCGCCGGCTGTGTTTTCTGCAATGCAGGTATGCAAATGAACAATGGCGCCGGAACCTGAGGCGCTGTTCACCAGCGCGGCCAATGAGAGCTTAGTCATGGCTGGCGAGGGCAGGCGGCCTACTTCAAGCCAGTGCACCTGATGCCCATCGGCTACAAACTGCTGGGCGATGGACCAGGGCCAGAATACGATGTTGTCAATATTGGATTCCGCGGCCATGCGGGTGGCCTTGGCGATGTTGGCCAGGGATTCGTCCACGGCGATAACTTCTACATCTGCCAGATAACGCGCCAGTTCCATGGCCCGTTGGCCGGACTGAGCGCCACAGACCATAACGCGCAAGGTGTCCGGCAGCGTGTCTGTGGCTAATCCCAGTTCTGTTGCCATCAGTGCTTTCAGGCTGCTTTCGGTGCGATAGGCCAGTTTCGACCAGGCGGGCCAGGCTTGTGGCACATCGGTTTGATCCAGGCACAACTCTTCCGCTTTCTCGTCGAAACACTGTTTGATGCCTTCTTCTTCGGCCCGGTGATAATAACTGGCGGCCAATACAGGCTGAAGTGCGAGGGGCCAGTCCACCAGGTTCCACTGGCCGAGTTGCACGGCAAAATCCTGGTGAAACAGCGCGCCGTACATGGCGCTGATCATCAGTGAGCCGATCAGGGCTTCCTGTGGCTCGACCATTGCGAACTGGGCTTTAAGGCTGTCATTCACTGCGGCCACCAGCCGCTCTTCATCGTCCTCCGCGGCCAGCGCATAGCCGGTTCGGTCTGCATATTGCGCTATGGCGAGGGCAAGCAACTGGAGTTCATCCCGCAACTCCACGGTTTGCGCCACTTCCGCCAGAATGGCGCGGCGCAGCATCACAACCAGTTCTTCCACGGCTGGGTCTGGCATCAGGGTTTTTTGCAGTGCCAGAATCAGCAACTCATCCTGGCAGGCGGCATCCAGCAGAATCTCCGCCTGCGGGTTGTCCAGATCGTATTGCTGGCGAATGATTGCCCCGACAAAACGCCCGATTTCCTGATGGGGCAGGCCCTCCTGCTTCAACAGGGCGATCGCATCCAGCGCCAGGCTGCTATCAGCCTTGTTGACCGCAAGCTGCCGGGCGCAGGAGAGCATGCCGCTGTATACCGAATCCCACTCAGCGCCGGTTTCCAGCAGCTTGCGGTAGTGCAGATAGGCCACGTCAAACTGCCCCTGCAACCGCTTGGCATGGGCCACGCCGCAAAAAGCGGCGGCGGATTGCCGGTCGCAGTCCAGGGCCTGCAGGAAATGCTGCTCAGCCAGAGCCGGGCGCTCGGTTTTCAGGGCCCAGTAACCCAGGTTGGCATATTGCTGAGCCTGCCCAGGTTGCGCACTCAGGCTGGCAGTGAAAAGGGCATGGGCTCTCTCCAGCTGCCCGTCGTCCATCTCAACACGCCCCAGCAATCCTAGGGCAACCGCATTCCCAGGCTCAAGCGCCATTACCTCATTCAAGTACCCACGGCATTCCTGCCGGGCCTTCAGGCGCTGGATATGGCTGAGCCCGCTACTGTTGGACTCTCCATAAGCAAGGTTGGCCTGAAGAAGCAGACGAGCCGCCTGTGCCTGCTGGGTGTGGGATTCCTGAGTGTGATGTCTGGCTTGCATGGGATACCTCATTGTTCTGCCGCTATGCTGAAAATGGGCGGCAAAGGCCTGCAGTTTTTGGTGGTTTGCTGTGCTTTGTGTTGCTTTCTATTAGAGAAAGCGAAAGGTGTGCCAGTTTAGAGGTGTTCGCCTTCATCCCCATCCTTCGAATTGGCAAGCTCTGAATATCGGCATGCTTAAAGGTATGAAGTATAATCTCGTTGAAATCAGTCGCAGCTTTTTGCGAAAACTCGACCGTCCATAGTGGGAGCATAAAGCTTAGTCCTTTTTAGTGAGGTCAGAGGCTCTGCGTGTCAGGTACTCGGTAATTTCTTCACCAACGCCAAGGTTGATCGTGCGTCCCTCAGCTACATCTTGCAGGCCTTCAGTTAGGGCATCTCGTAAAGCCAGAAGCTTCTGCTGGTGCTGCAAAAACAATGTTTCTTGTTGCCATGTTCAGGCCTCCGGTTTGCTGATTGGCATATAACGCCATTCGCATAGATATGTGCAAAGGTCCAGCGCACTGAAGTTGCGAGTTGCACTGAAAGTGCGGGTATCCCATCACAATCACTAATCAATGATTTCTCGAGCGGAAGCCATCCCTGTTACATTTGTCAGCAAAGAGGCCATTGGCCCCCGGAAAAACATCGGAGATTGCATGCCTGAACCAAACAACAACGCCTACCAAATAAAAGCAACACTCACCGGAGCACAACCACCCATCTGGCGGCGATTACTGATTGAGCCGGGCACCACCTTTCAGGATCTTCACCGCATTATTCAGTTGGCCATGGGCTGGCATACGTCGCACCTGCATTTGTTCCAGGCCGGCAACGGTCGATTAATAGGCGACCCGGCTGAGGACTTTGATGGCATGATGGATTTTCTCGACGAAACCATCGTGCCTGTATCCGGCGTACTCAAACAGGAAGGGCAGCAGCTGAAATACGAATACGATTTCGGGGATAGCTGGGGGCATGAGGTAAAACTTGAAAAAATTCTGCCCGTGGATGCGGCGGATCAGCTGCCCAGATGCATAAAAGCAGTACGCCAGTGCCCGCCGGAAGACGTTGGCGGCCTGCCTGGGTTCTATGAATTCCTCGACGCCATGGAAGATGCAGCCCACCCGGAACACGTGGCCGTGCGGGAGTGGTGCGGCGGTGAACAATTTGATCCGGAGTTTGTGGACCTTGATCAGATTAACGAAGCTCTTCTGGAGCGAGAAGCTCTGTTCAGTGAAACCGAGCCGGATTTCGCAACACAAGCCAGCGACTTCTTTGGCCTCAGCCCTAGCCAGTTGCACGAGTTACTGCAGAATCCTCTTAACTGCCCATCGGTTTTCAAGACCCTGTTTGATGCTGAAGCCGTAAGCCGCGAACTCGACACTGCGCCAGTGATGCGCATGGCCAAAGCACTGATTGGGGAACTGGGCGATAAGGGGATTCGTTTGACCGGAAAAGGCAACCTCCCACTTAAGCATGTAAATGTCATGATAGAAGCCGGGGGAGAGGACATTGTATTCCCCATGGCGAAATACGCGGCAGTGCGATTAGAAGAAGATGCTATGCCCGTTAACCTGACCCGCCTGCTGCTGGAACTGGCCGGCTATACCAGCCCGGAATATGCCCGGTTTCGGGAGGAGAATGAGCAAATGATTCGGCGGACAGGGTTGTTTGAGGGGGTGTTTGTTAGGGTGTGAGGTTGTAGGGTGTGCCCCTCAAATAGCAGCAGGCTGTTGAACAATTTTTGGTGGCTCGATAATGTGAGGCTGGTGTTGCAATACAGAAGGAGTTGTATGTGCCAACGTTGTTGTATTTGAATGGATTCAAGTTTTTCTTTTATGCAAATGATCACCTGCCAGCTCATGTGCATGTGCTGAAAGGTGAGAGATGGGCTAAAATCGAATTGGAAAGTCTTGGTGTGAAGTACAGCACGCTCAAAAACCACGAATTAAAGCAGTGCTTGGAAATAGTTAAAGACCATCGGTCGGAATTTTTGGAGAGGTGGCATGCCTGGTTTCAGAGGTAAATCCGTTCACGTTGACGACCGCCACTTGCATGTAGAGTTGCAAGATGGGCGCGTAATTTCCACGCCCATACATTGGTACAAAGAGCTTGAGAAGGCGTCGATTTCCGAGATTCGTCAATATCGTTTTATTTGCGACGGCACTGGTATCGAATGGGAAAGTCTGGACTACCACCTAAACATAGAAACTATGCTGACAGGCAACGCTCGGCAAACCGCTGCCTGACCTCACCAAGTGCAGTGAACAAATAATTCCACGCAGATAAAACGTAAAAAGCCCGACTCGGAAATCCGAATCGGGCTTTTTCGTGCTGGGCTATTAACCCTGTAGCAACTGTAATACCTGCTGTGGCCTGGCATTGGCCTGGGCCAGTACCGAGAGGCCAGCCTGCTGGAGCACCTGGGTGCGGGCCAGTTCGGCGGATTCTGCGGCGAAGTCGGCGTCCCGGATGCGGCTGTTGGAGGCTGAGAGGTTCTCGGAGGTGGTTGCCAGGTTTGCTATGGTGGATTCGAAGCGGTTTTGCACTGCGCCGAGCTCGGCTCGGAAACTGTTGATTTGATCAATTGCATAATCAACAGAAATCATGGCGAGATCCGCGCCTTCTGGAGTGGAAATGTCCGTGTTGTTTAACGAAATGGTATTGGCTGCGACGGTGCCAGACTGGGTCAGTGTGACATCATCGCTCGTGTCGCCATCCAGATCCGCATTAATTTCGACGTCAAACTCTTCTCCAAATTGCGATGAAAAGATGATCTCAGAGTTGGTCTTGTCAAGATTGGCCCGTACGCCGGTATCGTTCGACCTTGCGTTGATTTGTCCTACTACATCTTCCAAAGACCCCACGCCGTCAACTGAGAAAGTCTGTCCATTTACTTCGAAATTAAAGGTTGAGCTGTTTCCGGCGTTGAAGAATTCGGCTAACCCTCCCCCGGTTGCTGCGATACTCTCCTCAAAAGTAGTCGGTGGAGTTCCACTGTCAGAAAGTGCAAAGTTTACAGGGAGATCGTCGCCAGTCGGGTTGGTGAAGGTGATCTTGCCGGTTGCATTGTCCCCGGATACCACAATGCCTAATGGGTTGAGAGCTCCGTTTGCATTAATTTTACCTTGCAGGCTGGTCGCCAGGGCTTCGACGTCTGCTTCATTGCTGTTAAAAGGTAAAGACTCCCCATCAATTGTCACGCTGCCTGTTATGGGCTGCTGCGAGAAATCGAGAGTGACTTCACTCGTTTCGGTTTGAATAGGCACGCTGCTACTCGTGAAACCGGATGTTTGTGTGATAACACTTCCTAACTGGCTTCCTCGCGAGTCCAGGCCGGATACGCCTATGGTTTCACCAGTATTCGCTCCCACCTGGAAGGTCTGAGTGCCAAACGTCCCGTCGAGAACCTTCAAGCCATTGAATGAAGTCTGGCTCGCGATTCGATTAATCTCCTCGATGCGTTGTTGAACTTCCTGGTTCAGAGCCTGCCGGTCCGAGATACTGTTCGTGGCATTCGCAGACTGAACAGCAAGTTCACGAATCCGCTGCAGGTTGTTGGTGATTTCATCCATTGCACCTTCGGCGGTTTGCGCCAGAGAAATACCATCGTTGGCATTTCTTTGGGCCATATTGAGGCCTGTAATCTGGGATTGAAAGCGCTCAGAAATAGCAAGACCAGCCGCGTCGTCTTTAGCGGAGTTAATGCGGAGCCCGGAGGACAAACGCTCAAGAGCCACGTTAGCCTGCCCCTGTGATGCATTCAGGTTACGCTGGGCATTCAGCGAAGCGATGTTGGTATTAATGACCTGTGGCATATCAATTCTCCCTGCTCAGAGATGCCGGAAGCTTGGTGCCCGATCAGTAATGGGAACCATCAGCCGGCTGAAATTCGTTAAATTGCCGTTTTTTAGGGTAGTAAGCGAAGGGTGTGCCAGTTTTCCGAAATAGTGTTTAGTAATCTGTTTATAAAAGGAAAATTACGATCAAAATCTGTCACCGGAGGCTTTCGATGCCACAGTGCTGCCGCTTCAAAGGGAACTGAATTGCCGGTTTTACATTTGTTAACAAAAACGACAGGCTTTTTCCTCAAGCGACAGAGAGTGGAGCCGTTAAACGCGTAACAGGGTGGCGCTCTGCATTATTTGATTGGGTGCCGGACCTTTTCCACGAGAACGACAAACGCGTCGAAGGAGAAGTTAAATGGCTCTCGGTATTAACACCAACGTTGCCTCTTTGAACGCCCAGAATCAGTTGGGCAAGTCCCAGAATCTGTCGGATCAGGCGCTGCAGCGGCTGTCATCTGGCCTGCGCATCAACTCCGCGAAGGACGATGCTGCCGGCCTGGCGATTTCCACCCGGTTCTCAGCGCAGATCTCGGGTCTGAACGTAGCGACCCGGAACGCCAACGATGGCATTTCTCTGGCGCAGACGGCTGAAGGTGCTCTGGACGAGATTACCAACAACCTGCAGCGGATTCGTGAGCTGGCGGTTCAGGCGGCTAACGCTACCAACAGCGATTCAGACCGTGCTGCGCTGAACGATGAGGTTGAGCAGCGGATTAACGAGATTGACCGGATTTCCTCTCAGACCGCCTTCAATGGCCTCAAGGTCCTGGATGGCAGTTTTGGCAAGGAGAATTTCCAGGTAGGTGCAAACGCTGGTGAAACGATTTCAATTGACCTCGAACAATCTACCCGGAAAGACAAGATTGGTGAATTGGCCAGCTCCGCAATAATTGGAGATGCGGCGATCACTGTTGCCAACGACATTCAAATCAAGGTTGGCAATGGGGACTATGTGACCGTTGATCGGGAAACTGGTGATACTACAGAAGATGTCATTGAGAAGATTAATGGCTCAGGGGTTACCGGCGTTTATGCGGTGGGTTCTGAAAGTAACCCGGGTACCAGTGGAATCGATCAAATAACACTGATCTCGTCTTCGGACTTTACCTATTCAGTGGATGGCGGGAGCACTGAAATAGAGCGCACTTTGGAAACAAACGGCGATAGCTCGTTTTTGAGTTCGGTCAGTGTAGAGGATGTCGCTGGTGCTAACGAAGCCATTCTGCGTATTGACTCCGCTCTCGACAGCGTGAACAGCCTGCGTGGTGAACTGGGTGCGGTTCAGAACCGTTTTGAGTCTACTATCGCTAACCTGTCAACTTCCGTTGAAAACCTGAGCGCCTCCAACAGCCGCATCCTGGACGCGGACTTCGCCGCCGAAACTGCGAAGCTCTCCAAGTCGCAGGTGCTGCAGCAGGCCGGTATTTCCGTTCTGGCTCAGGCGAACGCACGGCCGCAGCAGGTTCTTTCGCTGCTCCAGTAAGTTAGCAACAAAACGTAACACTTGAGCGCGGTTTTCGCGCTCAAGTAATGGGCCGGAAGGCCGTTAAACAGAATAACGGCAAGGCTGAAGAATCAGTCGCCTGGCCTGACTCGAATTGAGGAGAAGCAGTATGGCTCTCGGTATTAACACCAACGTTGCATCCCTGAACGCCCAGAACCAGTTGGGTAAGTCACAGAATTTGTCGGATCAGGCGCTGCAGCGGCTGTCTTCAGGTCTTCGCATCAATTCTGCGAAGGATGATGCGGCTGGCTTGGCGATTTCCACCCGTTTCTCGGCCCAGATCTCGGGTCTGAACGTAGCGACCCGGAACGCCAACGATGGCATTTCTCTGGCGCAGACTGCTGAAGGCGCTTTGGATGAGATCACCAACAACCTGCAGCGGATTCGTGAGTTGGCGGTTCAGGCGGCCAACGCCACTAACAGTGACTCAGATCGGCAAGCGCTGAATGATGAGGTTGAGCAGCGGGTTAACGAGATTGATCGGATTTCCTCCCAGACGGCTTTTAACGGTTTGAAATTGCTGGACGGTAGCTTTGGTAAAGAGAATTTCCAAGTTGGGGCCAATGCTGGAGAAACCATTGCTATTGACTTGGGTTCTGATAAGTCCACGCGAAAAGGTGATATCGGTGACTTGGCGTTAGCATCTAAAACGTTTGGAAATGTAGCTAACAACGATACGCTGCAAATCAAGATTGGTTCTGATGTTGATGAAACGGTAACTTTTATTAAAGCGTCTGGAAATCTGACAATAGATGAGGCTGTACAACAAATCCGAGCTAAAGAGATTGAAGGGCTCTACGTTTCTAAAAGTGAGGATGGTACGAAAGTAGAGTTTCGGGCGTCTGAAGAGTTAAAGCTAACGGAAACAACAGCGGGCACTGGCTTCGGGATGAGTGCCGAGGAGACGTTTACTGTAAGTAACGGTTCGTTGGAAAGTGTTGATGTCTCAACAGTGAATGGCGCTAACGATGCCATCCTGCGTATCGATCAAGCGCTGACCAGCGTAAACGATCTGCGAGGCAATCTTGGTGCGATCCAGAATCGCTTCGAATCTACAATCGCTAACCTGTCGACTTCCGTGGAAAACCTGAGCGCTTCCAATAGCCGAATTCTGGACGCAGACTTCGCCGCCGAAACCGCGAAGCTGTCCAAATCCCAGGTACTGCAGCAGGCCGGTATCTCAGTGCTGGCACAGGCAAACGCCCGTCCGCAGCAGGTTCTCTCCCTCCTGCAGTAAGGGACTAGCGGTAACAGCCGGAACTAGAGGGTTCCGGCTTAACGCCGTTTGAGGATAGCGAGGTAAAGCTATGAATGACGTTAACCTGAATAATCCGGGCTTAAAGCTGGTACGAGCCAGTGATCAGGCGCCGGCGAAGGCACTGTCGTCATCTCAGACCGAAGGCAGAAATGGCTCCGAGCTTGCTCCTTCATCAGCAGGGCGTGCGGCACCGAGTCAGGTGCTTCCCCGGATTCAGGATGCTTCTAAAGCGGAACAGCTGAAGGAGCGGAATGAGGTGCAGAGGGAAGAGCTGGATGATGCGGTTTCGCAATTGAACGACTACGTTCAGAACGTTCAGCGGGATTTACAGTTTGAGGTGGATAACGAACTGGGGCAGACCATTGTGAAAGTGGTTGATCAGCAAACCCAGGAAGTTATTCGCCAGATTCCCGATGAGGTGGCAATGAGGTTGGCAGAAAAATTGCAGCAGGATGAACCGCTGACGTTGTTTAACATCAAGGTTTGAAGTGTGTAGAGACTTGTCGCTTTTGATTTGATGTTGGCAATGGTATTTCAGCACCGCCGCACCCGAGAGGGGGCTGGCGGTGTTTTTGGTTTTGGTGGAGGGCGTGTGTCCTTCCCCCTCTCCCCCGGCCCCTCTCCCGCGAGGGGAGAGGGGGGTATACTCCCAATGCCTGAGGGAGTGCAGTTGAAGCCCCTCGCCCCCTGCGGGGGAGGGGTTGGGGAGTGGGGGAGAATGCGCAGTTACGCAGCGTTACAAATAAGCGGTAGAATGAGGCAAAGTTTTGCCGCTTGCGGCCGTTAAATAGGGTGTAAAGTGATCAGCCCCTTCAAGGAGGCATCGGTATGGCAGGTATTTCATCACTGGGAATTGGGTCTGGCGTTCTGACGTCTGATCTGGTGGATCAGTTGGTTGCGGCGGAACGCAAGCCTACTGAAACGCGTCTGGCCCAGAAGACCCAGCAGTCAGAGGCGATGTTGTCGGCCTACGGCAAGCTGCGCAGTGCCATTACCGAGCTGCGGCTGCCCATGCGCCAGTTGAGCGCGGCTGACAACCTGAAGGCGTTCTCCGCCTCATCGTCCAATGAAGATATCGGTGTTTCTGTTGATAGCACCAAAGCCAGCCGTGGCAGCTATAGCATTGATGTGACCAGCCTGGCGACGTCACAGGCTCTGGCTTCGCAAACTGTATTTGCCGATAAGGACAGCACCAGTGTGGGGCAGGGCACGCTGCAGTTATCGGTGGGTGACAAGGTTACCAATATAACGGTCGATTCCGGTAATGATTCTCTTCAGGGCCTGGCAAACGCGATCAATGAAGCGGGTGCGGGCGTATCTGCAGGTGTTATTGATACTGGCAGTGGTTATCAGCTGGTGCTGTCAGCTGACAACACCGGGAGTGCAAATGCGGTAAGTATTACGGCTACTGAACAGGCCGGCGCCGAAGGTTTGGCGCGCTTTGCATTTGATACGGCAGATCCTGCAGCCAATCCGGCCATGAAAGAGACCATTGCAGCCAGCGATGCTGTAATGGAGATCAACGGTATTGAGGTGACTCGTTCCACGAACAGCTTTGAAAATGTTATTGACGGCCTTTCGTTTGATATCAAAGATGTCGGCACCTCTGCGGTTAAAGTCAGCCAGGATTTTGGTGCAGTCGCTGATCGCGTTCAGGGGTTTGTGGACAAGTACAACGCTCTGCAGTCAACTATAGGCAGCCTTGCAGGTTTTAATGCGGATGCGGGTGTAGGTGGTTTGCTGAATGGCGATAGCACCGTGCGTTCGCTTCAGAACCAGTTGCGCCAAACGCTGACGGGGGTGGTTTCCGGGCTTGAAAACTCCAATGTGCGCAGTCTTGCGGATGTGGGTATTACCACAGATGCCGAAACCGGTGCTCTGAAGTTTGATCGTGCCGAGTTTGAAACTCAGCTGAAGAATAACCCGGATGACGTTACGGCTCTTTTTGCTGAGCAAGGCCGAACTACCGACAGCCAGGTTGAGTTTGTTCGTAGTGGCACAAACACCCAGCCGGGTAAGTACGATATTAATGTTACCCAGGCGGCAACCCGGGGTGAGCTAATCGCGGGCTCCGCAATCAGCGGGTCAGTTACGATTGATGGCAGCAATGACGAGTTGAGCCTGACGGTAAATGGCAACACCACTGTAGATCTCACGCTTACCCAGGGCACGAACATTTCTGCGCAGGCGCTGGTGGATGATATTCAGGCACAACTGAACAGCAATGCTGCCCTGAGAGCTTCCGGCGAATCGGTGCAGGTCGGGCTGGATAGCAACAACAAGCTGACGTTTACCTCAGGCAAGTATGGCTCTGAGTCGAACGTAAGTATTACGTCAGTGGAAGACGGTACAGCCTTTGGTCTTTCAGTGGCAACCGGAACAGCGGGTCAGGACGTGGCCGGTACAATTAATGGCAGGACCGCGCAAGGGGACGGCCAGGTGCTGTATTTGGGCAGTGATTCTGGCCCTGCGTCGGGCATTCAGGTGCGCATTTTCGGTGACCAAACCGGTTCCCGAGGCTCTATCAATTTTGTGCAGGGTATCGGTAAAAGCACTGTTGATCTGGTCAATAGCTTTGTAGGAGCCGATGGCCGGCTTGAATCCCGCACCAGCAGTTTGAACCGCGAACTTGAAAAAATTCAGGAAAGCCAGGTCAAGCTGGATATTCGCATAGAATCCTATCGCGAGCGGCTGGTTAAGCAGTTCAGCGCCGCAGATTCACTGATATCCCAGCTAAACAGCACTCGGGATTACGTAACCCAGCAGCTCGATGCCCTGGCTCCTCAGAACTTCAGCAAGAAATAACTCCGGCTAACGCTTTGATAACCCGGCGTGGCCGGTGAAAAACGAGGTTAATTATGAAAGGCTTACAAGCTTACCAGCGTGTAAATACCCAAACCAGCATCACCGATGCCGATCCGCACAAGCTGATCCAGCTGCTGTATAACGGCGCCCTGGAGCGAATCAACATGGCCAAAGCCCGCATGCAGGCCAAGGATTACGAAGGCAAAGGCAAGCTGATTGGCAAAGCCATTGAAATCATCGGCGGCCTGAGAAGCTTTCTGGATTTTGAGAAGGGCGGTGAGCTGGCTGCGCGTCTTGAGGGTTTGTACGACTACATGGAGCGTACCCTTCTGGAGGCCAGTGCCAGGAATGACATGGCCAAGCTGGATGAGGTTGCGGGTCTGCTTCGTTCCGTTAAGGAAGGCTGGGACGGGATTCGTGAAGAGGCGGTGGGGCAGTCGGCTCAGGTTGGTTGAGGTTTGAAATCAGTTCCATCCTCTCCCCCTCTCCCCCTCTCCCCCGGCCCCTCTCCCGCGGGGGGAGAGGGGAGGGTACTCCCCAGGCCTGAGAGTGCACCATGCTTACAGGCAGTGCAGTAAAAGCCCCTCTCCCCCCGCGGGAGAGGGGTTGGGGAGAGGGGGTCGAAGCCAAGCGCCCAGCCCAGGGCAGTGCATTTAGCCCCTCGCCCCTGGCGGGAGAGGGGTTGGGGAGAGGGGCCCACCGCTGATTTCACCGCCTTCTCTGACAATAAACACTCAGCTTCTGCCCAACCAGACTCTGCACCTCACTCCCCAACGCTTCCGCCTGAATCTGTTTTTGCACCGGCTGGGTTGCCAGGGTCAGGCCGTCGGCGTCGCGGGCTTTTATCAGTTTCCACTCCACTTCATTGCTCACCAGCGCCATAAGTTCTTTCAGCTGTGCCGGGTTTTGGGGTTTGAACCAGCGGCTTTGGCAGCCTCCCAGGCTGTAAAAGCCCTCGTCGGCAACCAGTTCCTGCCAGATGGCATCTTCGTGGTTGGTCAGCACCATGCGGCGTAGTTGCTTTAGGGCGGTGCGGGTGGGTTTGAGTTTGTGTTCCTCAATCAATTTGTGAATGTGCTTGTCGCCGGGGGTTCGTTCGGCGCAGTTGGTGTTCATGTGCACCACGGCACCGCTTCCGGTGGCATCGTTTACCAATGCGGCAAGTGAAAGTT
>JACDJA010002548.1_pt1 | contig 12836 bp, 11 predicted proteins | sample 7449241 | NCBI WGS metagenome assembly JACDJA01 (sample SAMN14253289, study PRJNA609438) | sludge metagenome | isolation source: initial anaerobic sludge | collected 2018-12-20 | reverse complement strand
GGAGCCGTGACCGTGACCGAGATCAACGTCAGCCCCGCGCGGCGCCTGCAGTCGGTGATCGTCGCCATGGAGCGCGAGCGCTGGCTTGGCCCGGACCGGGGCGCGCGACATGTCTGGGTCAATCTGGCCGATTTCCACGTCCGGCTCGTCGATGAGGATGTCATCACCTTCGAGACCCGCTCGGTCATCGGGTCCGGCGCCCCTGACCGGCAGAGCCCGGAATTCTCGGACGAGATGGAGTATCTGGTCCTGAACCCCAGCTGGCATGTGCCTCGCTCGATCGTCGTCGGGGAATATCTGCCGCAGCTGCAGCGCAATCCCGCGGCGGTCAGCCATATCCGCGTGATTGACCGCCGGGGCAGGGTGGTGGATCGAAATTCGACCGACTTCTCCCAGTTCAGCGCGCGCAGCTTCCCCTATTCCATGGTCGAGCCGCCTTCGGTGGGCAACGCGCTGGGGGTGGTGAAGTTCATATTCCCGAACCCGTGGAACATCTATCTGCACGACACGCCGTCACGCAGCCTGTTCCAGCGCGACCTGCGCACCTTCTCGCATGGCTGCATCCGGCTCCAGGACCCGCGCGACCTTGCCTATGCGCTGCTGGCGGCGCAGAGCGACGACCCCGAGGGGCTCTTCAACTCGATCCTGCGTACCGGAGCCGAGACACGGGTCAACCTCGATGTGCCGGTGCCGGTGCATCTGGATTATCGTACGGCATTCGTCGACCCTGATGGCCGAATCGAGTTTCGCCGCGATGTCTATGGTCGAGATGCCCGCATCTGGGAGGCGCTTGCCGCGGCAGGGGTCGAGGCACCGGGTGTGCAAGGCTGATGCGCAGCACCGGAGGCGGCAGGAGCTGGCGGCTTGACGAACTGGCTGCCGGGATCGGCGGCACATGCGCGGGCGACGGCAGCCTGCGGATCAGCGGCGCGGCCGAGCCGTCACAGGCGGGGCCGGATGATCTGGCCATCGCACTTTCGCCCGGATGGGCGGCGCAGATCGGGCAGGGCGGTGCACGGGCGGCGCTACTCTCGCCCGATGCGGACTGGCGCGCGCTCGGCTTGCAGGGTGCCATCCTTGCGCCGCGCGGGCGCCTTGCCATGGCGCATCTGACGCAGAGGCTCGACCCGGGACCGGACCTCGCGCCCGGCGTGCATCCTTCGGCGGTGGTCGAGGCCAGCCTGGGCCCGGATGTCCGGGTGGGCGCCCTTACGATGATCGGCGCGGGCGCCGTGATCGCAGCGGGCACACGGATCGGGCCACAGGTAACCATCGCGCCGGGCGCCGAGATCGGTGCGGATTGCATCATCCATGCGGGCGTACGCATTGGCGCGGGGGTGCGCATTGGCGCGCGCGTGATCCTGCAGCCCGGGGCGGTGATTGGCAGCGACGGATTTTCCTTCGTCACCGCGACCCCCTCGCCCGCCGAGATCGCGCGCGCCACCCTGGGCAACACGGTGCCCGAGGCCGGGGGCGATCCGCGCTGGCATCGCATCCATTCGCTTGGCGGCGTCGTTATCGGCGACGATGTAGAGATCGGCGCCAATTCCTGTGTCGATTCGGGCACCATCCGTGCCACGCGCATCGGGCAGGGCACCAAGATCGACAATCTCTCCCAGATCGGGCACAATGTCGTGATCGGCGCGCATTGCCTCTTTGCTGCGCAAATGGCCATCGGCGGCTCGACCGTCGTCGGCGACCGGGTGGTTGCGGGCGGAAAATGCGGGCTGGCCGACAATATTCGTGTGGGTGATGACGTGGTACTGGGCGGCGGCACGATTGTGCTCTCGAATATCCCGGCGCGGCGCATCATGCTGGGCTATCCAGCCATGCCGATGCCGGTACAGGTTGCTGCCTACAAGGCGCTTCGCCGCCTGCCGCGCCTCATGCAAAGGCTGGGCCGTGCGTCGGACAGCACTGTTCCCAATCCCGACCGGACCGATTAGAGGAACACCATCCCGGGGGTGATCCCGTTCTGGAGGCCGCCATGACGATCAAGGACAGGGTGATCGAGATCATTGCCCAGCAGGCGATGCTGGATGTGGCAGACGTGCGCGAAGAGGCGACACTCGCCGATCTCGGCATCGATTCCCTCGGCCTTGTAGAGAGCATCTTCGCCATCGAGGAAGCGTTCGACATCTCGGTTCCCTTCAATGCCAACGACCCCGAAGCGGGCGATTTCGACATCTCCTCGGTCGCGGCGATCATTCGCGCGGTCGAGGGGCTGGTCTCGGCCACCGGGGTTGCGCCCGCATGAGGCGCGTCGCCATCACCGGCGCGGGCACGATCAACGCGCTGGGGCATGACGTGGCGCAGACTCTTGCCGCCATGCGCGAAGGGCGCTGTGGCATCGGCCAGCTGGATATCCGCGATGTCGAGCGGCTTTCGGTACAGATCGGCGCACAGGTGAAGGGCTATGACGAGAGCGCGCATTTCAACCGCCAGCAGATCGCGCTCTACGACCGCTTCACGCAATTCGCGCTTCTCTCTGCCCGCGAGGCGGTGGCGCAATCCGGCCTGACCTTCAGCGAGGAACTGGCGGTGCGCTCGGGCGTGATCCTGGGCACTTCGGGCGGCGGGCTGAACACCCAGGATGAAAATTACCGCGCCGTCTATGAAGAAGGGAAGAACCGCGTCCATCCCTTCATCGTGCCCCGCCTGATGAACAACGCCGCCACCAGCCATGTGAGCATGGAATGGGGCCTGCACGGCCCCGCATTCACGGTGGCGACCGCCTGCGCGAGTTCAAATCACGCCATGGGACTCGCCTTCCAGATGATCCGCGCCGGTGGCGCCGAGGTCATGCTGACCGGCGGCTCGGAGGCGATGTTGTGCTTTGGCGGTATCAAGGCATGGGAGGGGCTGCGCGTCATGTCTCGCGATGCCTGCCGCCCGTTTTCCGCCAATCGCAACGGCATGGTGCAGGGCGAGGGGGCAGCTGTCTTTGTCTTCGAGGACTGGGATCACGCGCGCGCGCGCGGGGCCGGGATCCTTGCCGAGGTCACCGGCTTTGCGATGAGCGCGGATGCTGCCGATATCGTCATGCCGCAGGCCGCAGGCGCCGAGCGCGCCATCGCGGGCGCGCTGCAGGATGCGGGTATGGCGGCCGAGGAGGTGGGCTATATCAACGCCCATGGCACCGGCACCGCTGCCAATGACCGGACCGAATGCGCAGCCGTGAGCCATGTCTTCGGCGCGCATGCCGACCGGCTCATGCTGTCGTCGACGAAATCCATGCATGGTCACCTGATCGGCGGCACCGGGGCGGTAGAGCTTCTGGCCTGTATCATGGCGCTGCGCGACGGGATCATCGCTCCGACCATCGGCTATGAGGAACCCGACCCGGAATGTTCGCTGGACGTGGTGCCGAACGAGGCACGCGAGGCGCGCGTGGAAGCGGTCCTCTCGAATGCCTTCGCCTTTGGCGGGTTGAATGCGGTGCTGGCCCTGCGCCGCGTGCAAGGGGCGAACGGGGCATAACTCCGGGCGGGATCATGGCCGCGTCAATCGGCCCCCAACCGCTCGGTCGGACAGTATCGCATCGGACCGGCCCCATGATGGTGCCGGTCATCCATTCGCCAACCGATGAACCCCGGGCCCGCGCCGCGCAGATGCGGCACGGGTGGATCCGTCAACCGGATCCGTCAGCCGCAGCTTGCGACTATTCCGCCGCTTCGGGCGCGGCCTCAGGGGTCGCCTCGGGTGCGGTGACCGCGGGTTCATCCTCATCGACCAGCGCGGGGTCGTAGGCGGTGCTGCTCTCCATCCCGGCGGTAAAGCCGATGAGCGACACTGCCAGATCAAATGGATGCGACGGATCGGCGGCCGGGACGATGCGCAGGCTCGCCTCATGGCCGCGCTTCAGCGTGGCCACATCCTCGGCCGTCAGACCGATACGAGCGATGCAGCCCGCGCGGTTGCAGAAGCTGAACTCATAGCGGCGCGCGTTGCGGCCATCCACGCTGAGCAGCACACCCTCGGTGAGCAATGTCTCGAGCGGCGCCACTACTGTCAGCCCGGCCGAGGCCTGCGCGCCGGGGGGAAGCGGAAATGCGGTGATTTCAGCAACCGGCGAATCGTCTGGACCGTGGAGAAGCTGATACAGTTCGCAGGGGTCGGCCTGGTCGGGCAGGGCGATGCAACGCATGGCCCAGTCGCCGTATTCCTGGCGGATGTAGAATTCACCGGCCTGCGGCTCTGTCGCGGCATCTCTGCCCATGTCCAGGCCAAGATCATCGACGGCGGAAACCGCATCCTCGGCTTCGGCGGGGGCCGCCGCCTCGGGCTCGGTCGCGGCATCGGTTGACGTGTCCTGAGCCGCCAGCGGCAGAGCGAGGCCGATGAGCATGGCCGAGGCGAGGGCGAGTGATAGACGCATGACATGATCCCTGGTTATCCCGTGCCGCGCTTAGCACGGCCCGGTGCCGGTGTCAGGTCAAAAGCAGGCGAGAGGGGCAGGGTTACAAGAAAGAAAAGAGGCCGAAACCGGCCTCTTTTCATCTTCTCCCTGTCGGACTTTGCCGACCGATGTCGGCAAGACTAGAAAAGGATCACGCGACCGTCAACAGCCAAGACAGGCCCGAAACTGTTGGCGCGCGCATCATTGGGCGGCTATTTTTCGGGTATCAGCCCCCGTGGCGCAAATCGCAGCACCAGAAGCAGGATCACCCCCAGCGACAGCAGCCGCAGATGCGGGGCGCTGTCGATCAGATGCTTTCGCAACACGCCCTCGGCCATGCCCGAGGTCACGATACCCATGATTGTCGGCCCGACCTGTTCCACGATCAGATAAAGCCAGCCAATCAGCAGCGCCCCCAGGAGCGAGCCCCAGTTGTTCCCCGAACCGCCAACCACCACCATGACCCAGATGAGGAATGTATGGCGTAGCGGATTATAGGTGCCGGGGTTCATCAGGCTGTCCATCGACACCAGCATCGCCCCGCCGATCCCCGCAAGGGCCGAGCCGATGACGAAGATCTGGAGATGGCGGCGGGTCACATCCTTGCCCATCGCCGACGCGGCCACTTCGTTGTCGCGGATCGCGCGCATCATCCGCCCCCACGGCGAATTCAGCGCCCTCTCGGACAGCCAGATGACGACGCCCAGCAGGGCAAGAAACAAGACGGCATAAAGGAGCTTGACCAGGATGGTCGAGGCGAGCGCGGGCTCCCAGCCCCAGTCACGCACGAATTCCAGGAAACGCGGGCTCTGCTGCAGGTCGACCTCGCGCGGGACCGGCCAGGGGCGGGGCAGGTCGTTGACCATTTTCACGCCCCGCGCAAGCCAGTCCTCGTTCTTCAGGATCTGGATGATGATCTCTGCGATCCCGAGGGTGGCAATGGCCAGATAGTCTGACCGCAGCCCCAGCGCCGTCTTGCCGATGAGCCAGGCCGCTCCGCCTGCCAGCAGCGCCCCCAGCGCCCAGCCCCAGAGCGAATTGATCCCGAGCCCGCCGATATTGCCCGAACTGGCCGGGTTCACCGCCTCGACCCGGGCAACTGCGGGGTCGAAGATCATGCGATAGGCGATGAAACCAGTCACAAGGACAACGACGGTAAGGATATTTCGCGACCGGCCGGGCTTCATCGCCCGCCACATCCGGATCGTCCCTGCAATGACCACCCCGGCCAGCAGGAGGGCACCGAAGATCTGCAGGCCGCCAGCAGCAAAGGCCTCGGGCATGCGCTTGCCCGAGGTCAGCGCCACGCCCAGCCCGCCCAGCGCCACGAAACCCATGATCCCGGCATTGAACAGCCCGGCGTAGCCCCATTGCAGGTTCACGCCCATCGCCATGACGGCCGAGACCAGCGACAGGTTCAGGATGAGGAGCGACTGGTTCCAGCTGGCGAAGAAGCCAGTAAGGATGAACAGCACGGCGACGCCGGCAAACAGCAGGGCATTGCGCAGGTTCATACCGATTTTCCCTTGAAGATACCGGTAGGCATGAAGATCAGCACGATCACCAGGATCGAGAAGCTCACCGCGAACTTGTAGTCAGTGGTAACCAGTTGCAGCAGGCTGTCGGGCGCCCAGCTTTCCGGCACGAGATAGGTCACGACCTTCTTCCAGGCATAGGTGACGATCACCTCGGAAAAGGCGATGATATAGCCGCCGACGATCGCGCCCACCGGGTTGCCCAGGCCGCCGACGATGGCAGAGGCAAAGATCGGCAGCAGAAGCTGGAAGTAGACATAGGCCTTGAAGGTCTTGTCGAGCCCGTAGAGCACCCCCGCCGTGGTGGTGAGCGCGGCAACGATGATCCAGGTCACGGCAACCACCCGGTCGGGGTTGATGCCCGAGAGCAGCGCGAGATCCTCGTTGTCGGAATAGGCGCGCATCGATTTGCCGGTGCGGGTGCGGTTCAGGAACCAGAACAGCAGGATCACCGCGATCACCGCCGTGACCAGCGTGATTGCCTGGCTCATCTTCAGGCTCAGCCCTTCGGCAAGGCCTGTGAGATTCTTGAACTCGGCGGGCGTGATGATCTGGCGCATCCCGTCCTGGAACACGATGTCATTGACCCCGATGAACAGGCGCACGAGGCCGTTCATCACCAGCATCACGCCAAGCGACACGATGGCAAGGATGATCGGCACCGCTTTCTTCTCGCGGTAGAAACGGTACACCACGCGGTCGGTAGCCAGCAGGAACAGCGCGGTGATGAAGATGCCCACGGGGAGCGCCAGCAGCGCCGTGGGAAGGATGCCGAGGTTGATCCCCAGCGCCTGCAGACCCCAGGTGACATGGATCGTGACCATGGCGCCGAAGGCCATCGTGTCGCCATGGGCAAAGTTCGAGAACCGCAGGATGGCGTAGACTAAGGTCACGCCGAGCGCGCCCAGCGCAAGCTGCGACCCATAGGTTGCCGCCGGGATGAACACGAAGTTCACAAAGACCACGAGGGCATTGAGAATATCCATCAGTCGCCTGTCCTGCTGCGGTCGTTCCTGGTCGCGCCCATTCGCTCAGCCCCCGAGGAAACTGCGGCGCACCACCGGATCCGAGAGCAGCTCGCGTCCGGTGCCGGTATGGGCATTCGCACCCTGCACGAGGACATAGCCGATATCGGCAATCCCCAGCGCCTGACGTGCATTTTGCTCGACCATGAGAATGGTGATGCCTGCGCGCGCGACCTCGATGATACGGTCGAAAAGCTCGTCCATGACGATAGGCGAGACACCGGCGGTCGGTTCGTCCAGAAGCAGCACCTTGGGCTCGGTCATCAGCGCACGGCCCACGGCGACCTGCTGGCGCTGGCCTCCCGACAGTTCACCCGCATGCTGGTGGCGTTTCTCGCGCAGGACGGGGAACAGGTCGAATACCTGCTCCATCGTGCCGGAAAAATCGTCCTCGCGCAGGAAAGCGCCCATCTCGAGGTTTTCCTCGACGCTCATCGAGGTGAAGACATTGTTCACCTGCGGCACGAAGGCCATGCCCTTTGCCACCCGCGCCTGCGGGGCAAGCTGGGTGATGTCCTCGCCGTCCAGCAGCACGCGGCCCTTGCGCAGCGGCAGCATGCCGAAGATCGCCTTCATCGCTGTCGACTTGCCCGCGCCGTTGGGCCCTACGATCACGGCGATCTGGCCCTTGTCGACGCCGATGGTGCAGTCATGCAGGATATCGGCGCCCCGCCCGTAGCCACCGGTCATGCCCTCGCCGACAAGGAAGTGGTTGCCGGATGCGGGAAAGCTGTGCCCGCCGGGCGCGACCGGTTCGGCCGTACCCATGCCCTCGGTGCGGGTGATCGAGGCATCCTTGTTGCCGCGCGCGTTGCGCAGCGCCTTGAGGTTTTCCTCTTCGGTCATGCGCCTGCCATTTCCCGATTCTTCATCCCGGTGCCGAGATAGGCCTCGATCACTGCCTCGTTGCGGCGGATCTCGTCGGCGGTTCCTTCCGCGAGGACCTTGCCGGATGCCATGACGATGACCGGGTCGCAGAGGCGGGCGATGAAATCCATGTCGTGCTCGATGACGCAGAAAGTATAGCCGCGTTCGCGGTTCAGGCGGGTGATCGCGTCACCGATGGTGTTGAGCAAGGTGCGGTTCACGCCCGCGCCGACTTCGTCGAGGAAGACGACCTTGGCATCGACCATCATCGTGCGGCCCAGTTCGAGCAGCTTTTTCTGCCCGCCCGAAAGGTTGCCCGCCTTCTCGTCCGCCAGATGCGAGATCGTGAGGAATTCGAGAACCTCTTCCGCCTTTGCTGCCAGATCGGCCTCTTCCCGGCGGATCGCGGCACGGCTGAACAGCGCGTTCCACAGGTTTTCGCCATGCTGGCTACCCGGAACCATCATCAGGTTCTCGCGCACGGTCATGGTGGCGAATTCATGGGCGATCTGGAAGGTGCGCAGAAGGCCGCGATGGAACAGTTCGTGGGGCGGCAGGTCGGTGATATCCTCGCCCTCCATGAACACCTGTCCCGATGTCGCCCTGAGCCGCCCGGCGATGACGTTGAACATGGTTGTCTTGCCGGCGCCATTAGGGCCGATCAGCCCGGTGATCGAGCCGCGGGCGATCCTGAAGCTCGCCCCGTCCACGGCATGGAAGCCGCCGAAGTGCTTGTGCACATCGTCAACGACAATCATGCGCTTCTCCCTGTATGGGCTCGGGTTAACCCTGTGCCTTTATTGAGGCAACGGCCCGGGAAAATTGTCCCGGGCCGTGCCTGTTTTCTATCCGGTCACCCGGCTTCGCGATCAGCGGAAGCCGACGGTGACGATCTTGCCATCCTCGATGTTGAACTCGCGGAAGTTGCCCGCGACTTCGCGACCGTTGATGATCTCGACCGAGGTGGCGCCGACATAGTCGATGTCCACGCCCTGCGCGATCAGATCAAAGGCCTTGCCCAGTTCGCCGGGCAGGATCGGCTCGCCCGGGGCGTTGGCTACTGCCTCGATGTGCTGGGTCCACTCGGCCGAGTCGGTGGAACCGGCGGCCTGCATCCCGAGGAGGATCAGGGCCATCGCGTCGTAGGACTGGCCAGCGAAGGCTGCGAGACCGTCGATGCCCGCGTCCGCCGCCAGCTGGTAGAAGATGTCGGTGCCTTCCGATTCCGTGCCCGGCGCCTCGCCAAAGGAGCCGTTCATCGCGTCACCGATATTCTCGATGATGCTTTCGCCGTACATGCCGTCAGGCAGCACGAATGTGTCGAAGGCACCGCTGTCGACCGAAGCCTGGATGATGCCGCGACCGCCCTGGTCGATATAGCCTGCGACGACAAGAACGTCGCCGCCCGCTGAGGCAAGCGACGCGACCTCGGCCGAATAGTCGGCCTTGCCGTCTTCGTGCGGCGCGTTCAGCGTGACGGTTCCGCCACCGGCGGTGAAGGCTTCCTCGACGCTGTCGGCCAGGCCCTTGCCGTAGTCGTTGTTGGTATAGGTGATGGCAATCGTGTCATAGCCGCGCTCGGACAGGATATCGGCGATGACCTGGCCCTGCCGGGCATCCGACGGCGAGGTGCGGAAGAAGAGCCCGTCGGTCTCGACCGTGGTGAGACCCGGCGAGGTGGCCGACGGGGAGATCATCCCGACGCCATGCGGCCGCGCGACGTTCTGGAGCACCACACCGGCCACGCCCGAGCACATGCCGCCCATGATTGCCGAGACGCCCTGGCTGGTCACCAACCCTTCGGCCGCGGCCTGCCCGGCGGTGCCGTCGATGCAGGTATCGTCTGCGCGCACGGTGTTGATCTGGGTACCGTCAAGAAAATTGCCGGCTGCATTGGCCTCGGCCACGGCCATTTCGGCTGCCGCAGCCATTTCCGGCGTGATCGATTCCAGCGGGCCGGTAAAGCCGAGCAGGACGCCGATTGTCACTTCACCTTCGGCCGCAGCGGCCCCGGCCATCAGCGACATTGCTGCGGATGCGAGTAGCAGTTTCTTCATTACGTTCTCCCTGTTGGATCACATTTCTGTCGGATCATGTTGAACCTGGCGCGCACGGTAGCCAGCATGCTCCCAAAAGAAAAGCCTCAATGGATGGTTGCGGCGCAATCGCAAGCCTGCCGCAACGTCAATCCAGCGGAGGGCCGCATCAGCCGCCGCGACTGCCCCCGCCGACCTGCGAACCCTGGGTGCCGCGTTCACGATAGGGGGTGATGTGATAATGCGCGCGGTAGCATTTCGAGAAGTGCGACGGGCTTGCAAAGCCGCAGGCGAGCGCGACGTTGATCACGCTCATGTCGGTCTGCATCAGCAGGTTACGCGCCTTCTGCAGGCGCAGCTCCATGTAATAGCGCTTCGGGCTGCGGTCGAGATAGCGGCGGAACAGCCGCTCGAGCTGGCGCGTGGACATCCCCACGTCTCGCGCGAGGATGGCGGGGCTGATCGGTTCCTCGATGGCCTGTTCCATCATCTGGATGACGCGCGACAGGCGCGGGTGGCGTACGCCGATACGGGTCGGGATCGACAGGCGCTGCGTGTCCTGGTCGGTACGAATCGAGGAATAGATAAGCTGGTCGGCCACGGTATTGGCCAGTTCCTCGCCGTGGTCGTCGGCGATGAGCTTCAGCATCAGGTCGATGGAGGCCGTGCCGCCCGCCGTGGTGATGCGGTTGCCGTCGATGACAAACACCGATTTCGTCAGAACGACATCCTGAAATTCTTCGGTGAATCCGTCGTGGTTTTCCCAGTGGATCGTCGCTCGCTTGCCATCTAGCAGCCCGGCCTTGGCAAGGGCGTAGCCTGCGGTGCAGAGCCCGCCCATGGTGATGCCGCGCCGCGCCTCGCGCCTCAGCCAGGCCAGAAGCGGGCGGGTCGTTGCCTCCTGCACGTCGATGCCGCTGCAGACGAATACGGTATCGTCCCGATCGAGCGCCTCGAGGCCCTGATCCACCTGGAAGACGGTGCCGCCCGAGCAGCGCACGGGCACGCCGCCCTCACTGACGAGGAGCCAACTGTAGAGTTCCTCGCCGGCCATGCGGTTGGCGATGCGTAGCGCCTCGACCGCGCTGGCGAAGCACAGCAAGGTGAAGCGGTCGAGCAGCACAAACACGAAGCGCCGCACGTCGGTGCGGGGCAGGGCAGTTGCGGTTGCGGTCGCCTGGGCAGGCGGAACATTCACTGTCATGGGAGGATACCCGGGGCGCGCACGTCGACTCGGCGCAATCCCCCGATACATTGCGACTGATCAGGGGTCAAATGCGGCATCCTGACCCGTTGATTCCGCCGCGCGACGGGGCGAAGCCGGAAACGAGGGCCACGGTCTCGCGGCGCTGCGGCGCGGGTGTTGGACTTGGCCCCGCAGTGGGGCTATACCGGCGGCCCGACGCAGGCCGCCCGGGCCGTTCGGGCGGATGATGGAGATGCAGATGACCGAGTGGCAGAAAACAGATTGGCGCCAGCTTCCCCGGGTCCAGATGCCCGACTATCCCGACCAGGATGCACTGCATGCGGTCGAGAGCAGGCTGGCTTCATATCCGCCGCTCGTCTTTGCGGGCGAGGCGCGGCGCCTCAAGGCGCATCTGGCTGCCGTAGGCCGGGGCGAGGCATTTCTGTTGCAGGGCGGCGATTGCGCCGAGAGCTTTGCCGAGTTTTCCGCAGACAGCATCCGCGACACATTCAAGGTCATGCTCCAGATGGCCATGGTGCTGACCTGGGGCGCCAAGGTGCCGGTGATCAAGGTGGGGCGCATGGCGGGCCAGTTCGCCAAGCCGCGCTCTGCACCGACCGAGGTGATAGGCGGCGTGGAACTGCCGTCCTACAAGGGCGATATCATCAACGCCTTCGAGCCCGAGCCGACGGCGCGCATGCCCGATCCCGCGCGCATGCTCCAGGCCTATACGCAGGCGGCGGCGACATTGAACCTGCTGCGCGCGTTCTCGACCGGCGGTTATGCCGACATGCATGCGGTCCATGCCTGGACGCTGGGTTTCACCGACACGCCCGAGGCTGAAAAATACCGCGACCTGGCCAACCGCATCTCGGACACGCTCGACTTCATGGAGGCCGCGGGCATCCGTGAAGAGGCCGAACATGTGCTGCAGTCGGTGGAATTCTATACCAGCCACGAGGCCTTGCTGCTGGAATACGAAGAGGCGCTGACCCGGGTCGATTCGACCACCGGACAGGTACTGGCCGGATCGGGCCACATGATCTGGATCGGCGACCGCACCCGTCAGCCGGATGGCGCGCATGTCGAATATTGCCGGGGCGTCCTCAACCCCATCGGCGTGAAATGTGGGCCGTCGCTGACCTCGGGCCATCTCAAGGCCCTGCTGCAACGGCTGAACCCCTCGAACGAGGCCGGGCGCATCACCCTGATCGCCCGTTTTGGTGCGGGCAGCGTCGGGGAGCACCTGCCGCGCCTGATCCGGGCCGTGCGCGAGGAGGGGGCGAATGTCACCTGGACCTGCGACCCGATGCACGGCAACACGATCAAGTCGTCTTCCGGCTTCAAGACCCGGCCCTTCGAATCCGTATTGCGCGAGGTGCGGGAATTCTTTGCCGTCCACAATGCCGAGGCTTCGATCCCCGGCGGCGTGCATTTCGAGATGACCGGCAAGGACGTGACCGAATGCACCGGGGGCGTGCGCGCGGTGAAGGACGAGGATCTGTCCAGCCGTTACCACACCGCCTGCGATCCGCGCCTGAACGCCAGCCAGTCTCTCGAACTGGCGTGCCTGGTGGCCGAGGAACTGTCCACGCGGCGTCGCAGCCTCGCCCACGCCGTAGCGGGCTGAGCGCTCAGCCCGCTACGACGAGCCGCAGCTCGGGGCGCGCGAAATCGCCCCGCGCGTGGCGCCGCCCGCCGCTGGCCACCACGCGCGGCACAAACCCTGCGGGGCGTTGCTGTTCAAACTCTACCGGCCCGCCATCCATGTCAAAACGCAATGGCCTG
>JACDJA010002546.1_pt1 | contig 12848 bp, 14 predicted proteins | sample 7449241 | NCBI WGS metagenome assembly JACDJA01 (sample SAMN14253289, study PRJNA609438) | sludge metagenome | isolation source: initial anaerobic sludge | collected 2018-12-20 | reverse complement strand
GGCTTTGAGTTCGGTGAGGAAATGGTCCTTGCGGTCCTTGGTTTCACCGACGATCAGTCCGTGGACGTCCGGGGCGCCGCCTTTGATGCGGGCGAGCAGTTCGATGAAATCCTCCTGGCCTTTCCAGCGCGTGATTCGGGCCGGCAGGGTCAGGAGCTTCTTGTCCCGCGTTTCGGGATGCTGCGCGTACCACTCGTCCAGCCACTTTTGCGGCGGGCGGTCTCCGTGAGGAAATGCGGTCGGATCCACGCCGCGGTAGATCAGGCGAAGCCTGGTGGGGTCGGTCTTCGGGTAATTGCCGAGGACATAGTCGCGAATCATTCCGGAAATGACGATGACCCGTTCACCGCGGGTCATGACCGCACTGTAGGGGCTTACCGAGTAGGGGCCATGCACCGTGGTGACAAAACGCGGCCGCGTCGCCGGGTCCATGCGTCGCCAGGCGAGATACGCGATCCACGCGGGAATGCGTGAGCGGGCGTGGACGATGTCGACGCGCTGTTCGGTGAGGAATCGCCGCAGGCGGCGGACCAGGCGCAGGGTGGTCAGCGACTTCCTGCCGATCGGCCATTCGAAGTGTTCGGCACCGAGGGCGGTGAGCGGCGTCACCAGCCGCCCGCCGGCCGAGATCACCAGGGCGCGGTGGCCGCGCTCGACCAGCGCCTGTGCGACTTCCAGCGTGCCGCGCTCGACCCCGCCGGATTCCAGCGCCGGCAGCAGTTGCAGCACGGTCAGTTTTCGCGTCGGTTGTTCCTGAGCCATTCGAGAATCCAGTGGGCGCAGCGCTGCGCTTCCGCGAGTGGGGGTGTGGCGCGGCGCAGTGTGCCCGTTGCGCGCCAGTTTGCCAAGCGTGTCACCCGCCCGTCGTGTGCCAACTGCTCGACGGCACGGGCGACGCGACTGCCCGCGTTGGCGCGAAGATCGAACACGCCGACCGCGGCGCCGGCGGTGACGGCCTCGTACACCATCGACGCACTGTCCGGCGTGACCCAGACCGTTCCGCAGCGCGCAAATTGCGCGGGCAGCCAGTCGGCTGAGGTGGCAGTATGCGGCACGAGATCGAGTCCGGACGATGCCGACCAATACGACACAAAATCAGCAGGTGTGCGGCGCGAGCTCGCGAGCGTCCAGCGCGTACCGGGCGTGTGCTCGACGAGTGAGTCGATCTGCGCGGAGATCGCCGCGCTGTCCCACGCGAAATGCGCCGAGGGGCCACCGACGAGGATCAGGCCCTGCGCCGGGTCGGCATCGAGGGCAGGCTGGATGCGGTTGAGCGCACCTTCGCTGATCAGCGTGCGCGCATCCGCTTCGGCGCCGTCATGGCGCGGCACGACGCACAGATCGAAGCAGCGGCGCGGCAGGCTCGGCTTCATCAGCACCACCGTGCGGCCACCGTGCGCGCGCCGCGCGGCGAGCAGTGTCAGGTGGGTGGCGTGTCCAGCACCGAGGATGAGGTCCGGCGCCGGCAGGCCCTGCGCGAGCGGGCGCCGCAGCAGCCAGGCAAGGCCGGCGCGCAGGGCCGGTTGCGCGGGCAGGGTATGAATGGCGGTCGGGACGGCGCGCGCCAGCGCTTCGGCGAGCCCACGCGACTGATTGACGTGGCCTGGCTTGCCGTCGCTGACGATCCAGACGATCAAAGGAGGGCGCTTGCCGGCCGCCTCAGACAACGAGCAGCCCCGTGTCCTCATAGAGGTCGTCGAGCGTCAGCGTCAGCCGTGCGTCGCCGCAGACCACGTCGACGCGGTCCTCGCTGCCGAGTTCCTGTTCGAACCAGGCGCCGTGCTCATCGCGGAAATATACCTTGACCCACAGCCGCTCCGAATCCACCAGCAGGTAATAGCGCAGGCTCGCCAACCCGCGATACGCCGCCAATTTCTCGCGCACATCAATGCTGGCCGTGGCGGGGGACAGCACTTCTGCGACGAGACAGGGCGACTGTTTGTAGATCGGATGATTGTCGTCCGGATCGCACACCAGCATCGCGTCGGGGTAGTAATACGTCGAGCCGCTGGCAAGCCGCAGCTTCATGTCGGCCATGAACGCACGGCAGGTTTTGCCGCGCGTGGCGCTGCGCAGGTGAAAAAAAATGTTACCCGCAATGCGGTTGTGCCGCTCGCTCGCGCCCGCCATCGCGAAAATTTCGCCGTCCACCAACTCGTGCTTGTCGGTCGCGGCTTCCTCGCGGTGCAGGTAGTCGGCTTCATCAATCGGCGAATGGAGGTGGGCTTGTGACATGGCAAGTGACCAGATCGGACAGACAAGACGATTATCCTATTGATTCGGCGCGAATTGAAACCCGCCGGCTTGGCCGCGAAAAACCGGATTTTCCAATAGTCCGTAGGTCGGGCTTCAGCCCGACGCGTCACCATGCTCGGCATCCCATGCTCGCTCAAGCGCCGCCTGCCAGCCATACGGCGCGGCATCGAGCGGCGTCGTCGGTCCCTCCATCAGGGCGACGAGCAGTTCGGCCGACGCCGGCGCCAGCGTCACGCCGTAGCGGAAATGCCCGCTGTTGATGAACACGTTGTCGAAGTCCGGGTGGCGGTCGATGATCGGGATGTTGTCCGGCGCTCCCGGACGCAGTCCCGCCCAGTGCTGCACCGGCTGCACCGTGCCCAAGGCAGGCAGCAGTCCGGCCGCTGCCGCATGCAGGCGCGCGCGCGTGGCGGCGTCGGTGGACTTGTCGAAGCCCGCGTCCTCCAGTGTGCTGCCCACCAGAACATGGCCGTCGCGGCGCGGGATCAGGTACAGGCCGTCACGATACACGATGGTGTCGAGCACGCCGGGTTCCAGCCTGAACAGCAGCATCTGTCCGCGGATCGGGCGCACGTTCGGCACGCCCGCCAGCCCCCGCAGCCCGAGCCCCGACCACGCGCCGGTCGCCAGCACCACCGCATCCGCGGCGAAGGTGCCGGCCGTCGTCTCCACCGCCGTCACCCGCCCGGATTGCGTGCGCACGCCCGTGGCTGCGCATTGTTCGATCACCCGCCCGCCGCGCGCCTCGACCGCTGCCCGCAGCGCCGCCACCAGACGCGGATTACGCACCTGCGCCACGTCCGGCAGCCACAGTGCTTGACCCCCGTTCCCTTGAGGGGGGCGGGTGAACAGGCGCGATGGAACAGGTTCGACCGCCACACCATGCGCCGCACACCACGCCCGCGCCCGCTCGCCCTCCCCGACATTCAACGCCAGCATCCCGCAGCGCCAGTATTCGGCGTCGCCGCCCCCCGTGGCCTCGATCTCCGCCACCCAGCCGGCATACGTCGCCATCGAGCGCAGCGCCAGGCGGGCCAGCGACTCCGGGTAATCCCAGGGCAGGAGCGGGAACAGGATGCCGCCGCCGGCCCAGGAGGACTCGGCGCCGGCGCGGCCGCGGTCGATCACCGTCACCCGGTGTCCGGCGCGCAGCAGGTGCCATGCAACACCAAGCCCGCTAATGCCGCCGCCAAGGATCAATGTGTCGGTGATCAAGAGAAATATCCGTTTGCGTGTTGGCCCCGGCATTGTTTGTGGCAGGCCCGGCAAACCTGGAACCCGGGTGCAATTGTAGGGAAACATCGGGCGCTGGTCGCCCCGCAGGTGTCGTTGCCGCGCGGGAGCATGGGGAAATCCACGGTGGGACAGGAATGAACAAAAAAATACCAAGTTAAAACAATGTAATACGTGCGATCTACGACTAAAGTCGTATGCCGCCCAATGGCTTCGGTGGCATGCTCACTCCATAAGAATCGGGGAGGAAAAATGGCCGAACGAGGGACGACCTTGGCGGAATTGCTCGTGGTCCTGGCGGTTGCCGCAAGTGTGCTTGCGCTTGCAGTGCCAGGGCTGTCGAGACAGTTGTTGTCCAGCCAGATATCAAGTGTGACCAACGAATTCCTCGCCGCGTTGCACCTGGCGCGCAGCGAGGCGGTCAAACGTTCTTCACGTGCGGTCGTATGCCCGTCTTCGGATGGGACACATTGCTCGGGTGATGGCTGGAGCAAGGGGTGGTTGATATTTCATGATGTCAACAACAATGCCCAGCGTGACGAGGGTGAGGCAGTGCTGCATACGCGCCCGTCCCTGCCACAGGCAATCAGCGTCATGGCCAGCAAGCCCATTTCCACGTACATATCCTATGCAGCGACCGGCGGAACGCTTCTGGTCTCGGGTGCATGGCAAGCGGGGACGCTGACCTTGTGCGGCAAGGCCGGAAGCAGCCAGGTTGCGCGCCAGATCGTTATCAACAGCACAGGGCGACCCCGCACGACGAAGCCCGGCACGTGCCCCACCCCGTGAGCAGGCCCCTGCGGGCTGCGGTGGGTTGACACCCGGGCAGGGGGCGTGACACGCACGCGTTGCCACGGTTGGTTACTTCCATGGCCGCTCGATCCGTCGGATGGCCCGCTGGTCGGAAAGCACTGGCATGGTATCCGGATCTGCAATATTCATACGCCATGGAAAACGCGCGAAACCTGCCGAGTGGTCGTTACCACCATGTTGGAATGCGGCTGCCTTGCCGGGTGGGCTCGCACCCGAAACACGCCATGGATGAAAACCGGGGATTCACACTCATCGAATTGATGATCACGATCGCCGTGATGGCGATCCTGATGTCCATTGCCGTCCCCGCGTTGCAGGCGTTCGTGCAGAACGGGAGGATGGCGGCGCGGGCGAACGAGGTCATGGCAGGCCTGGCATATGCGCGAAGCGAAGCGGTCAAGCGCGCGGCCGACGTGACCGTTTGTGCGAGCAGCGACGGGTCCACATGTTCGGGTACATGGACGCAGGGGTGGGTGGTTCTCGATCAGGCGGGCAACGTGTTGCGAACGCAGGATGCCATGGGGGGCTCGGCGACGCTGGATGGAACTGGCACTCTCGTCTTCAGCGCGAATGGCCGCATGACGAATCCTGGCGCCCTCACGGTGCTGACCCTTTGCCCAGGCGTCGCCGATATTGCGGGACGCACCATCGAGATCGAACCGTCGGGGCGTGCCCGCGTGTCGACGGTTGCCTGTCCATGAAGGAGAAAAGGTTTCCCATGCGTCAATCCGGTTTTTCGCTGCTGGAATCCCTCGTGGCCATCCTGGTGCTGGCCGTCGGCCTGCTCGGGCTTGCCGGCCTGATGGCGTCGACCATGCGTAACAGTCATGGATCGTATTTCCGCACCCAGGCCGTCTGGCTGAGTTATGACGTGGCGGACCGCATGCGGGCCAACCGGCAGGCCGCGCTCGATGGAAATTACAACATTGCGCTCGGCGATGCGGCCCCCGGCGGCGCTTCGGTGAGCGCAACCGACCTGCAGGCCTGGCGAAACGCACTTGCCGTGTTGCCCCAGGGTGCGGGGGCGGTCAACGTCGCAGCCGACCGCACGGTCACTGTCACCGTTCAATGGAACGATACCCGCGCCACCGGCGGCGACGCCGCGCAGCAATTCACGATGCAGACTCGCCTATGAACCCGCACAACATGACTGCCCGTCTGTTCCCTGGCCAGCGCGGCCTGAGCCTGGTCGAGCTTATGGTTGCGATGCTCATCGGACTGCTGCTCACCCTTGGCATTGGCTACGTCTACCTGGGGAGTCGGCAGACGTTTCGCACCGTGGAGGATTTCTCCCGCATTCAGGAGAACTACCGCTACGCGCTCGACCAGGTGGGAAGCGAAGTACGTGCCGCCGGATTTTCAGGGTGTGTGAACATTTCGATCAACCCGATTCCGGGCGTGCCGGCGGGGACGCTGTCGCCGCCCACTCACGCCATTGGGCAGGCCCTTCAGGGGTATGCGGGGGCCGGGACCTGGCCGGGACCGGCACCTGCACCCGCGAATTATGTTCCCGGCACCGACGTGCTGAGGGTGGTCCTGGCGCGGGGACAGGGCATCAACGTCACCGCCCTGATGGCGGGTGCGTCCGCGGTCATCCCGATCGCCGGTAATCCGGCTGACGTCAAGGCGGGCGACACACTGCTCGTGTCGGACTGCACCCACGCCGATGCATTTGTTGCCGGAGCGGTGGCCGCAGCGTCCGTGACACCTGCCGCGCCCCTGCAGAAACCCTACAGCAGCGACGCCGAAGTCTACCAGCTCGCCGATATCGTGTATTTCGTCGGCACCAACGTCGCCGGCAATCCGGCGCTCTATCGGCGACAAAACGGCGACGCCGCTGAGGAATTGGTGGAAAACGTCGAGAACATGGTGCTGCGCTACGGTGTGGACACCAATACCAACTTCGCCGCCGATGATTACGTGGCGGTGGCGGCTGTGGCCGACTGGCGCAATGTCGTCGCGGTTCGTCTCAACCTCGTCTTTGTCAGCGACAACAACGTGGCGACCGGCGCCCAGGCATGCACGGTCGAAGGCAACGACTGCAGCGCCGCCGATGGCCGGCTGCGGCAGGTCGCGACTGCCACGTATGGTCTGCGCAATCGTCTCCCATGAATGCCATGAAAAACCGCATCCCGATCCGAAATAAATCGCAGCAGCGCGGCATGGCGCTGATGATGGGCTTGATCTTCCTGGTTGTATTGACCCTGCTCGGTATGGCGGCGATGCGTGGCACCCTGCTGGAAGAGCGCATGGCAGGCAATGCGCGCGACCGGGACCTTGCCTTCCAGGCCGCCGAGGCTGGGTTGCGTGCAGGAGAGCAGGTGCTCGGTGGGGCGGTGCTCCCCGCATTCGCCACCGGAACTGCCTATACGCCGCGTATTCCGGAGGGCACGCAGACGGCCTACTGGCAAGAGACGCATGATTGGGACGGAGCTTCGCAGCAACTGGCTGTCGCGCCCAATGACACGGCGGAGGCGCCGCGCTTCGTGATCGAAGAGCTCAATGCCTCGCCTGCAGCGGGAGGAGGGGGGATGGGCATGGGGCCGCTCGGCAGTTCGACCACGTACCGCGTGACCGCGCGCGGTGTCGGCAGGAACCCCAATACGGTCGTTATATTGCAGGCGGTTTTCCTGCGCTGAAGAAAGGGAAAGTATGAACAAGGCTGGATATCCGAGGCGTTACCTGGGCGGACTCGTGCTGGTCCTGGCAAGCCTGGGTCAGACCTCAATCGCGGCGGAGGTGGTGTCGGGACAGATCACGGCGGTCGACCTTGCCCGCGACAGCGTCGAAGTCGATGGCGTCGTCTATCGCGTGTCCAATTCCGTAAAGCACGGTGCGACCCCCCGGCTGAAGGACATTCGTCCCGGTCAGGGCGTGCGTATCGAAGCGGACCAAGGAACCATCAATCGTATTGAACTCATCCGGCTGCCCCCGACCTGAACAGGTCACTGGCGGCGGAGGTGTTATCAAGTTGACGGGAGTACAACCATGCAGACACTGACACATTCATCGACACAGGCTCATCCATGGCGGGTTCGCTTGGCTTTGCGGGAGGTGGACTCTGGCGTGTCGGCCGACGGTCACCAGCCATCCGCATTACATTGGTGTGTCACCGATCGCGCTACGGAGTCTTGCACACGGTTGCGAACGCTGGTTCGATTGCTGCGGAGCGTCGTGCTTCCGTCCTGCATCGCGATGGGTTGGGCCGGTGCCGCCCACGCGGGGATCGCCAGTTCGCCGCTTTATCTGACTACACCGGTCGAGCCGAACGTGATGTTCATCCTGGACGATTCAGGGTCCATGCACTGGGATGTGGTTCCGGATAACTCCAAGGTTTTCTTCACGTTTCCACGTCCGGCAGTTCTGTACGGTACGAATTATTCCGACTACTACGGCATCATCACCCTCAAGAGCGGAAGCAATAACGGCGTGGCGGGATTCGATCTGACCAACCGCTATGCGCGCTATTTTCGCACCGCGCAATTCAATCCGCTGTACTACGATCCGGCGAAGCGGTACATGCCCTGGCGCAATGCGGATGGCTCGCTGATGGCGAACGCAGTTCCGACTGCGGCGCTGCTCAACCCGATGAAGCTTACCGAAGGGACGCGCAATCTCACGATCACCAATTCGCACGCGGCCGTATGGATCAATGATGACGGATCGGAGTCGGAGGCGACGGTCAGTTATTACCCCGCCACCTATTTCAAATACAAGGGCAGTGTGGCGTTGACGGGGCCAACCGACAGCAACAACAAGAGCGCCAACTTCGATCTTGTCGAGATCAAGAGTACCACTCCCTCCTACCCCAAGGCGGCGGCCCGCACCGATTGCATGGGGAGCACGTGCACTTATGCGGAGGAAATGCAGAACTTCGCCAACTGGTTCACGTATTACCGCTCGCGCATTCTCGCTTCGCGCGCGGGGATCGGTAACGCATTCTCGCAGCAGGGGACCACCCTGCGCGTCGGTTTTGGCGCGATCAACAAGGGGAGTACGTCGGTCGATGGTGTTTCGCACAAGACCATCATTCGCGGTGTGCGCACCTTCTCGGGAACGAATCGCGAAAACTTCTTCACATCCCTGTATACGCATAACATGGTGCCCCAGGGGACACCGTTGAGGCGGGCGCTCGACGATGCCGGCATCTACTACTCGCGTGCCGACAACAGCGGTCCGTGGAGCGAGACGCCTGGCACGGCCAGCACGGCGGCGCATCTGGAATGCCGCCAGAGCCATACCATCCTCATGACGGACGGTTACTGGAACGGAGATGCCGCAAGCACCGCGGCCGCGAAGGTGAACGTCGACGGAACGGGCGGGCCGACGATCACCGGGCCGAAAGACAAATCCTTCACCTATGACGCCGTCTCGCCCTTCAGCGACGGCAATAGCGACACCCTTGCCGATATTGCAATGTATTACTGGAAACGGGATCTGCGGACCGATCTGGTCAATGCCGTGCCCACCAATAAGCTCGATGTCGCGTTCTGGCAGCATATGACGACCTTCGGCATCGGCCTCGGGGTGAACGGTTCGATCGATCCGGCGACAGCTTTCAAGGCGATCGAGGACAAGACGACCATTACCTGGCCAAAGCCCGCGACGAACCCGGCGCTGCTGGATGACCTGCTCCACGCGTCGGTCAACGGGCGTGGCGGCTTCTTCAGCGCTGCCGATCCGGATGTTTTTGCCGCCGAACTGGCGAAAGTTCTGAAGAACATCGTTGACCGCACCAGTTCGTCGGCTGCCGTGGCATCCAACTCGACCCAGTTGAAATCGTCCACGCATCTGTATCAGGCATTGTTCAAGAGCGGTGACTGGACCGGTCACCTCAAGGCCTATCCCCTGAAAGCCGATGGAACGATCGGCACGGAGATCTGGGATGCAGGGGAGAAGGTGCCGACCCACGGTTCGCGCAACATCAAGACCTGGGATGGTACGGCGGGTGCTGATTTTTCTGGGACGGTTGGCGCGCTGAGTCTGGATGAAGTCAATTATTTGCGCGGCGATGACGCCAAGGAGGTCAAGCACGGCGGAGCGTATCGCAATCGGAGCAGCCGGCTGGGCGACATCATCAACTCGGATCCGCACTTCGTGCACGACGAAAATTTCGGCTATACCGGCTTCGGCGGCGCCGAGGGCGCGAGCTATTCGACATTCATGCATGACAAGAAAACACGCACACCCGTTGTCTATGCGGCGGCCAATGACGGCATGTTGCACGGGTTCCGCGCGAGCGATGGCGTGGAACTGTTCGCGTTCGTGCCCAACAAAACCCTGGGCAGTCTGCCGCTCCTGCTCGACCCGGCTTACACCCATCGCTATTTCGTGGATGGGTCGCCGACCGCCTGGGATGCGTATTTCGGCGGCACATGGAAGACCGTGCTGACGGGTAGTCTGGGAGCGGGTGGCAAGGCCGTGTACGCACTCGACATCACCGATCCGGACAGCTTCGATGCAGGGAAGGTGTTGTGGGAGTATCAGGGCCATACCGCCGCGGAAAAGGACAATCTGGGCTTCACACTCGGCGCCGTGACCACCGCCCGTTTCCCCGACGGGCACTACTGGACGGTGTTCGGCAATGGCTACGCCAGCACCAGCGGCAAGTCCGCGCTCTACATGGTGCGTGTGGACAACCCCAGCATCGTGAAAATGATTGTGGTCGGCAGCGGCCCGAACAATGGGCTCTCCACGCCGCTGCTCGTCGACAGCAACAATGATCGCATCGTCGATCTCGTGTATGCAGGCGACCTGAAGGGCAACCTCTGGAAGTTCGACACGTCCTCGGCAGTCAGCGCGGATTGGGCGGCGGCGTATGGCGCGGTTCCCTTGTTCCAGGCGAAGGACAAGTATGGCACGCCGCAGCCGATCACCGTGCCGCCGGAGGTGGGCCTGCCTCCGCAAGGCGCAACAGGTCTCGCCGTGTATTTCGGCACGGGCAAATATTTCGAGGATGGCGACAATATCACCACGAGCGTCCAATCCATCTATGGCATCGTGGACACGGATGGCAGCAGCGGCAGCACGGACGGGGCGTTCACTGGCGTCAGCCATCGCGCCAGCCTGGTGCAGCAGGCGGTTATCTTCGAAGGGACCGTTGGCGATAAGATCGTGCGTGCCTTGAGCAACAACGCAGTGACCTATCCGGACAGCCGGGGCTGGGTGATCGATCTCGTCACGCCACCCTATCCGCCGGGAACGCCCTCTGGGGAGCGTGTTGTTTCAGGAGCCATGCTTTATATGGGCAAGCTTGTGGTCCAGACCATTACGCCCTCGGTTTCGCCCTGTGACTTTGGCGGACGGAGCTTCATGATGCTGATCGATCCCGCAACGGGTGGAGAGTTGCCTGCAGCCGGGTTCAAGGTGAAAAGTGGCACCAGCTACATCGATGCGCCCCAGGTCGACATCGGCGGCGGGGTCATGAAACACGTCAGCGGCGTCGACTCGGGAACCGGGATCAGCGGTGGCTTCGGCGCACCGATCAAGTCGGGTGACACCGCCTATTTGCCGACGTCCGGGACGTCCGGTGAGATCGGCACGACGGTCATCAATTCTGGAAGCCTGAAGCCGCGCGCGACCTGGAGGCAAATTCAGTGAGAACAGCCATGAAGAACCTTCAAGCAGGCATGACGCTAATCGAGCTGATGATCGTCGTGGCGATCATCGGCATCCTCGCGAGCATCGCGTATCCGTCCTATACGGAACACGTCAGGAGGGGAAACCGGGCCGACGCACAGGCGATCATCATGGAGAACGCCCAGTTCATGGAGCGTTTCTTCACCACCAACGGGACGTATGCCGGGGCGGTGCTTCCCAGGAACCAGTCGCCGGCGAACGGTGCGGCCCGATTCGCGATCGACCTTCCCGCGGCGGACGCGGTGACCTACACCATCCGCGCCGCGCCAACGGGAACCTACAGCGATCCGACCTGCGGAACCCTGACCCTCGACGCAGCCGGAACCCGGACCGCAAGTGCGGGCACGGTTGCTGAGTGCTGGCGCTGACTTGGGTACCCGCACGCATCGGCGCAGGGGGGGGGCGTGTCAAAGGCAGGACCGGATTTGCACGTGGACGCCACATGGGCGCGCTTCGGATTTGCGTGGCTGTGCGCCGGGGTGGGCAAACGCTCAACCGAGCTCCCGCGGTAGCGCGAACGCCACTTTTTCGTGGGCACCGTGCAGGCTGTCAACCACTGTCACACCGAGCGCGTTCAGTCGCGCGATCACCTCGCGAACGAGAATTTCCGGTGCCGAAGCTCCAGCGGTGACGCCCACCCGCGACTTGCCGGTGACCCACGCCGGATCGATCTCTGCGGCCTTGTCGACCATGTAGGCCGGCACCCCCAGATTCTGCGCCACTTCCCGCAGCCGGTTGGAATTCGAGCTGGTCGGCGAACCCACCACGATCACCACGTCGCACTGCGCCGACAGGGCCTTGACGGCATCCTGGCGGTTCTGCGTGGCGTATGTCGTGCTTATTCCTTGAGTTGCAAAGGCAACAGACGCAAGCGTGTGCGGTTCGGGTCAATTGTGAGTAACGCGCCGTTCTCCAGTTCGGTCGCCATCTGGCGTAACGCGGCGATGACCTGCTTGCCGATTGTATTCGGACTGACGTCTTCGGCGCGGATTTGCACAACGCTGGGTTTCTCACCGTGGGTGGCGGCGAGAATCGCGCTGAAATCAAGGTCGTGGGTAACGACTATGTAATCATTTGCGCCGGCATAGGCCATGATTTCCGCGTCAGGCGCGTTTTTCGCACCCAATAATGACCAGTGCGCCGCCTCGATGCCGGCATCGGATAAGACGTCGATCCACCGCGGCGACAGATTCATGTCGAGCAGCAGTTTCATGCAGTGCCCAGCGTGACCTCGCGCTCTTCAGCCCGCCACGCTGCGTAGCGGAGCGCCTGCATGATGTCTTCGCGTTCGAGGTAGGGGTAGTCGGCAAGGACCTCATCGATGCTATGCCCCGCACCAATCTGTCCGACGATCATGCCCACTGTGACGCGCATACCACGGATGCATGCCTTGCCGCCCATTACATCGGGCTGCTGGGTGATGCGATTCAGTTGTCCCATGCGCTATTCCTTATCGATTGACGATCATGGATTGAGAATACCATTTCAAACGTTCATGAGAACGGATGCGTTGAATACCGTGGTCACCTTCGAAAACAGAATTCAGGGGGTGCCGGGGTTCCGAGGAATGATGATGGGGATGCGGGCAGGCTGTGAGTCAGGCGCCCAGATCTTTTGGCAGGGCGAACGAGACTTTCTCCTGGGCGCCGTCGAGGTTCGTCACCGAACCGATGCCCAGCGTGTTCAGCCGTTCGATCACCTCGCGCACCAGAATTTCCGGAGCGGATGCGCCGGCGGTGAGTCCGACCCGATTCTTTCCCGCCACCCACTCGGCCTTGATCTCTGACGCCTTGTCGACCATGTAGGCCGGCACCCCCAGATTCTGCGCCACTTCCCGCAGCCGGTTGGAATTCGAGCTGGTCGGCGAACCCACCACGATCACCACGTCGCACTGCGCCGACAGCGCC
>JACDJA010002545.1_pt1 | contig 12849 bp, 7 predicted proteins | sample 7449241 | NCBI WGS metagenome assembly JACDJA01 (sample SAMN14253289, study PRJNA609438) | sludge metagenome | isolation source: initial anaerobic sludge | collected 2018-12-20 | reverse complement strand
GGTATAGGTGGTGAAAATGTGATCTGTTTTTGTTAGATCGGTTTCGGGAAATGCCTCAATAATTTGTTTCGAGAACTTCGATTTGTGAATGGGGTGACTTTCTTCAACGTCTTAAAGGGAGAGGTAGAAGGTGGGTGCGTTGTTTGGCCATTTGAAGTTGAGAACGTTGGCTTTTAGATGTTCTTTCATAATTACTGAGGGTTTAGTGATTTTACATATCTGGGGTTTGTTTTGGGGAGATTTGGGTTAATTATTTAATGTTAAGTAATTTTTTATTTTAAGTTTTAGAAAAGTTCATTTTCGAATAGCACATTTTTTAAAAATCTACTTCCAATAATTGTCCGTTTTTTTTTAACCAATTCTTGGCCTTTTCATAATTTGGGACTTGAATAGAAAGAATATTCCAAAACCTTGGTGTGTGGTTATTTTCCATTAAGTGAACTAATTCGTGTGCGACTAAATATTCTAAAACATACATTGGGGCTTTAATGATACGCCAATTGAAAATGATATTATTGGCAGGTGTGCAAGAACCCCATCTGTATTTCATTTCGGACGTTTTAAATTGATTGTATGTTACTCCTAAATTGTTGGCATATTTTGTAGCTAAGGGTTCTATTTTTTTTAAAGCTTGGCTTAGGTACCATTGTTTAAACAATTCATTTGCTTTAAACTGGTTTGATTTTGATATTTTAAATCGCTGATCAAACTCTACTCCTTCGATTTCTTCATCAACAATAAGTAATTGGTAATTTCTACCTAAATACATTAAAGTTTCCCCTGAAACGAATTCTTTACTCTCTGAGATTTTAGGATATTTTTGAGCGTGATTTAGCTTTTCTTTAATCCATTGCCTTTTAGATTGAACGATTTCATCAATTTTCTCTGCTGTGAGATAATGAGGAGCACGAACAATAATAGTTCTATCTCTTTCAACTGAAATGTTGAGAGTTTTGCGTTTCGAATATTTTATTTGATATTCAATGGTCATTAGTCGTTGATTATTCTAAAATGATTTGTTTTAGCTAATTCCATTATCCTTGAAATGATTTCATTTCGTTTGAGAATGATATTTGGTAAATCTTTAAACTCTGGTGAGAGCATCATCTTTTGCAGCTCAGCTTTTAATTTTAACTGGGCTGGGGTACTATCCCAAAAGCCTGTTAGTTTTATTTCGGTTGCTACTAAATTGAATATATGCTGGGTAAGGTTTACGTTTCTAGCAATTTCATCTTCGGATAAATCTCTATTTTCAAACAACTCGGCTTTAAAAATGCGGAAGAAGGGCATTTGCTTCTTACGATCTAAACCATAAGTTTCTTCCTTTTCTCTGTTTTTAATTTTCTCTCGGAGCTTTTCCAGCTCTTCATAAATTAACTTCCAGTTTCCTTTAAAATTTTGCAGGATTTCTTCCAATGCTTTCGCAAATGATGCAAATAATTCAGGGTCCTCGTCAATATTTATATCGATGAAGTGACGGATAGCGTGCTCAACTTCCGCTGCTTTGGTTTTGGTCCGTTTCTTGGTTTTCACATTCTCAAAGAAATCATCAGCTATAATCGAAATTGGTGCAATTTCTTGTTCAATGCCTTTAGAGATTAAATATTCGTCAGCAATCGCTCTAAGTTTTGGCGGTATACCTTTCATACTGAACCTACCGTCTCTAAAATGTTTATTTGCTAAAGCATTTATTTCTGTGAAAGCCTTCCAGTCGTTGAAAAAATCTAAAGCTTCCTTTCGTGGTAATACGGTATTGAAACAACTTGTAAGAATATTATAGAGTTTAATATATTCAAACCTAATATCTTCATCATAGAATACGTCGAAGAAAGCATCAGAATCTGACAAATCTTCTAATCCATAAACTTTTAGAAAATTCCAAATGTCTTTATGTGCTTTAATTAATTCGTTCAGCTCTGCGTCATCGTCCGAAATACAATCTAAAATTTCTTGTAGCTCTTTTTCTGCGTAGGTATCTAAAGCTCTTTTTAAGTGATGACCAACGCCAATATAATCCACCACAAAACCTTTGTCTTTGCCTTCTGGACCAACACGGTTTACTCTTGCTATGGATTGTAATAGGTTGTGGGCAACAATTACCCTATCCAAATACATTACTTGTTCAATCGGGGCATCAAAACCAGTAAGCAACATATTATTTACTATTATAATTCCTACATTACCATTAAGGTTTTTTTCCGCTTCATCTGTTTTACCAAAAGGTAATTTAAACCGTTTAATGCTTTTTTTATGATAATCACTATTGGTAAATGCTTTGATTTGTAACTCGTCATTATGGCTTCCGGAAATAACAACTGCCGTTTCTAAAGTCTTTAGTACGTCCAGATTAACCAACATTGGATTATCGACCAATAATTCAGCTATTTTATTTTTCAGTGCCTCATCAACTGCTGCTTTGTAACGCACTGCTGCGATTCGAGAATTAGCAACAATCTGAGCTTTAAAACCACCAGAAAATATATGTTCCACATAATGATGGACCATACTTTTAGCTTTCTCTTTAATGGTATTCATATTATCTAAATATGCATCACGAGAACCAAAGCCTAATATTTGCAGACGTTCCGTAAGTTGATAATCACTGAATACATCAGCAAATTTATCATCCATACCTTTTTTATCTTCTACCTCTGCATTGTGGGTAAAACCTTCGTAAACAATCTCTAAAGTAACGCCATCATCTATTGCCTGACGCATTGTGTACTTGTCAATATAGTCTTTGTATTTTTTTTCTGTTTTGCTTGTGGGTGTCCCGGTAAAGCCAATTGAAGTGGCGTTTGGCATTGCACGGTCTAAATTGGCAGCTAAAAGCGAATATTGTGATCGATGGGCTTCATCGGTCATAACCAAGATGTTACTGCTTTTATTCAATTCAGGGAAGATTTCTAAGCCTGTTAAATCTCCATTCTCTTGAAACTTATGAATCATAGCCATTACCAAATCTGAGTTGTCATTACTCAATAACTCTTTTAGACTTTGCCCGTTAGGAGGGGTTTTGGGATTAATGAAATTAGCTGATTTAATAGTAAAGCCTATGCTTTGTCCGGTTTCGGACAATTGTTCTTCTAATTGTGTTCTATCGGTCACAAATATGATTTTCCAAGACATCAATTCAGATCTTAGTTTCATTTCACGCACCATAAACATCATTGTTAGGGATTTACCCGAACCTTGAGTATGCCAAATAATGCCCCCTCTCTCTGTAGGGCTCTTTCCATCGATTAATCTTTGAGTTGCAATTTTCACTGCCCTAAACTGTTGGTATCTACCAACCATTTTGATTTTTTGGCCTTTGTCATTAACTGCAAAAACAGTAAACACCCTTATAATATCTAATAGGTTTCTGGGATCTAGCATCCCGGCTACCAAGCGTTGCTGGTCGTTGGGAGATGATTTGCCGTGAACTAAATCATTTAATGTTTTTGGATAGGGGTCTGTCCATCTATAAAAATGCTTTTCTATTTTGGTAGTGATCGTACCGAACTTTGCTTCTGTGCGGCAAGTGGTTATTAAAATCTGGTTGTAGTAAAAGAGTTCTTTGTTACCTTCTCCAGTATCTCCTCTTTGCTCGGAATACCTCATCAATTGATCGATGGCCTCTGAAATAGGTTCTTTTACTTTGGATGATTTAGCTTCAACTACGACCAAGGGCAAGCCATTTACAAACAAAACCATATCGGGAATTATATGATGGTCCGTACCCGTAACTACTACCTTAAATTGAGAAATAGCGGTAAAACTATTGTTCTCTAAATTGTCAAAATCTATAAATCGGACAGTTGGGCTTAACTCGCCAGTTTGTTCATTTTTAGAAACTGTGGTATTCTCTAACAAGTAATGTAATACTTGTTGATTATTTTCTAACAGACTACTTTTTTGAAACGTAGTTATCTTACGCTCCAATTCATCAACTTGTGAATCCGTAAGGAATGGATTGATTTTAATCAAAGCTTCCCTTAATTTGGGTTTTAAAACTACTTCTGAAAATGAGTTTCTAAAACTTTGCTCGGGTTGTTGTTGCATTTGCAATTCCAAAATATCCCAACCTAAACCGACTAATTGGTCTAAGAATGGTCTTTCTACGTGAGTGTATTCGTCTAATTTTAAGGTATCACCCAAATTACCTCTGTATTTATTGTCGTTGCTTAGTATCATTTTAAAGTAGTAAAGTTGTTAGAAAATAGCATTTCCGTTTTCGAGTTAAATAAGAACCCCTTGTCAATCAAGTGTTTGTGTGAGATTTCTGTTTTTGAATTAAATAAAGAAAATAGTAGTTCCGTTTTCCAGTTAAATAAAAAACCTTTACAAATCAGTAAGTTATATTCTCTTTCCATTTTCAAAATAAATAAAAATCATTTTTTTGATTTCAGTTTTTTAATATCTTCCTCTAATTCTTTCAGGCTTTTTTCATAGTCTAATTTTTTCTTCTCTTCTCTATACTTTTCGTATTCTATGGCTACTTTTTGTTTTGCCATATCCTGACTTGTTTTACCTGCGTGAGTGAGTAATTCTCTCCCGTTTAATTGCAAAATAGCATCTAAACGCTGACTCCAGTCTTTCATATACATTGGCACTTGCTGTTGTGCCATTGTTTCTGCAAAAGCAAGGTATTGTTCCACAATAAGCCCTAAGAGCTTCATTTCATCTTCCTTCAAGTAGTTTTTAGCTACACCTGCTTCGTTTTTGGTGATGGATTTGTTTTTTTTGTCATAGGACAACATCCCCATTAAAGGCAAAGAAGCATCTATACGCCTGTACACCAATTCGGCTGCGGTTTGCTCACTGATGGCCCAAAGCAATTTATTTTGCACTATTTTGAAGAACTCAATTGTTTTTTCGTCTTTGGGGTCGTAGTCTTTACTGGTGGCATAGATGTCTTTTATTTTTTGATAAAAGAACTTTTCAGAAATACGAATCTCACGAATACGGTCTTGTAATTCGTTAAAATACTGCATTGATGTACCCGATTTGAACCGGTCATCATTTAAGGCAAATCCTTTTACAATGTATTCTTTCAGCGTTTTGGTTGCCCATATCCGAAATTGGGTTGCCCTTGCAGAGCTAATTCTGTAACCAACTGAAATAATGGCATCTAAATTATAGAAATTAGTAGGGTAATTTTTACAAACTGAGGAAGTTGTCAAAATTTCTTTGACAACTGAATATTCATCCAACTCACCCTCTTTGAAAATATTGGCTAAGTGGTAGCTGATGTTTTGTTTTGAGGTATTGAAAAGCTCGCCTATTCCTTTTTGTGTAAGCCAAACGGTCTCTTCCTGTAAGCGCACATCTATTTTGATGTTGCCTTCTTGGTTCTCGTATATAATTATTTCGCTGCTCATACACTTACTGTTTCTTTAATGAGGTGGTTTACTCTTACCTTACCACTTAATAAATCTTGCATTAAGCCAGTTTTTAGGGATTGGTATTTTGAGAGTTTATTTTTTTCTGATTGAACAACTTTATTTAGTTTATCCAATTTTGAAGTAATTCTATCTCTTTCTTCGGGTAATGGTGTAAGAATATCTAAATCTCTAATTTTCTGCATACCAAATGCGGGTTGTGAAGTTGAGTGTATTGCAAGATTAACTTGGTCTTCAACATAACTTGAAATCAAACTCCAGTAGACAAAGTCAGGACATTCGTGAGGTTTAATTAAAATAATATTTGCACTAAGAGTAAAAGGATGCTTTGAGAAAAGAGGTAAAACTTTAGGTTTACCAATCGTACCTATTTTACCAAATATTATATCACCTGAATCAACTGTAAAAAGTCTTTGTTGTTTTTCAAGTACATTAAAGCCCACTTTTCTACAAGATTTTATATCAATTTCACCATTTTCTAAAACATCACTTATACCAACATAAGGAACTCCGTCAGTAACTGCCATTGGTGTTCTATGGTCAGGTTGTGGGTCAATTGCTAAAATTAAATCTCCCATTTTCTTAACGTCCCACTCTTTTGGAATCCTACCCAAAGGACTATCTTTAAACTCGTGGGTTTCTTCACTGCGAACGTTGCCGTTTTCGTCTATACCTTTGGTGAGTAAATTTTGCATTAAGCCTGTTTTTATGCGGGTGTATTTGGCTATGAGCTGCTCGGTTTGGGTAATGGCTTCATCTACTTTGGAAAGAATGGTGGCTATTTGGGTTTGTTCTTTTGTATTGGAAGGAATTAATAGATTTAGCTCTTTTAATAATCTTGTTTTAGAAAGATTATACCTTGTAGAACCTTGACCCAAAAGAGATATTGAATGACGAACGTTTTCCGTTCTAAATAAATATTGTGAAAATTCAGGTATTAACCAGGTGTTATTATTTAATCTAAAAATAAAACAAAAACTATTTAGATAATATTTGCCAGTTTTATTGAAAAAAACAGAAGTCATACCTACTTCTTCAATTGTTTCGGAAGATGTGGTGAAAATTATATCACCATATTCAATTACATTTTGTTTTTCTCCAGCCTTTATTTTTACGTAATCTAATTCAGTTATATCAACACTTGAGTTTTTAAAAACATTAACATAAGGGATATAAGGCTCTCCTGAACCGAAATCATCTTTAGTTTTACCACTAAGACCGTTAAAGACTTTACCTAAACTACCTAATTGCGAAACTATTTTCCAACCATTAGGAATATGCACTTCATTTTCTTCCATTAGTTTAAATAATTTAATTGGGTTAGAAAATCGTTGAGTTCTGCCATTGTTTCTTCACGTTTCAGTTCAATAGCTTGGGCAGAAGTGTAGTATTTGTCGAAAAGATTTTCATAGGCATTTACTAATGCTCTTTTTTCGGCATTTAGGTAGCGTTGTAGCTGGTCGTTGATAATATCGAAGTGCTTTTTAAGGATGAGTTTTTGGCTTTCTTCGATGGTAATTTTTCCGCCAATTTCCTCTAAAAGAGTATCTAAACTTTGCAATTTAGCTTCTAAAATACCGCTGTCTTTAATTCGAGCATTGTAAGTTTTGGTAATTTCTTTGAATTGCTTTTTTACCTCTAAAACTAATTGCAATATCTCGGGCTTATCTTTCGACTTCTTTAGTTCTTTTTCGTAAGCTGTAACAGACTTTTTAATGTTGTTATAATCGGCAGTGTTTTTCAACTCGGCCTTAAAGTCATTGATTAAACTTTCGATATCAGAATCTAATTTTTCAACTTCCTTTTTTGCAGCTACTAATAATCCTTTACTTTCGGCTTTTACTTCTTCACTTCCGTATCGTTTTAACTCAATTTTCAAATCCAGTTCTGTTTGTTTATCCTTTAATAGAGCCTTAGAGTCTTTAATGGATTTTTCAAGGTCTTTGATTTTAGCATCTTGTTCTAGATAAGGTTTGGCTTCTTCAGGTTTGTTTTTTTCCGTAAGAAAATAATCTATTTGCAATTTCAACTCACTCTTTGCCAGAGTAGGTGTTTGTTTTACCTCGCCTTCCTCTTCGTCAGGTTCGAATTCTACTAAATTTAAAGCTTCCTCTACAGCTTCTTCCAATTGCGATTCGAAGTCGGCTTGTTCAATTTCTATTTTTTCTATTTCATATTTTTCATCCTTGAAAAATTCTTTAATTAGGTATTCATCGGGAATTAGCCCCGGATCCCAACCGTTTTGCATAATGGTTTTAAGGTCGTATTTTATATTATCCCACCAGTTTACAAACACACCTGCTACTTGGAATTTATCTAATATTCCAACAGGTACAAATTTCTCTTTCATTGAGTTGAGTAATTCTTTTCGAACTTTAGGGAAAATATTTCCGCCCATTCGGAGATAAATACTCATATGATCGGAAGCTAAATTGTCCGGAACAGGATCATTGTTTTTGGGAGCTAATGTTGAAAATTCATCCTTTGCTTCGTGCCACCAATCTGCTAAATGGATTCCTAATTCGGTGAGGGTTTTGATGACGTTTTTATCATCTTCTACCGTTTCTTTGATCGCTGATTTCTTATCTATTTTAAAATCTTTGTAGAGATCGTTTTTTCCCTGGAATAGCTGATAGCCATCAAATTCAAATTTAGGTGAAAGAGTGTTTTGAATTTTCTCGATTTCAGAAATGGGTACGCCTCCAATTAAATGAGCTTTGACATCTTCGGGTTCAGGAGGTGGTGTGTTGTCCACGTACCTTCTAATGTTAAGCGTATAATCATTTTGTTCAATGGTCTCTAAATCTACTAATTTAGAGTATTTGGCTTCTTCAATTTTATTTGAAAATACGTAATCAATCTTTTCTACGTCCTCAGGTCTTAGCGTATTTTGTTTTTTACCCTCCGCATAGTCTTTATCGGCATTGATAATAAACACTTTGTTTTTTAGCGTATCTGGTTTGCTCTTATTAAACACCATAATACAAGCAGGAATTCCAGTACCGTAAAATAGTTGAGGTGGTAAACTGATGATACCTTCTAAAACGTCTGCTTTAAGCATATTTTCACGAATTTCTTTTTCCTTACCACCTCTAAACAATACACCGTGAGGCATAACCACAACAACTTTTCCGGTCTTTTTACAACTGGCAAGCATATGTTGCACGAACATTAAATCGCCTTTCTTTCCAGTTTCGGGAGCGAAACCATAGCTAAAGCGAGATTGGTATTGCATTGTGGCTTTGTTGTAGTTTTGGGAGAAGGGGGGATTGGCAATTACCCTGTCAAACTGAATAATTTGACCGTCTTTTTCGTTTAAAGGTTCGTCTAAAGTATCGCCATACTCAATCGTATATTTATTTATATTATGCAGAATGATATTCATTTTACAAATGGCAACAACAGTTGGGTCACTTTCTTGACCGAACAACTCTATATCGTTGGCATTTTGACCTTGTTCTTCGATGTATTGATGTGATTGTATGAGCATACCTCCTGAACCCACTGTTGGATCGTAAATGGACATACCTGCCTCTGGTTTCATCAATTGCACTAATAAGCGAACGACTTGGTTAGGTGTATAAAATTGACCGCCTTTTTTACCGCTTTCATCCGCAAAGTGTTTTAGAAGATACTCATAAGCTGCACCCAATAAATCAGGAAACTCAAAATTTTCATTGACTAGTTTTGGGAACTCGTTGAAGTGGTCAATCATTTTTTTGAGGTCGGCATTTTTTACAATTTGCTTTCCGTCCACTTCTTTATTAAAATTGATACGACCTTTGAAAATCCCTGAGAGGGTTTCGGGGTTTGCTTCCTCAAGAGCATCTAAGGCTTTGTTTAGCATTTGCCCTATGTTGTGCTGAAGGTGTTTAATTTCGGGTTGCTGCACTCCATTTTCATCTATAAAGCCTTCATTCCACCTAGCACGTTGAGGAACAAAAAAGGTTTCTCCATAGGTTACTTTATCTTCAAGTACCTCCGCTAAAGTATCTGATTCTAAATGTTTGTAATCTTTCTTTTTGTAATGTTCTCTTTTTTGGTCGAACACATCAGACATTCTTTTTAGGAAAAGCATCCCAAAAATAAATTCTTTGTATTCTGAGGCATCCATTTTACCTCTTAATATATCCGCCGCTTTCATCAAGAAGCTTTCTAACTGGGATAATTTTATTTTGTCGGTTTTCATTTAATATTTTTATTCTTATTTAGATATTCGATTTGATCTTCTGCCATTTTTAAAGCTTGCAAAGCTTGGTCTTCATCTGTAATGATCTCCATTATTTGGTCGCCCAACCACAAGGCTAATAATTCTTTTTCATCGGCTTTTAATAACTCTGCTAATTTTAGCACCTGTTCTCGTTTGGCTTTACGCTCCCCACGTTCAATCTTGCTAAACATTGGGGTGTCGATTTCAAGATCAGCGGAGAGATGTCGTTGGAGCAATCCTTGACTTTCTCTAAGTTCCTTAATGCGGTTGCCGAGTTTCATAATCTTTCATATTTTGACTTGTCAATTTTTGTCTAATTTAAAGAATAGAAGTAAAGAACCAAGCAAAAGCAATGAAAAGTTATAAAGGTATTTTAACTTTCATTAACATACTTGTGGAAAACCGTAAAAGGGAAGGTTTTAGAATGATAATTGTAACAATTTAGTAAAAGACTTTAAAAAACATTAGATTTGTAGAGAGCCGGTTAGCTGGTAGGTACGTTTATTTCTGGTATTCTCACAGAAGTGTGAGAATACACCCAATCACGGTAATGTCCGTGGTTTGATTGTGCATTCCAACTTGGAACCTGTCAGACCTTCCCTTTATGAGGTAAGGTGTCAGGTATTCCATTAGGAACTGTGCGATGCTGTTGATGAGTAAATGTGTCATATCCAATGATGCTTTATTTATTAGTATATCTAATATACCTATAGCAACAAGTATTCTAAATATCGAGGGACGCTGTGAGTAATTCTTGAATGAAAGCAGCAAGCCGATGTACCACCTTACTTTAATGAAAAGCGACAATATAGTCCCGACCGGCTCTTTTTTTATTTCAATTTATGGCGGTAAAGAGATGGTTTAAACTTAAAAAATATGCTCATATAGGATTACCTTTAATTCCTAAGAATAAGAGTTGGTTGGTTGATTATGTAACCAACCCAGAAAAGATTAAAGCCCATCGATTTACTCCATTTATTAAACGTAGTATTAAACAGCGTAAACATCGTTCCAAAGAAAAAATGAACCAAGTTGATGGTTCGTTCAAGTATGATAAAAACGAATACGGGAAAAGGGTAAGAGAAACCAAAGAACCCAAAAAACGTCCTATTTTCTATGCCAGTCATCTTGATGCTTTAATATATGGTTATTATAGCTATGTTTTAAGTGTTAACTACGAATGGTTTATAAGACACAAGCCATACAACCACTGTGCTGTAGCTTATAGGAAGATTCGAAAGGATAAGGGTCAAAAAGGTAATAAATCCAATATTGAATTTGCTTATGATGCATTCTCAGCAGTCAAAAATATGGATGCAACAAAGATCAGTGTTATTGTAGCAGATGTTTCTAACTTCTTTGATGAGCTTGACCATAAAATATTGCATCGTCAATGGAAACGTGTATTAAATTGCTTAGATGAAAAAGGTCGCTATAGTATGCCCGCCGATCACTACAATGTTTATCGATCCTTAACTAAAAAACGATTTGTAAAGCTTAATGAGCTACATAATGCTTGTTTTAATAAAATTTGGGTAGAAAGAAATCTTCTGAATAATCCCGTTAAAACAGAATGGAAACAGAAGAAGGTTGCCAAACGTAGAAATTTTAGGCGTGAGCGTGTGGTTTCCTTTTGTACCAAAGAGGATTTTTTCAAATATCATTTACATCTTGTTAAATCTGATCGCAGAGGACAAAAAGCTGAGGGAACTTATAAAAGTAGTTTTTCAAATAAAGGGATACCACAGGGTAGCCCAATGAGTGCTTTACTTGCTAATATCTATATGCTGGATTTCGATGAGGCTCTGCATCGATTTACTAGTGACTTTGATGGATTTTACCAGCGTTATAGTGATGATCTCATTATCGTGTGTCCGAGAGATAAAGAGAAAGAAGCATTACAATATCTCAACGAGAAAATAGCAAATCCAGAAAGTTGTAACCTAACCATTCATCCAGATAAAACCCAGTTGTATAGGTATGAATGGGAGAACAGTTCTCTAGTAGGTGGTATTGCAGATGATGGAGATGATTATGATATGTCCAGACAATTAGAGTATTTAGGTTTTGAATTTACAGGAAATAAAGTCTTTGTAAAAACACAAGGTATTTCAAAATACTACCGTAGTATGGTGCGGAGTGTCAAACGAGGAAAGTTTTACGCTAAAAAAGAGCATAATAAAGATAAAGGGTTATTTAAAAATAGACTGTTTAGGCGCTTCACAATAATAGGTGGGAAACGAATATTAAAAAGAATACCGGACCCAAAAAAGCCCGGTAAGTTTATGCCTGATCCAGAGAGAAAATATAATTGGGGAAATTACTTTAGCTATATTTTAAAAGCTAATTCCGTGATGAAGCCTTTAAATGGAGGTAGAGATGTCATCAAACAACAAACAAGTAAATTTGAACGGAATTTTCATAGAGCCTTACGGCATCCTAAAACAAAACTAAAGCCGAGACAGGAAAGAAAGATAGGGGAAAAGGATTAATCATCTGGTTTTAAATTGTGACGCTGGCTTCACGGTGAATTACACCTTCTTTTAAAAATTTAGACACATAGCCTTCTGCTTTTTATATGGTTTGCCTTAAAAACACGCAGGCATTGGGTTATTGTTTTACCCCCCGTTCCCTAAAGTGGGGAGGGAACCTTCGATACATTTTGAAAGCGATAGGAATTTTACTTTTTTATAAATATGGTTCTTTGCTTTCAAAACATTCAGGCACCGGGTTATTGTTTATTTTAGTGGTGAGGATTTAGAGGAAATTGGGGATTTTGAGGAAATGGGGAGGGGGGAAGTTGAAATCGAAAATGAAATCGAAATCGAAATTTGAGTTCCGAGTTTAGTTATGAGTGTTTGATTTTGATTGAATCTTCAAATTCTTAGATATACTGTGAATCTTATGGCTATTTATTTCCTTGGAGACAAAAATCTATTTTGTGCATTATTTTTTGAAATCGATCTTCCTGGGTTTCATAATATAGATTGGCCAATATTGCTTCTTGGAGTTTTTGGTTTTCCCTTATTTCTTGAAGTTGTTGTAAGAGAAAGGTTTTTACATTTCCTGTTTCTTCTTTAATTATTTTGTGCCAATCGTTTCGGTTGTCCAGAATATAGGTTATATCTTCAAAATCGTGGCTGAAACGTGGGTCTGTGCCACCACGGTTTAAGTGTGCGGTAAACTTACTTGCCAGGAAATAGGTTAGGGGCATTATCTGAATTATGGTGCCATCAATATCTATTTTTTGAAGGT
>JACDJA010002541.1_pt1 | contig 12855 bp, 9 predicted proteins | sample 7449241 | NCBI WGS metagenome assembly JACDJA01 (sample SAMN14253289, study PRJNA609438) | sludge metagenome | isolation source: initial anaerobic sludge | collected 2018-12-20 | reverse complement strand
GGAGCTGCCTGCTCGACACCCATGGCGTGCCACAGCTGAGCACATTCCGCTTCCCCACCATTGCCGGTCAATTCGAAGAGGCCGTGCGCATGGGTCCCATCACTCGCCTGCTTCGTCGCTGGGTGGTGCCGATCCCCGTGCCGGAAAGCGCGCGGCGCGTGGACTGGCTGGCCGGGGCCAGCATGATGATGCGTATGGAAGCGCTCGACGAGATCGGGCTTTTTGATGAAAGGTACTTTCTCTACTTCGAGGAGACCGATCTCTGCCTGCGTCTCGCCCACGCGGGCCACGAGGTGCATTTTGTCCGCGATTCCGAAGTCATTCATATCGACTCGGGCTCAACCGGCATGAAAGACTGGCGCGAGGTGCCCGGCTACTGGTTCGACTCGCGCTGGCATTACTTTGCGCAGAACCACGGTCGCGCATATGCGCTCGCGGCGACGGCAGCGGTGGTGGCTGGCGGCTCCCTTCACCGGCTGCGCTGCCTGGTGACAGGCCGCAGGAACGACGAGCCGCCCCGTTATCTGCGCACGCTCATCGCACATGACCTGCGCGCCTTCTTCGCGCCGCGCCGCAACGATAACCCGGTGCCGAGGCCAACCGCACCCGTCCGTAAAAGAATATGAAGAACATGATACCCCGCTTCGACATCATCCTCATCGGCAATGACAGCCTCACGCAGGAGGTCGGGCGCATGGCGCTCGAGGCCGGCCATCCGCTGCGCGCCGTGGTCACCCGCGCCGCGCTCGTGCGCAAATGGGCCGAGCGAGAGGGCCTGACGGTCCTCGACATGGACCGGGATGCCTTGTCGACGCATGTGCCAGAGGCCGACTGGATCATCTCGGCAGCCAACCTGGACCTGCTCAGGCCTGACGTGCTCGCACGGGCACGGCGCGGCGCGGTGAATCTTCATGACGGCCCCCTGCCCCGCCATGCGGGACTGAACGGGCCGGTATTCGCGATACTTGAGGGCGACCGTGAATACGGCATCACCTGGCACCTGATCTCGGGTGGTGTGGACGAGGGCGCGATTCTTGTTCGGCGCGACTTCGACATCACCGAAGACGAAACCGCGCTGAGCCTGAACCGGAAGTGCTTTGCTGCCGCCCTGGAATCCTTTCCCGAATTGATTGCCGCACTGGAACAGGGCAACCCGGGCGCCGCGCAGGACCTGGCGCGCCGAACCCTGCACCGGCGCGCCGAGCGCCCCGCGCATGCGGGCCGTATCGACCCGGCCGCACCAGTCGCCGATATCCTGCGTCTCCGGCGCGCTCTCGACCATGGCAACCATCCGAACCCTGTCGGCACGGTCCGGGTCGTGATCGGGGACGATTGGTTCAGTGTCACAGGCGCCGAACCCGCCCCCGGCGAAGGCGCGCCCGGGACGGTGCTTTCGGTGACGAGCGACGGCTTCACCCTGGCGGCCGGGGACGGGGCGCTGCGCCTTCTGGACCTGCGCGACGGGCTGGGCCGCCCGGTGGCCGCCGACAGCCTGTTGCGCGCGGGCGACATCATCGAACGCCCCCGGGGCGATGAAGGCGCGACGCTGGCCGCGGTCCTGAAATACGAACCACACTGGCGTGCGGTACTGGCCGCACTGGAGCCCGCCGCCGTGCCACAACTCGGCGGCTTGAAGGGCAGCGGGCCGCTTGTGCGGGATTTCACCTTCACGGACGCCGCCGACAGCGCATTGGCCCGTTTTGCGGCCATGATCGCCGAAGGTGACGAGCGCCCCGCTTGCGATCTTGCCCTTGCCCGCGGAAAGGCCGGCCTTCTGTCCGACCGGGTGCCGGTGCGCTTTGCGGGCGAGGACAGCTTTCCTGCCGCATTGGCCGCCGCCCGTTCGATGCTGCCCTATCCGGGCGATCTGCCGCTGCGCCTTGGCACCGCAGTCGAACCGCTGGCGGTCGCCGTCTCGGACGACCTCGCGTCCGGGCTGCTGCCGGGCACGGCGCTGACCTTTGCCGCGCAGGACGGCCACGCGCGGCTGAGCGCCTGCCCAGACCAGATCTCACCCGCAGCCTTCAACCTGCTTGCGGCACGGCTTGCCCACCGCCTTGCAGGTGGCGGCGGCCTTGCACCCGAAGACCGCAGTCTTGTCGAGGCGGCGAATGCAACGAATGTGGCAGTCACCCCCGAAACCCTGGACCGGCTGATCCTTGCACAGGCTGCACGCAACCCTGACAGAACCGCCATCCTCTGCGAGACCCGCGCCCTGACCTTTGCGCAGGTCGAGGACGCAGCGAACCGCCTCGCGAACCGCCTCCGGGCCGCGGGGGTCAAGCGCGGCGCGCCCGTGGGCCTTTTCCTGCGCCGTAGCGAAATGCTGCCTGTCGCGGCCCTGGCCGTCTGGAAGGCGGGGGCCGCATATCTGCCGCTCGACCCCGCCTATCCGGCCGATCGCCTGGCCCATTACCTGAACGATTCGCGTGCAGGCATCATCCTCACCTCGCAGGACCTTGCCGCCGCCCTGCCGCCGCATCAGGCAAGCGTGCTGCTGATCGAGGACGAGGGCGACGACCCGACTCCGCCACCCGCAAGCGCAACGCCCAGGGATGCGGCCTATGTGATCTACACATCCGGCTCGACCGGCACGCCCAAGGGCGTCGTCGTCGAACACCGCCAGGTCGCCAATTTCTTCACCGGCATGAGCGAGCGCATCCCGCACGGGGACCGTGCGACATGGCTCGCAGTCACCTCGCTGTCCTTCGACATATCCGTGCTCGAGTTCTTCTGGACGCTGGCATCCGGCATCCGCATCGTCGTCATGGGTGACGGTGACCGCACCATGGTGGCCCGCAACACGATCGCGGACACCCCCGAAGCAGGCGACTTTTCCCTTGCCGCCCAGATCCTGCGCCACGAGGTGACGCATCTGCAATGCACCCCGTCAATGGCGCGGATGCTGGTCACGAACGAGGACAGCCGCCGTGCGCTGGCCCGGCTCGAACATATCCTCATCGGCGGCGAGGCCCTGCCCGGCGCGCTGGTCGCCGAGCTGAAACGTGCCACCGGGGCAAGGATCACGAACCTCTACGGCCCGACCGAGACCACCATCTGGTCCTCGACCGCCCCGGCCGTTGCAGAGGAATCCACCAACCCCATCGGCACTCCGGTCGCCAACACGCAATTCCACATCCTCGACGAACAGATGCAACCCGTGGTGCCCGGCGTAGCGGGCGAATTGTGGATCGGCGGTGCAGGCGTCGCGCGCGGCTATCTGGGCCGCGACGACCTGACCGCCGCCGCCTTCAGGACCGATCCCGCGCATGGGCGCATCTATCGCACCGGCGACCTGGCCCGCTGGCGTGCGGACGGCAGCGTCGATTTCCTCGGCCGCATCGATGGCCAGATCAAGCTGCGCGGCCACCGCATCGAGACCGGCGAGATCGAGGCGGCCCTCACCGCCTGCGACGGAGTGCAGCAGGCCGTGGTCGTGCTGCGGGACGATGCGCTGGTCGCCTATGTGACCGGCACCGGCAATGAGGCCGAGTTCCGGCCGCATCTCGCCCGGCGCCTGCCTGCCTACATGCTGCCCGCCCGTATCGTCACGCTGGACGCGCTGCCGCTCACGCCCAACGGCAAGATTGACCGCAAGGCGCTGCCCGCCCCGGTCGCCCCGGCCCGGCACGTCCCCCGCGCCCCTGCCGCCACGGGGAATGTCGCCACCCGCGTCGCCGGGGTCTGGGCGCAGCTTCTTGGCACCGGGGAAATCAGCCCGCGCGACAATTTCTTCGACATCGGCGGGCACTCGATCCTGGCCGTGCAGGCCCACCGCGACCTGCGCGCGGCGACAGGGGCGCAGGCGCTCTCGATCACCGACATCTACCGCTTCCCGACGCTCGGAGGGTTGACCGGGCGGATTGAATCGCTGCTGGCCCCCGCCCCGGCACCAGGCGCTGCCCCCGCCGGTGCCGACACCGCCCGGACCGAGGCCATGGCACGCAGGCGGGCGCTCCGGGCGCGGCGAAGTGGCTGATATCGCGGCTTTGGCCCAAAGCCTGCTGCCCCCGGCGGCCCTGGTCACGGGCGGCCCCATCGCGTCCCTGCAGGGACCGCTCTATCCCGTGGAAGCCGCCGCCATCACCCGCGCCTGCGCGGCCCGTCGCGCCGAATTCACCGCCGGGCGAACGGCAGCCCGCGCGGCGCTGGCGCAGCTTGGCTTGCCGCCCCTGCCCCTGCCCCGCGCGCCACTGGGGCCGGTGATCTGGCCTGATGGCGTGACCGGCAGCATCACCCATGGCGCGGGCCATGCGCTGGCCGTCGTCGGACCGGTCGCAGCCTTCGCCGGGCTCGGCATCGACATCGAGACCGCAGGCAGCCTCCTGCCGCTGGCGGATATCGCCGCCCCCGCAGAAATCGCCGCTCTTCAGGGCCGCGACCCGGTCATCCTGTTCTCGGCAAAGGAATCCGCCTTCAAGGCGCTGTTTGCGCAGACCGGCCAGCTGTCCGGCTTTCGCGATCTGACGGTCACGCTCGACGGGGCCCGCTTCGTCGCGCGGACCGCTGGCGGAGATTCGATCCCGGGCCGCTGGCTGTGCCGGAACGGCATCGTCCTGACCGCCGCCACCCGGCCCGCCGCGTCCTAACCCATCGCGTGACGCCAGCCGGCCGAATAGGCGCCGGTGACGTAATGTTCGAGCTGGCGCTCGATATCGCCCAGAAGGCTCGACGCACCGAAACGGAACAGGTCGGCGTTCAGCCATCGCTCGCCCAGCTCGTCCTTCATCATCGCCAGATAGACCAGCGCATCCTTCGCCTTCGATATCCCGCCCGCGGGCTTGTAGCCCACTCGCAGGCCGGTGGCCTCGTGATAGTCGCGGATCGCCCGGATCATCACCAGCGAGACCGGCAGCGTCGCATTGACGCTTTCCTTGCCCGTCGATGTCTTGATGAAATCGGCCCCGGCCATCATGCAGACCAGGCTCGCCCGCGCCACATTGCGCAATGTGCCCAGCTCACCCGTCGCCAGAATCGTCTTCATATGCGCGGGCCCGCAGGCGGCGCGCATCTCGCGCACCTCGTCATACAGCGCCTGCCAGTCGCCGGTCAGCACATGCCGACGGGAAATGACGATGTCGATCTCGGCCGCCCCCGCACGCACGCTTTCGCCGATCTCGGCGATACGCAGGGGAAAGGGCGACATCCCCGCCGGGAACCCCGTGGAGACGGCCGCGACCGGAATCCCCGAACCCGCAAGCGCCTCGACCGCAGGGGCCACCATCTCGTGATAGACACAGACCGCGCCCACGGTCAGGCCCCGCATCCCGAGCGCGTCCAGGATCGCGGGCGCAACCGGCTGGCGCGCCTTGGCACACAGCCGCCGCACCCGGCCCTCGGTATCATCCCCCGAAAGCGTCGTAAGGTCGATCATGCTGACCGCCCGGCACAACCAGGCGGCCTGATGCATCTTCTTCACCGACCGCCGCCCCGGCAGGGTCGCGGCGCGCCGCTCGATGGCCGAGGTATTGGCCTGCACCCGCGCCACCCAGTCCAGATCCAGCGGCATGCCCTGATTGCGCGCCTCGGGTGGCACTTCCGGCACCCCGGGCACCTGCGGCAGCTGCATGTCCCGCGCACCGACCCGCACTACATCCGTCTGCATGTGACCCTCCGCATATGGGCCAGATGTGGCACCGCGCCGAGCGGCTGACAAGGCTTGTCACCCGTCACCGGCGATTGACGCCAGCCGCACCGGCTCCATACTGATCCCGACAGTCACCCCGGAGAGACAGATGGAAGAAAGCTGGCGCTGGTTCGGGCCGTCCGATGCGGCCACCCTTGCCCATGCCCGGCAGGCGGGCGCGCGTGGCATCGTCACCGCGCTCCACGACATCCCCTATGGAGAGGTCTGGCCCGAGGACGCCATCCGCGAACGCCTTGGCCAGATCGGGTCCGATCCGGCGATGGGCCTGCGCTGGAACGTGGTCGAAAGCGTGCCGGTGCACGAAGACATCAAGCTCGGTCGCGGCAATCTGGACCGGCTCCATGCCAATTTCGCCCGGACCCTGCGCAACCTCGGCGCCTGCGGCGTGCGGACCGTGTGCTACAACTTCATGCTGATCCTCGACTGGGCGCGCACCAATCACGCTTTCCCGCTGCCCGGCGGCGGCACCGCGCTGCGCCTGGACATGGCCGAACTTGCGGTATTCGACTGGCTGCTCCTGCAACGCCCCGGTGCCGAGGCCGATTATTCCGACGATGTGCTCGAACGCGCCGAGAAATGGCATGCCGCGGCAGACGAGGACGGCCGCGCGCGTCTGTGGCGCAATGTCATGGCCGGGCTGCCCGGTGCCTTCAAACGCTACGAGCCGGACGAGCTGCGCCTATTGGTGGCCGAACAGAGCCAGCTGACCCATGACGACCTGCGCCACAATCTGGTGCGGTTCCTCGAAGCCGTGATCCCGGCTGCGGAAGAGGCCGATGTTGCACTTTGCATCCATCCCGATGACCCGCCGCGCGATCTCGCCGGACTGTGCCGGATCGTGAAGGATGCGGACGATCTCGCCTGGCTCTTCGACGCGGTGCCCTCGGCCTATAACGGCCTCACGCTCTGCACCGGATCTCTGGGGTCGAATCCCGCCAATGACGTGCCCGCAATCGCGCGCCGGTTTGCCGATCGCATCCGCTTTGCCCATCTGCGCAATGTGAAGAAGGAGGCGGACGGCTCCTTCATGGAATCCGATCACCTCGACGGCGACAACGACATGGTTGCGGTCCTGCGCGTGCTTCTGGACGAAGAGGCGCGCCGCCGCAGCGCGGGCGCACCATGGGCAGAGATCCCGTTTCGCCCCGACCACGGCCATGACCTGATCGACGACACGACGCGCGCGACACATCCCGGCTATCCGGTGATCGGACGGCTGCGCGGGCTGGCGGAATTGCGCGGCGTGATCGCCGCTATCACACACGAGGAATGAGGGAGAGCCGAATGGCACAGACACGCAAGAGCGCCATCGTCACCGGAGCCGCCATGGGCATCGGCCGCGCCGTGGCCGAGACACTGGCCGCACGCGGCGCCGATCTGGTGCTGGTCGATCTGGCCGAGGCACCCCTGGCCGAGGTCGCGGATTCGCTGCGCAAGGCCGGCGCGCAAGTCGAGACCGTCCTGGGCTCGGTCGCCGATCCGGCGGTTGCGTCCCGCGCCGCGCAGGTGGCACGGGACCGTTTCGGCGGCCTCGACTGGCTGTCGCATAACGCAGGCATTCAGCGCTACGGCACGGTCGAGACGACCGAGCCCGCGCTCTGGGACGAGGTCATGGCCGTGAACCTGACCGCCGCCTATCTGTTCTGCCGCGCGGCGATGCCGCTCCTGCGCGAACGCCGGGGGTCAATCGTGCTGATCTCGTCGGTACAGGGGCTTGCCACGCAGGAAGGGGTGCTGGCCTACACGACCGCAAAACACGGTGTCATCGGTATCGCCCGCTCCATCGCCGTCGACTACGCGGCCCATGGCGTGCGCGCGAATGCGGTGGCGCCCGGCTCTGTCGACACGCCCATGCTGCGCAACGCATTGGCAGGCGCGGAGGATCCCGACGCCGTCTGGCGCGAGGTGAATGCCATGCATCCGATGGGCCGGGCCGCCCGCCCCGAAGAGGTGGCGCAGGTGGTGGCATTCCTGCTGTCGGACGAGGCCTCCTTCGTTACCGGCGATGTGGTGCGCGTGGACGGCGGATTGCTGACCCGGATCGGCGGCTCGCCGCAGAAGGACTAGCGACCGGATGGCGCGGCCCCGCCCGGACCTTTGCGCAGGCGCGAATCTTCGCGCAAGAACGAGCAGCTGCCTTCAATTCCGTGCAAATACTCACGGGGGGTTTCGGGGGGCAGAAAGCCCCCCGGTGACATTCGACACAAGACCGGACATCAAGCAAAAGGGAGGCACGGCATGACCGTGATCTGGAAACTCGCATCGCGGATGGTCGAGGCCGAGGTGCAGAGCCTTGCCGCGATGATCGGCCCGGTGCGCTTTCGCCTTGGCGGCCGCTGGGTCGAACCGCTGGCGGTGGCACCCTGGGGCGATGATGGCGGCCCCGAATACGACGCCCTGCCCGGCACGATCCGGCGGCTTCGCGGCGAATGGCCCTGTGCCCCCTTCGGCAGTGATGCCGAACGCCCCGACCTGCCCGCAGACTGGCAGCCGGGCGCGACCTCGCCGCTCGCCATCACCGACCCCGACCTGCACGGCTATTGCGCCAACCACGACTGGGAACTGGTCGAGCGGCAGGACGAACGCATCATCCTGGCCATCGACTGCCCCGAGGATCACGCGCTCGGGCGGCTCGAACGGATGGTGACGCTCGCCCATGACCGCCCCGCGGTAGACTTCGACCTGACGATTCACCCGCGCCGCGATTGCCTGCTGCCTCTGGGCCTGCATCCGGTCCTGCCGATGGGGCGGGCGCCCGACAGCATCATCCTGCATCTCGCCCCCGGTGCGCGGGCCTGGACCTATCCGCTCGAGGTCGAGCCCGGCCGCAGCCTGCTCGCTGTCGACCAGCGCGGCGTCGATCCGGCACATGTCGCCCTGCGCGACGGGGGCCATGTCGATGTGCGCCGCCTGCCGCTTCCGTCACATTCCGAGGATCTGGTGCTGCTGACGGGCCTGGGCGGGCGGATCGGGGCCGAGTTGCCGCCGTTGGGCTGCCGCCTGGACCTGCGCTGGCAGGATGAACACCTGCCGTCGTGCCAGTTGTGGATATCGGGCCAGGGGCGGCAGTTCTATCCGTGGTCGGGCCGGTTCCGTGGACTCGGGGTCGAACCGGTGGCGGCCCCCTTCGACATGGGGCCCGCCATCGCCGCCAGCGAGAACGCGCTGAATCGCGCGGGCGTCGCCACGGCCATAAGGCTTGCGGCGGGCAAGCCCTTCACCACGCGCTACTCCATCCAGTGCAGCGAGAGCTGAAGGTCAGGCACTGCCGCCGAGATCATCCTCGATATGGATGCGGATGATCTCGTCCAGCGAATCGTCGGCCTGAAATCCCAGGGCACGGGCGCGCACCGGATCAAAGTCGCGCGCCCAGCCTGCGACGATAGCGGCAATCATCTCGTCGCGCTCGCGCCGGATACGGGCCACGGCATCGCTGCCCGCAACGCGGCCCAGCGCCTCGATCATCTCGGCCACCGTGGCCGAGACCCCCGGCATGTTCAGCGCCCTTCGCGGCCCGATGCGGGCGGTATCCATCCCGGCTGCATGGGTGAAGAACCCCGCCGCCCGGCGCGGGCTGGAGAACCAGTGTCGCACATCCTCGTCCACCGGCAGGATCGCCTCCTGCCCGACAAGGGGTTCACGCAGGATGGACGAGAAGAATCCGGATGCCGCCTTGTTGGGCGTGCCCGGCCGCACGATGAGCGTGGGCAGGCGCAGCGCCACGCCGTCAAGGATCCCCTTGCGGCTGTAGTCCGACAGCAGAAGCTCGCTGATCTCCTTCTGCGTGCCATAGGACGTGAGGGGCGCCGTGAGGAACTCGTCGCCGATCCTGTCGGGAAACGGCGCGCCGAAGACAGCGATGGAGGACGCCATGACCACACGCGGCATGTAACCCTGTGCGCGGATCGCGTCGAACAGGGCGCGGGTGCCGTCCAGGTTCACCGCATAGCCCTTGTCGAAATCCGTCTCCGCCTCGGCCGAGACCACGGCGGCGAGGTGAAGGATCAGACCGGGCCGGGCCTCTATCCATCCGGCCGCCACACCCGGCGCGGCAAGATCGCCCGCGAGCAGGTCCACCTTGCCATCAAACCCCGTCGGCGCGGGCGGGGCGACGATATCGGCCAGGGTCAGCCGGGCGACGGGTTGCCCGGCGATTCCCCCGGCCACGACCTGCGCCGTCAGCTTGCGGCCGAGCATCCCCGCCGCGCCGGTAATGAGAACATGCATGGCGCCACTCCTGACCTGATCCGGGCCCGTTCTGCCCGCCGTTCGGGCCGGGTGCAAGCGGCTGATGCCCCCGACCGTATCAGTCGCGCGTCGGCTCCTTCAGCTTGTCCAAGCCAAGCACCCGCAGGGCAAGATTCTCATAGAAGGGTTCCGATTGGCCCTTGGCGATCTTGCGCATGAAATACTTCTCGAAGCCGATCTTGGCCAAATGCACCCATTTGCCCGAAGACGACCAGTTCACGTTGCGCGGCGGGATCTGCGGCTGGGCGATGAAGGCCACGCCGTCATCGCCGAAATCGGCCAGGCAAACCGCATTCCAGCTGCCGCGCTGGGCCGGCTCCTGCCCCCGCACCAGCGCGCCGATGTTATGGGCCGTGGCCGTGACCATGCTTTCGATCATGAAGCCGGTCTTGGGCACGCCACAGGGCACGGGGGTCGGCCCGACCGGCGGAATGGCGACACCGACGCCAATGCCGAAGATTTCCGGGTACTGCGGGTTGCGCTGGTATCCATCGACGATGACAAAGCCGCGTGGGTTCACCAATCCCTCGATTCCCATCAGCGGCTTGATACCGCGAAAACCCGGAATCAGCATCGAGAAGGCGAAGGGCAGCTCGTGCTCGGTCTTCACTGAACCGTCGTCGGCCACTTCCTCGACGGTCATCGCGGCCTCGCCCACCCGTTTCACCCGGGCCGAGGTGATCCATTTGACATGCCGCTCGCGCAGCGCGGATTCGAGCAGGCCTTTCGTGTCGCCGACCCCGTCCAGCCCCATATGCCCGATATAGGGTTCGGGCGTGACATAGGTCATTGGCACACGGTCGCGGACCTTCGCGCGACGCAGTGCAGTTTCCAGAATGAAGAGAAATTCATAGGCCGGACCAAAGCACGACGCGCCCTGCACCGCCCCGACGATCACCGGCCCGGGGTTGGCGATCAGCTGCTCGACCAGCTTCTGTGCCTTTTCGGCATGATCGACATGGCAGACCGACTGGGTGTAGCCGGTCTCGGGACCGAAACCCTCGATCTCGTCAAAGGCCAGTTCCGGACCGGTGGCCAGCACGAGATAGTCGTAATCCAGCGCACTGCCATCAGCGAGCGTGACACGCCGCGCGCCGGGATCAAGCGCCTCCATCGCCACAGGTCGAAAGTCGATGCCCTTGCGTGCCATCACCGGGGCAAGGTCAATGGTGATATCCTCGCGCTTGCGCCAGTTGACGGCCACCCAGGGGTTCGACGGCACGAAATGATACAGCGGGTCCTTGGTGACAACGGTGATCCGGTCTTCGGGGCGCAGCTGGTCCTTCAGCTCATAGGCCATGATCGACCCGCCAAGCCCTGCACCCACAACAACGACATGTGCCATGATACTCTTCCTCCCGGCCCTCTTGGGGACTGCGGGCTACATATAAGCGATCCTTGATGTGATTAGAAGAAGAAACTCCGCCACGGCCGGCGGCATGGGGTCGCGGCACCAGCAAGCCACCCGGGAAGAGGGGGGCCCGAAGGCCCCCCGAATTCCGCACCGGCCGATGTCGGCAATCCCGACCCGGCGGCATCGCTTCCGTTACGACGGCAGCTGCTGGTCGAGACCCTCGACGAAGAACATCATGTTGAGCAGCGTCTCGTCGTCGGCCACTTCGCCAGCGGCCACGAATTCCGTGCCGTCCTGGCGGTTCAGCGGACCGGTGAACGGATGGTATTCGCGGTTGATGATCGAATCGCGGATCGCATCGGCCTCGGCGCGCAGCTCGGGGTCGATGTTCTCGTTGATCTCGGGCACGACAATCACATTCTCGGGCATGCCGAGCCACTGGTCCGAAGTCTCCCAGGTGCCATCGAACATCTTGCCGATACGTTCGATGTAATAGGGGCCCCAGTTGTCCACGATCGAGGTGACACAGGCATTCGGACCATAGGCCGACATGTCGGCGGCCTGACCGAAGGCGTAGATGCCCTTCTCTTCGGCCAGGGTGATCGGCGCGTTCGAGTCGGTATGCTGCATCAGCACGTCGCAGCCCTGCTCGATCAGTGCCTTGGCGGCATCGGCTTCCTTCTGGGGATCGTGCCATTCGTAGATCCAGATGATCTTGAACTGCACATCCGGGTTGACCTTGCGCGCGGCGATGAAGGCGGCGTTGATGCCCATGATCACTTCGGGGATCGGCACCGGACAGATATAGCCGATCAGGTTCGACTTGGTGAGCTTGCCCCCCAGAAAGCCGGTGACCGCGCGGCCTTCATAGAAGCGGGCGTTGTAGATCGCGACGTTATCCGCCTGTTTGAAGCCGGTGGCATGTTCGAACTTCACGTCAGGGAACTTGGCCGCGACGTTGATCGTCGGGTCCATGAAGCCGAACGAGGTCGCAAAGATGATGTCGCAGCCGTCGAGCGCAAGCTGGGTCAGGATGCGTTCGCAGTCGGGGCCTTCGGGGACATTCTCGACATAGACGGTTTCAAGCTTGTCGCCGAAATGGGCCATGGCATCTTCACGGCCGACATTGTGCTGGTAGTTATAGCCCATGTCGGTGATCGGCCCGACATAGATGAATCCCGCCTTGATCGTGTCGGATTGTGCGCGTGCGGGCATGCCTGCGGCGGCTGCACCGGCGGCAGCGGCGGTTCCGGCAAGGAAACTGCGTCTCTTCATGGTATTCTCTCCGCTGTTGTGGGGTCTGTCCCCTGGTTGACTCGCCTCAGCTCGAGGCGTGGAAAATGCGGCCCAGATCGGCGGGGCCGGCGTTGCGGGCGTTCCTGCTCAGCGACATCAGCACCAGCACGAGGATGGTGATCAGATAGGGCGAGGCCGAGAGCAGCACCGCCGGGATGCGGAAGCCCGCGCCTTGCAGGTTCAGTTGCAGCACCGCCACGCCGCCGAACAGATAGGCCCCGAGCAGCACCCGCCCCGAGCGCCACGAGGCAAAGACCACGATCGCCAGCGCGATCCAGCCGGCGCCCGAGGTCATGCCCTCGGTCCACTG
>JACDJA010002540.1_pt1 | contig 12862 bp, 9 predicted proteins | sample 7449241 | NCBI WGS metagenome assembly JACDJA01 (sample SAMN14253289, study PRJNA609438) | sludge metagenome | isolation source: initial anaerobic sludge | collected 2018-12-20 | reverse complement strand
TTTTGCGACTGATCACCTGGCGCGGAATCCGGGTGATAAGTCCTTCCCAATTTCTCGCGGCCTTCCCTACATAGGCAATAGGCTGTTTCCCGCGCCTATTCCAGGTCTGCTGATTCGGTCGCGCCATCCACATCCAGAACGAAACAGGCCCCCGCTTGCGCGGGGGCCTGTTTCATCTTGAGTAACCGAAACCAGCGTTGGTCTTACTTCGGCAGCCACGCCTCCCACTTCGCCTGGTTGGCGTCGATCCAGGCCTTGGCAGCCTCGTCGGCCGTCATGCCGTTCACTTCGACATCAGCGATCATCTGAATCTGATCGGCGGTGTCGTAGTTGAGGTTCTTGAGCAAGGTGTAGGCATCGGGGGCCTTGGTCTGCAGATCCTTGTTGAAGATCTTGTACAACACATCCTCAGGATAGTCGCAATCCACGCCTTTCGCCTCGGCCTTGGCATAGCATTCCTCGCTGTGGGCAGGCAGCTGCACCGGCGTCAGGTCATACTTGGCATGGATCGAGTGCGGCGTCCAGAAATAGAACAGGATCGGTTCCTGACGGCTGTAGGCTGAATCGAGCGCAGCTAATAACGCTTGCTCGGAACCAGCCACCACCACCTGCAGCGGCAACCCCAGGTTGGCGATGATCTGATCGTCGTACTGGACGAAACTGGGATCGCCGGCAAGGAATTGCCCCTTGTCGCCCGTTTCGGCGGTGGCAAACAACTTGGCCAGATCAGGGTTTTGGAACCCCTCCCAGGTGGCCAGTTCCGGGTGCTGGTCCACAACATAGGTGGGCTCGTACCAGGAAATCTTGCCGATCACGCCCAGCGGCCCGCCATCTTCGACAACCTTCTGCTTGTCGATGTACTCGGCCTTGTCGTCGATATGACCTGATGGCCACACCTCCAGACTGGCGTCTAGGTCGCCCTTGGCCAGCCCGGCCCAGGTGGCGTACTCGTCGATGTCCACCACCTCGACCTCGTAGCCAAGCTTCTCTGTCAGCAAGTTCTTAGCGACGGCCACGTTGACAGCCGACCCTGACCAGGGATTGACCGCCATCTTGAGGGTTGGTTTCTCGACGGCTTGTTGGCCGCCGCAGGCCGCCGCAGCGAGGGCAAACAGTGCCAACGCCGCCAACAAGAGATACCCACGAAACAAGTGTTTCTTCATCATCTGCTCCTCCAAAGCAATGTTGTGAGAGTGATTCGTCGGTGAATCGCAATGGCCCAAGTGTAGACCGGCAGTCGCAAACTGTCAACCGGCCATGCAGCCATGCAGCCATTCACTCCCGATCCCTTCATGCAATCGGGTCACCCGTGATCGAATGACCTGCACACACGTATCTGCTCAGGTCTGGCGCCAGATATAGGGCAGACCGATGATCATCGGCACACCCAGGACGATGATGTGCAGGACAATGGCAAAAGCCAGGCTCTGTTCGGGCGGCACGCCCGTGATCGAGAGCGCCAGCACTGCCATGCCCTCGAAAACGCCGATTTGGGCCGGCGCCAGCGGCACGCTCACTCCCCCCAAGATGAAGAGCAGCACGAGCGCGGCATTCAGCAAGGTGGCGGGGATACCAAGGGCCTGAAACAGGAGCAGATTGGTCAGCAGCCCAAAGATCCAGGCCCCAGCCGACCACCACACCAGTCCTGGCAGACGCTGGCGGTGGCGCAGAGCTTTGAGCCCGTCCAGAAGCCGCGAAAGCAGACCACTGGCATAGGCCAGCGTTGGCCAGCGTCGCCCAAGCGCAGCCAGGCGTCGCTGCATCCAGGGCAGGGCGGCAAAGACGCCCGCCCACAGCACCAGTCCGAATGCTGCCCCAATGTAGACGCCTCGATTCGCCGTCCCCACCCAGGCCGGCAGCACGACATAGGGCAGCACCAACGCCACCAACAGCCCGGTGATCGTCAGGTCGATGACCTTCTCGGCGCCAATCGTACCGGCAGCCGAGGCCGTGCTGGCCCCGCGGCGGCGTCCCATAAAATAGGCGCGGGAGATATCGCCGCTGCGCAGCGGCAGAAGGAAATTGAGCATTTGCCCGGCCATCAGGGCGCCAAATACATCACGGCGCTGGGGCAGGGGATGATCGGGTGGGAAAAGCAGACGCCAGCGCAAGGCCTTGCACAGATTGTTCAGGATGACGCTGAACACTGCCAGGAGAGCCCACCCTGGAACCATCTGCTCGAGGTAGGTGACCGCTGTGCCCCAATGGATTGCCCGCGCCAGGAAAAAGATGGCGACCAGCGCCAACACGACGCCCAGGACCAACCGCAGCACCCATCGCCGGTTGATGTACAAATCAACCCGCCACCTTTCTGAGATGCTCGCACACCCGGTCGACCTCACCCTCTGTCATCACGCTGGAGAAAGGCAGCGCCAATGAGACATCGCCAAGTTCCTCGGTGATCGGGAAATCGCCCCGCTGATAGCCGAAACGCTGGCGGTAGAAGGACTGGAGGTGAATAGGCGAGAAATAGGGGCGGCTGGGAATGCCTGCTCTTTCGAGCTCATCCATGATGTCGTTGCGGGAGGCCGGCCGGCGCACGCGCACGACATAGACAAACCACGACATCCGGGTCGTGGATGGCGCGATGGCCGGGGTCTGGATCGCCTCCAGATCGGCAAGGCGCTCGTCGTACCAGGCAGCCACCCGGGCGCGCTTCGACAACAACTCATCCAGACGCCCGACCTGAACCAGGCCCAACGCCGCGCTCATCTCGTCCAGCCGATAGTTGAAGCCCAGGCGCGAGTGGTTAAGCCAGGAATCGAAGACGTCGCGCCCCTGGTTCCGAAGCGAGCGGAAGAGATTAGCCCAGCCCTCATCGTTGGTGACAATGATGCCGCCCTCGCCGGTGGTCATCTGCTTGTTGGGATAAAAGGCAAACACGCCCGCCCTACCGATCACCCCTGTCTGTTGTCCCCGATAGGTGGCGCCGATGGACTCACAGGCGTCTTCGATCACTTCCAAACCCCACTGCCGGGCGGTGGCCATGATGGCATCCATATCGGCAGGCTGGCCAAAAGCATGAACAGGCAAAATAGCCTTGAGCGAACCCTTGCCGGCGGCCTTCCCGTTGGAGGGGGCAAGATGCGACGCAGCGCCATCGCGCAGCGCCGGCGGCAGCCATTTGTCTGCTGCCCGGCCGCCCTGGCGCAAGTCAGCCGCTGCTTCCGCTGCCAGCGCCGGATCGATGTTGCCCGTGACCGGGTCCACATCGACGAAAATGGGGATGCCGCGTTCGTAGAGAATGACGTTGGCTGAAGCGACAAACGAGAATGGCGTTGTCAGCACCATATCCCCTTCGCCGATGTCGGCCGCGATCACCGCCAGGTGGAGACCACTGGTGCCTGAGTTGACGGCGACGGCGTGCGAAGCGCCGACAAAGCTGGCGAGGGCCTGCTCGAAAGCGACGACGTTGGGGCCAAGACTCAGAAAGCGCGACGCGAGCACCGACAGAACGGCCGAACGCTCGGCCTCGGTGATGTCGGGGGCGGACATGCCGATTTCGACAGAATCATTGAGTGTGCTCATGAACGTATGATACCTTATCCGCGGCAAAAACCGGGGGCGTAGGATGGCGTCCGGCGCCGTTGTACTCAACGCCCTCAGCGTTGGAGTGGGCGTGCGGGAAGGCCCACCACGGTAGTTCGCGCTGGAACATCAGCGATGACGAGGGCGCCGGCGCCGACCACGGCCCAGGCACCTACCCGCCGCCGAGGCAGTACAAGGGCGCCGATCCCAATCAGGGCGCCGTCGCCCACTGACACCTCGCCGCCCATATGGACGCCGGGGGCAATGTGAACGTGCTCGCCCACAAGAGCATGGTGGTCGACGGTGCAGCCGGTGTTGAGGATGGTATTGGCGCCAATCCTGGTGGCCGGGCCGGCGATGGCGCCGGCGCAAACCATGACGCCAGGACCAAGGACGACATCGGGAGCGATGATGCTGGCTGGATGGCGGGCGATGGCAAAACGCTCGCCGGCGGCCTGCAGGCTGGTGAAGAGGCGCTGTCGCGTGACGTTGTCGCCGATGGCGACGATGATGGCGTCGTGAGGAATGCTGGACAGGTCAGCCAGGGCGCCCAAAACAGGCAGACCCTGAATCTGTGCGCCAACCAGACCAGGGGAGTCATCCAAAAAACCCAGGGGACAGACATCCTGACCCGCTGCGGCCGCCAGTCGAAGGATATCGGCTACGACATGGGCATGGCCCCCGGCGCCCACGATGAGGACCCGATTGCGCCCGTTGTTGGCAGTACTGGTGTCGCTTCCAGCGATCATATTAGAGTTGGCCCTCGACGCCTTCGGCGCTGTACCCGTTGTACCCAACGAGCTCGTTGTACTCAACGCGCTCGTTGTACTCAACGCGCTCGGCGCCAAATTCCTGCATCGTGGCCTGACCCGGTTGGTTGATCCCTTCACGCCTGAGGCTGCGCCAGATTGTCAGGGCAATAATCCTTAGATCAAGCCAAAAGGAGAGGTGATCGACGTACCACACATCCAGGATGAACTTTTCTTCCCAACTGATGGCGTTGCGGCCATTGACCTGAGCCCAGCCGGTGATGCCTGAGTGCACCTCGTGCCTCCGGCGCTGCTCAGGCGTGTAGCGATCCAGATACTGCACTAACAACGGCCTGGGGCCCACCAGACTCATATCCCCGGTCAGCACATTGAACAACTCCGGCAGTTCATCCAGAGAGCTGCTGCGCAAGAAGCGTCCAAACGAAGTCAACCGATCGGCATCCGGCAGCAGCCGGCCCTGCGCATCGCGGGCGTTGGTCATGCTGCGAAACTTGTACAAATCGAACAACCTGCCATCTTTGCCAGGACGGCGCTGATGAAATAGCACCGGGGCGCCATGAAAATAACGCACGGCCAACGCCAGCAGGAGAAAGACGGGAGAAAGCAGCAGGAGCGCCGGCGCGGTCACGATCAGATCGAACCATCGCTTGCCATGCTCACGATAGAAGCCGTTCATCTTCTCACCGCTCACTGATTACTGTCCACTGATTACTGTTCCCCGCTCACCGCCCCCTGCTGCCATGCCCTGTAACAAGGCTGCGAACTCATCAGCCTGTTGGCGGCGGTCGAAGTGCTTGAGGACGTAGGCCCGCGCCGCCTCGCCCATCGCCCTGGCCCGGTCGGGGTCTGCGGCCAACGTCACCACCGCCGCGGCCAGCGCCTCGTCATCCCCGGGTGGGACAAACAGCCCTCCCTGCGCAGCCTCCAGCGCCTGGCGGATGACGCCATCGATCGCCAGGATGGTAGGCCGGCCCGCTGCCATGTAGTCAAACACCTTGTTAGGATAGGAGGTGCGAAACATAGGAATATCCTGCAAGATAGCGACGCAGGCATCAGAGGCGGCCAGCACCTCGGGCATCGCCGCCTTTGGCACCGTACCAGTGAACGTCACATTGTCCAGCTTCCACTCTTCTTTTATTGCCTCCAATTTCTGCCGCTCTTTACCATCGCCGACCAGCAAGAACTGGATACGTGAGCCAGCGCCCCCAGCGCCATGCCGCGTGGTACTCGTTGTACCCAACGCACTCAACGCCCGCCTGGCAGCCTGCAGCAGCGTCGGGATGTCGTTGGCCGCGCCCAAGGCCCCCGCGTAAGTGACCACGAACCGATCCTCCAGATCCCAGGCCCGCCGAAAATCCCGGCCCCGCTCCGGATTGGTGTCGAACATGTCAGCGTCGACCCCATTGGCAATGAAAGTAATCTTCTCTGCTGCGATGCCCTTGCCCAGCAGATAGTCGCGGTAGGCGGGTGAATTGACAAGTAGATGGCTGGCACGCGCATACAGAAATCGTTCGAGCCAGCGCGCCAGCGCGATGAGCACGGGGTTCTTCAGAATCCCCATGTCGACTGCAAACTCCGGCCACAGGTCGCGAACCTCCAACAAGAACGGTCGCCGTCGCACTGCCGCCACCAACCAGGCCGAAACCGCCTGGAAGATAGGAGGCGTAGTCCCCATCACCACGTCCGCCGGACCGGCCCGGAATGCCAGCAAAGCAGACGTGATCATGAAGTTCAGGAAAGCTATGATACGCCACAGGAAGCTGCGATGCAAGGTGGCAGGCGCATAGGCGCGCAGCACCCGTACGCCAGCGTAGTCCTCGACGCCAGCAACGCCGGGGTTGGAGACCCTCCGTCCTCCACGCGCTGTCCCCCGTCCTGCCTCGCCGCTCGAAACGGTGTCCCCAGCGCCGGCCGCGCGCTGGCCTGACAGATAGCTGACAGGACTGGCGACGACAGTAAAGCGGAAGCCATGCCGGTCGACACAGTGACGGGCCAGCTCGTAGTGGCGGGTGCCGCCGGCCTCGCCAGGACCGACAAAGGCCTGATGAATGAGCAAGACGTGCATCAAGTCACCTGTAAGAAATCGACCTGGGGGCGATCCAGCGACACACTGGCCACCAAGGGATCGCGGGGATCAGAACTGGCAATCAGTCTTGCCTGCAGATCGGGCGCGATCACATCGATGCCTTCCCCGTCCCGCGCTAACTGTATGGGCGGAAGATCTTCCGCCCCGCCCCCCGCCAGAGGCTCGACCGATGGCCCAGCCCCGAACAGGGAGAGAAATTCGACGGTCGTGCCCTCCGCGCTCAGGTCGAGCGAGAGGGCCGGCGCCAGCGCATGATAGCGAGGAGCCAGCCAGCCGCGCGGCGAAGCAGGATCGGCCCGCACCAGCGTGGCAGCACCCTTTGGAGATCCTCCGTCCTCCGCCCTTCGTCCTCCGCCCTGCCTCGACGCCATGACAACCAGAGAATAGGGGCCGCTTGCGGTCGCCAACGTCAGTCGCCCTGCCTCGGCATCCCAGGCATAAGGTGCATCCAACAACAGCCAGTGCACCCGGTAGCGGTGTTGGCCGCGGCTGATCAGCCGATCCCAGATCAACCAGGTTTCCTCGCCCAAACGCAACAGGCCGCGGCGATGCCAGACCGGATTGGGCAGGCGTTCGTAGCCATTGTGCCCGCCTTCCCAGTAGGCCAGATGTCCCTGTGATGACTGCCACGGCGACTGCCCCGCGCCGCGCCTCTGTCCAACCAACCATGGCAGCCAAAGGAAGCGGCTGGCCAGCCGCATCTGATCGAAACCATCCACGCCGACGGTGTTGTGGTATGAGGTGCGGGCAAGCGCGTTGTCCCAGGGTGGGGCGGCGTTGTAGGAATAGGTCCCCGGGTCGAGCGCAATGTTCTGACCGCGCCGCCAAAGGTCTACATGCAGCATGTCTGCCTGACCAGGACGATGCCGGAAGCCGGCGCAGCGCACGAAGGCAAAACTAACCGGCGACCGCAGAACATAGTAGCCCCCGCCCGTGGGGGATTGGTCTCCAAACCCCGCGTTGGCGGCCCGCTCATCCATCTGCAAGGCCTGCCCTGAGCCTTGCCGAAGGGGCGCAGTCAAGGCCGATGGGCCGCCGAACCAGAGCAGGGCTTCATCCCAGGGCCCGCTTGCATAGCGCCGTTGGCCCGTAGACACGTAATACGCAACCTGAAGCAAAGGCCGGAAGTCGGCGTAATCGCAGTTATCCAGCGGCAGAAAAAGGGCGCCGTCATTCTGCCCATAATTCGGCAACCGCCCGCTCCCCGCGTCCTGGAGCTGATAGAGCAAGTTTGCCGAGCTGTGGACGCGCTCCCTGACATCCTCGCTCAGAGGCTGTCGGCAACGGTCGCCCAGGCGAATAACCCAGAGATAGGCGTGAAGGGCAAGACGCTGATAGTTGAACGAGTGCTGGGCGAAGGCGCCATCCTCATAGATCAGCGAGCGAGCCAACGCTTCCAAGACCTTGCGGCCTTGTTCCTTCCACGTCTCAGCCTGGCGCAGCTCGGGGAAGAGGAGGCCGATGGTCCACAGCCCTGCGGCCTCGGTGATGCCGTGGTTGTTCTGCTGGCTGAGGGCATAGTCGAGGTTAGCGGCCACCCGCTGCCCCGAGACGGCGATCATCTGCGCCAGCATGGCCAGCCGCAGAGGAGAGGAAGCGGGCGCGTCCAAAAAACCGTAGAGTCCGAAGCACCATGCCATCGCCCGCAGCGCCACTTCCTGACCGCTGTGCCAGTGCGGCCCCAGCTGAGGCGGATTCGCCTGGCGCCAGCTTTCTACGGTCTGCCAGAACAGAGCCGCAAAGCGGTCGTCGCCGGTGCGCCAGTAGGCGCGGACCAGGGCGAAGGTGAAACTGAAGCGGCCAGGCTCCCAGATGAGCTTGATATCCACCGGACCGGCGTCGCCGATCTGCGTCCAGTGGCGGTTAGCAGGCAGAAACTGGCCGCTGAAGGGGTCGCGGCGCCAATCCGGCGGAAAACCGACATCCACCGGCTCGCCCGAAAAGAAACGCAGCCTGCCGGCGGCGAATTCATCGGCAAGGGAAATCGGGCCGCCCTGGGCCTCGGCATCCCAGGCCGCGAAGAAGGGCTGGAAGGCGGCGCGGTCGGATGGGGCAAAGAGAAAAGCCGGGGCGCCGGCGCCCTGGCGATAGGCATGATAGGCGGCAGGGTCAGCCAGGCTGGCGTCGCGCAGCCAGCCTGCCAGCGGCTGCGAATCCCAGGGGAGCGCCGGCAGGCGCCGCCTCAGCACCCCCAGCCGGTTCTGAAGCGCGTACCAGCCGCGATAGGCGACCCAGCGCGGCCCCAGATAGCTCAGGGTGTCAGGCAGAACGGCGAGCGCGCGACCTACACGTTTCATTTTCTCACGCCCCCCGCCCCCCGCTACCCACCACCTCCCCCGTCATCTGCAACAGGTAGCATGCCTCGATGATAGCGGCGATACGCTCTCCGGCCTGACCATCCCACAAAGGCGGGATGATGCCGGTCTTGACCTGGCCGCGGGCGATACCCTCAACCTCACGGCGCAGCCTCGCCATATCCTGACCCACCAGGACATTGGTTCCAATCTCGACCGTGATCGGCCGCTCGGTATTGGCGCGCACGGTGAAGCAGGGTACACCCAGATAGGTGCTTTCTTCTTGCACCCCGCCCGAATCGGTGATGACGGCAGCAGCGCGCTGCTGCAGAGCCAGAAAATCGAGATAGGACAGGGGGTCAATAAGGTGAAGGCCGGGCGCATCCGGGCTCCAACCGCTTTCTTTCAGACGCCGGCGGGTGCGCGGGTGAACGGGAAAAAGGATAGGGAAAGTCCGGCTGATATCCACCAGCGCTGCCATGATGTCGGCCAGCATAGCGGCGTCGTCCACGTTGGAGGGCCGGTGCAGAGTGACCAGGACAAAAGGTCGCGCAGTTAGCGCTTTGCGCCATGGCTCCAGGGCCGGGCCGTCCCAGCGTTGGGCAGCAAACGGAAGCAAGCGCGCCAGCGTGTCGATCATGACGTTGCCCACGCAGTGAATCTTGTGCTTGGGAATGCCCTCAGCCTGCAGATTGGCGTCGCCGTCGTGGGAAGGCGTGAACAGCAAGTCGGCAAGCTGGTCGGTCAGCAGACGGTTGATTTCTTCCGGCATGGTGCGGTCAAACGAGCGCAGCCCCGCCTCCACATGAGCGGTGGGGATGAGGAGCTTGGCGCAAACCAGGGCCGCAGCCACGGTCGAGTTGACGTCGCCATAAACGAGCACCAGGTCAGGCCGGCGATCCAGCGCCAGCCGCTCGAAGCCAGTCATGATCTGAGCTGTCTGTACGGCATGCGAACCTGAGCCAACACCCAGATTCTCATCGGGCTCCGGCAGGCCCAACTGGGCGAAGAAGACATCGGACATATTGGCGTCGTAGTGCTGGCCGGTGTGCACCAACGTCTGGCGCACGCGCGCACGCCGCGCCAGTGCCGCCCAGACCGGGGCGACCTTCATAAAGTTTGGCCGGGCGCCGACGACGTGGAGAAGGTGGAGGGAAGCGGTCATCAGGAAGACGGGACCTCGACCGGCTGTTGCAGCCGAAGGCTCTGCTGAGCGGCCAGAGCGACGCGAGTGGAATGGAAAATATCGGAGACGGCGATGGGAGCAGGGCCGCCTGACGTCAGGTGGGACAGGATGGCCTGCCACAGCCGGCGGTGGCCCTTGTCCTGGCGCAGCCGCGCCCGCTGCGTTGTGCGCCCACCGCCAGTGTAGACTTCCAGGCTGCGAAAATCATCCAGCGCCGCCGAAAGACCGCCGCCAACGACCTCCAGCCGCTCTTTGCTCATCCGCCGGCTGCCGTTGGCCACATAGTTGACGATGCCCAAGCTGCCGTTGGCGAACGCCAGGGTGATGCTGAGGTTGTCCTGGCTGTAGCGGCCGCTATCGGGGAGCGCATGGGTCATAACCTGGCTGACAGGCGAGCCCGCCAGGTGGAAGAGCAAGTCGATGGCGTGGCAGGCTTCGGCGAGCAGCCGGCCGCCGCCCTGGTCCGGGTCATTTACCCAGTGTTCGGGCGGCAGGAAGCCGGCATTGAAACGATAGTGCATCACCAGGGGCTCACGCAGGGCGGCGAACTCCGACTTGATAGCGACGACGAAAGGCGCGAAGCGGCGGTTGAACCCCACCATCAGCATCGGCGCCAGGTCCGGGGTCTGCGCCCCTTCATGGGCAAGGCGGATCTGCTCAAGCTCGGCGCCGGACAGACACAAGGGTTTCTCGACAAAGACATGCTTGCCGGCGGCGAGCGCGGCCACGACCTGGCGAGCGTGCTGGTCATGGCGGGTGAGGATGGCGACCGTGTTGACCGCGGGGTGATGAAGCAGCTCGTCTTCGTCGCTGGCGCAAAATCGGAAGCCAAAACGCCCGGCGCTGGCGCGAGCGCTGAGCCCCCCCCGACTGGCGATGCCGGTCAGTTCCAGCTGCGGAAGGTCTTTGATGGCCGGTAGCAGGGTGGCGTTGGCAAAGTTGCCTGCGCCCAACACGGCCAACGTCACCGTCTCGACCTGGCCAGGCATCTGCGCCGAAGAGACTGCCCTGAGCGGCGATGGGTACATCGCAGTCGAAGGGGCAGTCGAAGAGGCGAGCGGCAGGAGGCGGGCCGGACGCTCGGCGGTGGCTGGCAGATTGGCGGTCCCCGTCACAACTTCGCCATAGGTCAGGATCACGCCCAGGTATGGCCCCTCCCACCCTCCCACTCTCCCCCGCTCCGCCCGCTCTGTACTGCCAGTGATCAACGCATAGGCGGCCGGGGCCTCGGCCAAGGGGAAACGATGGCTGATCAGAGATGCCACATCGACCGCGCCGCTGGCGACCAGATCGGCAAAAGCAGCCATGTTGCGGCCTTCGGTCCAGCGCACATAGGCATAAGGATAATCCTGGCCCTTCTCCTCGTAGGTCGGGTCGTAGCGGCCAGGGCCATAGGAACGCGACACCCGGAAATCAAGCTCCTTCTCGTAGTAGACCTTGCGGGGCAGAGTCAAACCCACGGCCCCCACAGCCACCACAACCCCCTTGTTGCGGGCGATCTGCCCTGCCAACTCGACCGGCTGATTGCTCTTGGTGTCGGCTGTAATCAGCACGGCGTCAGCGCCATGCCCGCCTGTATAGGACCGGCAGAGCGCGTCCATCTCCTCGGCCGATGTCGTTCCCGCGTGCAGACCCAGGCGTAGCGCCAGTTCGACCCGGCCCTGCTGAAGATCCATCCCCACCACGCGGCAGCCTGCGGCCCGCAAAATCTGGCAGGTCATCTGGCCGAGCAGCCCCAGGCCAATCACAGCCACCACCTCGCCCAACCCGACTGCGGCCAGGCGGACGCCCTGCAAAGCGATAGCCCCCAGGGTGGTGAAGGCAGCCTGATCGAAAGCGACCGCCTGGGGCAGCGGGGTGAGCAGATTGACGGGGACCGTCACAACTTCGGCGTGGACGGCGTAGCCGCCGCCGGCACAGGCCACAGCATCGCCGGGCTGGAAGCCCTCGACCCCGGCGCCTGCCTCGATAACCTCCCCTGCCGACGAATAACCGAGCGCCATCGGTTGGTCCAGCCGGTTGCGAGCCGCTTCCCAGGTCGTCAGCAGCCCCTGCATCTGCGCCTTCTCCCACATCTGTTTGACCAGATCAGGTCGCGAGCGCGCTTTGTCCAGCAGGTTCTTCTGGGCGAAATCGACGATCATGCGCTCGGTGCCGGCAGAGACGAGCGAGGCGCGCGTGGCCACCAGAACCTGGCCGGGCGCGGGAAGGGGGGCGGGTACGTCGAGCACGACGACCTCGCCACTTCCCAGGTTTTGTACGACTTGTTTCATGCTCGTGTCATTCTGATCGAAGCGAAGAATCTCGCGAACTGAACGGTTCAGTGAACGGTTCACTGAACAAATAGAGTGCGATGTCCAGAGCCAGCATTATCCAGGCCAGCACAGCCGGCTTGGCGCTCCACGAGACTGCGTCCAGCAGCCCGTGCACCATCATGACTGACATCCCGGCCCAGACCGCCAGGGAGATTGCGGCCAGGTCATTGGCGCCGGCGCCAAGAAAACGCCGGCGCGCCCTGGACAGCAGATAAAAACTGAGCATCAACAGCCCGATATAGGTGATCAGGCCGAAAACGCCCAGGTCAAGCCCGACTTGCAGCAGCAGATTGTGGACATGGGGGATGTCCTGGGCGGTGTTGATCAGACCGCTGGGATAGAGCAGGGGGCCAAGCACGCCCCAGCTACCCATGCCCATACCGGTAAGAGAGAAATCCCGTAGCGCTGCCAGCCCGCGCGCCCAGATATCCATGCGCACCGCAAACCCGCCCAGGGCGTCCTGGCTGAACAGAGCCTGGGCCAGACGTTCAAACCAGCCCTGGGCCAGCCCCAGCCAAGCCAGGGCAAACGCCAGGGGAGCAAGGCGCCAGAGCCGCGGCCAGCGGAGCGTAGCCGTGAGACAGGGGGCTACGACCATGGCAAGCCACACCCCGCGCGCGGACAGAATGAGGTTGGCTGCAAGCATGTGGGCGCTGCTGGCATGCGCCACGCCGCGCATCAGC
>JACDJA010002538.1_pt1 | contig 12877 bp, 11 predicted proteins | sample 7449241 | NCBI WGS metagenome assembly JACDJA01 (sample SAMN14253289, study PRJNA609438) | sludge metagenome | isolation source: initial anaerobic sludge | collected 2018-12-20 | reverse complement strand
GTTCATCAGCCAGACCATGGCATTGGTGGCGCCGCGCCGGCCCGGCTCGTCGAGATTGGCGCCGCCGCGCAGGCGGATTTCCAGCGCCACGAAGGGGATCGAATGTTCCTCGACCAGCCAAACATTTATGCCGCCGGGCGAGGTCAGTTCCTGAATCGCGATCTCGGCACGCAGGGGCAGGGCGACAAGGCAGAGGATCAGCGCGGCACCAAGGCGTGTCATCTCAGTTCTCCCCGGCTTCGGGCGTCACCCACATGGTGACTGAATGTTCCGGCAACAGCACCGCGCGGGCCATGCGCATCACGTCCTCAGGCGTCACCGCTTGCAGCACCTCCGGCCAGTCCTGTACATCCTCGACCGTCAATCCCGAGGACAATGCCGTGCCATAACGCTGTGCGAGGCCTGCAACATTGTCTCGTGTGTAGATGTCGCTTGCGCGCAGTTGCACGCGAAGCCGTTCGAACCGGGCCGGGTCAATGCCGTCGTCAAGAAACCGTGCGAGAGAAGCGTCGAGCGCCGCTTCGGCCTGGGCAAGCGTCACGCCGTCGGCGGGCGTCACGGCGACGCGAAACGTGGTCAGGTCAAGCGAAGTGCCCTGATAGCTGGCCGACGTATCGGTAGCGATGCGGCTGTCGTAGCTGAGGTCACGCGCAAGTGTTGATGTAAAGGGCGAACCGCCCAGGATCTGCGCAAGATAGAGTAGGGCAGCCGCATCGAGCTGGTCGCCCGCATTGCGCTCTGGCGCAATCCAGCTGCGCCAGAGGTAGGGCTGGGCGACCCGTGCATCGCTGAAAACCAGATGCCGCGCTGCGCGCTGCGGCGGCTCCTCGGGCCGCAGGCGTGGCGGCAGGTCAGGCGCAGGCGCGATGGGGCCGAAATACTCGCGGGCGAAGGCGATTACCTCGCCCGGGGTCACATCGCCCGCGACGACGAGGATCGCATTGTTGGGCGAATAGTAGAGATGATAGAAATCAAGCACATCGGTCCGGTCCAGTTCCTCGATTTCATGCATCCAGCCGATGACGGGCGCGCCGTAGGGATGGTTCAGGTATTGCGCGGCCATCCCCTGTTCGCGCGCCAGCGCATCGGGACTGTTCTCGACCCGCTGGTTGCGCTCTTCGATGATAACGCCACGCTCTGTGGCGATGTCTTCGGGAGTGAGGCGGAGGTTGCGCATTCGGTCGGCTTCCATCCGCATTACGACCGGCAGCCGGTCGGCGGCGATGCGCTGGTAGTAAAAAGTATAATCGGCGCTGGTCGCGGCATTGTCGCTGCCGCCATTCGCGGCGACCGTGGCGGACAACTCGCCCGCCGCGAGCGTGTCGGTGGCCTTGAACATGAGATGTTCGAGAAAATGTGCCGCCCCCGAGGCACCCGGAGGTTCATCCGCCGCACCGGTGCGATACCAGACCGAATGAAAAACTGCTGGCGCGCGGTGATCCTCGATAACCAGCACCTGCATGCCATTGTCAAGGAATTCGCTGGAGACCGTCTGCGCGCGGGCAAGGCCGGGCAGAAAGGCAAGGGCAAGGATGGCAAGGCGCAGCATGTGTCCCCCGGGGTGAAGTTGCGCCAGACTAGATGCTGGGCAGGCGCACGCAAGCCACGCTGGCGTGAAGCGGAGGTGAAAGGCGGCGCGGCGGTTGGCGCGCGGGTCTCGTCGTGGGGGGAAAGAACGCGAACCAAATCAGCCTCGCTCAACCGTATTCAAGAAAGCTGTTTGGCAAGACCTGGTGGATGGATTCGTCGAAATCTCGGGGACCATGACCGGCAGGATTGGGCAGGACCTGTTCGCTGCCATCGCCCGTCGCATGGACATTCTCGCGCCAGTGCCGATAGTCACCCCATGGCATATGACTGCGATATCCTCATCACCGGCGGAGGACTGAACGGGCCGGCGCTTGCGCTCGCGCTGGCGAAGGGGGGGCTTGCCTCTATCGTTATCGACGCGCTCCCGCGCGAGACCCGAACAGACCCGAGGTTCGACGGGCGCGCATATGCGCTCGCGCTCGCCTCGGTGCGGCTTCTGCGCGGCATAGGCATCGGGCCGGCGCTCGACGCGCAGTCCCAGCCGATTGAACGCATCGTCATCACGGACGGGCGCCCCGGAGAAGGCGCCGGGCCCTTCACGCTGACCTTCGATTCGGCCGAGATCGAGGAAGGCCCCATGGGCCAGATGATCGAGGACCGATTCTTGCGCGCAGCTTTCCTCGATGCGCTCGATCTGACCCCCGGCGTTACTGTCCTCGATTCCACGCGGGTCGAGGCGCAGACTGTCGATGCAGGCGGCGTCACGCTGACACTTGCCGATGGCCGCAGCCTGCGCGGAAAGTTGGTTGTGGGCTGCGACGGTCGCGGCTCGGGTACCGCCGCGCGCGCAGGGATCCGCCGTTCGGGTCATTCTTATCGCCAGACCGCCATCACCTGCGCCGTGGCCCATGCCCGCCCACATCAGGGCGTCGCGCACGAATTTTTCACGCCGGGTGGCCCCTTCGCGATCCTGCCCCTGCCGGGTGACCGCTCTTCCATCGTCTGGAGCGCACCAGATGCGCAGGCGAGCGAACTCATGGCCATGGACGACGACGACTTTCTTGCGGCGCTGAAGCCGGTCTTCGGCTCGTATCTGGGTGCGATCAGCCTCGCGAGCCCCCGCTACGCCTATCCACTGAATCTCACGCTGGCGGACAGTTTCACCGGCGAACGAGTGGCGCTTGTCGGCGATGCCGCGCATGGGCTGCATCCCATTGCCGGGCAGGGCCTGAACGCGGGCCTGCGTGATGTGGCAGTGCTCGCGGATGTGCTCACGGTGGCACATCGTCGGGGCGAAGACCCTGGGGCGGCAGCGGTGCTTGAGCGCTATGCCCGCTGGCGACGATTTGATTCGGGCACGCTGGTGGCGGCGACCGATGGCCTCAATGCGCTGTTCTCGAATGACAATCCCGTCTTGCGGATCGGGCGCGGGCTGGGCCTCGGCGCCGTTCAGGCTCTCCCCGCGTTGCGGCGCGCCTTCATCCGCGAGGCGGCGGGGCTGACCGGCACCCTGCCGGCGTTGATGCGGTAGGGCCGCGCGCCCGCGCAATGTGGTCGAGCTCGGGCGCCCACCGGAAGTGTGGGAGTTTGCATTTGTCGGTCGTCCTGGCCGGCCGCTTGTGCGCGTTATTCCAGGATTCGCGCCTCGCTCTCGATCATCACCGGAATTCCGTCTCGGATCGGATAGGCGAGATTCGCAGGGCGGCTGACCAGTTCCTGCCGCTCGGCGTCATAGGACAGCGCCGCCCCGCTAAGCGGGCAGACCAGCGCCTCGAGCATGCGGGGATCGAATGAGGGCGCCGTCATTGCAACCGCTCCTCGCCATCGTCGCCGCCATGCAGCGCGAACTCCATGAGTGCGGCAAGCATCTGCCGTCGCGTGGTCAGGTCAGACGCCTCGAGCAGCGCCTGTCGGTCCTCGGGGCCGAAAGGCAGCAGCATGGCCAGCGCATCGATCAGCGTCTCGTCCGCAGCGTCGCCGATCGAGTCCCAGTCGGTGGACAGGTCACGCGCCCGCATGAACCGATGCAGCGTGGCAAGGAACGCCTGCCGGTCGAAACCTGGGTCCTCCTCTGGGGCCCCGAGGTCCCGCTCGAAATCCGACCAGTCGGCGCGCACCCGCCGCCATGGCTGTGTCCCAGCCAGTTCCTCGTCCACGCGAAAGCGGCTCACCCCCGTGAGTGTCACCATCATGCGCCCGTCGTCGGTTTCCTGAAAGCCGGTGACCCGTCCTGCGCAGCCTACGGCGCGCAGGGCGTCCCCCTCATCGTCCCCCTCGGGCTGGATCATGCCGATCAACCGGTCTTCCGAGCCCAGCACCGCCGAGAGCATCGCCAGATAGCGCGGCTCGAACAGATGCAGCGGGAGCCGGGCGCGCGGGAGGAGCAGTGCGCCCGGCAGCGGAAAGATCGGGATGATCTCGGGCAGGCCGCGCCGCCAGCGCATCAGGCGAAGACGAGCGACGACAGCCGCCGCCGCCCCGTGAGCGCGATCGGATCCTTCGCTGGAAGCGCATCGAAGATCGTGAAGAGCTGCGTCTTGGCCGCGCCGTCATTCCATTCGCGGTCACGCCGGAAAAGTTCGAGAAGCTGGTCTACCGCGCCCTCGACATCGCCGGTGGCATGAAGCGCTGTCGCCAGATCGAAACGCGCCTGATGGTCATCCGGATCGGCCGCGACGCTGCTGCGCAGATCATCAACCGGGCCCGCCTTGGAGGCCTGTCGCGCGAGCCCAAGCCGGGCGCGCGCAGCCTCGAGTTCGGGCTTGGTCGCAATGGCGGCCGGTGCGCCGTTCAGCACCGCTTCGGCCTGATCGAGTTCGTCCATCGCTACATAGGACCGGACGAGCCCACCATAGGCGGCGGCATTCTCGGGCTCTTCCTGGAGGATGGCTGCAAATGTCTCGGCCGCATCCGCTGCCGCGCCCGACTCAAGCATCTCCTCGGCGGCAGCAATGGCGTCTGCCAGCCCCTCATCACCTCCCAGAGCGGCAATCTTGTCCACGAACTGATCCACCTGCGACGGAGGCAGCGCGCCCTGGAAGCCGTCGACAGGCTGGCCCTGCCAGAAGGCATAGACGGTCGGAATCGACTGGACCTGCAACTGCCCTGCAATGGCGGGGTTCTGGTCCACGTCGATCTTCACCAGCCGAACCTTGCCTTTCTGCTTTGTCACTGCCGCCTCGATGGCGGGGCCAAGCTGGCGGCAGGGGCCGCACCAGGTGGCCCAGAAATCAACGATTACGGGGGTGGTCTTGGACGCTTCGATCACGTCGGACATGAAGGTGGCGTCGCTGCCGTCGATGACGGGCTTCTGGTCGGTGTCGAGCATAGCAGTCCATCCTGCGGAGTATCGGGTCGGACCCTATATGGGCTGCTGACTGCGCCGCGCCAAGGGGAAGGTTGCCAGCGCCGGACGGGGCGAGTCCATCGTGACGTGCGGCATGGCGGCAGGAACCGGTCCTGCGGCCCCGCGATCATCTTTCGTCCGCAATCACCTCGAGAAATGCCGCGCCGAACCGCTCCGCGTGCCGCGCCCCGATCAGTCGCGCGAGCGCTACCGTGTCGCGCGGGCGATGCTCGGCCACTCGTGCCAGTTCGCGCGGCGAACATTCCATCAGCCGCTCACCCCCGTCCGGTCCTTGGCGCAATGCGACCTGCGCCTCTTGCAGCCGGTCGTAAATTGGTCCCCGCCCGCTGGCCGCCGCCCTAAGGCGCGCGGGATGCATTGTTGCAGCCGCCTCACCCGCGATGACCTCCAGAAACGCGCGCCCGTAGCTTTCGAGCTTCTTCGCGCCCACTCCGTGAATCCGCGCCATCTCGTCCATGGTCGACGGCCGTGCCGTCGCCATCTCGATCAGTGTGCGGTCCGGGAAGACGACATAGGCCGGCACGCTTTGCGCATCCGCCAAGGCGCGCCGACGCGCCTTGAGCGCGGCGAGCAGCCCCTCATCCTCATCATCCACCTGCGCGCGGGCCTGTGGCGACGTCCGCGCATGGATCGTGTCGCGGCGCATCTCGACCCGCGCATCGCCGCGCAGCACGGGATGGGCCGCAGGCATCACCCGCAGCGCGCCATGACGCGAGGCATCGGGGCGCAGCAGGTCCTGCCCCATCATCTGCCGCAACATCCCCTGCCATTCGCGCTGCCCATGCGCGCGGCCCACGCCGAATGTCGGCAACTGGTCATGGGCAAGGGCGCGGATGCGGTCATTGGTCGTGCCGGTGAGAACCGCGACAAGATGCGTGGCGCCGAACGACTCGCCCGTGCGCAGCGCAGCGGACAGTGCCATCTGCGCCTCGCGCGTGGCGTCGAACACTTTTGGCGGTTCGGCGCAGAGGTCGCAGTTGCCGCAAGGCGTGCTCTCCTCACCGAAGAAGCCGAGCAGAACCTGACGCCGACACCCGCGCGCCTCGGCAAGACCGAGAAGCGCGTTCAGGCGCCCGTGATCGGCATGTTTGCGTTCCGGCGGGGCCGCACCCTCGTCGATCTGGCCGCGACGCATGCGGATGTCGTCAGCACCGTAGAGCGTCAGAGTATCGGCTGGCGCCCCGTCACGGCCGGCACGTCCGATCTCCTGATAGTATCCCTCGATGGATTTGGGCAGGTCCGCGTGCATGACCCAGCGGATGTCGGGCTTGTCCACTCCCATGCCAAAGGCCACGGTGGCGGCGACAATCAGTCCGTCCTCGCGCTGAAAGCGATCTTCGGCCGCCCGCCGCGCCTCGGCATCCATGCCGCCGTGATAATGGATTGCGGTGTGACCCGCCGCCCCAAGCGCGGCGGCGAGGGTCTCGGTTCGCGCCCGCGTTGCACAATAGACGATTCCCGCCTGCCCGCGCCGGGCGGCGACAAATCGCAGCACCTGCTCGCGTGGCTTGTTCTTGACCGCAAAGGCCAGGTGGATGTTCGGCCGGTCAAAGCCGCGCAGGAAGGTGAGTGGTGTCTGCTCGCCGAACAGCCGGGCGATGATCTCGCCGCGAGTCTCTTCGTCCGCCGTGGCGGTAAACGCGGCAAGCGGTACGTCCAGCGCCCGCCGCAACTCGCCTATACGGAGATAGTCGGGACGGAAGTCATGGCCCCACTGGCTCACGCAATGCGCTTCGTCCACCGCGATGAGGCCCACACCAGCCCGCCGCAACATCGCAATCGTGCCCGCCTGCGCGAGCCGTTCGGGCGCGAGATAGAGAAGCTTCAGCCTACCCTCGGCCAGTGCCTCCTGAACGGCGGCCGTCTCGTCCCCCGTGTTGCCCGATGTAATCGCCCCTGCCGGTACGCCTGCCGCGCGCAGGGCACGCACCTGGTCGCGCATCAGCGCGATGAGTGGAGAGACAACGAGTGTCACCCCCTCTCGCATCAGGGCAGGCAACTGAAAGCACAGAGACTTGCCGCCCCCCGTTGGCATGATGGCGAGCGCGTCGCGCCCCTCGGCCACGGCCGCCACGATCTCTTCCTGTCCGGGGCGGAAGGCGTCAAAGCCGAATACCTCGCGCAGAAGGGCGAGCGCGGTCGTCATGCAGGCTTCCGTCAGACCAGTTCACCCTCGGCCGTGATCCGCCCCCTGCCGCCCAGCCACGGATGTAGGGACTCGGGCAGCGTGACTGACCCATCCTCCTCCTGGCCGTTTTCGAGCACCGCAATCAGCGTGCGCCCCACGGCCAGGCCAGAGCCGTTCAGCGTATGGGCGAATTCGGGCTTGCCGCCGCCGGCAGGACGGAAGCGCGTATTCATTCGCCGAGCCTGCCAGTCGCCGCAGGTCGAGACCGATGAAATCTCGCGGTAGCGGTTCTGACCTGGCAGCCAGACCTCGAGATCATGCGTACGCCGCGCCCCTGCCCCCATGTCGCCCGCGCATAGAAGCATGGTGCGGTAAGGAAGGCCCAGCCGCTCCAGCACAGTCTCGGCGCTGCGGGTCATGCGCGCGTGTTCTTCTTCGGATTGATCAGGAGTGGTGATCGTCACCATCTCGACTTTTTCAAACTGGTGCTGGCGCAGCATCCCCGTCGTGTCGCGGCCGGCGGACCCGGCCTCGGAGCGGAAGCAGACTGTATGCGCGACCATGCGCCGGGGCAGGACGGGTTCGTCCAGCAACTCGCCAGCAACGGAGTTCGTGAGCGTCACCTCCGCAGTCGGAATCAGCCACCAGCCGTTGGTCGTCTCGTAGCTGTCCTCGCCGAATTTCGGCAATTGTCCGGTGCCGAACATGGCTTCGGCACGCACCAGCACCGGGGTGATCGTCTCTTCCATCCCGTGTTCGGCCGTATGAAGGTCAAGCATGAACTGAGCGAGCGCCCTGTGGACACGCGCGACGGCCCCCTTCAGCACAACGAAGCGTGCGCCCGACAGTTTGGCAGCAGTGGAAAAATCCATCCCGCGCGCTGCAGGGATCAGGTAATGCTCCAGCGGTTCAAAGGCGAATTCGCGCGGCCTGCCCCACCGGCGCAGCTCCACATTGTCGTTCTCGTCCACGCCATCCGGGACATCAGGCATGGGCAGATTCGGGATCGTGGCGAGCAGGTCGGCAAGGCGTTGGTCCTCGGCCTTCGCTTCTTCGGTCAGGCGCGCGATCTCGGCCTTGGTCTCGGCCAGCTCTGCGCGCAGGCGAAAAAACAAGGCCTCGTCCCCCGCGGCCTTTGCGGACCCGGCCGCGCGGCTGGCGCGGTTCTGTTCGGCACTGGCCTCTTCGGCCCGCAGGATCATTGCGCGCCGCTCGGCGTCGATGGCCAGGATGCGCGCCGCCACGGGATCCGCTCCGCGCCTGGCCAGGGCGGCGTCAAACGCGTCGGGGTTGTCACGGATGGCGCGGATATCGTGCATGTCGTCCTCGGAATGTGGGCAAGGCCCGTGTCATATGCCGCAAAGCAGGTGCAGGGTGAACAGCAATTGCCGGGATCAGTCGTCCTGCGGCGGCATGCGCCCCTCGACCAATGCCGCCGAGAGGGGGCCAAGCGCCACGCTGTCCGCGCGCGCCGTCGCCGCCCAGAGCATGAGCGCGTTCACCGTTTCCGGCCAAAGATGCGCAATCAGGATCACCGCACCGTCCTGCCGCGCCCGCATTGGTGCATTGTCGAGAAACCTCCGGATCGTCGACGCATCCTGCTCGGCGCCGTCAAGATCGCGCAAGATCGCGCGCGCGGGGGCGGCAGACGTGGCGGCAACGCGCCCCACCGGATCGCCACCATCAGCAAGCCAGGCAAGGCCGAACCCCTCGGCCCCGAGCCACGAGAGCGCCGCCTGCGCCACCTCGTGCGATTCCGCCACCCCGCCATCGCCCGCATCGACCAGCGCCACCGCGCCTGGAAGAACGGCAAAGCTGGCCTCCAGGGCCACCGCCGCATCGGTTGCGGTCGCGCCTTCGGGCAGACGGGCAAGGGCGGCCGTCTCTACACCCGCTTCTGTATAAGCCGCAGCCCTTAGCTCGGCATCGGGCGCTAGCGGGTCGAGTACGACCGTCGTCGCAAATGGCAGCGATGCCGCAACCTGCGGCCCCTGCTCCAGCGTGCCGTCGTCGATCAGCACCACCGCGACCACTGGAAGGCCGCCGGGGTTGTCGAAGGCCGCAGCGGCCTGCCACAGGGGCGGCAGATGTGGTGCAGGTTCAGCCTCGTCGTCCCCAGCTGCGCCATCGTCGTCATCGCCCGGACGGCGAATGGTGACGCCGGTATCACCGCCAGGAAGTCGCGCGGTACCGTCTCCCTGCAGGGCAATCGCAGGGGAGCGAGCGGTCGCGGTGCTGGACGGCGGACTCGTGGGTGGTTCGGGAGCAGGCGCAGTATCGGGCAACACATCCGCCACACCCGCCAGGGGCGCGGGTGCTGGTACGATGCCCGTCGTCACGGGATCATCCGGGCCTGTTTCGGTCAGTGCGGTCCCCTCACCCTCAGCCGAATGTATCGGTGGTGCGAGGTCGAGCGCTGCTTCGGGCGCTGTCGGGGCATCGGCTTCAGGCCGCGGTGCCTCGGTCTCGGGCATGACTGCGGGGCGCGCGGGTGCTGCATCCTGTGTGACCACGTCCGCCATGAAAGCGGCGGGATCGGGCGCTGCATCTCCGCTCGCGGGCGGTGCAAGTGACGGGGTTCCGGCAATGGCCGGATTGACCGGTGCCGCGATTCCGGCCGTTTCTGGCATATCCTCGAGCACGGGCTGGCTCGGCGCCGGGCCAGTGGGGACCAATGTGACCGCCCCCTCGGCGTCTGGCGCCGCAGGCAGCCGGGCTCCGTCGTCGTTCCCCGGTCCGGCAAGCAGTTCGGTGCCCGCGCCGATCTCCGGCGTGCCGGGAGGTTCGGTGTCGGCCTCCGGGGCGCCGCTATCGGCGGGCAGGCCAAGCTCCGGCAGTGCGGTACCGGATGCGGCCGTGTCGGTGACGGCGGCCACCTCGGCTGCGGTGCTCTCAGCGGGCGCGTCGGTGACATTGGGCGCCGGCGCGTCTGTCGCCGGAGGCTCGGGCGGGCGGTTACCTGCTGGCTGGGGCACAACCAGCGACAGGGTCCCGAGGACTACCGCCGAGAGCACAAGGCCGGACACTGCCCCGAGGAAGACACCACGCATCATTGTCGCTCCCCTGTCTGCCACCTCTGCCTCGTGCGGTGGCCTGCCTGCATGCCGCCGGATCTTGACGCCCGGCGGCGCCCGGCTCATCACTTGGGACTATATCGTCGGGGCTCCTGCCGCTCCATCCCTGAATTGATCCCTCGCCCCGGACATCGGGAAGGCGCATATGCTGCTTCTGATCGACAATTACGACAGCTTCACCTGGAACCTCGTGCATTATCTCGGCGAACTGGGGGCCGGGGTAACGGTGCAGCGCAATGATGCGCTTAGCGTGGGCGATGCGCTGGCCATGGAACCTTCGGGTATTGTCCTCTCGCCCGGGCCGGGCAGGCCGGAGGATGCCGGGATCATGCTCGACCTGATTCCCGCTGCCGCGAATGCGGGTGTGCCGGTGCTCGGTGTCTGTCTCGGCCATCAGGCCATCGGGCAGGCGTTCGGCGGTCGGGTGGTGCAGGCGCCCGAAATCGTCCACGGTCGCACAAGCGCGATCCATCACCCGTCTGAGGGTGTCTTCGCCGACCTGCCCGATCCCTTTGCCGCTACGCGCTATCATTCGCTTGTCGTGGCGCGCGATGGTCTGCCCGACAGCCTGCGTGTCACCGCCACACTGGAGGACGGCACGATCATGGGTCTCGCCCATCGCGCATTGCCCATCGAGGGCGTGCAGTTTCATCCTGAAAGCATTGCGAGCGAATACGGCCACCGGCTTCTGGGCAACTTTCTCACCCAACGACGCCGCGAGGAGCGCGCGGCATGAGTGAGGCACTGAAGGCCCTTATTGCTGCCGCCGTTGCCGGGCCGCTGACGCGCGACCAGGCCGAGGCCGCGTTCGATATCCTTTTCGACGGTGACGCGACGCCCTCACAGGTCGGCGGCTTCCTGATGACCCTGCGCACGCGTGGCGAGACGGTCGAAGAATATGCCGCAGCCGCCCGCGTCATGCGCGCGCGCTGCCACGTTGTGCGCGCCCCCGAGGGCGCGATCGACATCGTGGGCACCGGCGGCGACGGCAAGGGGACGCTGAATATTTCCACCGGCACGGCTTTTGTCGTCGCGGGGGCGGGCGTGCCGGTGGCCAAGCACGGCAACCGCAACCTGTCGTCGAGGTCGGGTGCTGCGGATGCGCTGGGACAGCTGGGTATCGACGTGATGGTAGGACCAGAGGTTGTCGAGCGCGCGCTGTCCGAGGCCGGGATCGGCTTCATGATGGCGCCGATGCACCATCCGGCAATGAAACATGTCATGCCATCGCGCGCCGAACTCGGGACGCGGACGATTTTCAACATTCTCGGGCCGCTCACCAATCCGGCGGGCGTGAAATACCAGCTTACGGGAGCGTTTTCGCGCGACATCATCCGTCCGATGGCTGAGACGCTCGCAGCGCTTGGCACAACGCGCGCTTGGCTCGTCCATGGGGCGGATGGCACGGATGAGCTTTCCATCGCGGGCGCGACCCATGTCGCCGAGCTGAAGGACGGCACGGTGCGCGAGTTCGACATCCACCCCGAAGAGGCGGGCCTGCCGGTACACCCCTTCGAGGCGATTCTTGGTGGCACGCCACAGGAAAACGCGGATGCGCTGCGCGCGTTGCTGGCAGGGGCCGAAGGGGCGTATCGCGACGCGGTTCTCTTGAACGCCGCCGCCGCGCTGGTGATCGCAGGGCGCGCGGCCGATCTGCCGGCCGGCGTCGCGCTTGCCCGCGAGAGCATCGATTCGCGTGCCGCCGCCCGCGCGGTTCAGCGGCTGGCCGCTGTCAGCCCGCTTGCGCCAGAGTGATTCCCCGGCAATGGGCCGATCTGCCCTTCTGGGCCGAGGACTGGCCCCGCATCGCCGCGATTCTCGCCGCCGAGCCTGATGTCCTGCCGCCGGAAGGCCTGCGCTTTCGCGCGCTCGACCTCTGCCCGCCCGAGGCGGTGCGGGTGGTGATTCTCGGACAGGACCCCTATGCCTCGCCTGGCAAGGCCGATGGCCTTGCCTTCTCCATCTCTCCGGGATTTTGCGGCAACCTCGCCTCGCTCGGCAACATACTGCGCGAACTCGAGGATGATCTCGGCATCACGCGCCAGGGCACCACCCTTGACGGCTGGGCAAGGCAGGGCGTGCTGCTCTTGAACACCGCGCTTTCGGTGCGACTTGGGCAGCCCGGCGCCCATGCGCGGCTTGGCTGGGATCGGCTGGTCGGCCAGGTGCTCGCTCGACTCGACCCCGGCCCGCGCGCCTTCCTGCTTTGGGGCGCGCATGCGAAGACCCACCGTGCTGCGCTGTGCCATGACCATCACCTCGTGATCGAGACCGCCCATCCATCGCCCCTCTCGGCACGGCGTGGCTTCTTCGGCTCGCGCCCCTTCTCGCGCGTGAACGACTGGCTGGCGTTACAGGGGGCGCGGCCGATCGACTGGGGGGCATAGGCACCTCCCGGATGGAACTGCGTTTGTCGGGGCTCAGCTGGTCCGGCCCGCCCCGGGCTCGCGCGTAGCGCATGGCCGCCCTCGCTCTGGCGTCCTTGGTGCATTCCCGCAGGACGGGCTGGTCCGCAAGCGGTGCGGGTCAGATGCGATTGATCCGTCATCCCGCGACTCTCCCTTGATTCCTTTCGCCTCTGCCTGTATCCCGCGCGCCGGTATGAACCGGGCCGATAGCGCGGCCCCCTTAACGGCACGGGATGCGTCATCATGGCGAAGGCGAAATACGAGCGGACGAAGCCGCATGTGAACATCGGCACGATCGGTCACGTTGACCACGGCAAGACGACGACGACGGCGGCGATCACGAAGTTTTTCGGTGATTTCAAGGCCTATG